>Ga0116149_1000957_pt1 | contig 36645 bp, 28 predicted proteins | sample AD_UKC057_MetaG_FD_89787 | JGI IMG/M metagenome (GOLD analysis project Ga0116149, IMG submission 89787) | Active sludge microbial communities of municipal wastewater-treating anaerobic digesters from USA - AD_UKC057_MetaG | ecosystem: Engineered > Bioreactor > Anaerobic > Digestate | place: USA...
GTACACTCCTGAGCGATCACGCGATGCCTCCATGGGGGGAGGCATCATACCCGGCAGGGATGACATAATCGCTGTGGCGTTAAGGGGTGTCATAATCGCTGTGGCACGACAGGTGCAAAAAACACCCCGTCCGGCGGAGGATCGCTCGGGAGCGGGCCCGTGACCCTACCACTGTCCCTCGTCGAAGGGGTGCAAACCCCCGGCGGGCTTGGGTTTGGGCAGCGTGTTGATGATCGCGGCCGCGAAGGCCAGGTCGCGGGCGGTGGTGATCTTGACGTTGCGGGCGTCGCCCGGCACGGCGTGGACGTCCACGCCCAGGCGGCGGACCATGGCGGCGTCGTCGGTGGCCTCGCCCTGTTGGGCGTAGGCCCGCAGCAGCAGTTCGCGGGCGAACACCTGCGGCGTCTGGGCCTCCCACAGGGCCTCGCGGTCCACGGTGGCCAGCAGCTTCTTCGGCGCCGCGGGCTTCGGCGGCGCGGGCAGGCCCAGGGCGGCGGCCACCGAATTGGTGTCGCTCTGCGGCTCGTCCTGGGCGTCGCCCACCTTCCACAGCGTCCCGTGCACGGGATAGGCCAGGATCGCCGCCCCCGTTCGCGCCGCCCGCTCGAACACCGCGTCGATCCACTCCTGGGCCACGCACGGGCGGACCGCGTCGTGCACGCATACCAGGTCGGCCTGCTCGTTCACCGTCTTCAGCGCGTTGCGGACCGACTCCGTCCGAACCGACCCGCCCTGCACCAGCTTGACGCCCATGAACCCCAGCGGGCCGGCGAACCGCTCGCTGATCGTCGCCATGTCCTCGGCCGAGACCACCATCTGAATCTGACACACGTCGTCGCGATTGGCGAACGCCTCCAGCGTCCGCATGAACACCGGCGCCTTGCCCAGCCGCTGAAAGATCTTGTTCTCTTTCCCGCCGAACCGCCTGCCCGCGCCGGCGGCCGGCACGATCACCGCTACCTTGGCCATGACAACCTCGCTCTCTGGCGATATCGTAGACCGACAGCGGGCCGGCCGCAACATCACAAAGACCACCAAGCCCGCCAGGAAAGAAGGACCAGATCACAAAGACACCCCCTTTGTGGTCTCTCCATGGTCTTCTTGGTGGACTTCGTGGTCTTGGTGATTGCCCGCCCGTTTGACACGCCCGGCGTCGTCCTATATCCTACACGTTCGCAGGAGACTCCTATGCCCCTGGTAAGCCCCATCGAGATGCTGCGAGCCGCCCGCGAGGGCCGCTACGCCGTCGGCGCGTTCAACGCCGTGGACTACATGACCATCGAGGCCGTCGTGCACGAGGCCCAGGCCCGGCGCGCGCCCGTGATCGTCCAGACTTCCTCGGGCGTGATCAAGCGGTTCGGCGTGCGGGCCCTGGCGGCCATGGCACGCGATATCGCCGCCGAGACGACCGTGCCCGTCGCGCTGCACCTGGACCACGGCACGGACGCCGCCGTCATCCGCCAGGCCATCGCCTGCGGGTACCCCTCGGTCATGATCGACGCCTCCAAGCACCCCTTCGACGAGAACGTCCGCCGCACCGCCGAGATCGTCCAGGCCGCCCACGCCGCCGGTGTGGCCGTCGAGGGCGAGGTCGGCGTGGTCGCCGGCGTCGAGGACGACATCGTCATCAAGGCCGACAAGGCCATCTACACCACCCCCGAAGAGGCCGTCGAGTTCCAGCGCCGCACCGGCGTGGATTTCCTGGCGGCCGCCATCGGCACGGCCCACGGGTTCTACAAGGTCGCCCCGCGGCTGGACATCGACACGCTGGTCGCGCTGCGCGAGAACACCGACTTCCCGCTGGTCATCCACGGCGGGACGGGACTGCCCGAGGACGTCGTCCGCAGGCTGGTCGCCTCCGGCGGCAGCAAGTTCAACCTCTCCACGCAGATCAAGCAGACCTACATCGACGCGATGGACGAGTACATCCAGGCCCACCGCCAGGAATACGACATCCTCAAGGTCCTCAAGCACGCCTACGACCGCCTGCGGGAGATGATCGGCGGGTACATGGCCCTGCTCGGGAGCGAAGGAAAGGCCTGACATGAGCGACGCACCAGCCTACCGCTGCGACATGCACTGCCACACCCTCCGCAGCGACGGCAACGACACCCCGCGTGAACTCATCGACAACGCCGTCGCCCTGGGTCTGCACGCCATCGGCCTGACCGACCACGACATTGATCCGCCCAGGACGATTCCGGATCAGAGCGGGCGCGAGGTTGACCTGGTCGCCTACGCCGCCGGCCGCGGCCTGGTGCTCGTGCCCGGCTACGAGTTCTCGTGCGACACGCACGTGGACGACGTGCACATCTGCGGCTATGGCCTGGACTGGGATCACGCGGACCTCCAGGCCGAGGTGCAGGCGGCCAAGCGGTCCAAGAGCCGAGCCTACGAGGAGCTTTGCCAGGCCTTGACGGCCCGGGGCATGAGCCTGGACTGGGAGGCGGACGTGCTCACCGTCCGCGACGCCGCCGGCGCCGCGACCGCCCGGCGCGAGCCGGACGAGGTGCAGCGCAAGCACGTGTTCGAGGCGATGGCTGCCCGCGGGCACTGCAAGACGTGGTCCGACGCGAAGATCCTCGTCCGCGACGATCCCGAGTTGAACATCCCGCGGCGCAAGATCGACCCGGTGGCGGCCATCGAGCTGATCCACCGCTGCGGCGGGATCGCGGTGCTGGCCCACCCGCACCTGATCGACGAACAGGTCCGCCCCAACCGCGGGCAGGCGATCTCGCGGGCGGCGTACATCGACCGGCTGATCGAGGCCGGCCTGGACGGCATCGAGGCGCGCTACACGTACGACAAGACCAGCTACAAGGGCACGCAGACGCCCGAGCAGGTCGAGCAGGACGTGCGGGCGACCTACGCCGGACGGGTGAAGTTCTTCAGCGGCGGCAGCGACTACCACGCCGACCACAAGAAGGGCGCCAAGACCGTCCGGAAGCTGGGCGAGCGCGGCCTGACCGTCGAAGAGTTCCAGCAGGCGTTCGCACGATTCTTGTAACCTGTAGTTGGTAGCCAGTAGCCAGTAGCCAGCAGCCAGTAGTCACCAATTCGTTCAGCGGGCGAGCTTGCTCGCCGTTTCAGCAGGAGTCACACGATGATCGACCTTGCAGCCGCCGACAAACAGACCATCGCCAAGGCCATGGACTTCTCCATCCTGCCCAAGAACAGCCAGGAAGCCGAGATCCGCGAGGGCTGCCGCATCACGCGACAGTACGGCTTCGCCGCCTTCTACACCTCCAGCCCGTACTGGTCGCCGGTGGTGGCCGAGGAGCTGGCCGGCACGGACATCGAGGTGGGCACGGGCATCGCCTTCCCCTTCGGCAGCCAGACAGCCGCCGTCAAGGCCTTCGAGACCGAAGAAGCCGTCCGACGCGGCTGCACCGCCGTCGACATCGTCATGAACATCGGCGCCCTCAAGGACGGTAACCGCCAGGCCGTCCGCGAGGAACTGGTCGCGTTCAAGGAGGCGGCTGGGCCCGCCGTCACCAAGTGCATCCTCGAGACGTGCTTCCTGACCCACGAGGAGATCGCCACCGGCTGCAAGCTCATCGCTGAGGCGGAAATCGACTACGCCAAGACCTCCAGCGGGCAGTTCGAGGGCCCCACGCTCGAGCAGTTCCTGGTGATGCGCGACACGCTGGCCGGCCTGCCCATCAAGCTCAAGGTCGCCGGCGTCAAGTTCCCCCGCCCGCAGAACGCCTATGTGTTCATGCTGGCCGGCGCCGACCGCATCGGCACCCGCGCCGCCCCGGAGATCGTCGACGCCCTGGACCTCATGCGCCAGATCGGCATTGTGCCGGCGAAGAAAGAACAGGGACTAGGGAATAGGGACTAGGGTTTAGGGTTTCGTTTTCGGTTTCAATTCGATGATTCGGATGGTGTCCTGTATCTCCAGGCGGACATCGTCGTCGGACTCCTCTGCCAGCAGGGCCCGCAGACGGGGCAGGCGCGGCAGCGGCGCGCACCACCTCAGCACCCGTGCCGCCTCCCGCCTGGAGGCATCTTGCTTCATCTGAGGAAGCCTGAAGAGAATGGCGTCAGCCACCGCAGGCGGGTCAAGCCCGAGGAAGGCCGAGGTAAGAATGGCGCCGTCCGCGACCGCCCGATCGTCGTCATGAATCATCGCGATCAGGTCAGCCTCCATGCTCGGCGTGAACACTCGCGAAGAGAGTTCCAAGGCTGCGGCAACGACATGCCCCGACAACTCCTCTGCCGCCACACCGCGCAAACAGACCCTGCGACAGTCCGGATCGATGCGAGCGCGCGCGATGGCAAAGAGGATGTGGAGCCCCTCGTTGCCCGCCTTCTCGTGTCTGGCAGCCATTGACTGGATGATCGCTCGCACCTCAGCCGAGAGCGATGGCGGATGGTGCGCAACGGCGACGACCGCGTACGCTGATGCATCCGTACTGTTTTGCAGGCGCTGGGCCAGCACAGGGACCAAAGCCCCTCGCGCAGATGGCGGTACTCCAGCGACGGACATCATGTGAAGGAACCCGAGTTGTCGATCCCCGGCTGAACCTGCCTCGGCGACCAGCCGCCGGGCGACATCCTGGTTCTCGGGCAGAAGCCACGCCAGCAGGACCAGAGCGGGACCGGTGACGGCCTGGGGATCACGCTTCGCTCCCCACGTCTCCGCCAGACGCCAGAAGAACTCGAGTTCCTCCTTCTTTCCGTCGTCGTCCCGCAACAGGGCCAGCCCTTGCAGAGCGCGCCCCGATGCCTGGGGGCCGGGCTTGGACCTCAGCAGTGCTGCACGAATCTGCCGCCGCCGCTCGCCGCTCGTTCGTTCCACCGCCCGCAAGAGCAGTGCCTCCTTGTCCCTGTCAAGCTCCCGCGGACCTGTGAGGGCGGTAATCAGAAGGTCGGCCGCTTGTGTTGAGGGAGACCAGCTCAATTCACGAATCGCGCGAGACCATACCTCATAGTCGTCGCACCGTGCCGCCTCGCCCAACTGGGCCAGTCTTTCTGCGGTAACGGGCGGCGATATTCCTGCATCCCGTAGCGGTTCGCTGCACCCGATCAACGCGATGCAGGCGAGCAGACTCACGATCGCCACGCCCTTCGGTCGCGGCGGTCGGTTGTTTGCCGGGGCGGTGGGCATAGAGGTTCCCGCCTGTAATTGGGTCCCGAGCTTCGTGCTGACGTCCATAGGATAGCGTCTAGCCGCCGTTCGCGTCCACACTCAGGTTTGCCCGGTTGTCGAACAGGAAGTAGGCGGGCTTGCTGAAGCGGCTGCGGCGGAGGTAGGCGGAGTAGGCGGCGTCGGTCCAGTTGGATCGGCCGTAATGGCCGCGATTGGGCTGGCGGCCGAGGCAGGAAGCGCCGGGCGTCCGGGTGCTGGCGGCGCCGCTCGCTGTCTCTCTCCTGTCTTTGTCTTCTCTCTGCGTCTCTGCTCCTCTGCGTCCGCCGTTGTCGCTGTCATCGGCGCGCCGAAATCCGGCCGCCTCGCAGAAGGGGACCAGGTCGGCCATCTGGCTGATCAGCTCGATCCAGGGCCAGTCGGTCAGCTCGCAGCAGCGTCGCAGGAACGCAGCCGCGATGCCGGCCCCGCGATAGCGCGGGTCGATCACGAGCCGCACGACGGAGGCGAAGTTGCGGTTGATGCGCCGCGCCAGGTGGCGGGTGAGCCCGCGCCCGCGCAGGCCAAAGACGCGGTTGCGGGCTGAGCTGGCCAGCGGCCCGTAGCCGAAGATGCAGATGCCGACGGGCTGGTCGTCGTGCCAGAGCAGCATCACACGCCGCACCGGCCCGACGCGGTGCCCGCGGTAATGCCACCGAGCGAAGTACGGCCAGTCGGCGAGGGCGCCGTCGGTGATTCGCAGGCGGCGGAGGAAACTGACGCTTCGGCGAAAGGGCGGCGGGGTTTCACCTCCACCCCCAAGGGGCCGCGGCAATGGACGACGATGTCCGGCTGGAGGTCGCTCAACAGGTCCTCGTGGGTGGTGGCCAGGAGGAAGCCGACGCCGCGTCGGTCGGCGATCTTGCGGACGTTGCGGCTGATGACCTTGGCGGTGACGCGGTCGAGCTTGGCGCACCACTCGTCGGCGGCGACGGCGGGGGCCTCGCCGGCCAGGCAGCGGGCGATGGCGTAGCGATAATGCTGGCCGTCGCTGAGTTCGGCCGGGCTGCGGAGCATGAGGAACGCTTCGCCCAGCCCGCACAGGCTCAGCAGGTGGGCGGCCTGGCGGACGTCGGCGCCGAGCGTGTCGATCAGGGCGGCCCGGCCCGCGGCCCGCTCGTCCAGCCAGACGAGCCCCTCGACCTGGCGGGCGGCCGCCCGCAGCAGGCTGCTCTTGCCGCTGCCGCTGGGCCCGACGAACAGGACGATCTTGCCTCGCCGCCCCGGCTGGGCCTTGCAGGGGAAGTCCAACTCGAGATCGCGGGCGATGACGTTGCGCCCCGCCTCGAAGCCGATGCCGAACACCGACTGCACGTACGACGTGTTGCACGTGGGACGCTTGGGGGCGAATTCGTACTCGACGTTCAGACGCATGATTGCTCCTTGTGCTTGGTAGCCAGTAGCCGGTAGTCAGTAGCCGGTAATCAGGGGTCTGTGCTGCAAACTGGCGGCCGGCGATGCGAATGCTGTGTGACGTTCATACCGCGCGCGTTTCCACGGCATCGCCGTCACCGGCTACGGGCTACCGACTACTGACTACCAACTACCGACTACTCGATTCTCACGTTGCACGTCAGGTCGTGGCGGGCGATCAGCTTGTCGAAATCGGATTTCGCCTTGCGGAACTTGCGCTGGTTGAGTTCGAAGACCAGCACGGCGGAGGCGGCGGGTTTGGGGCGGGCGGTCCTGGGTCGCTCCAGCAGCCGCAGGAACTCAGCCGCGGGCCTCATGGGCTCGGCGGGCAGCGGCTGGAGGTTCTCCAGCAGACGGGCGGCGTCGCGCGGCGAGAGGGCGGTCAGCCGGGCCAGCTCGTCGTCCGGTTCGCGCCCGTCCAGCAGACGGCCCAGCAGTTTGGCCAGCTTGTCGCTGTCGAACCGGGTCTGGGCGGCGGGGTTGTTGAGGGCCACGTGCAGGGCGGCGGCCTGGTCGTCGTCCAGGGCGGTCAGGAACACACACGGGACGAGCCGGTCCGGACGGCCTCGAAGGGCGTTGGCCTTCAGGCGCTCGTGCCCGTCGATGAGCAGCCGGTCCTTACGCCGGGCGATCACCGGCTGGACAAACCCGTACGCATCCAGCAGCCGGCCCAGGGCGGTCAGCGACTTGCGGGCGTCGCGGCGCGGATGGTCGTCCAGGGGTTTGAGGCTGGCGGGGTCCACCATGTCGATCTTGAGTTTCATGTTCTCCTCGCTGGAATCGGTGGAACGTGGACATCACGAAGGTTGCGCAGAGCGGACGCGCAGGCCGCCCGGGTGCGGCGGGGCGGTCTCAGGTCTGCTCCTCGGCGCTGCGGTGCAGGTCGCTGCCCAGTCCGGCCAGGTCGATCTGCCCGCGCCGCCCGCGAACGGGCGAGACCCACCCGTGGCGGCAGGCGCCCGGGCCGGTCTGGAGGCGCTCCTGCGGGAGCAACTGCGAGCCGGGTTTCTGGCGGCGCTCCCAGCGGCGATGGCGCTGGACGAACCGCTGGACCTGCCGCCTCGGGTTGTGCCCTTCCAGGTAGGCCACCCACGCCTCCTGGATGGCGTCCTCGCGCAGGCGGGCCGGCACGAAGCGGAAATCGCGGACCGACATCGAAGGCGGGTACAGATACGTGTACATCCGTTGGTCTCCTCTCATGAGTCGCTCTTGCCCAGCCAGTCGGGAACCAGGTGCGGGTACTTGCGCATTCGCTGGAGCCAGCGAGCCAGAAAGCTGCGGTCGCGAGCGATCAGGTTGCTCGCCTCCGACTGCGAGAACCCCATGCAGACCAGCCACAGGGCCTCGTCCAGGGCCGTCCAGTCGCCCCCGCGGCTGGCCCGCTGCTCGAACTCGGCCCACTTCTCCGCCCAGCAGCCGAAGCACAACCGGGCTGGGGCGTGCGGCGAGGGCCCGTGGTAGGCTGGGTCGCCGTACGTCTTCTTGCAGTTGGGGCAGCGAAACGCCGCGCGAGATTGGAGTCCTCTGGACGGCATGGAGAATCTCCCCGCCTTCAAGGCATCGCCTCATTCCGGGTCGTTCGGTTCCGTGGCACGGCCTGGGCGTCCAGCCGGGCGACCAACGAGCGGACCCGTCGCAGACGCCAGCGGACGGCGTCCTGGGTGCGGCCCAGGTCGCGGGCGATCTGGGCCAGCGTGCAGCCGTCGGTCCGCATCCGCAGGACCCGCCGGTCCAGCGGGTCCAGACGCTCCAGCCAGTCCGGTTCGAGCGACCAGGCCGCGTCGGGCACCGGGGGGGCCAGGTCACTCTCGGTGCGGCCGGGGAAATCGCCGCGACAGTAGTCGCTCATGCAAATGCCCCGACGGCGGGCTCGCAGCCGCTCGTCCCGGATGAGGGACCGCAGCCGCAGCCAGGCGGTGTGACAGGTCCAGACGCCGATCCCGCAGCGGCAACGGGTCGGGTCGAAGCGGTGCCGGGCCTGGGCGACGGCCAGCCCGGCCAGGCTCAGCAGTTCCTCATGCGGCAGGGGGATGCGGCTGGCGACGGCCTTGCGAACCAAGTGGCGGACGATCCGCAGCCAGTCCGGCTCGGCCTGAACGGCTGCGTGTGAGTTCTCGGCGTGGGCGATCATGGAACGCACTCTCCTTTGGGTAAGGTCAGGAAGCCTTGAGACGAACGGTCAGGCGACAGTGGAGGCCCTTGTTGTCGGCGTAAAGGCGACCCCGCCAGGTGTAGCCCCGGTGCAGGTCCTCCCAGCCGTCCTGGGAAGTCAGCGAATGCAGTTCGAGTTCGGCGAGGACCAACTCATCGAGCAGTTCCCCGTCGGCCAGGCAGTCGTCCAGCACGTCGACAGCCTGTTCCCCCTGGCCGATACGCAGCAACGGGCTGATCGGGCAGGCAGCCTCACTGGGGGAGGCCTCGCTTCCCTGGCCGATCTCCAGCCGCATGCCGTCCGGCATCTGCTCCAAGGGCAAGTTGAAGTCCGCCAGCACCGTCGAGTCTATGTCATCCAGGATCCGCAGGTTCTTGATCCACCCTCCTGGTCGATAGAACTCTTGTTTCCCCAGTCTGTTATGAAGCATCAGGATCCGCGTGTTCCCGGACAGGATGGCTTGGCGGACGCCATGAACGAAGTTGTTAACATCCTCTTGTGAAGGCATAATAGACCAGATTGAATGTTAATCAAACAGCAAACTTACGTCAATGTATAAATACTATAATAACGCCTGGAGGGAATCTGTGGTGTTGGCGTGTTCTGGTTTTTGGCTAACTCTCCGGCACGGCTGGGGTAGGGGAGGGATATTTTTCTGTGGCCGTGCATTCGCAAAAGGCCCACGGCGTTGCATAGTATCTGGTAGCATTCCTGACCTTTCGGGTTGGGACTCCTTGGGCCGACTGGTATTCCTCGTGAACCGCGAGACTGGCTTGCGGGCCCCGGTGGGCATGTTGGACCGTTGATCGAAGGCGTTTACCGGGGCTTCTCCTAGGCTTGGTTCGGGCGGTTGTGTGCGGGCGAAATCAGACGGTGAGGAACGAAGCGATGGCCAAGAAGACATCCGGCAGGAGAAAGATCCTGATCGTGGACGATCACCCGGTGCTTCGACAGGGCATCGCGCAGTTGATCGCCCTGGAGAATGACATGACGGTGTGCGGGGAGGCCGCCGACGCCGGCGAGGCATTGAAGGTGGCGCAGGAGACCCAGCCGGACGTGGCCATCGTGGATATCTCGCTGCACGACAGCAACGGGATCGACCTGATCAAGGACATGCTCATCCGCTGGCCCAAGCTGCCCATCCTGGTGCTGTCGATGCACAGCGAGTCGTTCTACGCGGAGCGGGTTTTCCGGGCCGGGGCGAAGGGCTACGTGACCAAGGGCGAGCCCTCGGGCAAGGTGATCGAGGGCCTGCGCAAGGTGCTGGCGGGCGAGGTGTACGTCAGCGAGAAGCTGGCCAGCAAGATGATCGGCAGACTCATGGGCGGCGGGCGGGCGGACGCGAGCGGCTTCTCGATCGACCGCCTGAGCGACCGCGAGTTTCAGGTCTTCGAGCTGATCGGCCAGGGCATGCAGACCCGCGAGATCGCCCAGAAACTCCACCTGTCGATCAAGACCATCGACGCCCACCGCGAGAACATCAAAAACAAGCTCAAGCTCGACAACGCCACCGAGCTGCTCAAGACCGCCATCCACTGGGTGCAGTTCGAGCGGGGCGATTGAGGGGTCGGTTGTCCCGTCGAAAGCCGACAGGCCTTGCCTCTTCGCCGGTCCATAGGAGTTTCATGTCTCCCCCTTCATGCTCCCAGGGCTTTGACGACGGCGATACTCGTGCGATAAGATCGCCGCGTATGAACTCCATCTGGATGAACGGCAAGCATGTGGCCGACTGGCGGGGCAACATTGGGAAGAACGATTCGCCGGGCCCCTACTTCAAGTTCGGCATCTACAAACCCGGCCCGGGCGGCTTCCAGGTTGACCACGCCGCCTGTCGCCGGACCATCCAGCGCACCCGCAAGAGCCCCGAGGTCCCCAATCCGCTCAGGGACGAAGTGCTGCGCAGCAGGGCTGACGGGGGCGATGCCACTCGCGTCGACCGATGGCCGAGTCGTTCAGGAGCCTGACCATGATGAGCCGTTCTCGTTCAGTTCTTATCGGTGTCGTGCTGCTGCTTTGCCCTCTCTGCGCGCAGGCGGCGGATCTGCTTCCTCCGGCCGACGCCATCCGTCGCGACCGCCCGCGACTGCTGCTGACGCCCACCGACCTGCCTGCCGGCCAGGCAGGCGCACCGCTGGCGATCTCGTTGGGCCGGCTCAAGGCGCCGCCCGACGCCCAGAGCGCCAGGGAGTACTCGACCCTGCTGGCCCAGGTCCAGGGCCTGCGCAAGCCGGCTGCCCTGGCCCTGGCGTGGCGGCTGACGGGCAAGGCCGAGACCGCCCAGAAGGCGGTGGACCTGCTCAAGAGCTGGCGGATGGACGGCGGCAAGGCCCGCGACCCGTTCTACGTCTACTTCACGCTGTGGGACCTGGCGTTGGCCTACGACTGGCTGCACGACTTTGCCGGCTTCGACGAGCAGGCCCGCTCCGACCTGCGCCGCCGCGCGTTGCCGCTGGCGGAGACCGGCGTGAAGAGCGGAAACGACCACGTCTTCCACAATTACGTCTGGATGTTCAACGGCGGGGCGATGATGTGGGCCCTGGCGACCGTGGGCGAAGACCCGGCCGCGGACAAGATGTACGCGACTCTCCGCGACCGCTTCAACCGCGAGCTGTACGGGGCGATGCGCTATCTCGCCGGCGGCAACGGCGACTCGGGCGGCTACTGGTGGCTGTACTGCCACAACTCCGCCGTCATGGTCCTGCTGGCCGCTCAGAGCGCGACCGGGCAGGACCTGGTCGCCGCGGTGAAACGCGAGCACGGCGACTGGCTGGCCCGCCAGTACGACTACCTCCTGCTGAGCATCCTGCCGGATCTGCGGTTCATCCCTTGGGGCGATACCGTTGCCGGACCCAACGGCGGGATCACGCACGAGATGGCCGAGAAGATCGACGCCCTGGCTTGGGCCCTCCGCTCGAGCCCGGGCGCATATGTCAGCCGCTGGCTGGCGTCCAAGCGAGGCCCGGCCCGCTACTACGGCGAGACGGCGATCTTCTACTTCCTCTACGGGCGAGACCTGCCCGCCCACGCCTCGCCGCCCCCGCTGGGCATGCTGGCGGGCGACAAGAACGGCGGCCAGGCCATCTTCCGCAGCGGGTGGGACGAAGGCTCGACGGTCGTGGGCTTTCGCTGCACCGATTTCTTCGGGCAGCACAACCATCTCGACCAGGGCAGCTTCATCCTCTACCGCAACGGGCTGCTCGCCCTGGACGCGGGGCGCTACCAGAAGGTGGCCGGACCGCCCATGGCGACGGATGCCCATAACACGCTGCTGATCGCCGGCAAGGGCCAGCGGACTCAACGCTACCAGAGCGCTGCCACGCTGGACGCCTTTCTGTCGCGCCTGCCCAAGGGCCTGGAGACCGGCGAAGTCCTCTTCTACAAGGACGCCGGGCCGTGGGCTGCCATCACGGGCCAGTTCGCCCAGGCCTACGACCCGCAGATCGTCCTCAGCGCGGTGCGTCAACTGCTTTACGTCCGCCCGGAGGAACCGGGGGGCGTTGACCGCGTGGTGATCGTGGACCGTCTGGCCGGCCCGGCAGGCAAGTCGCTGGGCGAGGTCCGCTGGCTGCTCCACGTGCCGGCCAAGCCGACAGTGGAGGGGCTGACTGTCACCGCCACCAACGGCAAGAGCTACCTCCGCTGTCGCCCCGTCGGTCCCGCCGCGCCGCGCGTGCTGATCGAAGAGGGCCTGCGCACCCCGGCCGGGCGGAACTGGGCCATGATCGACACCTCCCGCGTCGTCTACGCCTGCGACGCCGGCGAGCGCCTCACGCTCGTGCACGTGCTGGAGATGGGCGACGGCCAGCCGCCCGCCAAGGGCGCCGACGCCCGCTTCGCGGCCTCCGGCGAGGCAGTCCTGGTGATCCTCAACGGCAAGGCCTATCGCTTCGAGACAGCCAGGATCTCGGCCCTGATGGCGGAATAGAATCCGCAATCGGGATTCCGCAACTCAACGTTCGATCTTGCGCTGGTCCAGGCGCTCCCCCGCCGGCGTGCGCACCGGGATGTCCAGTGCTCCGCTCTTGCCCAGTTCCTCGAACAACTGCGTCCTCAGCCGCTCCGCCAGTTCGCGGAAGGCGGGGACCTCGATAAGGTTGTGACGCTCCACCGGGTCGTTCTCCAGGTCGTACAGGCAGTCCAGGTCCCAGATGCCGTGGTGGTAGACGTACTTGTAGCGGTCGGTGCGGATGGCGAAGAGCGTGGGCGTGGCCGGGAAGTTCCACTCCCAGTGATACTCGTAGAGGATGTGGTCGCGCCAGGGGACCTGCTTGCCCCCCGACAGGGGCCCTGCGGGCGTCAGCAGCGGCCAGAACGACCGCCCGTCGAACTTCGCCGACGCGGGCGCCTTCACGCCGGCTGCCTCCAGCAGCGTGGCGGCCACGTCGATGTTCTGCACCATCTGCGGCACGACCGCGCCCTCTTTGATCCGCCCGGGGGCGTAGACCAGCATGGGCACGCGGATGGAATGCTCGAACGCGTCGCGCTTGTCGTAGAAACCGTGCTCGCCCAGCTCAAAGCCGTTGTCGCCCATGTAGAGCACGACGGTCGAGCGGGCCAGGCCCGCGTCGTCGATGTACTTCAGCACGCGTCCGACGTTCTCGTCCAGCCCGTGGACGGTCTCGCAGAAGCTGCGGTAGAGGGCGTCGAAGTCCGGCACGGGGTCGTGGTCGAGCTGGCCGGTCTCCATGTGGTCCACGCCGTGAATGCCGAAGCGGCGGTCGCGGACCCATCGCGGCTGGGTGCGGTAGTTGCGCTCGGTGTTGGCCATCGTCTCGGGACGGCGGACCGGCTTGTCGCGGTAGCGGCCCTTGTGGCGCGGGATCGGCTCGAAGGGGTAGTGCACCGCCTTGTGCGAAAGCTCCAGGAAGAACGGCTTGGACTTGTCGCGCCCCTTGTCCATCCACTCCAGGGCCAGGTCGGTCAGGATGTCCGTGGTGGCGCCCTTGAACTGCTTGCGCTGGCCGTCCACGTTGATCAGCGGGTCGGCGTAGGTTCCCTGGCCCTTGAAGCTGGCCCAGTGGTCGAAGCCGGGGCGGGCCTCGTCGCTGTCGTGGCCCATGTGCCACTTGCCGACAAACGCCGTCTGGTAGCCCGCCTGGCGGAGATACTGCGGGAAGAAGACGATGCCCTCGGGCTCGGGCCGCTGGTTGTCGACCACCTTGTGGTGGTGCATGTACTGCCCGGTCAGGATCGACGCCCGGCTGGGCGAGCAGAGCGAGGTGGAGACGAACGCGTTGGCCAGGCGGGCCCCCTGGCGGGCCATCCGGTCCATGTGCGGCGTCTCCAGGAACTGCGGGCAGGTCGGCACGCAACCCATGAAGTCGTAGCGGTGATCGTCGCTGAGGATCAGAACGATGTTCGGGCGGTCGCCGGCCGGCGCCTGGGCGGACTTCGATCCGGCCACCTGGGCGCGGACGGCGCCGGGGGTGCCGGCTGCCAGTGCGGCCGCGGCCGCGGCGGCGCGGCCCAACAACTCTCGTCGGCGAACGGTTTCGGCGGGCGTGTCGGACATGAATACGTCTCCTCGAAAAGGCGTTCGGCTCATCCTACCCATCCGGCGACACGCGGTCAACCTGCCTGCCGGCAGACGGGCGCGTCGATCCCGCTTCCGGGTTCGCACGACGGTGCACAAAGCTTGACCCGCCGCACAGCATGGTGGAGTATGGAACGCGCGCCGCTGTTGCTGCGCGAGGGAGCAGGCCCATGAAGCGAACCGTCGCAAACGTGACCATCGAGTGCGTCGAGGGGGACATCACCGACCAGCAGGGCTTTGACGCCGTCGCCAACGCGGCCAACGCCCAGCTTCGCCCCGGCGGGGGGGTGGCCGGCGCGATCCACTCCGCGGCCGGGCCGGAACTCGACCGGGCGTGCCGGCCGCTGGCGCCCATCGGCCCGGGCGAGGCGGTCATCACGCCGGCCTTTAACCTGCCCAACAAGCACGTGCTTCATTGCCTGGGTCCGGTCTACGGCCGGGACGAACCGTCGGCGGAACTGCTCGCCTCGTGCTATCGCGCCGCGCTGGAGTTGGCGGACGAGAATGAGCTGGAGTCGGTGGCGTTCCCGTCGATCTCGACGGGCGTGTTCGGCTATCCGCTGGCAGCCGCGGCGAGGGTGGCGTTGAAGGCCGCCGCCGAGACCGCCCCCCGCCTGCGGCACGTGCGACTCATCCGCTTCGTGCTCTGGGGGCGCGACGCCTTAGGGGCCCACGAGCGGGCCCTGGAAGCCTTGTCCCCCTGACCGGTTCCCGGCCTGCGACGCCGCGCGTCGCGCTCACTTGCTGGGCTCGACAAACTCTCCCTTGTCATTCCTGACAGCATCGATGGACACGCCGTGGTAGGCGCGTGCAAGGACCGCGATGTTCCGCTCGTCGGCCTTCAGCTCGCTCACGGGCCGCGACAGGATCCCGTCCAACGGCACGAGCCCGCTGGACTTGGTGGGCTTGGTGAAGCCGTACAGCCCGACGCCCGCCTTCAGCGCCTCGGGAACGACCTTCGTCGCGTCCTGGTTGTTCCACCGGGCCAGGCAGGTGATCAGGCGCGTGTGCGGGCCGACCATGGACTTGACCGCGGTGATCCGCTTCATGTCGCCGGCCTCGTTCATCAGCCAGTCCGCCTGCTTGTACATGTCCGAGTCGACCACGTGCGGGTGATTGACATGGTTGCTGGTCAGCCAGATGATGCACTTGGGGTTGGCGTCCTTGGCGGCCTTGCGGATGGCCTTCCAGCACCGGTCGATCGCCTTGCGGCTGTAGGCGGTGTCCTGCTCCTTCGACAGCTTGTCCTCGCCCGGGAACTCCTCGCCCATGAGCTGCTTGTACAGCTTCTTCTCGCACTCCAGCCACTTGCCGCCGGTCGATTGGCGTTTCGGCATCCACACCCAGTCGATCATGAAGCCGTCGACGCCGGTCTTCCTGACCGCGTCGCCAATCGAGGCGGACAGGTAGGCGAGATACTCGTCCGTATACGGGATGTGATACGTGCTCGGCGTGCCGTAGCTCAGGTCGGGATGGTCGGTTCCCCACTTCGTGTTGGAGCCGATGCAGAAGTACCCCATCACGAGCATGCCTTCCTTGTGTCCGAGCTTCACCACCTCGCTCAGGAAGTCGTGCTTCAGCCCCGGCTGCTCCGGCACGAAGCCGTTCTTGTACCAGGCGTAGCCGTTGCAGGACACGCAGAAGGTCTGGATGACGTTGGCGCCCATCGCCTTGTACCAGGCCACGTGCTGCGCCGGGTCGGCGCCGGCCCACGAGCCGGGCTTGGCAAACCCCCGCCGGCCGCCCCAGTTGAAATCGAGGCAGTAGGCCTTGATCTCTTTGATCTCCGACGCCGCGGGGGGGACATCTTCCTTGTGCGGCTCGGCCGAAAGGGCCGCGCCGGCCAGTCCAAGGAGCACGCTGATTGCCAGGATGGTTGTCTTCATGTTCTTCTCTCTTGGGGACGTCCTACTTGTACGCCTCGTTGACGACCAGATCGACAAGCCGCAACAACTGCTTGTTCACCACGTCGAGATCGTTCTTATCACCTCGCTTCGCGGTCAACCAATGATTGATCTCGAAGGCGGCGCTCTTGCCCTTGATTCCCTGGGGCTGGGTGATCTTCGGGGCGAGGGTCTTGCCGGGAATCGTGTAGAAGAAGTGCGGGTCTTCTCCCGCGAAGCTCTCTTTCCAGCAGTTGGCCAGGACCGAGAAATCCGGGCCGAAGGTGGCGCCCTGGTCCTCCGCGAAGAAGCTCTGCGGAGTCAGGCAGATCACGCCCTTGAAGTTCGCCGGATTGAACGAGGCGATCAGCATGTTGTACGTCTCGGTCGCCGAAGTCTTCCCGTCCGCCGCCGGCGGGAGGCCCGGTATCGCGATGCTGGCCGCACCTTCCTCGAACCGCTTTGACGCCAGCACTCCGGGAGCCGTCGTCTTCCAGAATCTCTTCCAGTCGGAGACGCATTGACGGGCCCTGTCGATGTATTCCTGGGGATCGGGATGGTAGCGGGGGCGCATGTCCTGGTAGTACGGCATCAACGACGGCGTCTGCTTGAGCCACTCGTAGCCGATCCAATTGCTGATCCTGGCCTCGTCCGCGTCCCGCGTGTTCATCACGACGATGCCGACCGGCTTGCCGGTCTTGGCCTGGATGCGGGCGCCGAAGACGCCGGCGAACACGTCGATGGCGGAGTTCTGTTTCAGATCGGCGGCGGGCCGCCAGATCGCGTATCGTCTGTCGCTCTTGCCCGGAATCTCGAGCTTGTAGCGGTAGGGCAGGCGGTTGGAGCGTTTGGCCGCTCTCGCCGCGAACAGGCGAACGTTCTGGTCCTGAGTCTCCAGGGGCGCCGTGAAGTCGAAGTCGGGAACGGCCACGTACCAGACGTCGCCGACGACGATGTTGGGCACTTCCGTGACGGCATACGGCTGCCCGTCCCGCTCGCAGGCGATCTTCAGGGTCTTTGGTTCGGCGCTCGCGGGAAGCGGCGGGATGACGATCCGCCAGCCTCGTTCGCCGGGGCCGACCGTGACGGTCTTCTCGATGCCCGCGAAGCTCAGCTTGATCACCGAGCCCGCCTCCGCGTCGCCCCAGAACGGCGTCGCCACGCCGGCCTGGATCACGCAGTCATCGCGGTACTGCGAGGCCACCGAAACGCTCCGGCGCTTCCAGGCCGGGGCGAGATCCACGCCGGCGACCCGGATGGGGTTGTCCGGCCAGGTGTCGGAGGTGACCAGCTTGTGATCGTAGTAGATGAAGGGGGTCAGCGGCAGGAGGGCGCGGTTGTAGAGATTGGGCAGCGTGCCCACGCCGTTGCACCCGTAGGCCACGCCGCGCGGCTGCGACACGCCGGGCGCGGTCAACACCACCTTCTCGCCGTCGATCTTCATCCTGGCCCGGTGCCAGAGGCGGTCCTTGTCCGCCAAGTAGAACAACGTCACCTTGTCCTCGGCGCCGTCCAGGACGGCCGGCATCGCGAAGCGCTGCCCCATCGTCGTGTTGGCGACCACCAGGCCGCCGTCGGCGAAGTCGAATTCGACGATCACCCTGTCGCCTTCCACCTTGTAGGACTTGAACATCGGGCCGTTGGCGACGATGTCCGCCGCCCGGCCGCCTGCCCTGAGCCTGGTCGAAGGGTACTGGTTTTTCAGCGCCAGCAGGGCCAGGCGCCGGCCTGGGACGACCTTGTTGTAGTAATGGACCCCGCCGGTGATGTCGATCTGGCTGGCCATGTCGGCGTGGGGGATGTCCCGGGCGAGCCAGGTGCCCAGCCGCATCTCGGCGGCGCTGGTCAGGCTCAAGCCGTCATTGAAGTTGCCGGGGCAGTAGAACTGGTGGAAGTAGACCGGCAGGTCGGGTCTGTCCCACACCTTGCGCCACCCGCGGATCAGCGAATGCAGGTTGTTGTAGTAGACCAGTCCTTCGTTCGCGTTGGAGTAGCCCTGGTTCCAGATCGCCCCGCGGATGGCGTAGGGGACCATCGGACTCATCTTGCCGTTGTACATCCAGGAGATGTCGCGGTTGCCGTGCAGATTCCCGGGGCAGGAGGGGGCGGCTTCAGCCGGCAGGCCCTTCTTGCACGTCTCGGCGCTCTGCCTGGCCCAGTCTCCCAGGTCCTGGTAGTACCGGTCCCACGCCGCCTTGTGTTCCGGCGAGCGGAAATCGCCCTCGAGCACCCGCGTGCGCAGGGCCTTTGTGTAGTCATCCGTCGCGCCCTCGAAACCTTCACGGGGAGTCCAGGACTGGATGGACGTCATGCTCTGCGAACAGTTCAGAATGCCGATCGGAACGTCCAGTTCCTTGTGGAGCTCGTAGGCAAAGGCGAAGGCGATGGCGCTGTAATTGCCGAAGTCGCCGTCCTTCCACTCGCTGCGGGCGTGCTCGATGGGATGCAGAGACGAGAAGACGCCTTTGGCCTTTCCCTCGCGAATCGGCGGCAGCTTGCCCTGTTGGGCCTTGGCCTTTTCGGCCAGCTCCTTGATGATCAGGCTGCACGAGCTTTTCTGGGCGAGCCAGTCCATGTTTGACTGGCCCGAGGCCATCCAGACCTCGCCCACGAGGATGTTCTTCAGGGTCGCCTTGTTGCCCTCGCTGTCCGCAACGACCAGCTCACGCGGCTCGGCGCTGGCTTCGAGCGAATCGAGCTTGAGCATCCACTTGCCGTCGTCGCCGGCCATGGCGGTCTTCTTCTGGCCGGCAAACGCCACCGTCACCTTCGTGCTCGGCTTGCTCCAGCCCCAGACGGGGACGGGCATCTGCCGCTGAAGGATCGCGTTGTCGGCAAAGGGAGCGCCCAACTCGATGGCGGGTGCAGGGCTCTCCTCCGCCGCGGCCTCCCGGCCCACAGTCGCCCACCCGCTCAGGACCATGGCTGCCGCCAGCGCCAGATGCGCAAGTCTCTTGTCTTGTCCGGTCATCATGGTCAACGCGTGTCCTTTGTGTTGGCCGTCGCTTCCGACATGCTCTCTTGCCGGGAATGACCCCTGGCAAGCTCAACGATTGTACCTCGCCGGCGGTCACCGGGCCAGGGAACGCTGCCCCATGCGGCGTCGATACAGACAAGAAGCCCCGTCCCCGGAGGGGACGGGGCTTCGGTCGTGCGATCTTCGAACGATCTTTACGCCCGGCGTCGTCGCACGTACCCACCCAGGCCGGCCGCAGCCAGGGTCAGCAAACCCATCGTGGCGGGTTCGGGGACGCTGGGAATCTGGCGCAGCGTGAACGTGATCGGGTCGCCCTGCGGCATGGTCAACTCCAGGCGGAAGGTCGCCTCCTCGCCCGGCGCGAGAAGGCCGCCGTGGAACAGGAATTCGCCCGGGCTCACCTGGATCGCGCCGTCGAAGGCGTCGCTGCTGGCCGACAGGAACGCCAGCCCGTCGAGCCCATCGATCGGCTCGAACTGCCCGCCCAGATCGTGGCCGAGGATGAGGTGATAGTCCGTCCATGCCGTTCCGGAGGCGTTGAGGACCGTCTCGTTGATGATGATGGACTCCAGGCCGCCGGTGACCGTGATCTCCTTGTCGAACGGGAGCAGGTCCGTGGCGATCTTATCCAGAATAAGCTGTTCGGGCGGCTCGTAGGTCCACTCCAGGCCCCAGTTGCCGGCGGTGGCGCCAACGGCGACATCGTAGGGAGGCGCCGCAACGGTCAAGTTGAGATGGAAGACTTTGTCCGAGTTGACGTAGTTGAAGGGCGAGGTGCTCTGGCGGTTGACGGTCGAACTGAATGCTTGCCCACCCGGGTACGCGGAATCGGATGTCCGCGCCATGTACGGGATTCCCGACTGCCAGCCGGAGGTGGAGCTGTCCATGGCCAGGTCAAACCCGTACAGCGAATTCGCTGACAGCGTCAGCGGCGTATCGAGCGTCATGGTGAAGTAGTCGCCGGCGGCTGTGGCCACGCTCTCCGTGAACGTCTCCGTAGCCAGCACGCTCGTGTACGTATTGCCCGACACCGAGCCGATGGTAAGGGTGTAATTCTTCGTCGGCTGGGCGCTGCCCCAGAGTTGCAGGGTAATCGCGTCAAGTACGTAGCCCAGAGGGTCGCTCCCCGTCGTGAACGACTGGCCGATGGCTCTCGTGTCGGTCCAGAGCTTCTCGCCGCCGGTTCCGGGGGCCAGGTTTGCGATGTCCGCGCCGTCCACTGTGGGCGTTGTCGTGCTGATGCTCAGCGTGGCCGCCTGCGCCGCTGCGGCCAACAGGCCGATGGCCGCGATGGCCATCACAACCGTCAGAATGCTTCTCCTCGTCTTCATCGTTTCATCTCCTTCTTGCCTCTCGGCGTTGAGTGGGGAACTCTCTTCACGGTCTACTCCGGTTTGCGTTCAGGCCTTGCGGCGTCGTCGCACGTACCCGCCCAGGCCGGCCGCCGCCAGGGTCAGCAAACCCATCGTGGCGGGTTCGGGGACGCTGGGAATCTGGCGCAGCGTGAACGTGACTTGGTCGCCCTGCGGCATGGTCAACTCCAGGCGGAAGGTCGCCTCCTCGCCCGGCGCGAGAAGGCCGCCGTGGAACAGGAACTCGCCCGGGCTTACCTGGATCGCGCCGTCGAAGGCGGTACTGCTGGCCGACAGGAACGCCAGCCCGTCGAGCCCGTCGATCGGCTCGAACTGCCCGCCCAGATCGTGGCCGAGGATGAGGTGATAGTCCGTCCATGCCGTTCCGGAGGCGTTGAGGACCGTCTCGTCGATGATGATGGACTCCAGGCCGCCGGTGACGGTGATCTCCTTGTCGAACGGGAGCAGGTCCGTGGCGGTCTTGACGAGGTTAAGCTGCTCCGTCGGGTCGTTAGACCACTCCAGGCCCCAGTCTCCAAAGGTCTCGCCCACGGCGATTCCCCCGGCGACGCCGATCACGTCATCATACGTCGCGCCGAAACGGATTTCGTCGATCCGCGCAGCCCCATCGTATGGCGAACTCTTGCCATCAAAGCCGAGCGTATCGAACAGCGACTGGTTGAGGACGGCACTCTTGGTGGAAGCCGGCGTGACCGGAAGCACCAGGTCCGTGCCTGGCAAGTACACTTCGATCGTGTCGGCGGCCGAGGCGTCCGCGCCCCATTTGATCTTGCCGACTATCAGGGCCGTGCTGGATGCAGCGAGCGTTTGCCGGCTACCTACGGTTCTGGTGTTGTCCCATGTAGCCGCCTCGACCCCGGTACCCCGCCAGAGATTCACACCAATGCCTTGGCCGCCAGCCGGCATTCCACTGAAGAAGCTGGGAGGGTCTGTGCCCAGGGAGAACTCATATGCTGTATTCGTAGCTGCAGTCTGGATTTCGGCGAGAAAGCTGAACCACAGCTCAGCACCGTGATCAAGCAGGCCGGCGCCGGCCAGATCCGGACCCAAGGTGACGCTGGCAGACCGCAATGCGCCTCCGCTGTTGAGGACGTAATTCCCGGACGTTGGGAGGCTTCCGAAAGAAAGACCCGGGCTTTTGACAGTGTAGGAACTACCTGACCATGTGCCGGCGAGTCCTGTTCCGGGAGCATTCCCATTCAGGTTCGATTCGCTGTCGTCGAACGGTTCATAGATCACGGCGGCGGCTTGCAGGGAACCGCTGAGCGCCAGAACGATGCTCACGAGGGCGGCTGCCGCCATCGTGGCCCTCATCATGTTTCGTGTCGTCTTCATCGTTGTCATCTCCTTCTTACCCTCTTGGCTTTGTCTGGACGTGTTTTCGGTGTCTTTGCCGGTTCGGGTTCAGGGGTTGCGGCGTCTTCGGACGTACCCGCCCAGGCCGGCCGCGGCCAGGCCCAGCAGGGCCATGGTGGCCGGCTCGGGGACCTCGCCGGCGGCCTGGCCGTCCAGGATCACGCCCATGAAGCGGGCGCGGGAGCCGTCGAGGTCGGCGTTCAAGTAGGTGTAGGTGATGGTGTCGTACGCCAGGTCTGGGTTGGCAAAGCTGAAGTCGGTGATCCACCCGTAGTTGGTACCCGGGCCGTTGGATGTCTGAGCGTCGCTGGCTATGAGCGTCAGTTGCCCGGGGCCGGTCATGGTCAGGGTGAGGCTCCACTGGTTGATGTACGTGCCATGCGGGAAGTAGAGCGTCCCCGACACCAGGCCGGAGATGTCGACGGTTCCCTGGACCTCTCCATGACCGGCGTGGGTCGTGTTGATCGACCCGCTGATGAAGTCCTTCGGGTCAACATCGGGGTCGGATGTCGTCCAGACGTTGGCCCAGTTCTGACCATTGTTGTTCGACCACCCCCCCGTCCCTGGATTGGGGTCATAGGGGTCGGGCGTCAGCCCGGCCCCGCCATTGGCATAGCTGAGAGGGTCGGTCTGACCGTTGCGGGAGACGATGAAGTTGTAGTCCTCCACCGTGCCGTCCCCGAACGGGGTCTGCACGAGCGGCTGACCCGTGCCGGTGTTGTCATACCCCGCCTTGCCGTCGAAAACGGAGATGTTGAAGTTCGCGTTGTTCTCGGAGACCAGGACCCGCGATCCAAGCGCCAGGGTGGGCTGGACCGTCGGCGGGCCCACCTGCTGCACCGTCAGCGGATCCGAGATGGCGTAGAAGTGCCACTGGTCGGTCTGCAAGCCGTTGTACTGCTGCCACCAGCGACCATCCGTAGCCCAACTGACGCCGTGCTCGATCTTCGTCTGACCCGGAGTCGGATCGCCGGGTTTGCGGTTTGACCCCGAGGCAACCCTGCCGTCGTAGTACGTGTTGATCTCAGTCTGGCTGAACGTGACATCGGGGCCATTCGCCAGGTCCGCGCCGTTGTCTGCGAGCTTGTCGCTATTAACGAGGAAGATCCCGTAGCTCGTCGTCATCGGGGGGGCATTGGTGTCCCGAACGGGGTCGCTCCAAGTCTGGAGGATGCTGTACCAGGTCGTCCCGCCCATACCAGCGGCGGCAGCCTGAGCTTGAACGAATGCGTGGTAAGTGGCAATGTCCGGATCCGTGGCATCCCTTGTGCCGTTGCTGACAAAGGCGAGGTGATACGTATCGCCAGCCTGCCAGGGGTTGCTTGTGGCGGGGTTGATGCCGCCGTTGGCATTGGTGACATCCAGGACGCCGAGTTGGCCGACCAGGCCCGCTTTCGCCGCACCATCCGTCAGACCAACCGCCGCGATCAGCGTCACAAATGCCAGGATGTTCCGTGTCGTCTTCATCGTTTCATCTCCTCTGCCTCTCGGCTTTGCGTAAGGAAGAGTTTTCACGGCCTGGAGCCGTTTGCGTTCAGGCCTTGCGGCGTCTTCGGACGTATCCGCCCAGGCCGGCTGCGGCCAGGGTCAGCAGGGCCATGGTGACCGGCTCGGGAATGTCGCCAGCCTGTTTTTCAACCAGCGCGATCAGGTTCTCTTTCTGGAAGTCATAGTCGATTTCGTAACCGGGGGGCAGGTCCAGCACATCAAGAAAGGGCGTTCCGCCCAGCGAGCCGTACGAAGCGAACACGTAGAACGGGTCGTCCAGGTCCGTCAGCACGTCGAACTCCACCGTGGCGCCGGTGATGTTCAGCAACTCGCCCACGTTGAGAACGTCCACCGAGCCCGCGCCGGCGCCGTCCACCTCGATCAGCAGCTTCCCGCCGATGGTCGCGTCGCCCGCGATCGTCAGCGTGCCGATCGAGCCGCCGGGGGCCAGGATGCCGCTGACGACCGCCCCGCCGACCGTGCCGGTGCCGCCGAGGGTGGCCCCGCCGGCGACGTTGACGGCCCCGAGCACGCTCCCGTTCACGATCAGCGTGCCCTCGTTGACGTTCGTCCCGCCGGTGTAGGCGTTCGTGCCGGCGAGGGTGGCCGTGCCCGCCCCGGTCTTGGTCAGCGCAGCTGAGTTCGCGCCGAGGTTGGCGCTGATCAGGCCCGTGTCCGTCAGGGCGTAGGACGTCCCTGTGAGCGTGGCGGCGCCGGAGATGGTCCCGCTGGACAGCGTGACATCGCCGACGACGTCATCCTGCGCCACGTCGAGCGTGCCGCCGCTGACCTGCACCGCCGAGGTGTCGGCGATCGTCCCGCCGGACCGGTCAAGTCTCAAGGTGCCCGCCTGGACCTCGGTGAGGCCCGTGTAGGTGTTGTTGCCGGAGAGGACCACCGTTCCGGCCCCCGCTTTCGTGACGGTGTAGGTGGTCGGGTCCATGCCGCTGGGGTTCTGGATCACGCCCGAGAAGGTCACCTGTCCGCCGGCGGCGGCCGTCAACGTCACGCCTCGCCCGGCGTTGTTGTTCGTGCCCAGGTAGATGTTGCCGGAGAAGACGCTATTGGCGGCCGTGCTGCCACCAAGGGTCAAGACTCGCGTGCCGGCGTCGGTGGTGTTGCTGGTGAGCAGGCGGATGTTGCGCCCGACGGTGTAGGGCCCGCCGATGAGGAGGGCGGCATCGTTGCTGCCGCCCGCCACGCCGAGGTTGACGTCCGAGGTGGCCTTGCCGAATGCCCCGTTGGAGTTGCTCGGAGCGTTGGCGGCGGCGATCAGCGTTCCTTCGTTGACGCTCGTTGTGCCGGTATAGGTGCTCGTGCCGGCGAGTGTCCACGTGCCGGAGTCGCTCTTGGCCACGTTCACACTCGGGTCCCATCCGCTGGGATGTATGTTGATATGTGTGATGCTGCCCGGGATGACATTGCCGGTCGTCGTGCCGCCGAGCGTGAGGGTGGGAGCAGGCAGGCCGTAACGGGTGTCGCCCACCACCGAGGCCACGGTCATGCCGCTCACGGTCGGGTTCAGGGTCATGCCGATCCCCTGCACCAGTTTCACCTCGCCCAGGGCGAGGCTGCTGCCGGCCGCGCCGGTGACGGTAAGTGTGCCATTGGAACCGGAAGATTCGCAGGCGCCGAGGGTCAAGGCGGTTCCGGGCGTGGTGATGTCGATGGTGCTGCTGTTGGTCAGGGTAAAGCCCCGGTCGATGGCCGTCGTGCCGCCGGTGTACTGGAGCGTGCCGCCGCCGAGGATCAGGCCGCCCGCGCCGGCCGTCGGGTAAGCGCCGAGGTTGCTGCTGGATCCGGCATTGGCCAGGCTCGACACCGAGAGGATGCCGTTGCCGATCGCCGTGACGCCGCTGTAGGTGTTCGCGCCGGCCAGGACGAGCGTGCCGTCTCCCGCCTTGGACAGCAGCCGGGGCGTGGCGTCATCGGAAATCGTTGTCGCGATCGTCGCGGTCAACCCCGACGCGACGTTCACCAGCGAGTCGCCCGTCATGCGGAGCCCGCCGCCCGACAGCGTAACCGTCCCTTCCTCGAAGCCCAGGCCGCCGATGTCGTGGGTGCCGCTGACGGCGACCGTGTAGGTTCCCGTGGCGTCGCCGCCGGCGGCGAAGACGGCCGTCCGCCCCGCCGTCCACGCGGCCGTGGAGCCGGTGCCGTCGGCTGCGGCGTTCCAATACGTGTTCGACGCGTTCCACGTCCCTGCGGGGTTCGCCCCGCCCGCGCCGCCTCCGCTGGCGTTGAGGTCCCAGTAGACCATCGGAGAACTGCCCAGGACCGTCAGAATGCCGCTGCCGGAAATCAACGGGTTTCCGCCCGAATCGAGGAGCCCGCTGGAACTGTCGTAGGTGCCGGGGGCCTGCTGCACTCCGTTGAGCCAGAAATCGGTCACGGTCTCATTCGACTTCAGGATCAACTTGGTGGCCCACCCCGATGTCGTGGACCGGACACCAGTGACGTACAGTGTTGCCGTGTCGTTGATCGTACTGCTCAACCCGGCGGCAATTTCCAGTGAGCAGTTGTTGTTGATGGCCACATTGCCGGTGCCAAAGGCGCCGTTGGCGGAAGCCCGCACATTGTGGCGCTGGTTCTGCGGGTCGGCGGATTCGAAGCCCCCCGTCCACAGGGAATTGTCCGTGTTAAAGACGAAGACGGTGTTATTGACTCCGTTGTAGATGAGTTTGCCGGGGCCGCTGATCCCACCGGAAAACGTCTTCGTCGTGCCGTGATTGGCCGTCGAGATCCCGCCCCAGAGAACGGCGCTGCCGGCGTTCAGCACAAACGGCTGGTTGAAAGTATACGTCCCCAGGCCCGACCGGGCGATGATCTGGGAGCCGTCGTTCATCGTGATCGTGCCGGTGCCCAGCGCGTTGATGTTGGTGGCATAGTTGGTGGTCCACCCGACTTGCAGCCTCGATCCGGTCCCAAGGGTCAGTCCACCGCTGTAGGGGGTCGCCAAGCCGCTTGAGTCGTCGATCTGTGCGAATAACCCGTTGGTGATGACGGCTGCCTGGGTGCCGGCCGGGATGCCCGCGGTCCAGTTGGCGGGGTTGTCCCAGTTGTCGTCGCTGCCGCCCGGGCCGTTCGCCGTGCCGGTGAGGGTCGTCGTTTGCGCCTGCACCGAGCCGGCCAACAGGCCGATCGCCGCGATCAGCGTCACGACTGTCAGAATACTCCGCCTCGTCTTCATCGTTTCATCTCCTTGTTGCCTCTTGATGTTGGGTGTAGATCTTTCTCTATGGTCTTCGCGATTTGCGTTCAGGCCCTGCGGCGTCTTCGGACGTACCCGCCCAGGCCGGCTGCGGCCAGGCCCAGCAGGGCCATCGTCGCCGGCTCGGGGACGTTATTGCCGAAGTAGATCTTCGTCTGCTCACCCGGGGTGATCTCGAACGGGTATGGGTTGGGCGACGTGGAGTACCAGTCGCCCCGGCCCTCCAAGATCTCCCGGGCCCAGTACGTGCCGGGCTCCATCTCGATCTCCGTACAACTCAAGACCGTCGTCAGGACCTCCTGCCCGCTCTCGTCCAGGATCTCAAACAGGAACGGGTCTTCCAGCAGGAGCGGCTCGGTCTGCTCGTCGCGGCCCCCGTCGCCGTTGATGTCCCAGAACTTGAAGATGTGCAGGAAGCCCTTCGGCGGGGCGTCGCTGGCCGTGATGCCGACTTCGGCCAATCCCGTTCTGCCATTCCAACCCCTGTTCGAGAGAATCTCGACAGCAAGGTACTGTGCGGTGGCCCCGCCGAGGTCAAGGACCGCCTGAGCGGCGCCGCCGTCACCGCTGGACCGGAAGGGCATCGACGCGGTGCTGCCGAGCTGCGTCCAACCGGCGCTCGAGAAATCATAATCGAGATTCGAACTGCCCGATGTTGGACCATGGACCACAGCGACCGACGGCGTCGCCGCGTAGTAGACGTTGTACTGGTCCACAGACCGGTCGAGCCTTTCACGCTCGTTCCAGATGTGAAACTTGTCGAGCCCGGGCGTCACGCTCCCTAGATCGAAGACGGTCCACGCGATCTTGCCATTGATAGAGGTACTGGGATCCAGCGTCCCCATTGACTGCCACTCGGCTTGATAGGCATTACTCGTTGCCGTCCACGTCGAAGGATCGCCTTCTCCGGCAGGCCAACCAACAACGCCGTCATTGCCATACCCGTTCATCCCTGAGCCGATGATCATGTCATTGATCATTCCGGCGTAGTTGTTCCTCTCGTTGTGGCCATAAACATCCACGACCTGGATCACGGCCGCCTTGCCCGCGCCGGCCAGCAGGCCGACCGCCACGATCATCGTTACGACTGTCAATGTGTTCCGTGCTCTCTTCATCGCTTCAGCTCCTTTACCTCGCGGCTGCACATGCGGAAATGTTCTGGTGGCTGTCTCCGGTCCGGCGTTGGCCGGCTGATGTGGCGAAAGGCGATGGGGCAGGGGGGCTCAGCCATGATGCGCGCGCAGGCGAGACAATGTCCCGCTTGTCGGTAGAACGCTGTCGTTGCGCACAGCCTTCGTCGCGCATGGTCACATGGCCTCCTGCGACGACTCGATCTGCCAACCATGAACCGAGCCGTCGCGGCTGGGCCTCACGGCGAACAAAAACACCCACACCGGGGAGGACAACAAGTCCCTCTCAGGCGGCCTGGGGCCGCCGTCCCGGGTATGTGCCTGCCTCACGTTGTTCTCAGACTGGACTTGCGCACTCCGTGCCATCTCCCCATAGGGAGACAGCCCGAGTATTCACTATATTCGATGCTACTCGGTATCCGCAGGGCGTCAAGGCCTATCGGCAAAGTATTTGCGACAATCGTATCCATATTTTGCGACAGGCCATTCCCGGCGAAAACACGCGTTCCTGACCATGCCGAGCCGGCCTTCAGGCGGACTCGCCGGGCCGGCGGGCGACAGCTCGCCTGGCGGCCCCTCTGTTCGGCGGCGCATCCGGCGATCGGCGTCTTCGTCGTCACTTGCCCAGCGGCGGGATCTTCATCTCTTCCATCCACACGCTCAGGTGGGTCGTATGCGGGATAGGACGGTCGACGGGCCTGTTGTTCATCGGGAAGTTGCTGACCGCAATGGTCACCTTGGGGCCTTTAAAGAGGTCGCGGCCATCGGTCCAGACATGGCCGCCGTGAGGCTTGTGGGCCTCTCTCCGCCATGCGACGACGCCGCCTTTCGACTCCGCCAGCAACGTGCCGTTGACGTAGATCGCATACCCCTCGCCCATATTGACGTGGGCGCTGCCTTGGACGCAGATGCGGTACCGCCAGCCGGCCTTCAGCGGCGGCAGTTCGAAGGTCTGGCGCAACAACAGCACGTCGTTCTCGCACACCGTCTTGGGCGCCACGCGGCAGCGGGGCATCCAATCCGGCCAGTCCATCTTTTCATCCGACTGGCCGAACGGGGCCGCGCCGCTCTTCCACCCCGCTTTCTTCGCGTCGAAGTCGGGCGCGAACCAGTTCTCCATCCCGGCCGGGTAGGTCACCGCCGCGGTGGGTACGAGCTTGACCTTGGATTTGTCCGAGGACTGGGCGTCGCCCTGTGCTTTGGGCAGGTCGAAGCCCAGGTAATCCCAGGTGGCGTTCTTCATGTCCGGGCCGAAGGGCTTCCAGTCGTAGTCGTCGATGCCGGCTGCGCGATAGTAAGCCGCCGCTTCGTCCAGGGTGTCCGCCAGGATCGGCGAGACGCGGGCGGGCTTGTCCCCTTTGACCGCGGCCTGCAGCAGCGGCTGGTTCCGCGGATTGCCCAGGAATACAGCCAGCGCGCCGTCGAGGATCATGGGCCTGATCGCCGCGATCGAGGCGGCCTTCTGCTGTTCCGTGGGGGCCGGCTTGGCGGCTTGGGCAGCCAACTCGGCGGCCAGGCGGGCCTGGCGATCCGACTTGGGGATCGCGACGGCCTGCCCGCCCAGCAGGCGCACCATCGCCCGCCCCACAGCCTCGCCGACCAGCATGTAGGTTTCGGCGTTTCGGTTGTAGTGGTAGTCCTGGCCCCGGGGCGACTCCTCTACCTCGCGCCAGAAGTCGCGCGTATCCACCGACGCCACCGTGCCGGCGAACTGCGGATGCTGTTTGGGATCGCCCACGGCCATCTGCGCCTCCCACACCCCTTTCCACGGCCCATCATTCAACCGGTATCCATTGAAGCCGATCGTGGCCACGACGACCGGCATCTTCGGCGCGTTGAACTCCTTGCGCAGGTCGTTGATCAGGTTGACCAGGTGCTTGGCGTACTCCTCCTTCGTTGAGTCCTTGTCCTTGTGCCCCTGGAACCAGACAAAGCCGGCCATCTCGTAGCCCTGCCCTTTGTAGCCGGGCACGATCTTGTCGATCTTCTGGAGCGTCTCCCGCACGCCCTTGACCGTCAGGCGATACTCCGCCCCTTCGAAGTCGTTGTCGGGTTGCGTCCTGCCGCTGGAGGGCGGACGGAAGTCGAACCCGAGCGACCGGTTGCCCTGGGCGGTCTTGATGAGCAGCACCTGCTCGTCGTGGAAGGTTCCCATGACGTAGCCGAAGCCCAGCTCCGGCCCGATGGACCGCCCGTTCGCGGTGGCGCTCAGGGGGCAGCCCCGCCCGCCGGCCGTCAGGCGCGCCTCCTGGAAGTAGACGTCGTTGCGCACCGTCCACTTGCCCGACTCGTCCAGCAGGTACGGGAACTTCTTGTCCTTCTTCGTGACGGTCTCGAGATCGCCCTTGCCCTCCAGGTCAACCTGTTCCAGCCAGAACGCAGCCGAGCCGCCCTTGAAGTAGATGATCCGGATGGGATATCGCTTTCCCGTTTCGAGCGCGACTTTCTCGCACGCGGGCTTGCCGCCCGGCTCCTTGCGGTAGACCTCCTTGCCGTCCAGGGTCACGACGGCATGCGTGCTGTCGCCGAAGCCCGGATGCAGGGTGTAGACGCCGCTCTGGGGCACGTCGATCCAGGCGGTCGCCACGGCGGTGTGCGGTCCGTCAATCGCGGGCAGGTTCGCCCCCACGCTGCCCAGGGCCACCGTACCCGTCTTGATCGGCTTGCCCTTGGGGCCCCTTTCGGGGAGCTTGGCGTAGTCCGCGTTCGCATCGCAGGCGCCCGCGTAGAGGCAGACCCGTGCGCCCTTTTCCGCCCCCGCGTCGGCCGACTGGTAGACGCCGTGGGCCGCCAGCGCCGAGCCGCCGATCGGCATGACGCCGGGAATGACGGCGGGATCGGCACAAAGAAGCACGCTCGGCCAGGGCGGACGGGCCCCCGCGAGATCGCCCATGCCCACCATGTTGGACTGCCCGGCCAGGATGTAGACCTTGACCGGCCTGGTCGCGTCGCCCGCCTTACCGTCGGGGGCGGGCAGGACGGCGGGGATGTCCTTGGCGGCGGCGTTGAGGGCGAACCCGCCTGCCACGACGAGAGCGAATACGATGGTGCTTGCGGAACGCGTTCTTGTCATCCTGTTCTTCCTTCTGCCTGATTGACGTTGCGCAGCCGGAGCGTGTGCTTTCGGGTCAGTCCATCCAGCATCATGGTGACGAGCGTGCTGCTCATGCAGTAGTCGCGGACGCCGAGCGGCTTGCCCGAAACGGAGTCGTAGTGTTCGCTGACGCCGTTGCGGATGGCGTTGGCGACGGTCTTGTCGGCGATGTCGGCGGCCAGGTCGCGGTGGCCGAAGTCGGCCAGCCCGGAGGCGATCTGGTAGTTCGTGGGCGGCCAGACGTCGCCGCGCCAGAACGCGTCGGACTTCCATCGCTTGTCGGTGCGGTCGACGGTGGGCACCGGCAGGGGCGTCATCCAGGCGGGCGAGGCGAGCACCTCGGCCATGCGGCGAGCCATCGCCTCGGTGGGCACGCCCGCGGCCAGCGGAATCCAGCTTCCGATGGTGGCGACCGGTATCTTCTCCAGCGTGTCGCGCCGGACGGAGAGGAACGTGCCGGCCTGTTCGTCCCACATGTGGTCGCGCATCGCCCGCGCGCCCTTTTCCGCGCGCCGCTTGCGCCTGGCGGCCATCTCCTTGTCGCCCGCGATCTCGGCCAGCCGGGCGAGACTTCTCTCGCCCAGGATCAGATAGGCGGTGTTGCCGGGCACGCAGACGTCGGCGTACCAGGGGCCTTCCTTGGGACCTTTTCGCCTGGGATGGACGGTCATCCTCATGCCGTCCATGTTGCATTCATAGTCGAAGGTTTCCCATTTCGCGTGCTGGAGCTTGCCCGTGTAGGCGCCGAGCGTGATCAGCCCGTTGTCGTGCAGGTCCCGTTCGCGCCAGTACCAGTCGTGAAACCTCTCCAGCCGGGCCAGGCATTGCCGCAGAAGCTCCCGGTCGCCGTTGCGGCGATAGACTCGCTCGACGCCCCAGGCGAGGATCGGGATCTGCGAGAACTGCCGGACCTCCTGGGGTTCGGTCTTGATGGCCACGGTGATCATGTCCCGGGCGCACTCGGGCGCGGCGGCGTTCCAACGGTCCTGGAAGTCCCAGTAGTTCTGGAACACGTCGCGGATCAGCTTCTGCCGGCCGGGCAGGAGGCTCAGCAGGTCCACCACGAACATGGTGTCCCAGATCCACTGGCCCTTGTAGTACGGCCCGCCGGGGACGATCCAGGCGTTCTTCAGCGGCGGGGTCGGCGGCATGATCTTTTCGAGGACGCACTTGTTCATGACGCGGTCGGCCAGGGCGAGCACGTCGGCGCTGCCGGCCTGGAAGAGCGATCCCGCGTCGAGGGGCGCAGACTCGGACGCGCCGGCGAGATCGCCCAGGGCGATCGCCAGCGGGACCCCGCCAGCCGACTTGAGAAACTCCCGCCGGTTCATGTGATGGTCTTCCGGTCTGGCCTTCGCCCGCGCCGGTCCTTCTTGGCCTTCAGCGGGTCGGCCGGTTGCCGAATGCAACTTCATTCGTCTTGGCAACGGTTCCCTTGCCGCCCGCCAGCAGGCGGGTTACTTCTGCGGCTTCTGCTCCAGCAACTTGACCATGCCCCGGCCGAGGGCGTCGCCGACGAGCATGTAGGTCTCGGCGTTTCGGTTGTAGTGATAACCCTGGCCGCTGGGAGACTCCTCGACACTGCGCCAGAAGTCTCGCGTGTCCACGGTCAGGACCGTGCCGGCCAGTTCCGGGTGCTTGGCCGGGTCGCCGACGTTCATCTGGGCCTGGCGGATCTGGAGGTAGTTCTCGCCCATCTCCTTGCCGTCGAAGCCGACCGTGGCGATCACGACCGGCAGGCGAGGAACCTTGAACTCCGCGCGGACGTCCTGGATCAGGTTGACGAGGTTCCGTTCGTACTCGGCGATCCACTCCTTGTTGCCGCCGTCCTTGTGACCCTGGAACCAGGCGAAGCCGGCGATCTCGTAGCCCTGCCCCTTGTAGCCGGGGACGATCTTCGCGATGTCGGCCAGCGTCTTGCGCACGCCCTCGACCATGAGGCGGTACTCCAGGCCCTCCCACTTCTTGAGTTCCTCCTTCACGTCGGGCAGCTTCCCGCTGGACGGCGGGCGGAAGTCCCACGCCAGCGCCCGGTTGCCCATGGCCGTCTTGATCAGCAGGACCTGCTCGTCGTGGTAGCAGCCCATGATGTGCCCGAACTGAAGCTCCGGGCCGATCGTGGTCTTCCGCTCCCGCAACGGAACGGTCAGCGGCCCGCCCTTGAACGAGATCCTCGCTTCGTAGAAGCAGACATCGTTCCGCACGGTCCACTTACCCTGGTCGTCCACGAGGTGAGGGAACTTCTTCTCCTGCTTGACCAGGGTCTCCAGGGTGCCGGGAACGTCCGTCCGCCCCAGCCAGAACAGGCCGCTGGCCGCCTTGGTCAGGAAGGTGACCTTGAAGGCGTATCGCTTGTCGGCGGTCAGCTTCGTCGGCGTCTGCACCGCGTCCTTGCCGGGTTCCTTGCGGTAGACCTCCCGTCCCTCCAACTCCATGACGTTGTGCTTGGAGTCCTGGTAGCCGGGCGAGAACGCGTAGGCGCCGGAGGTCTTGACGGCGATGAAGCCGCGGATGACGGTCGTGGACTCGCCCTCGATCTTCGGCAGGGGGTCCTGGCCCAACCCGCCGTAACTGATGGTCTTGGTGGCCTTGGCGGGGAGCTTGTCGTAGTCGGCGGTGGGCGAGTACGCCCCCGCGTACACCGACACCACCACCCCGCCGGCGTCTCCTTCGGCGGCGGTGAAGAACAGGCTGTGCCGGCTGTTCCCGCCGGAGATCTCGCCCATGCCCACCATGTTCGACTGACCAGCCAGGATGTACACCTTGACCGGCTTGCTCGCGTTGCCCGCCTTGCCGTCGCCGGCGGGCAGGACAGCGGGGACGTCCCTTGCTGAGGCGGCAACGAGCATACAAGCCATTACCGCGGCGGCCAGCAAGAACATCGCGCCGATCCGGGCCGGTCTGGTCATAGCGTTTCTCCTGTCGGGGGACTTGTCGTACTGCGCAGGCAGCGAACGGTTCAACCGCTCCTCATCCTACTGGAAGGCCCCGGGATTCATCAAGGCGAACGGCCGTGCTCTCTGCGACAATCGGCACTGTTATTGCGACAAGCGGACTATATAATCATGTGCCTGTGGGCCGAGGCCCACGCTCGAAACGCGGAGACCTCTGCGATGGCCAAACGAAGGCGCGTGGCCTTGATGCTGGAGCTGGACTGGCCGTTCAAACGCCATCACGACGTGTTCGCGGGCACGCAGCAGTACGCCCAGGAGAAGGGCGGCTGGGAGTGCATCGTCGACGCCCAGGCCCAGGAAACGCTGGCGGGCCCGCGGCGGGCCAAGGCGGCGTACGACGGGATCATCGCCCGCGTCACGCCGCAGTTGGCGGAGGCCGCCCGCCGGGCGGGCGTGCCGGTCGTGAACGTCTGGACCAGCTCGCCGGTGCTCGACGTGCCCCTGGTGCTGCCGGACTTCGCCGCCGCGGGGCGGATGGCGGCCGAGCACCTGATCGGGCGAGGCTTTCGCCACTTCGGCTTCCTCGGCTTCACCCGCCAGCGATCCAACAAGACCTCGCGCCAGGCGTTCGAGGCGGCGGTGGCGGGGGCGGGGTTCTCGTGTTCCTCGCTGACCGTTCCGCCGAGCTATGCGGAACGCCCGGGCCACTGGGGGACCTTCAATGATCGGCTGGACCAGTGGATCGCCGCCTGGCAGCGTCCGATCGGCGTGTACGTCACCTACGACCTGCTTTGCCGCTACCTCGCCTGCGCTTGTCTCCGCGCCGGGGTGCGGATCCCCACCGAGGCGGCCCTGGTGGGCACGCACAACGAGCCCCTGATCTGCGCCCACCCTGAGCCGAGCCTGACCAGCATCGAGCTGGGATACCAGCGCGTGGGATACCGGGCGGCTGAACTGCTTGACCAGATGATGGACGGTACGCCCACGCCGGTCGAGGAGATCCTGATCGAGCCGGCCGCCCTGTTGCCCCGCCAGTCCACCGACGTCCTCGCGGTGGACGACCCGCTGGTGGCCCTGGCGCTGCGGTTCGCCTCCGAGCACGGGCACGAGCGAATCAAAGTCGGCGACGTGGCCGCCGCGGTCCACGTGACCCGCCGGACCCTGGAGCGCCGCTTCCGCGCGGTTCTGGGGCGGTCGATCCGGGACGAGATCGTGCGGCTTCGCATCGAGCGGGCCAAGCGGCTGCTTGCCCAGGGCCGCACCCCCATCAAACGGCTGGCCTCCGAGGCGGGCTTCCGCGACGACATGCAGATGTGCACCGAGTTCAAGCGGCTCGAAGGCATCACCCCCAGCGAGTACCGGCGCCAGCGGCGTCTGGGATGATCCGCCCGCAGGTCGGCGGCTCGACCCGCGCGGCAATACCGCCTTTCGCCGGACCGTTTTGCCCCTTGTCGCGGGGGCTGCCCGCGTCACAACGTGTCAGGGCAGGGTCGTGCGCATGGCCCGGGCTGCGGGAGTCTGTAATGCCAGTAGTAATAAGCCGGATGTTGCTGATCGTAGCCTTGCTGGTCGTGGCGGCGCCCGCCGCGGGCGAGGCGAAGCCCGTCTTCTGCATCGGCACACCCGACGGGCGGGCCGCCGAGTTCGGCCTGACCCAGCAGAAATGGCCCGAGTACCTCAAGGTCTTCCCCAAGCCGGTGGTCTACACCGCCGGTTCGAGCAAGCCGGCCGACTGGCCCTACGTCCAGCCCAGCAACCGCGACGTCTGGGGCGGCTCGCGGGCCCACACGTTCACCATCCGCTTCAGCCTGCCCGCCCAGCCGACCGAGCCCCTGTTCCTCCATCTGGGCACGCTGGCCGTCCACGAGCCCGGCACGCTCACCGTCTCGCTCAACGCCCGGGCCCTGCCCGCCCGCCCGGCCGGGCAAGAGGCCGGCGGGAGCCTCGTGTCCGACCCGCTGGGTGGGGGCGGCTCGGCTGCCTGCCAGAGCTTCCGACTGGAGCCCGCCTCCTTCCGCCAGGGCGAGAACACCATCGCCATGGAACTCCAGGGCGGCAGCTTCATCATCTACGACTACGTCCTGCTCACGCCCGCCGCCGCGCCGCCCGCCGTCCAGGCCGCCAAGCCCGCCAAGCCCGCCAAGGCGGCCAAGGGCAAACGCGCCGCCGCCCCGGACGACGCCGGCGGCAAGCTCCGCGAGGCGTTCCTGGCCCCGGACGGTCCGATGGCCGGCGTCGACGAGATCGTCTTCGCCGTACGGGGCATCGTCCACGAGCACTGGTACGCCAACATCGGCTACATCTCCACCGACCGCAACCGGGCCATGTACGGCAAGAACGGACGCCTCTGCAAGCTCAACCTCCGCACGGGCAAGGTTACCGACCTGGTCAACGACCCCGACGGCAGCGTCCGCGATCCCGCCGTCCACTACGACGGCAAGCGGATCGTCTTCGCCTGGCGAAAGGGCGGCACGGAGCAGTACCACCTCTACCTGATCCACTCCGACGGCACGGGCCTGCGACAGATCACCGACGGCAAGTTCGACGACTACGAGCCCTGCTGGCTGCCGGACGACGAGCTGGTCTTCGTCTCCACCCGCGCCAGGCGGTGGGTCCAGTGCTGGCTGACGCAGGTGGGCAACATCTACCGCTGCGACCTGGCGGGCAGGAACATGAGGCCGCTGTCGGCCAACCTCGAGCACGACAACACCCCCTGGCTCCTGAGCGACGGGCGCATCCTCTATATGCGATGGGAGTACGTCGACCGCTCCCAGGTGGACTACCACCACCTCTGGACGATGTACGGCGACGGGGCCGTCCAGAACGTGTTCTTCGGCAACAACTGGGGCGGCGGGGTCTACATCGACGCCAAGCCGATCCCCAACAGCGAGAAGGTCGTCCTCATCCACTCCCCCGGGCACGGGCAGGCTGAGCACCAGGGCTGGCTGGCCACGCTCGACGTCGCCCGCGGCAGCGACGACCGCGACAGCCTCCGCAACCTCACGCGCGA
>Ga0116149_1000959_pt1 | contig 36617 bp, 31 predicted proteins | sample AD_UKC057_MetaG_FD_89787 | JGI IMG/M metagenome (GOLD analysis project Ga0116149, IMG submission 89787) | Active sludge microbial communities of municipal wastewater-treating anaerobic digesters from USA - AD_UKC057_MetaG | ecosystem: Engineered > Bioreactor > Anaerobic > Digestate | place: USA...
AATTAGCTGTCCGAAAACGGAGGTTCCAAAAAAATGCGTATTTTTATCCATTGTAGAAAAGTTTTAGCAAACCAAATCTACAAAAAACGAAGAAGCCAGACTTATGCGCTGGCTTCTTTAAAAGTTTTTATCGGACATCAGTGGTTTCTTATTCAATAATTACTTTTTGTGTTGTAATCCGTGTGCCGGAAATAAGCCGTATATAATAGGCTCCGGGGGCTAAGTCCAGATCGAAATTTTTCACCATCCTGCCACTTCCTGTTAATGTTTCAGCGGCGATAATCCGACCACTGATGTCGTACATTTCATATCGGCACCGATCATCGGAATGATTGATGCTCAGGATGAATTTTCCGTTGTTGGGGTTGGGTAGAATTTGCATGTCGAAATGGCTTACTTCATCGATTCCCACCCAGATCATGGCAGTTACTGACCAGTTTTGAGTAGTCCCATCTTCCGCTGTTACCAGGTAGGTAAGCGGCCCGTTGGTAAAATTATTGGCCGTTGTTCCACTGAACTGAGGTATCGTGGCAATGCTGGCAGTTGCTCCGGCACTGAGGGTATAGGTGGCAATTTGATTTGTTAAATCGGTGCCTTCTACCACATACAGGACAACCGTTTTGGCATTATTATCAATCGTTGCAGGTTCGTAATCCACAGTGGGGCCAAAGCTGTAGCTCAATATTTCAGTCTCATTGTTGAGAACACCCGAAGTGGTAAAATCTAGCGGTCCAACCCAAACACTTTCGGCCGTCAGGGCACAAACGGAACGCACATATATACTATATGATGTTTGTGGCGTCAATCCCGTAATTATATAAGGGTTTGTGGCATTGGTTACCAATGTTCCCTCATTATCAGGGTTAAATCCCTGATTTCCATACACAACATCAGCAAGCCCTTCGCCACTGTTATCAATCCAGCCAATAGTTACGGATGTAGCCGCCAACGTCCAGGTGTTCAGATTGGTTGGCTCCGCGCAGTTTGTCAGGCTTGTAAAACTTACTGGGCCTACCCAGGCACTTTCTCCCTGCAAATCGCAAACCGAACGAACATACACATCGTATGTAGTTTCAGCATCAAGGCTGATGAGTGTGTACGGATTGGTTACATCGTAAATTATCGTGCCCTCGGTTAAGGGATCAAAGCCTGACACTCCGTAAACAAGATCCGCCACGCCTTCACCCGAAACATCAGTCCACGAAACGCTTGCTGTGTGGTTATCCACCGACGAAACGCTAAGGTCTGCGGGTGCATCGCAAACCCAGTCGAAAATACCAATGTTATTAATAAATACATCGGGGCCATGGTCGGATACGAAGTAGAAACGCACATAAATCATATCACCAAATGAACTCAAATCAATAACTCCGGAGCTGACATAAGTACCGGGAGTTGTATTCCCGGCACTACTTCCAGAATTAAAATCTGACCCGGTGAGCATCCAAACCTCCGTCCAATTGGCACCATCATCATCGGAAACCTGCAAACTAAGCTGGTCGTCGGGATAAGTGCTTTGGTAACGGTGAGACCAATAGAATTCTACCTGTGGATTTATCAGGTCCGACATGTCAATCAACGGGGTTGTAAGATACGCTGTGCTTCCCGAAGACCATGACCAGAAATTAGCACGGACAGCTGTTCCTCCGTATTGTTGAACAATGCGGGTACCTCCGGTAAGATCCCAGCAATTGGTTATGTCGCTCCAAACAGTAAACTCTTCGAGCCAGGGAAATACTTCGATATTGTCGCAGGGAGTAGTGAAAGAGCTTATGACACTCCAGTGGCTGATGTCGCCCCCACCACAATCAGCCTGAACATACAAGGAATACTGTGTATTAGCGGTAAGACCTTCAATCAGAAAATTCGTTTCAACGAGACCCTCAACGAAAGTTCCTTCCGATTGCGGATCGAAACCTATTGGTCCGTATATCAGGTTCCAGGTAGTTGCTGTTCCTGTTTCGGTCCAGCTGACATTAACCGAATTGGTCATAACATCGCTGATTACAACATTAACCGGAACCATACAGGTAGGAAAGGTCGTAAAGTTGTCTGAGCCGACCCAATCAGACGTCCCCAAAGCACCACAGTCTGCCATCACGTAGGCAACATATTCGGTTTCCGGCTCTAAACCGGTGCTAATTACAAACGGATTATCGTTGATGCTGTTAAACGAAAGTACCTGCGATCCGGTTCCGGGGATAAATCCGGGCAAACCTACTTCAATATTCCATGTATCCTGAACCGACGAATTTGACCAGGATATTTCGGCTCCCTGGTGCGTAATATTGCTGATTGTTACAGACCAAACATCGGGACAGGGAACCGTAGTGGAATAGTTTGCGAAATAATAGGTAGAAGTACCGTCAGCTCCGCACTCGGCCTGTATATAGAAATCATAACCTGTATCGGAGGATAAACCGTCGATGGTAAAAGGATTTTCGCTAATCAAAACTGATGTTCCATCCACGAAATTAAACCCGGATGGCCCATACACAACATTCCATTCTGTTTCGGTTCCTGCTGCCTCAATTTCGATACTGATTGATTCATAGGTAGCATCTGTTAGTATTGTTGAATTAATTGATGGACAAGGAATTAGGGTTGTAAAAGTATAAGGACCTCTCCAAAGGCTCAGATCTCCTTCGCCACAATCGGCCCGTACATATACATCATAGTAGGTAAGTGCATCTAAACCTGTGAGTTGATATTGAGTCGTTGTAAGTCCCTGTACCAAAACACCATCGGTATTCAGGTCAAACCCATTGTACCCATAAATAATATCCCAAAGACTTGCTGTTCCTGTTTCGTTCCATGTAATTTGGGCCGTATGGTTGGTAATGGAATTGCCTGTGACATTGGTAACTTTTGGGCAGGTAGGAGGCACACACTCTGTTATCCAGTTGTAAACAACCTGATTATTGGAATATACCGAAAACCCGCCACCGTAATAAATGGACTCGCCCCAGGGGGTAAGTATTTCGAATGACGCTTCTTCAATCCAGTCTCCCGTATGGAATACGATATTGGTATTCAGGTTGGGACAAAGAGCTACGGTAAATGAACCAGAGCTACCCCCACCTAAGGTTAAATTCTGAACAAAAGACCCGGCTTGAATTATGTCGATGCTGTTTCCATTCCAGCCATCACCGTAGGAATCATACAGGTTGAATGTGAAATTACATTTGTCGGCTTCGTAGCAAGATATGGTTGTGAAAGAAACGGGTGTAGACCAGGCACTTAGATCCCCGGCGCCGCAGTTTGCCCGAACCCAGACATAGTAATTTGTAGCAGCACTGAGACCGGTCAGATTATAACTTGTCGCACCGGATGCAACCGATGCCGATGGCGTTGTGGCTGCATTTGGAACTGATACTGAGGTGCTGTAGTAGATGTCGTAACCCTCGGTGGGATTCGATGCAGAAGCTGTCCAGTTGATAACTGCCGAGTTGGTTGTAATATCAGAAAAAGTCAATGCGGTGGGCGTCAGACAAGAAGCTGTGCCTGCCACAAACTGTATTTGTGATATATTTGCGGAGGGACCGTAGTTTGCCGCAGGCGGAGCGTTGGGGTCCGGATTATTATAATCATCATAATACAACAAGCCCCTTCCTGAGCCTGAGTCAAACACACTCCATAGAGCAGTGCAGCTCCAGTAGGGTGTGTTTTCATCAATGGCAACAACAATATTATCGCCTGTGTAAACAAAAGGGGTGGCCAGGGTAATTTCCATCCAGCTATATCCGGTGAGACTTCCTATTTGGCCATTGAAAACCTGTGTCATTGTACTGATTGGTATCCAGTTGCTATTGTCGGTAAAGCCTGACTGAGTAGTGTTTCCTAAATATATGGTCCAGTCCTGCCATGTTGAAAAATCTTCGCCTCCGTATCTGTAATAAAACCGGAGCGTGTTAATTTCCATTCCCGGGCTACCTCCGCCTGCTGTAATTTCGCTGGCCAGATATATTTGTTGTGAGTAATTGTAACCATAACAACTCAATATGGGGAAGTAATAGTCTTCATTCGATCCACTTCCGATTTGTACCGTAGTTTGGCTATGCGACACGTGGGGGCTTACCATGAAAATAAGTAAGCTTAAAACGAAACTCAGTTTAATTAACCGGTTTTTTCTTTTTAATGACATTTCGAAAGGGCTGGTTGTTGTCATAACTGATAATTTTTAATACTAATTATTTTGTTGTGCAGATGTTAGAATTCAAACTTGTCTAATGATCATTTCTAATTTATCAACGAATAATGTAAGTACGATTTCCTTTGTGCAAAACCTTGCTAATTTATAGTTTATTTTTAACAAATAAATGAATTATTAAATAAATGTAGCAAAATACACGATTCAGATGTGCTGTGTAATTCGGAATATCGGTTTAGCTTTCATAATTGTTCAATTATAGAATTGCTGAAATTATTGCAAACGAATGCGGGAAAATCGTAAGACCGGAATTTTGAAACATTTTGCCTCGTAAGAAAATTGAATGAAGATATGTCTCAATAGATTTTTGATAGAAATACATGCTTTCTTGTTTTGGTAAAACATTTTCATTGGGTGTATTGTATTCCATTATATTTATCTTTGCAGCAACAAAACCGACAGTATGAAACTTTATACCGAAAATCTGTTTAAGAAGTATGGCAAGCGCATGGTAGTGAAAGATGTTTCGGTTGAAGTGGAGCAGGGCGAAATTGTGGGTTTGCTCGGGCCAAACGGTGCAGGTAAAACCACTACCTTTTATATGATTGTTGGTTTGATTAAGCCCTATGGCGGAAAAATTTTTGTTGATGACCGCGATATAACCCGTGAACCGGTCTACAAGAGGGCTCGTCTCGGTTTGGGCTATCTGGCTCAGGAAGCTTCGGTTTTTCGTAAAATGAGTGTCGAAGACAACATTTTATCGGTTCTCGAAATGAGCAAACTCACGAAACGTGACCAAAAGGAGAAAGCCGTGAGACTGCTTAACGAGTTTGGGCTCAATAAAATCAAAAAAAGTAAAGGATATCAGCTTTCGGGTGGAGAAAGGCGACGTACCGAAATTGCCCGGGCTTTGGCCATCGACCCGAAGTTTATTTTACTCGATGAACCTTTTGCCGGTGTTGACCCCATTGCTGTGGAAGATATTCAACAAATTGTGATGCATCTGAAAAAACGAAATATCGGTGTACTCATCACCGACCACAACGTGCAGGAAACACTCTCCATTACCGACAGAGCCTATCTGCTTTTCGAGGGGAGTATTCTTAAGTCGGGTACCGCCGAAGAACTTTCGGAGGATGAACAGGTGCGAAAAGTGTATCTGGGGCAGAATTTTGAACTAAGGCGATAAATGCAGCCATTCTAAGTCGTCATCCCAATTTATTGAATAAATAGTCACAGGAGATTATCAACGTCATTTTGTTAATATCTATTCGTTGCAGCGCAATGTATGCGATTTAAAATATTTAATTTTGGCGTCGAGTGAATAAATCTGTATTTAATGGTCGCCAATTATTCTGAAGAATCCATAAAAACGCTGGAGTGGAGCGAACATATTCGCCGCCGCCCCGGTATGTATATTGGCAAGCTGGGCGATGGTACTTCGCGAGACGATGGTATTTATGTTCTTCTCAAGGAGGTTATCGATAATTCGATTGATGAATTTGCCATGGGCTTCGGTTCGAAAATTGAACTCCAAATCAGCGATTCGTCGGTTTCGGTGCGCGACTTCGGGCGGGGAATTCCACTGGGCAAATTGCTCGACGCGGTAGCAAAAATGAATACCGGGGCAAAATACGATTCCAAGGTGTTCAAAAAATCGGTAGGCCTCAATGGTGTCGGCGTTAAAGCCGTAAACGCATTATCATCAAATTTTACGGTTAGCGCATTTCGCGATGGCGAAAAGAAAACAGCCGAATTTGCAAAGGGAGTTCTGCAACAGGATTTTCCCATCGAAAAAACCGATGAAGCCAATGGTACTCATGTGGTTTTTACTCCCGATGAGGAACTGTTTTCGGGATACCGGTACCGCCTCGATGTTATCGAGAACATGCTGAAAAATTATGCCTTCCTCAATACCGGACTTTCGATTTACCTCAACGGACAACGCTTCTGGTCGAAAAATGGTTTGCTCGACCTGCTCAACGATAACATCAACAGCGATGTGCTTTATCCGATAATTCATTTCAAAGCCGACGATATCGAGATTGCCTTTACCCATTCGAACCAGTATAACGAAGAATATTTCACCTTTGTGAACGGTCAGCATACAACCCAGGGCGGAACCCACCTGTCTGCTTTCCGTGAGGCTTATGTAAAAACGATAAAGGAATTTTACCGTAAGGACTTCGATAATGCCGACATAAGGCAGTCAATTATTGCAGCCATCAGTATTCGTGTGGTTGAACCGGTGTTTGAGTCGCAGACCAAAACCAAACTCGGCTCGCGAGATATGGAGCCCAATGGTACCAGTATTACAAAATTTGTCGGTGATTTTATCAAAAACCAGCTTGATAATTTTCTTCACAAGAATCCCGAAACCGCCGATGCGATTCTTAGGAAAATTCTGGCTTCCGAAAAAGACCGCAAAGCCATTGCCGATATTAAAAAAATATCGCGTGAGCGGGCTAAAAAAGTGAGTTTACACAATAAAAAATTACGAGACTGCCGTGTTCATTATAATTCCGATGACGAGAAAAGTTCGGAAACCACCATTTTTATTACCGAGGGTGATTCGGCAAGCGGTTCCATCACCAAATCGCGCGATGTGAACACACAGGCGGTGTTCAGCCTCAGGGGAAAACCCCTCAACACCTATGGTATGAACAAGAAGGTAGTGTACGAAAACGAGGAATTTAACCTTCTGCAGGCAGCCCTTAATATTGAGGAAGGTATCGAAAACCTGCGCTATCGCAATGTGGTTATCGCTACCGATGCCGATGTCGATGGTATGCACATCCGCCTCCTGCTCATTACTTTTTTCCTGCAGTTCTTCCCTGAGTTAATTCGCAACGGGCACCTGTTTATTCTGCAAACACCCCTATTCAGGGTTCGCAACAAACAAGAAACATTGTATTGCTACGACGAAAAAGAAAAGCAGGATGCCATAGCCAAACTAAAAGGAAATCCCGAAATAACCCGGTTTAAAGGGCTTGGAGAGATTTCACCTGATGAGTTTAAACGATTTATCGATAAAAATATGCGACTCGACCCGGTTAGCCTTACCAAAGCCGATGCCATCAGCGACCTGCTTGAGTTTTATATGGGCAAGAATACCTACGAACGGCAGAATTTTATTATCGAGAACCTGAGAATTGAAGAAGACGCAGTGAACGCCTGATAGTGATTATTAATTTAGGGAGTATTACCGGATATGAGTACCACCGACCCTGTTGAGGAATTTGATAGCAGCCCGCTGAACGGAGAAAATCCCGAAGAGGTTCATGCTCCCGAAATACATCTTACTCACCTTACGGGAATGTATCAGGACTGGTTTCTCGATTATGCTTCCTACGTAATTCTCGAAAGGGCCGTGCCCCATGTTTACGATGGCCTGAAACCTGTTCAACGGCGCATACTTCATGCCATGAAGGAACTCGACGACGGACGCTATAACAAAGTGGCCAACATCATCGGGCACACTATGAAGTACCATCCACATGGCGACGCTTCCATTGGAGATGCACTGGTGCAGTTGGGTCAGAAAGACCTGCTGATTGACATGCAGGGTAACTGGGGTAATATTTACACCGGCGACTCGGCTGCTGCTCCCCGATATATCGAGGCGCGACTTTCGAAGTTTGCCCTCGAAGTGGTGTTTAATCCAAAAACTACTTTCTGGAAGTCGTCGTACGATGGCAGGAATAAAGAGCCGATTACCCTTCCGGTGAAGTTCCCGCTGTTGCTGGCACAGGGTGTCGAAGGTATTGCCGTAGGCCTTGCATCAAAAATATTGCCCCACAACTTCAATGAATTGATTGACGCATGCATTGCTACCCTTAAAAATGAACCGTTCGAACTGTTTCCCGACTTTATTACAGGAGGACAAATCGATGTTTCGAAGTATAACGACGGGTTGAGAGGAGGTAAAGTGAGGGTGAGGGCACGCATCGAAAAACTCGACAAAAAAACACTGGTAATCACCGATATCCCGTTTGGCGAGAACACAACCACCCTAATCGAAAGCATTATTCAGGCCAACGATAAAGAGAAAATTAAAGTCAAAAAAATTGATGACAATACAGCCTCTGTTGTAGAAATTCTGATTCACCTGCCGCCCGGGGTTTCGAGCGATAAAACCATTGATGCCCTGTATGCTTTTACCAAGTGCGAAGTTTCTATTTCGCCCAATTCGTGCGTTATCGAAGAAGATAAACCGCGTTTTATGGGTGTAAGCGATATGTTGCAGGCATCGGTCTATAATACTGTGGAATTGCTCAAACAGGAGTTGCTGATCCGTAAACGTGAACTTGAGGAACAGTGGCATTACATGTCGCTCGAACGTTGGTTTATCGAAAAACGAATTTACAAGGATAAGGCTTACGAAAATGCAATGACCAACGACGAGGCTGTTGCTTTTATCGGTGAAAAAGCAAGCCTGACACTGAAAAACCTGAAACGGGAAATAACCAATGACGACCTGCTGAAGTTGCTTGAAATCAAAATGAAGCGCATCATTCGCTATAACGCCGAAAAAGCCGACGAAGAAATGCATGCAATCGAAGGACAAATTCAGGAAGTGGTTTATAATCTCGAGCACCTCACCGTTTATGCCATAAACTATTATACCCACATAAAAGCCAAATATGGTAAAGGACGTGAGAGGAAAACCGAAATCCGTAATTTCGACACCATCGATACCTCGAACGTAGCTGTTGCCAACGAAAAACTCTATGTCGAACGGAAGGAAGGCTTTGCAGGAACAGGACTTAAAAAAGAAGAGTTTGTTTGCGAGTGCTCCGACATCGACGATATTATTGTTTTCAGACGCGACGGAAAATATATTATTTCGAAAGTCAGCGAAAAGGCTTTTTTTGGCAAGGATATTATTCACATCGATGTTTTCAAGCGCAACGATACCCGAACCATATATAATGTCGTATATCGCGACGGCCGGTTTGGGAGCTATTTCATAAAACGCTTTGCCGTTACCGGAATAAACCGCGACAAAGAATATGATGTAACCAAGGGTGAGGCAGGTTCAAAAATCGTTTATTTTACTGCTAACCCCAACGGTGAAGCTGAAGTTATTAAGGTAAACCTTAAACCAAAACCCAAGTTGCGAAAGCTGGTATTCGAAGCTGATTTCAAGGACATTGCCATCAAAGGCCGTAGTTCGATGGGTAATATTATCAGCAAAAACGATATTTTTAAAATTACCCTCAAAGAAGAAGGTGTTTCAACACTGGGCGGACGTAAAATCTGGTTCGACGACGAAGTGCTGCGCCTCAACGCCGATGGCAGAGGCAAGTATCTCGGTGAGTTTGAGGGTGACGATAAAATTTTGTGCGTAAGCAAAAAAGGCAGCTATTATCTGTCGAATTTCGACCTGTCGAACCATTACGACGAATCTATGATTGTGGTCGAAAAATATGATGCATCAAAGGTTTGGTCCGCCATATATTTTGATGCTGCACAAGGTTTTTATTATTTGAAAAGGTTTGTTTTCGACGAGACTTCGAAGGAAACGAGTTTTCTTCCCGAAGATGAGGGCTCACGTCTGGTTATGCTCAACGATGACATGTTCCCGCAGGTGTCTCTGACGTTTACCGGAAAGCATGCCGAGCGTCCCGGGGAAATCATCGATGCTGAAGAGTTTATTGCGGTGAAAGGTATCAAGGCAAAAGGTAAACGACTTTCGACCTTCGAAATCGAAAAAGCAGCATTCACCGAACCACTACAGAAAGAATTTCCCGATAATGGTGACGACGAAACCGAAGAAGCCGATAGCTCCGGTGAAGAAAATGATATTGATTCTAATGAAGTTACCGTTGAACAGGCTATCACTGATCAGGAGCCCGAAAGACCGACTGTTACTGTAAAAACTTCGAAAATCAAAGCAGAGATTATCGACAAGCAAAGCCCTCCGGTTGACCCGAAACAAATGAGTCTCGATTTTGAATAGTTATCCCGAAAACATTTTTCTGATTGGTTTTATGGGCTGTGGTAAAACTACCATGGCAAAAAAAATGGCTTCCCGTATCGGATATCATTGTGTTGATATGGATGTGGCATTTACCAAAAAATCAGGAATTTCAGTCGCTGATTTCATTATTGCTCAGGGTGAGGAAGAATTCCGGATTCAGGAGCGAGAAATACTAAAAGCAATTGTTACCCAAAAATATCAGGTAGTAGCAACCGGCGGAGGAACACCATGTTTTTTCGATAATATCAGCCTGATGAATAATTTTGGAACAAGTGTCTACCTGAAAATGACAACCGCAGCACTGGCTAGCCGCCTTGCGGTTTCGGGTGTCCAAAGGCCATTGTTAAATGATGTATCAGAAAGAGATTTAGAAGCTTACATTGACAAAATGCTCAGTAAGCGAGAGATGTTTTACATGCAGGCGCACCACACTGTTGAAGCATTTGGATTGAAGCCCGAAGATTTAATGTTGTTACTTAGAAAATAATCGACCTTAGCTGATATCGTCGAGGGTTTTTAAAACCAGCCTGCACGCAATATGCACTTCATCATCAGAAATATTCAGTGGCGGGGCAATGCGAAAAGCGGTATCATGAAATATGAACCAGTCGCTTACAATACCATTTTCAAGGCCTTTACGGATAAATTGCTGCACTTTTTCAGAAGAACCCAGTTCTACGGCCAATAGCAATCCCAAACCACGTATTTCTTTTATCGAAGGATGGATTAATAATTCCCTGAAAAGAATTTCTGTTTTTGCTGCACGGTCAGCGAGTTTTTCCGAAACCACTATGTTGAGCGATGCCATTGCAGCAGCGCAACTCACGGGATGCCCTCCGAATGTAGTTATATGACCCAGCCCCGGGTTGGTCATAAAGCTGTTCATCACCAATCGGTTCGCAACAAATGCGCCCAGGGGCATACCTCCTCCAAAGGCTTTTGCAAAACAAACGATATCAGGTACAACATTAAAATGCTCCATAGCAAACAGTTTTCCGGTACGTCCGAAACCCGTTTGAATCTCATCGAAAATCAGAAGCGTTCCGGTTTGATTGCAGCGGTGCCGCAAGGTTTTCATGAATTCTGTGTTGGGAATAACAATTCCGGCCTCAGCCTGAACAGGCTCAATAACCACACAGGCTGTTTTTTCGCTGATGGCTTCTATTGATGCATCCTGATTCATTTCGGCGATGTATCCCCCGGGAGTTAAGGGCCTGAATGAGTTTTTGAAATCTTCGTTGCCGCATAACGATAATGCTCCGGCAGTGCTTCCGTGGTATGCATTACGAAAGCTGATGGTTTGGTGTCGGCGGGTGTGCCTCCTGGCCAGCTTAACGGCACCTTCGATGGCTTCGCTACCCGAATTCACATAATAGACCGAGTTGAGAGGGTCGGGTAGGAGGGAACATAGCTTGTTTGCAAGGTTAACCTGTGGCGCCTGAATAAATTCCCCATATACCATCAGGTGCATGTGTTTTTCTGCCTGGCTTTTTACAGCGTCAATAATTTGGGGATTATTATGCCCCGTATTGCTAACCGAAACCCCCGAAATTAAATCGAAGTATTTCCTTCCGGAAATATCGGTAAGGAACACCCCTGATGCCGATTCAATTTCGAGCAGCATGGGTGCCGGCGATGTTTGTCCTAAATATGTAAGAAAAAGTTCTCTGCTGGAGGCCATACACTGATTATTATCCTGCCATCCCGATTTTTTCTATCAGTACAGGCAAAGTCATCAGCGACAAAGGTATGCTTTTCATGGAATTTAAGAATTCAATTTCGATGAATTCTGTGTTGTAGTTTTTAATTTTCTTCAGATTAACCAGATACGTTTCGTGGGGCCTGCAAAACAAGCCGGGGGGCAAAAACGAAGCAATATCGTCGATGCAACCCATTACCTTATGCCGGTCATCGGCAGTATAAATATATGAAATCTCTTCGGCCGCTTCTACGGCAATGATATCAGTGTGCTTTACCTTGCAATACGACATGCCCTTTTTTACCAAAAAGTCCTCGCTGTTCTTTGCCACTTGTGCCTCCCGATTTCTTTCGTATGCTTTCTCAACCGCCTTGAAAAAACGCTCATAGCTTATTGGTTTCAGCAGATAGTCAGTAACATTATAGCTAAAGGTTTCGAGTGCAAATTCTTTTTTTCCAGAAATTACGATTACCTGTTTTCGGCCGTTTAACTTGTCGAGAATCTGAATACCATTCATCTCGGGCATCATAATGTCGAGAAATAACAAATCGATACTTTGGTCGGAACTAATCGATTGCAATGCTTCAACAGGATTCGAGAATGAGCCGCCGAGCCGGAGTGTATTGGTCTTTTCGATGTAAGATTCTATGAGGCTTCTCGATAGGTTGTCGTCGTCAATAATAACACAATTCATAAAAAAAATATTACGTAAGACTTTACGAAATAAATCGTTTCAGGTTTTCCATTTTATACATATTGAAGCTTAACCTGTTCAAAACGGTAGCTGCCGTCAATATTTCCACGGTGGTTGTACCAGGTTGTTTTTATGGAATCAAGGCTTCCACTGGTCAAAATCAGGCAATCCCCGATGTTGCGATCCGTATTTAATAACCCGTTTGTCATCAGTACGTCTTTTGTCCTGCGTGCAACCGCATCTCCCGAATCAAGAATGCGTATTTCCTGGCCGCACAATTCCGAAATTATGTGGTGAAAAAAAGGATAATGGGTACATCCCAGTACCAACTGGTCTATATTTTTTTCGATAAGTGGGTCAATATAGCTTTTTAATAAAACCCTGGTTTGGATAGTTTCAATCTGATTCGATTCAGCGAGATCAACCAGTCCATAGCCAATCTGGGTATGTATGTTTACATAGGCATTGTATTTTTCGCTGGTCGTTTTAAAATGCGAACCCTTAAACGTGCCTTCGGTAGCCAATACACCGATATTACCGGTTTTTGTGGCAAGACATGCCGGTTTAATTGCGGGTTCTAATCCGATAAAGGCTATTGCCGGATAGCGTTGCCTGAGTTGGTTAATGGCTGCTCCGGTTGCAGTATTGCAGGCAACTACAATTATTTTACACCCATGGTCAATCAGGTATTTTACACAAGTATTACTCAGTGCAATAATTTCTTCGGTGGGTTTTTCTCCATAAGGTGCATGTAAACTGTCGCCAAGGTAGATGTAGCTTTCGAATGGCATACTATCGATGAGCGATTTCAGTATTGTCAGGCCACCAATACCGGAATCGAAAACTCCTATGGGTTGCTTTGCATTCATGCGAAAAAAAGACCATCATTTTGATGGTCTGCTTTTGGTTTTATCAGGACTATTTAATTTTCAGCTTGGCTTTTACCAAATCGGTTACATCAATACTTTGGTCAGAATAATAAAGCAGGGTGCTAACATCGTAAATATACATGAAGGCATTTTCGTCACCCACCAATTTTATGGCGTCCTTAATTTTTGTATAGATGGGTTCCAGTAATTCCTGTTCTTTGTTTTGCAAATCGGTCTGGGCATTGTATTGAAAAGTTTGAATTCTCGATTCGAGGTCTTTCAATTCCTTCTCTTTGTTTTGCTTAATTGCCGGCGACATAGTTTCGGCTCCGGCTTTGTAGTCGTTCATTTTTTTCTCATATTCCTGATACATCACCTGTAACTGGTCTTCGAGTTCTTTTGCATATTGCTCCAGGGCTGTTTTTGCTTCAGCACGTTCCGGCATAGCTTCGAACAAGGTCGCTGTATTTACATGCCCATATTTGGTTTTTTGCGAAAATATCGGTGTTACCAGAATCAGTGCCAACGATATCAGAATAAGTTTTTTCATAGTAAGTATTATTTAGTGAGCAAATATAATTATTAATTTTTATAACCCAATTTTTTCAGAACTTCATCGCTTTTGTCGTATTTTGGATCGGTATAGAGCATGTTCATACTGTTGGCAGTATCAAATATTACCGCATAACTTCCTTCGACGGCAATTTCTTTAACCGCATTGTAAATATCATCCTGAATTGGCTTCACCAACTCCTGTCTTTTTTTAAACAGTAAACCATCGCGACCGAAATATTTCTTCTGTAAATCACGCATCTCACGTTCTTTTGCAAGAATTTCCTGTTCTCGTTTATTACGCAATTCATCGGTAAGAAGGACTTTTTCAGCCTGAAAGTCTTTATACATTTTATCAACCTGGGTTTGCATTGCATCAACTTCGGCCTTCCAATCCTCCGACATCTCATTGAGTTGTTGCTGAGCTGATTCGTACAGTGGAATATTGTTGAGAATGTACTCAGTGTCGACGTAGGCGTATTTTTGTGCCCATGTTGCTGTTGCAAAAAGCATCAGCGAGATAATTATTAATGAACGTTTCATGGTCCTGATATTTTAGTTTAACATTATTGAACGATGTCTCAATTACAAAATATACGCCAAAATTAAAAAATTAAAATGTTTGTCCAATTACAAAATGAAACTGACTGCCATTAGAACCAGTTACTCCGGGAATTTCGTCGAAACCATAGCCCCAGTCAACGCCCAGCATACCAATCATAGGCATATAAATTCTGACACCCACACCGGCAGATCTTTTAACATCGAACGGATTGAATTTTTTAATGTCGTACCAGGCATTCCCTGCTTCAACAAAAGCAAGTGCAAACAATGTCGCAGTAGGGTTCAGCGAGAGAGGATACCTCAACTCAAGAGTAAATTTATCATATACATTCCCCCCGTCTTCAGGAGTCAATGAGTTATTTAAATAGCCCCTCATACCAATAGTTTCGCGGCCATACAGGTTGTAACCGTATAATCCGTCGCCTCCAAGCTGAAAACCTTCGAACGGGGATGGTCCCAATTTTCTGTTATAGTACCCGAGTATTCCTGCTTCGAATTTGGTGAGCAAAACCAATGCGCGCGAGTCGCCCGATTTGCTGCCCAACAAGGTGGTAAACCACGAGCCGCTGACCTTCCACTTGTGATATTCAATCCATTTGTATTTTTCAGTTGCACTCATTGTTGAATAGTCTGCATTCTGAAACGCTGAATATGGGGGGGTGAGTTCAACCGAAAAACTAAACGATGAGCCTACCGTGGGGAAAATTGGATTGGGCCCGCTGGAAGCACGACTTACTGCAGTCTTGAAGCAAATATTGTTTGAATGCCCCTGTTTATAAAGGAAGCCTGAATAGTTGTTAATGTCGTAGTACCGGTAACTGAGTTCGTTATAGAGTGTAAAATAATCATCAGGCCATGCCAGTCTTCGTCCCAGTCCAAAGGCTGCTCCGGTAACCTTAAACGAAGTGCGCTCTTCTTCGTCGGTAGCTCCGTTGGTAGTAATTGAATGATATACCGATGTAGTAAGCGAATTGGGTTTGTTACCTCCCAACCAGGGTTCCACAAACATGAAACTGTAATTCTGATACCACAGTCCGCTGGCCTGTGCCCTGAGGCTAAGACGTTGCCCGTCACCACTTGGGAGCGGTCGGTAGGAGGATGGGTTGAAAATATTGCGTAACGAGAAATTATTGAACGATAATCCCAATGTACCAACGATCATCCCGGCTCCCCAACCACCCGATAATTCAATCTGGTCCGAGGGTTTCTCTTCGACAAGGTATTCCAAATCGACGGTTCCTTTTGCCGGGTCGGGATTGAAATCAACATTCAGTTTTTCGGGATCGAAATATCCCAACTGGGCAAATTCACGTATGGTGCGTTGCACTTCGCTGCGTTTGTAAAGACTTCCGGGCGATGTACGTACTTCTCGCATAACCACGCGGTCGTTGGTACGGGTATTCCCCGAAATACTTACACGGTTAATGCGTGCCTGTTTTCCTTCGTAAACGCGCATCTGAATGTCGAGCGAATCGTTTCCGGCATATGTTTCCACCGGTGTGATACTCGAAAATAAATATCCGTTGTCCTGATACAGCGAAAATACGCTTTGTGGATCGTACAACAATTTTTCGTCAAGTAATTTCTGATTGTAAACATCTCCTTTTTTTATACCCAGTACCTGAGACAAAATCTCTGAAGAATACTTGGTATTTCCAAGCCATGTGATGTTGCGATAATAATATTTGGGTCCTTCTTCGATGCCTATAAACACATCGATGGTCTGATTGTCGTGTCGTACAATAGAATCATAAATAATCCGGGCATCGCGAAACCCCAGCTCATTGTATTTTGCAATAATTTTTGTTTTATCCTCTTCGTATTTATCCTCCATCATTTTCGAGGCTTTGAAGATGTTATACCAGCGCTTTTCTTTGGTTTCTTTCATAGCTCTCCTCAACTGGGAATCTGCAATTTTTTCGGGCGAACGGTAAAAATTATACCATTTCTTTTCGTGACCTATAGCAACATTTCCTGAGAAGTGTATATCGTTGATTTTAATTTTTTCGTTCTTGTTGATGTTTATTTTGAGAATGATATGGTTAACCATTGTCGTGTCAGGTTCCTGATCGATAGTAACATCAACGTTATAAAATCCTTTGTCGATGAAGTAATTTATTACAATGTTTTTTGTGGTCAGCAAGGTGTTTTCGGTAACCTGACTTCCACGAACCAGTTTTATCTGCTCTTTGATATCGTCGGCCTCCGATTTTCGGATACCACTAAAAGCGTACTTTGATAAACGAGGGCGTTCCTGCAGATATATATCAATGAAAGCTTTATTGTTAACCACTTTAATCAGGCTTATTTTCACTTCCGAAAACAGGCCTTGCTCCCAAAGTTTATTGATGGCTTTTGTGATTTCGTCACCGGGTATCATTATAACATCGCCCACCTGAAGGCCTGTCAGATGAATCAACACGTTTGGGTCAAGGTACCGGATTCCGCTGATCTGAATTCCGCCAATTTCGTATTCTGCCGGTTCGGTATAATCAATTTTTTTTGGTTGAGCGGTAATCTCATCCTGAGCCTGCATCGAAAACGCAAAGCACATAACCAACAAGAGTAATCCAATCTTTTTCATGCGGCAAAATTAGGTTTTTATTTGTTCACTTGTTTTTCCGAAACGTCGTTCGCGGTTCTGATAATTAATTATAGCTTCGAACAAGGTTTCTTTAGTAAATTCAGGCCAGTGGAGCGAGGGGAAATACAATTCGGAGTAGGCTAACTGATACAATAAAAAATTACTGATTCTCATTTCGCCACTGGTTCTTATCATGAGTTCAGGATCGGGAATACCTGCAGTGGATAGATATTGCTGGAACGATGTTTCGGTGATATCGGCAGGTGTAATTTTGCCTTCAATACAATCGGCAGCAATTCGTTGTGCTGCAGTTGCAATTTCCCAGCGACCACTATAACTTAGGGCAACCTGAAGGCTGAGTTCGGTGTTGGAGGCAGTTTTGGTTACTGCAAATTCAACTTTTTTACGTACTTTATTGCTAAGCCGGCTCAAATCACCCAGGATTATCAGACGTACCCCATTTTCGTGCAATTCGGCAAGCTCTTTTTCGATCGAGGTTACCAGAAGGTTCATCAGTCCTTTGACTTCGTCTTCGGGTCGATTCCAGTTTTCGGTCGAAAAAGCATATAGTGTGAGGTATTTAATTCCTGCTTCACGTGCTCCGATAATCGCGCTTTTTACTGCTCTTGCCCCTTGCTGATGCCCGAAAAGACGGTTTTTGCCTTGTTCTTTTGCCCAGCGGCCGTTCCCGTCCATAATTATAGCTATATGGGCAGGAAGTCTGGTCTTATCAATTTCCGAAAGTTTACTCATGGCCTGGTTTAATAAACATCGTATGCCGGGCAGGGAAATCCACCCCAGCTGAATGCGTAAGACAATCCAAGTGATGCATATGAGTACCAGTCTTTGTTCATGGCAAATCCGTTTTGTCGGATCCCCGTCGTCGAATTATAAGGAGTCCGTTCCCGGTTATTATATTGGTACAGGTCTTCACCGGTTGTGTTATCGAGTAAATCGGTAAATGTGCGCCTGAAACACCATTCTGCGCAAAGAATCATCCTGCGCGAAATATTTACCTTGAATCCAAACCCAACCGGTATAGCCAGCCCTGCGACATCCTGCGAAAGCGGTGTCAGATAATAAGTTAGTCCGGTTTGTAGATATGGGGTGTAGTTACGCTTCTTCATTTCGCCAACCAGATAGGGCAAAAAATTGAATTCAGTTTGCAGCGAAATTTCCATTTGGTTAGTCGAAAAACTTTGATTGCGCAATTGTTGGTAATACGAATCGAAATCCTGATCACTGGCTGCAAGCGAAGCAACGTAGAAACCGACCCTGAGGCTCAATCTCGAATTCAAATGATGTTTGTAGAAAGCACCCAGGGTTAATTGGGGCTGATAAAAAGGCAGGGCAAGGTTTATGTCACCCATATAGTAAGATGCTCCGCCCATAGCACCCAGTTCTCCGGCACCACTACGCTGTGCTTTTGCCGGTGTAACAGCCTCAAAGCCAATCACAATACAGGTGATAATGATAACAAAATTAACAGACTTCATACCAGAAAGTTTTTCATCTTAATAGAATTCTTAAACCAACAACGTATAAAGTCTGCAAAAATTACAATGGTATTAAAATTTAGGTAAGCCCGGTTGACGCGGTCTGATTTTATAGCTGGCATTTACCGACAGGAACATGTAAAAATCGTTGTAGTGATCGTCTCCACGCTGGTTTAATGTCCCGGCACCTACCCAGGTTCCGTTGGTCGGATCATGAAAATACTGGGCAATCGGGTCATCATTAAACAGATTACTGTCAACATAGGTTGTACTTACATCGTCCATATAATCGGTGAAGGTGTAGCGGAAACCAAGTTCTGCGCCTATTCCCCAATTACGGTCGAGCATATAATTCATCCCAATACCGGCCGGAATCGCCATGGCAATACGGCTGTATTTTTCGCGTGTGGGTACCCTGCCCTGTCCTTCGGTTCCCAATGGTTGTAATGCATACCATTCCCCATCGGTGTATTTTGCTTTGGGATTAAAGTAAAAAGCACTCACTCCGGTAAATACGTAAAGGTTCGGGGTATTTTTTTTACCTTTTATTCTCCTCAAATCGTATCGGTGCCCGTATCTCTCGTTGATTATTGAATACTCAATGTTTGCGGTAAGTTCAACAATGGGAGACCTGAAACTGAGATCGCGGTTTCTGCGGTGAATCTCCTGAGTGAGACTATCTGCTCCAGAAACCCAACCATACCATATGGCTCCTTTAATTGCCCAGTCTTCTTCCAGTTTATAGCGATAACCTACCTCGAAAAGCCCTTTGGTCGATTTAAATTCGAAATCGCGGATAAAGTGAGTCCCAATCTGATTGGCCCCGCCCAATTCACCTAAAAAACTAGTGGCGCCGAACCCGACAATGGCTTCATGGCGGATTTTTTTCCAATGGGTACCCAATTGCGCATGTAACGCAAACGAACAAAAAACACTGAAAATAAGAAAAATTGTTATTTTTTTCATAACCGGTTTATTTCAAAATACAGTAATATCAACAAATACCTTAATATTTAATTCCGCACATCAACACCCCACATCAACTTCTCGCGGAGGGTGCTAAAATAATAATTTTGAGACAAATTTACAACATTAATATGAAATTCTGATTTTTTTATCGTAAACTCTGTATTTGACTTTACAGCCTGTGACCTGTAATCGAGTGTGGCAAGCAACTCTTTTACGGGGCCGTCGGCTTGGAGTCTGATGGTGGCATTGGCTGGTATTACCAGTGGACGTACACTCAGATTGTGCGTTGCAATCGGAGTAATCAGAAAACAATCGCTTTCGGGTGATAGTATCGGACCATTGCAGCTCAGCGAATAGGCAGTTGACCCTGTCGGTGTTGCTATAATGATGCCATCGGCCCAGTAAGTATTTACAAATTCATCGTTACAAAACACTTTGATTTTAATCATGTTAAGCATGTGTAATTTTTGAATCGTAAACTCGTTGAGCGCAAAACTGTATGGTGAGAGTATTTCACAACCGGTTTCCATACCCAGCAACCAACGTTTCGATAGGCTGTACTTTTTTTCTACAATCTGATTAACAGCTCCTATTACCTGATCGTGACTCACCGTTGCCAGAAATCCCAGTTTGCCGGTGTTTATTCCCAAAACAGGAATGTCCCGGTTGTAAATCAATGTTACCGCTTCGAGAAAGGTGCCGTCACCACCAATACTAATCAGCATATCGAAATTAATATCGGCTGCCAGATGCTGTTGATAGACCCCTTCGACCGGTAACTTATAAGCAAGATTTACCGAAATAAAATCGTGAAATTTTTCATTAATGTAAATCTGAATGCCGGCTGTCCGAAGCAACTCGAAAAACTGAATGGCGACACCGTTGAATTTTTTCGGAAAATTTCTGCCGTAAACAGCCAGTTTCATACTTAGTATTGTTTAATTATTGGAGACTTGAACTGGACAAATATATTAAAGTTTTTGGTTACATTGTTGTAGGCGTAATACAGACTTAAAACCCGGTCGTAGTATGTGACTAAATCGAAACCAGCACCGGTTCCGACGATGAGCCCGTAAGGTTTTGCGATGGCAATATCGGCAAAGGCACCGGCATAAAGTGAAAGATGGAAAAGATCGAATTGTCGCAGACCAGTCAGGTGCATTTCGCTGCGGTCGCGATGGAACAGCGTAAAACGAATTGAATTTTTTGCATAGGCATACAGCGCTGAATTTATTATCATATTATCAGCTCCACGCAGGTAATTTTCGTAACCAATACTCCGGTATAACCAGAAATTTGTGTGTTCCGTTCCACTGTTCTGGTAAACCCAGTGGGTCTGGGTTCCTGCCAGAATGTTTTTTGCAAGACGAACATGTGCATCGAATTTCAAATCGAAAATCAACAGATCGGTGCTGTTAATATCAGGATACTTGAAAAAACCATATTTCGAAATTTCGAAACTTATAAAATATCCTGAACTTGGGAAATATTTGTTGTCACGGTGATCCGATTCGATTTTCAAGGATGCTTCGGGAAATCTGAAATTGTTACTGCCGAAATCAGGATAATCGATGTCGCAGAAATAATAGTGGTATGCCAATTTTACCTTCAGATTCGTTGAACCGGCAAGCTTTAATCCCATACCTGCCGATGCGTTCAGGTAGTGGAAGATATACTGGTTTTGGCCGGGCGATTTGTAATAAACGGGTTTGAAGTTTTCGGTAGCGACTACTGCTTCCTTCATCCTGAAAAAATCAACTCCGGCAAAGTACCCCAGGTTTTTTTTACCCTGACATACCGGGTTAGAATAATAAACAGAGTATTGTTCCTTAAAACCAAGGCGTAGTTTTGCTTTTATCAGTTGGTTTTTACCAAACAGATTGTGTCGCTCAAACGAAATTCCATAGTTAATGCGGGTATATTCCTGATTCAAAATATAAGTATCGAGGTTGATATCCCCAATCTCCAAAATAGGATATACCCACACATACCAGCGTTCAACAAGGTCAACTATAACGCATACATGCTCCGAATTGGTTGCCTGATAAGTGATGTTTACAAAATTAAATAAACCGAGTAACCGGAGTTTATTTTCCGAAACAATTACTTCCCGGTCGAGCATTGTCGAAGTAAGGCTGTCGCCGGGAGCAAAACTTAATTCTGCGAAAATTATTTCACCTTGTGTTTTATTGTTGCCCTGCAACCTGATACTGTCGATAACCATTCGCTGAGCCTTAATGGGTGCAACCAACCCGGTGCAGGCAATCAAAACAACGATAATGCAGATTTTTGTTTTCACCCTTACATATTCAGGTAATTCAGCAAGGATTGGTATCGGTCGAACAGGGTGATTTTTTCGTTTTCCTCACTCAGGAAACGACCCGAAATGGTATAATTATACCTTTCGAAAGTTTGAATTACTGCAGCAGCATCGGTTGAGTCGAGTTTTAGGGTAATATTTATCTTGGTAGTATCGTCGTTGGCCGAAACGTACATACTGAGAATCTTTGTGTTGTTCGATTCAACAATCTGTGCAATCTGGCTCAATGAGTAATCGTGAATATTCATTTCGAGTACCAGAATGGTTCCCGATTTGTGAACTGTGGCCATTTTGGCAAAGGCCTGAACCAAATCGCGTGCTGTAATTACGCCAAGGTAGTGCTTTTGACGGTTAAGTACAGGCACCACACTAATCTGCAATCTGTCGAGCAACTCAATAACCTCGTAGATGTGTTGTCCTGCAAATACAAAGGGAGTTACCAGACTCAGGTTGTGATTTCCAATGGGGTCGTCGGTATTTTCGTGGTCATATATGTCGCTGTCCGAAATAAGACCGAGAAATTCTTCATTGTTCACCACCGGCAGATGTGAAACTTTATAAGTTTCCATCAGGTTAAGAGCCTGAGTTCCGGTATCGGAAGTTCTTAGGCTTGGAACAGTTTCCGAAATAAGGTCGTGTGCGAGCATATCACGGTTTTGTTTTATCGAAGCACAAAAACAATTATTAAATTTGTGGCCAAAATAATAAAAAACCGATGGCCAAATTAAGTGTAAATATAAATAAAATTGCTACCCTACGCAATGCCCGGGGTGGAAATGTTCCCGATGTTTGTCTGGCGGCTGTTAAATGCCAGCAATTTGGAGCTCAGGGAATTACTGTTCACCCCCGCCCTGACGAACGCCATATCCGATATCAGGATGTTTACGATCTGAAGCCTCTGATAATGACCGAATTTAATATCGAAGGATACCCATCGGAGTCATTTCTCCAACTGGTTGGGGCTGTGCATCCCGCACAGGTTACTTTTGTTCCCGACGCCCACGATGTGGTTACTTCGAATTCGGGATGGGATACAAAGTCGAATCTCCGGTTTTTAAAGGAAATCGTGAAACGAATGCATGGTGAAGGTGTCAGAACTTCAATATTTGTCGACACGAATCCCGAAACCCTGAAGTATGCTGCAGAAACCGGAACCGACCGGGTTGAGCTTTATACCGAGCCATATGCTGCCAATTATAGCTTCAACCGTTACGAGGCGGTTGAGCCTTTTGTAAAGGCTGCCGGACTTGCCGGAAGCATGGGTCTGGGTTTGAATGCCGGCCACGATCTGAGTCTCGAAAACCTGAAGTTTTTTAGTGACAGTATTCCTGGATTACTCGAGGTTTCAATTGGTCATGCACTGATAGCCGATGCCTTATACTTTGGTCTCGAGAACGCTATACAGATGTACCTGCAGCAGCTTAAACGACTATAGCTAACACAGCTTATATCTGCTGATTTATTGCAAGAAGTTCTTCAACGTAAGTCCGGGAGTTCGACAGCCGTGGTACTTTATTCTGTCCGCCGAGTTTGCCTTTCGATTGCAGCCAATGCATGAAACAACCATCTTTTAGAATGTGATAACAAGGGAACTCGAGGGTCATGTTTTTATACCGCTTGGCTTCGTAGTCCGAATTACAATGCTGTAGTTCGATATCGAGCACGTACATGAATTTTTCCATCGAATCGGGCTTTTTCCCAAACTCGAATAACCATTCGTGACAGCCTTTGTGTTCCTTATCCATAAATACCGGTGCAGCAGTGAACTCGAGTACCTGTGCTCCCGTGCGTGCACAGGCTTCTTTAATGGCCATCTGCGCATTGTCTATAATCAGTTCTTCTCCAAAAGCGTTGATAAAATGTCGTGTGCGCCCTGTGATTTTTATTTTATACGGATTTTTAGATGTGAAACAGACCGTGTCGCCAATTAAATATCGCCAAAGGCCTCCGTTGGTCGAAATTATCATGGCATAGTTCTGACCAGGAACCACATCCTCAAGCATTACTATTTTTTCCGACATTTCTCCCGAGTGCTCAATCGGCATGAATTCATAATATATACCGTAATCCAGCATCAGCAGCATGTCGTCGCGGTTCAGGTCATCCTGAATCCCGAAAAATCCCTCGGAGGCATTATAGGTTTCGAGGTATTTCATCTGTTCCGATGGTATGAGACTCCTGTATACATCGGCATATGGAAGAAAATTAATGCCACCATAGATGAATAACTCCAGATTTGGCCATACATCGAGTATGGTTCTGGCACCGGTAGTTTCAATCACTTTTTTCAGGAGTACTAAAAACCACGAAGGTACACCTACCAGAATGGTTACATTTTTATTTATGGTCGTTTCCACCATCATTTGCATTTTCGACTCCCATTCTTGCATCAGAGCAATTTCGGGACTGGGAACCCTTTTGAAATAGGTCCAGAATGGCAGATTTTGTATTAAAACCGCCGAAAGATCACCGTAATATGAATTTTCGCTGAGCGAATTGATGCTGGTACTGCCTCCCAGTGTCAGTGTTTTCCCGCTAAAAATATTGGTGTCGGGGTAACTGCTTGTGAACATGGCAAAAATATCCTTACCACTTCTGAAATGACAATTTTCTAGCGATTCGCGCGTGATTGGAATGAATTTACTTTTATCGGAGGTAGTCCCGCTCGATTTTGCAAACCATTTGGTTTCGGTATTCCACAAAATGTTTTGTTCACCGTGCATAATCCTGAAAATATAGGGTTTTAGCTTTTCATAATCGTGCACGGGGACTCGGGAGCTGAATTCGTGGCGACTTTTTATTTCATCAAAGTGGTATTTTTGCCCGAATACTGTATCGGACGCACTTTGTATCAGCTGCTTAAATTGATTTTCCTGAATTTCTTCGGCATGACGCCTGAAGTATTCAATTTCTTCGAGCCGGCCAAAATTCACCAGATTCAGTATCGAATTTATCAAAGGCATAATGCAAACATTTTTTCAAAAATAGAATAATTTTGGCATCCCCCGATAAAAAATCTGGCATTGTTGAGAGTTAAGCGTATCTTAGCAGCATACAATACAAGGTGGAATGAGCAATAGAAAAATACTGTTCGATGGAAATTTGCTGAAGATGGAAGCCCGTGCGACCACGCCTGTAAGCTATTATCTGGTGTCGGAACCTGATCGCATTACGTTGAATGACATCATTGGCAAAACCCTGCGTATTTTTTTTCAAGGTACGATACACTGTGTGCATTGTGGAAGTAAAACCAAAACATCGTTTCACAATGGCTATTGCTACACCTGCTATACGAGCTTACCCGAAACCGACAGGGGGGTATTACACCCGGAACTTGATTTGTCGCATGAAGGTATTTCGCGCGACATGGAATGGTCGAAGAAAAATGCCCTCATCGACCATATTGTGTATCTTGCAGTAACCGGAAATCTGAAAGTAGGGGTAACACGGCACACCCAGATACCCACGCGCTGGATTGATCAGGGGGCCATTGCGGCTGTAAAACTTGCCAGAACACCATACCGCCAGTTGGCCGGGCTAATCGAAGTGGAACTGAAAAAATACGTTTCCGATAAAACCAACCTCGCAGCAATGCTTAATGCAACGACTCACGAAATTGACTTACCGGCACGCAAAAAGGAGCTGGCCGAATTATTGCCCATTGAACTCCGTCAGTTTGTAACCACCGATAACAGTATAACCACTCTGGTGTATCCGGTGTTCAGGGAGGCCCCGTATCGGAGCACGCTGAAACTCGACAATACCAAGGATTTCATTTCGAGGCTTGTGGGAATTAAAGGGCAATACCTGATTTTTGAAGATGGAAATGCACTCAATGTGCGTAACCATCAGGGCTATTATGTAACTATCGAAACCGAATAATATGTCAGACGAAAATGTAAGACAGGCGTATGAGAATGCACGCTGGTTGTGCGGAAAAAGCGAAAAATGCAGCTACGACGTGCTGCTGTACCTTAAAAAGTACGAATTAACGCATACACAGCGCAACGAAATTGTGGCACAACTCACCGATGAAAAATTTATCGACAATGCACGCTATGCTTTGGCCTTTGCGATGGATAAATTTCGTTTTAACCGTTGGGGGCGGATTAAAATCAGGTACGAACTAAATATGAAGAAAATTCCTGCCGCCGCTATCGAAGATGCCCTTGCTCAAATTGATGAAACCGAGTATGCCAAAACCATTAAAATGCTGATTTTGCAACGGAAAATGGAAGCGCCCAGCCCATTCGAATATTCACAAAAGATATTGCGTTATATGTTTGGAAAAGGTTTTGAGCCCGAACTGGTTGAGGGGGTGTTGCAAACCCTTGACTACAAGTAACGAAATTCCGGATTAATTTAAAATATTGATTTTTGTATTTACCCTCCGAAATAGAAATGCTGTCACACTGCACCCTGTGTCCGCGCAAATGTGGGGTTAACCGCATGGAAGGCGAAACAGGGTATTGTGGTTGTGATGCCATGTTCCGGGTGTCGTCGGTATGCATACATAAGGGAGAGGAAGAGGTAATATCCGGCAGTAAAGGCATTTGTAATGTTTTCTTTCCGCATTGTAACCTGCAATGCATGTATTGTCAAAACTGCGATATTTCAGAAAACTCGGATGGTAATTTACCGGGACCGTCGGATTATAATGAGTTAGTTTCGCGCATTTGCAGTGTTCTCGATACTACCGAAAATATCGTGGGCTTTGTTTCTCCTTCGCATTGCATTCCACAAATGTGTGCAATTATCAGGGGAATAAAGGCGACTGGTCGAAATCCTGTTTTTGTTTACAACACCAATGCATACGACAATGTGGAAAGCCTTCGTGGACTTGAAGGACTGATTGATGTGTACCTGCCTGATTTTAAATATATGGATGCTAAGCTTGCCATGGCATATTCCGATGCTCCCGATTACCCTTCGGTTGCCATTGAGGCTATTCGTGAAATGTTGAGGCAAAAAGGAACCGGTCTGATTGTAGACCAAAACGGACTGGCTGCTTCGGGTATAATTCTGCGCCATCTGGTACTTCCAGGGGCAGTGGATCAAAGTATTACCGTATTGCAAACTATTGCAAGTGAATTTTCGGTAAAACTTCATATTTCGTTGATGTCGCAATATTATCCGACCTCTCGTGTTGAAAACCATCCGCAACTCAACCGGAGTATTTCACACAGTGAATATGAGAATCTGGTTGAAATTATGCAGGAGCTTGGTTTTTACCGGGGATGGTTACAGGAATTGGATAGCACAACGGTATACCGCCCCGATTTTTCTAACGAAAAGCCATTTGGTGATTAATAGACGAATCTATTTTTTACTGCTCATTTTAAACAGTTTTTCTTTTTCGGAGGCTGTCAGGCTGCCATAACCCGAACGAGCCACCTTATCGAGAATGCTGTTTATTTCGTCCTGTTCAGCTTTCTTTTTTGCGTTGTAATCCATGTCGGCTTGCTTGCTATAACCGGCTTTTGAATGATTACGACTGCTAACTCTGATATTTTCCTTTTTCCTGAAAACACGGCTTATTAAATCCACAATTTTCACAGTCCAGGCACCTATATCATGTCCTTTTCGGTATTGAAATGCAAACAACACCCCAAAGGCGGCGCCGCCAAGGTGTGCAATATGCCCGCCGGCATTGCCGTAAGGGATACTTACAACATCGATAATTACTACTGCCAGTGCCAGATATATCAATTTTACCTTGCCTATAAACATCATGTGTATTTCGTGTTTGGGAACCAATGTTGCAACAGTGAATATTATTGCCATTACCGACGCTGATGCGCCTACAGCGGTGGCTTCGCCGACAACACTTTTAAAGGCCGGAAAAACATTATAGGATAACACAAAAAACAATCCGCCCCAGATACCTCCCGATAGGTAAACTCCCAACAACTGCCGCTGTGTCATGTATTGTAAAAACAGTTTGCCGAACCAATACAGAGTTAACACATTAAAAAGAATGTGAAGAAATCCGAAGTGGGTAAACATGTATGTGATAAGTGTCCATGGCCGGCTGAGCAGCAAGCTGAAATCGGCCGGTATTTCGAGCCACTTCCGAACATTTCCGATATTTCCGTCTAATAAAAAAATTATGGCAAAACTTAATCCCGTAACCAGAAATACTGCCAGATTCATGTAAATGAGGCGGGTAACGACGGAACCGTTACGGAATGAAGCTTTTATTTCGCTTACAATGCTCATCAGTTCCAGCGATTGAATTTGTGTTTTTTCCAGATTAGCAGGAATATCAGCCCAAAAAGCATTCCACCAAGGTGGGCAAAGTGTGCCACATTGTCGCCAGCCCTGTTGGCAAATCCTAAATAAAGTTCCAGACCTCCATACAAAATTACAAACCATTTGGCTTTTATGGGAAGGGCAAAATATAAGTAAATAATTGCATTCGGAAACAGAAAACCAAAAGCAAGCAACAATCCGTATATTGCACCCGATGCACCCACCGTAGGAGTGTTTAGCATCAGGTTGAGTTTCCCGGCAAGCGAATCGCTGTAATTAAGTCCGCTGCGTAACAAATCGGCTCCTTCCGAGAGAACCTGGCTAACCAATGCAGGGTTCATCTGTTTCATCAGGGCCTGCACTTCGATATAATTTACGAGCAGATGTAAAAATGCAGCTCCAAGTCCGGTTACAAAATAGTAAACAAAAAACCGGCGCGATCCCCACACATCTTCGAGTACACGGCCAAACATCCACAAGGCAAACATGTTGAAGAAAATATGTCCTATTCCCCCGTGCATGAACATGTGGGTAATCAACTGATAGGGCCGGAAATCGGGACTCTTAATGCTATGGACTGCCAGATACTGGTACAAATCGATGCCGGTTCGTTCGAGAATGAGCGTAGCAATAAATAAAATAACATTTATAATAAGCAGGTTTTTTACTACCGGCGGCAAACTTAAAAATCCTCCAGGGCTATATTGGTTCATAAAACAGCTTAGTTAAACTTTTTTGCAATTTCGTCGATACTGATAATCTCGATGATTTTTTTTCCATCGGGCGCAAAATTATGATTTTTGCACGACATGAGCCGGAAAAATAAATCTTTCATTTCGGCAGCGGTAAGCGATCGTTGCGAATGTATTGCCGATGTTTTGGCCAGCGACAGTGCCAGTCGTTCGTGATAGGGTAGCTGTAATTTTTCGCCAACGGCTTTATATGTTTCGAGCATTTCGGTGAACAATGACACCGGATTGATTGAAGTGAGCTCCGAAGGTACCCCATTAATAGCGATGGTATTACGACCCAGAAAACTGATGTCGAATCCCACGGCCAGTAATTGATCCGAAATTTCGGCCAGCAGGGCGCGGTCGGCATTACTCAACTCCACTTGCTCCGGAAATAATTGTTTTTGCGTCGCAGAGCGTCTGTCCTGCATATGAAGCAGCATTTCTTCGTACAAAATTCTCTCATGTGCACGTCCCTGGTCAATCATCATCAAACCCGACTTTACAGCCGTGAGAATATATTTTTCCTTTAACTGAAAAAAATCGTTACTATCTTGCGATGTCTGTGTTGTAGCAGGTATTTCAGAATCCGCCGAAGGCTCACGCCGGGCAGCTTCATACAGAAGTTCCCAATTGGTCTGTGATTTTCCGGTTTCATGAAAACCCTTGTCGAAATGCTCGTAATAATTTTTTGCTTTTTGAACTGAATTTGATTTTTCGAATGGGTTGTAATCGGGGTTCAGCGAAATAACCGGTGGCTTGAATTCGGTGGTTGACGTGAAATGCACATCACGGGTAATATCTTCGCTAAACTCCATGGGTGCCATGATATTGAACTTCCCCAGCGATTCTTTTACAGCAGCATTGAGTATCTGGAAAATTGCTTTTTCCTCTTCAAATTTAATCTCGGTTTTGGTCGGATGTATATTGATGTCAATCTGCGATGGGTCAACATCCATAAATATAAAAAAAGACGGGTAGGTATTGGTCTGAATGATATTGTCATAGGCCATCATCACAGCTTTACGGAAATAAGGGTGCTGCATGTAGCGGCTGTTCACAAAGAAGAATTGTTCGTCGGGTGTTTTCCGTGTTTTATCGGGTTTCCCTATGAAGCCTTCTATTTTTACAATGCTGGTTTCGACATGTACCGGAATCAGTTGCTGGTTTATTTGCTTCCCGAACAAACCCACAATGCGTTGTCTGATATTGCCCGGTTCAGCAACAACCAGTTCGTTGTCGTTGTGAACCAATCTGAATTTTACAGTAGGAGAGGGAATGGCTACCCGGTTAAATTCGTCAAGGATATGCCGCATTTCGGTTTGGTCAGACTTGAGAAATTTTCGGCGTGCCGGAACATTGTAAAACAGGTTGCGGACCATGATGTTGGTGCCGTTAGCGCATTGGCAGGCTTCCTGAAGTATCACCTCAGATGCCGATATCATGAGTCGTGTTCCTGTATCCTGATCGTGGCGCTTGGTGCGCATTTCGGTTTCGGTGATTGCGGCAATCGAAGCCATTGCTTCTCCGCGAAATCCCATGGTTTTTATGGCAAACAAGTCGTTTGCGTTTCGTATTTTCGAGGTGGCATGACGCTCGAAACACATGCGTGCGTCGGTTGCCGACATGCCACAGCCGTTGTCAATTACCTGAATCAGAGTTTTCCCCGAATCTTTCAGTATGATTTGTATCTCACCGGCACCTGCATCCAGCGCATTCTCGGCAAGCTCTTTTATTACCGAAGCGGGGCGTTGTATTACCTCGCCGGCGGCAATCTGATTGGCAACTGCATCAGGCAGCAATCGAATAATATCTGACATAAACCAGCCCCGTACTATTGATTAAACCACATGACAACACGGCTCAGATCGGCTTCAAGAATCAAATAGGCGAGCAAGGCAAGGGTCGATAAAATGATGATAAACCGTAAGCGCGATGTTTTTTGTTGTGTTTTGCGCCGTTCGATAATATAATTGAAACTACCCTTAATTTTATTTCCCGGCTTGCTGTCGTCGAAAGGTTCTTTGCCCGAGTCCATGCGCAGTTCACGACGCCTCTTTTCTCTGCGTTCCTTCTCGGCATCGTAATAGCGGGGTGTGTAGGTAAACACACTGTACCCCGGCAATTTAAACATACTGAAACCCATAGTTTTCTTTGTTTTTGCAAAAGTACGATTTTTTTACATACTCCCATATCATGCTGTGGACGATACCCCAAAGCGATTTATTTTGTATGGTAATTTGATTTTGATTAATAGCCCGAACAATTGTAAAAATAATGAACAGGGCTTGCAAAAATATGTGCGCGAGATTTCACATATTTTGGCCGATAAAGTGGAAGAACATAATTTGCTGTCAATTATTAAAAAAAGGTATTTTTTTTGCACATTTGCACTCAAAATACAATTGCTATGAAATATTTTCTTTTTTCGGTCTTTTTTATTGTTGCAGGATTTGTTGCAGTTCAAGCCCAATACACATCAGATGTTCATAAAATATTTGGCAGCCCCTATTCCAGTAGTGTGAATTGCATTTGCACCGATGCTGCCGGTAACACCTATCTGGCCGGTGAATTTAACAAGAGTTTACTCATGGGACCTTACAAATATAAAGATCGCTGGGGTGGATTTATTGCCAAACTTGATGTTACCAACGAAGTAATATGGATGAAGCGGGCTGATATGCAGATTCGCAATCTTGAATTGATGGACAGCCTGTTGATTGTATTTGCTCAAAATACCAGGACATTAAGTTTTGCAGGTACTCCGATATCATATACAGGTGAAAACTATATGGCCTTGCTGGCATCGGTCTCTGCTGCAACCGGAACGGTGAAGTGGACGCGTGAAATTACCGGTTCCTTAGACGTGTTTGCTGCCGATATGGCGGTGTCGGGAAAAGATATCTGTGTAGCAGGCGCTTTCCGAGAAACGGTATCAGTCGATGGTAAAATACTGAAAAAAACGCACGAAAAAAATAATTATATAGCCCGGTTTACGGCAGATGGAAAATGCAAATGGCTCAAGTATGTTTCGGGAGGTGATAGTTTTGTTACAGGCATTACCATTGCTGCCATTGCTGTAAATCAATATGGTGATCTGGCTATAACCGGCGAATTGAATGGCTCAGCCGATTTTGCGGGTAAATGTTATGATGTGGCAGAACTGAAAAATGCGAAAACCATTGTTACAGGTGATGCATTCGTTTATATAGCTTACTTCGATGCCGAAGGAAATGTTCTTAGAGTACACAGGGCTATCTCAGAAGCTCAGGTTACCGATATCGCATTTAACAAAGATCAGGTGTATTTGTGCGGGTTTTATACAGGAGCTTATCTCCCACAGCAGCCCGGTGCCTTCTCGGTATTTGGCGATACTTCTCGTATTAATGCGGTGCTTAACGATAAGGGCGGTCTGCTCGAAAGCTGGTATGTGTTGTCGTTTAGGGGGAATGAACCACTTTGGTGTTATACTACAACTGGCAAAAATTCAAGCCGGCCTCTAAGTATTGTTGCTGACAATGAAGGCAATTGTTACACCGGAGGTTTTTTCTATGATAATATTGTACTGAAAGACGGAACCCAGTTCAATGCGTTTTCGCTTGCTCCGTTTACACCGGCGATGCTTGTGATGAAGCTTTCTTCCAAAGGCGAAATGCTTTGGGTAAAAACAGCCGATAAAGCTACGGGGAATAATAAAATCTATGATGTTTCATTGAACCATAAGCTGGTAACTTGCGGCGAAATAAGTGGTAATGCAATGTTTGGAAATTTCTTCATCGAATCGCGTGGCAAGCATCAAAACGGATTCACCTTTAAGTTTGACTTATAAATATCAGCCATTGAGCCCGATGCAACGATTTGTCAGAGAGCTCGAAGCTTCGGGTGAACTTGTTACCATTCCGGCATCGGTAAACCCGATACTCGAAATCAGTGAAATTGCCGATCGGTTTATGAAAATGCCCGATGGTGGAAAAGCATTGCTGTTCACCAACAACGGAACTGACTTTCCCTTGCTTATCAATGCGTTTGGCTCCGAAAAGCGCATCTTGCAAGCACTGAATATCGAGTCGTTCGATGAACTGCCCGCACAATATATAAAAATGCTCAAAAAGCTGACCCGCCCGGCATCTTCGCTACCTCAACGATTGAGTTCTCTGCCCGCACTTTTACGAAGCGCTTCATACCTTCCAAGGATTAGGCGGCGTAAGGCTATTTGCCAGCAAGTTATTCATAACAATCCCGATCTTGGCATGTTGCCTGTATTGCAGTGCTGGCCGAACGATGGAGGTCGGTTTATAACCCTTCCGGTTGTTATTACGCGTCATCCTGTTACCGGGGTTAGAAATGTGGGAATGTACCGAATGCAGATTTTCGACCGAAATACAACCGGAATGCACTGGCACTTGCACAAAGGTGGAGCGGCACATTACGATGCATGCCGCCAACAGAATAAAATATTGCCTGTTGCGGTTATTCTGGGCGGTGATCCTGTATATACCTATGCAGCCACGGCGCCACTACCCGATGGTATCGACGAGTTTATTGCAGCGGGTTTTATGCGCCGGAAAAGAGTGAAATTGGTGAAATGTATTACCCAGGATATCGAGGTTCCTGAAGATGCCGATATTGTTATCGAAGGATTTATTGACCCAACGGAACCGATGAGGACAGAAGGTCCTTTTGGCGACCATACGGGAGTGTACTCACTCCCCGATAGCTATCCTGTATTTCATGTAACCTGCATTACTCACCGGCGCAATGCCATTTATCCGGCAACAATTGTAGGTGTACCACCCATGGAAGACCGTTATCTGGCACTGGCTACCGAAAAATTCTTTGTTCACCCCTTGCGTTTGATGCATGAAGAAATTATTGACATGCACCTGCCATGGTTTGGTGTAGCCCATAATTTGGTTTTTCTCAAATTGAAAACACGGTATCCGGGGCATGCTTTTAAAATTATGCATTCAATGCTGGGTAACGGGCAGATGATGTTTGCAAAAGTACTCGTCTGTGTTAGTGACGATGTTGACTTCAACAACGAGGATATGTGGTTACCTGAAATCCTGCAACGGATACACTGGCTGCGTGACTCCGAAATTTCCCGCGGACCGGCCGATGTACTCGATCATGCTGCCTATACTTTTGCTTATGGCGGAAAGCTACTGATTGATGCAACAATGCCCAAATCTGCAGTTGAATCAAATAATGGCGGAATAAAAATGGAATACCTCGGTATGGGAGATGCTTTATCCTTTGAACAAAGAATAGACAGGTTTATGGCACAATTCCAAAACCATGAGATGAAATTGGTTGTTTTCGCCGAAACGAATCTATCCGGACTGACTCCGGCACTTCGGGCATGGTATGTCCTGAATAATATTGATCCTTCGGCCGACTGTAAAATTGTAGGCAATTGCCTTTTTGTAAATGCCACTGTAAAATCAGAAAAAACGGATAATTTTGTAAGAGATTGGCCTAATGTGGTTTGTATGGATGAAAAAACAATTCAAAAGATGGATGAACGATGGTACGAGATTACCGGTTGCGACCCGGTAACCAGTCCCTCTCGTGTGGTTCGTGGTTTGTTGTTGGGTGAGGGAGCCGTAGCAATTAAAAATGAAATTTAGCTATGAGTAATTCCTACGACGCATTGCTTACAGGTATAGCTCAGAATGGCTATGAATTCCGGTTTGGTAAATATTTTTCTTCCGGCCTCGATTTGTTCAAACGCAACCTGAGCGGTTTTTTGGGTTATTCTTCGATTATAGTTGCCATATCGCTGTTAATGAATGTGATTCCCTATGCCGGTTCATTGATTTATTCGCTTTTCTCAACTGTTTTTATGGCAGGAATGTATTTTGTGGCCAACGAAATTTTGCGCGACGAAAATCCTGGCTTCGAGAGATTTTTCAGAGGTTTTCAGTTTGTTGGAGAATTAATTCTTGCGCAAATAGTTTCGTTTTTCATGATTTTGCTGGGTCTTATTTTGTTAATTATTCCCGGTATCTATCTTTCGGTTGCATATTCGTTTACGAGTTTTTTTATTATTTTTATGCGCTATCCTTATTGGGAAGCAATGGAATGGAGCCGAAAGATTGTATCTAAAAATTTCTGGCCGATACTTTTATTTATGATTGTTTTGGGATTAATTAATCTGGCCGGAGCATTATTTTTTGGAGTAGGCATGGTTTTTACCCTGCCGTTTACCGCCTGTGTTACCTATTGTGCATTCGAAGATATTATTGCAGGTTCAAACCGAACTACGTCTTAATTGTAGTAATTTAATCAGAAACTAACGTGATTACCAGTACCCAGAATCAGCGAATTAAATGGCTCCAGCAGCTCGAAAAATCGGGGACACGTCGTGAACTGCAGTGTTTCGTTGTAGAGGGTTTTCGCGAGATGAACCTTGCTCTCAGAGCGGGTTACAGTTTTGTGTCAGTGTTTTTTTGCAAACAATTGGCTTCGGCAGATGTTCTTGAATTTGTTGAGAAATTGCTGGCTGATTCTGTTGAGGTGCTTGAGGTAGATAACCATGTGTTTGCAAAACTTGCTTACAGGGAATCGTCCGATGGTATTGTGGGTGTTGCCCGTATGCGCAACCTGAGTCTTTCCGATCTGCGACTCAACAATAATTCATTGGTGTTGGTACTCGAAGCCATCGAAAAACCGGGGAATCTGGGGGCAATTCTTCGCACGGCTGATGCGGCATCGGTTGATGCTGTTATTATTGCCGATGTTCGTACCGATGTGTTTAATCCGAATGTGGTTCGATCCAGTGTGGGAACATTATTTACCAATAAGCTTGCAGTAGCTGCATCCGATGAAGTTTACAAATTTTTGAAATCACATGGTTTTACCGTTTATGCTGCTGCTCTGAGTGCAGAACACTTTTATCATCAGATTGATTATTGCGGAAATTGTGCAATTGTTATGGGTACTGAAGCCTGGGGACTCACAGAGTTTTGGTTGAATAACTGCGATGAACAGATAAAAATTCCGATGCGCGGCAAAATCGACTCCCTGAACGTTTCGGTATCAACGGCTATACTTGTTTTTGAAGCCATTCGACAACGGGGTTTTAAATAAATTTACCACTAATAGTTTCCTTTATGAACACAATTATTGTTTATGTTAGTCATCACGGTACTACCGAAAAAGCAGCAAAAATGCTGCAGCAGGAATTGGGTAGTGGCGTCGAAGTTGTAAATCTCAGAGAAAATAAAAAGCCCGATCTGGCATTGTATGATACCGTGATTGTGGGTGGGTCTATTCATGCAGGAAGTATTCAGGGCCGGGTGAAAAAATTCTGCCTGAGCAACCACGATATTCTGTTGCAGAAGCGAACAGGTTATTTTATCTGCTGCATGGAACGCAGCGAGAAACAAACCCAGCAACTGGAGGCAGCATATCCCGAAACCCTGCGGGCGAAGGCTACGGCATTGGGTATGTTTGGAGGAGAGTTTATTTTCGATAGGATGAATTTCCTCGAAAAGGCCATCATAAAGAAAATTTCCGGACTCGACAAATCGGTTTCTGATATAAACGAAGCCGCAATTAAAGAATTTGCCCAGAAAATCAAGGCATAATTCTATTTAGTCAAATCCTGAAATACCTGTTCCAGGCTCTCCTGACTTCATACAATTAGTGCGGTAGAAGTTCCCATTCTTTTATCAAAGGGGCTAAAGGAGTATTAAGAATTTCAGAAGTTGGAGAAGCGAACTTAAATACTTCTTTGGTTATTATATCCT
>Ga0116149_1000961_pt1 | contig 36596 bp, 27 predicted proteins | sample AD_UKC057_MetaG_FD_89787 | JGI IMG/M metagenome (GOLD analysis project Ga0116149, IMG submission 89787) | Active sludge microbial communities of municipal wastewater-treating anaerobic digesters from USA - AD_UKC057_MetaG | ecosystem: Engineered > Bioreactor > Anaerobic > Digestate | place: USA...
CCACCGCATTCATCGACGGCCGTATGATCGGATCGTCCACCACATTCTCCACCCGCCTCCCAAACATGTACACCCTTAACCCCAACTTCCTCAAACTCTCCTCATACTCCCTCGCTGTCATCATGGGCATTTCTCTTTCCTCCAGACAAGTCCCCCCGGACTTTATGGTTATGATCCTCTCCCTATCTCATAACGTTTTTCAATCCGCGATGAATATCGACTCTCCCAGGTCGCAAAACGACGGATCGAACTTCTCGATCGCCTCGATCTTCCCGTACACATGGGGCAGCAGCGAGCTGATATAGAATTTGGCCGTAGCGATCTTGCTCGCATAGAACTGATCGTCGTCGCCTGCCGCTCTCCGGCCGCATGCCTTGCCGGCCTGGATAAGGAACATCCATCCCAGGACCACGTCTCCGAATATTTCCAAATACGGAGTGGCCCATGAATATGCCAGGTACATGTCATCGCCCGCGGATTTTTCGAGAAGGAATCCAGTGATCCTCTCGAGGGCGGACACCGACCGCCCGACCTCGGCTGCGTACGATTTCAGCTCGTCGATGCCGGATGCCTGTGCGACCGCAGACCTCATCTCTGCGAGAATGTCATTGAGCGCTGCGCCGTTTTTCATCCGAATCTTTCTGCCGAACAGGTCTATGGCCTGGATGCCGTTCGTCCCCTCATAGATCGACGTGATTTTGCAGTCGCGTGCGAACTGCTCCACCTTGTATTCCGTGCAGAAGCCGTAGCCGCCGTGAACCTGAATCGCCCGGGTGCACACTTCATAGCCTTTATCAGTGGAGTATGCCTTGCTTATGGGGGTCAGCAGCTCCACCCGGTTCTGCCACTTCTTCTTCTCCTCTTCGCTCGTGCTCGCAGCCTCCATGTCCATGCAGTATACGGTATAGAGAATCAGCGCCCTCATCCCTTCGGTGTACGCCTTCATCCACAGGAGGTTTCTCCGCACGTCCGGATGGGAGATGATCAGCTCCTGCTCCGCGCTCTTCGAGCCGAGCCTGCTGCCCTGCTTGCGCTCTCTCGCGAAGTCGAGGGCGTGGAGATACGCGGTGCTCGCCTGTGCAAGGCCCTGCAGCCCGACCAGGACCCGCTGCTCGTTCATCATGTGGAACATGACGACGATCCCTTTCTGCTCCGGCCCCAGGAGCTCGCCCACGCATGCGCCGTTGTCGCCGTAGTTCAGAACGCATGTCGAGGAGCCGTGAATGCCCATTTTATGCTCGATCCCGCTGCAGTAGACATCGTTGCGCGCTCCCAGCGTGCCGTCATCGTTGACCAGATATTTCGGCACGATAAAGCACGACAGCCCCCGGGTTCCTTCCGGCGCACCCTCAATCCGTGCCAGGACGATGTGAATGATATTCTCGGCGAGATCATGCTCTCCGCTGGAGATGAATATCTTGCCGCCAACGATGCTGTAGGTGCCGTCGGGGTTTTTCACCGCCTTGGTCCTGGCGGCGCCTACATCGCTTCCTGCCTGGGTCTCGGTCAGATCCATCGTCCCGGAGTACCGGCCGTCATACAGCGGCTGCATGTATTTTCTCTTCTGCTCGTCCGTGCCGTAGATCTCGATCACCTTTGCCGCACTGTGGGTAAGCCCCATGTACATCGTCAGGGCATGGTTCGCTGCGAAGAGCAGCTCGTGGCAGGCGAAACTGATCGAAAAAGGCGCGTTCTGGCCCCCGACGTCGTATGCGTCCGGAAGGCTCATCCAGCCTCCTTCGCAGTACTTCCGGAAAGGAGCGTGAAACGTCTCTGGAGCCTTCACGTTTCCTTCTTCCCAGACACATCCGGTCTTGTCGCCTTCGCTGTTCACCGGATAGAACTGGTTCAGCGCCAGCTTTTCGGCCGTTTCGATCATCATGTCGAAGGTTTCCTGAGAATGATCCTGGAATTTTTCCGTCTTGCACAGGCTGTTCATGTCCAGCTGTTCATAGAGGACAAAACGAGTGTCTCTCAGATCGGTCAGTTTGTTTCTCATGTCCCTGCTCTCCTCACAGATGTTTTAACGATGAAAACATGAAGCTTTCCCGTCTTGGTTGCATGCACAGCTCCCGGCGCTCTCATGACGCAGCGCCCGGGAGTATGAGTCTTTCAGGGGCCCGTCGTGCGTATGGATGCGCGACAAAGGCCCTTGTCCTACTTGCCCGTGAAATTCGGCTTCCTCTTTTCGAGAAACGCCCTCATTCCTTCCTTCTGGTCCGCCGTGGAGAAAAGATCGGCCCATACAACGGCCTCGTATGCAATCCCGGAGGCCATATCCGCATCGTTGACGAAATTGACCGATTTCTTCGCAGCCTCCAGCGCGATCGGCGACTTCTCGAGGAGCTTCTCCGCCATGGACTTGGCATGCTCCGCAGGATCGCCGTCGACGACCCGGTCGCACAGGCCCCACTGTAAGGCCTTCTCGGCGTCGATGATGGTTCCGAAATAAATCATCTCACGGGCGCGGCTCAGTCCGATGAGCTTCGGCAGCCGCTGCGTGCCCCCGGCCCCGGGCATGATCCCGAGCTTTATTTCCGGGAGCCCGAGTTTGGCCGTTGTGCTGCAGATACGGAAATCGCATGCAAGGGCGAGCTCCAGCCCCCCGCCGAGCGCATAGCCCTGTATTGCGGCGAACACGGGTATGGGCAATCCTTCTATCTTGTCGAATACTCCACTGAAGCTGAACGCTCTCGCCTCGGAAGGGGCCAGCTCGACCATGTTGGCGATATCCGCCCCTGCCGCAAAGTTTTTCCCCGTACCGGTGATGATCAGCGCCCGAATTGTCCTGTCCGCCGTCAGCTCGTCGATGAGCGAGCCCAACTCCGTGACGAGATCCCGGTTCAGTGCGTTCAGCACATCGGGCCTGTCTATGGTGATTGTCGCTATCCCGTTCTCTACCGATTTCTTCAGATATGTCTTCTTCATCTCATGCTGCCCCTTCGAGAATGAGCGGCCCCACTCAGGGGCCGCTCGGAAGGACCGTTCCTTCCGTCAGTCCACCCTGATCACGGCGCAGTCGCCCTGTGCCAGTCCGCCGCATATGCCGCACACCCCATAGCCTCCGCCTCTCCTTCTCAGCTCGTGCATCAGCGTGAGCAGAATCCGCGCGCCGCTCGCTCCCACGGGATGGCCGATCGCGATCGCTCCGCCGTTGGGATTGGTTTTCTTCAGGAGCTCGCGCCACTTCTTCTCGTCGTTTCCGGCAAGTATCTTGGTGGAAACCAGGGTAACCGCGGCGAAGGCCTCATTGATCTCGATGACATCCATGTCGTCGATGCTCAAGTTCGCCCGTTTCAACGCCTTCTGAATGACGAACCCGGGAAGCTCGGCCATTCTTCTCGGCTCGCTTGCCCCGCTGGCCACTGAAACGATGGTGGCAAGGGGTTTGACGCCCATTTCTTCCGCACGAGACCTTCTCATGACGATCACCGCCGCAGCGCCCGCGTCGAGCCCCGGAGCATTGCCTGCGGTTACGGTGGGGCTCCCGTAAATGGTCTTCAGCTTCGCCAGCCCCTCAAGGGTGGTGTTGGGCTTCGGGAACTCGTCGCGGTCGAAGATAATCGGATCGCCCTTCCTCTGAGGCACTTCCACCGGCACGAGCTCGTCCTTGAACTTCCCTTCCTTGTCGGCCGCGGCCCATTTCTGCTGTGAGCCCAGCGCCCATTTATCCTGTTCTTCCCGGGAAATGCCGTACTCGATGGCGATCTCTCCGGCATCCTTTCCCAGCGGCGAGTATTCGCGATAGGTGATGGGGTTGAGATAATCCTGAACCAATAGCGGCGCCATGCCCGCCCCCCATCGATGCCCGTTTATCAAAAGAGGGGTGTTGCTCATGTTCTCGGCGCCGACCGCCATGCACACGTCTGCCTCACCCGCCAGAATCGCCCTCCTTCCCAGGTGCACCGCGCAGAGCGAGGAGCAGCACGCCCTGTCTATGGTCAGCGACACCAGGTCCTGCGGCAGACCGGCGCGAAGCAATGCCTGCCGTCCATTGACATTGTCGAAGAGGGCGGCCTCGGCCTGATCGCACATGCCGTAATACAGCTCATCCAGGTCCTCGCCCTTGAGCCCCGCTCTTTTCAGGCTTTCCTTGATGACCACACACCCCAGATCTGTGCTGTGAATATTTCTCAAGGTCCCGCCAAACTTGCTGAATGGTGTCCTCACTCCACTTACAATTACGACATCATCTTTTCCGTTCATTGATTGCTCCCTTCACTTCATTTTCTTTGACGGATCTATTGGCTGTTCCTGCAGCTGTTTCGCGCCTCCTGTGAACAGCCTGCCTCTGTCGCGATCAGGGCAACAAAAAAGCGGGCACTGTGGTGATGTGGGCTCCCACAATGCCCGCTTTTTCGTACTTGCCTCTGCTTCGAGTGGCCGGCTCTCGGCAGAACCCTGACTTATCGCATGTATCCCGTTACCCAGTCACCTCTCGACCCTCCTGACGATCCTGATCCCCCACCGGCGCAACTCCCTCACTCATCATCATGCTTGAAATTCATTACCGACGAGCAGAACAGGTTCGCCGTATGTTTTATCTCCTGGATCTTGTCCGGCTCTTTCCCGTTTTGGAACATGATCCACCGAAGCGCCAGATGGCTGAATGCCCCGAAAAACATGTTTCTGAACACGCGGGGATTGACATCGGCCCGGAAGTATCCGGCGCTCTTGCCTTCTTCGATGATATCCTCGACCACACGGAAGTAGCGCCTGAAGCTCTCGAACGCCTTCGAAGAGTAAAAACGCTTGTTCAGCTGGAGCTGCAGCAGAAACACCTTCAGGAAATTCTGCTCGGTGAGCAGGAGAAAGAAATAGTACTTCGTAAACCTTTTCAGCTTGCTCACCGGATGCTTGATATGAAACGTTTCGGAGAGCTCATCGAGGTTTTCCTGAAAACGCCTCTGGGGGATCGAGAGAAACACGTCCTCCTTGTTCTCGAAATACTCGTACACGGTCGCCTCCGAGATCCCGGCGATCTTCGCGATCTCGGATATCTTCGCCCTCGAAAAGCCTTTTTCGGCCAAAACCTGCTCGGCCGCCCTGAGGATCCTGTCCGACTTGCTGTAGATCGGCCTTGCGCTCGAAGTGACCATGGCATGCACCAGCGACATGATATCCTCGTGGTCCGGAGCCCCCTCGGGAATCTCGCCCAGCGCGAGAGAGCTGATGACCTCCATATCGAGGGTGCCGAGAATGATGTCACGGGCCACCTTGATATTCAGATCCGACCGGAAGGACCCGTCCTCGATGCCTTTTTGCAGGATATCGTACATGACGTCCGAGTATTGTTTGACGAGCTGGTAAGCGGGCGTCTGATAGAAGGCGGGTGAAGACCTGCAATCCAGAAGCAGAATCCGGCCGTACCCGGGGTGAGTGTCGATGTCGCGCAGATGAAACCAGATCATCTTGCTCAGGCGGCTCTCCGCATCTCGAATGCCCTGAAGGTGCTCCCCCAGCAGAAACAAGACTTCCTTCATCCGCTCGCCGGGCACGGCAAAGAGCAGGTCTTCCTTGCTCTTGAAAAACTGATAGATAACCGAATCCGCCACCCCGGCCTTGGCCGCTATCTCAGAAATCGTTGAGTCGGCGAGCCGTTTTTCCGACATGATCTCTTCAGCGGAAGCCAGTATTTTCGCTCTCTTGTCCTCAGTCATACAGGCGCTCCATAATGATAGTATATCAGCTTCCGCTTAATCACCATGTAATGTGATGTTTGTAAAGCACTTTTTTCGCGTTCCCCACCGCCAGCAATCGTCCCTAACCTATTGTTCTCACTTGTTATAGCGATGCCAGCCCCGCCCGGTCTTTCTGCCGAGGTGGTTTGCGTCAACCAGTTGTTTTAACACCGGTCTCGGCCTGAATCTTTCACCATATGCATCGAACAGTATCTGCTGGACTCTCAGGTTCAGGTCATTGCTGGTCAGATCCATGAGGGCGAACGGCCCGATCGGATGCCCCAGACCGTATCTGCAGGCATTGTCGATGTCTTCGGGAGTCGCCACTCCCTCTTCCAGCAGCCTGCACGCCTCCACCCACATGGCGTGGAGCAGCCTGTTGACGGCGAATCCGGCGACGTCTTTCACCCGTACGGGAATCTTATTGATCTTCCGGCAGCAGTCCATCATGAACGCCACCGAATCCTCATCGGTATCGAGCGCCGGAATCACCTCCACCAGCTTCATGACGAACGCCGGTGAAAAGAAGTGGGCGCCAAGAAACTTCCCGGTTCTATCGGGTCCGACCGCCGTTGCCAGCAGGGTGATGGGAAGGCTCGACGTGTTCGTCGCAAAAATGCATTGAGGTTTGCAGATCGTGTCCAGTCGGGAAAACACCTCTTTCTTGGTCCCGAAATCCTCGAACACGGCCTCGACAACTACATCTGCGTCTTCGAAGCCCTCAAAGTCATCCGTTAGGGCGATACTCTCGAGAAACCGCGTTTTCTCTTCCGGTGTCGCTTTCCCTTTCTGGATAGACTTGTCGAGAATTCCGCCCAACCGCTCTTTTCCCTTTTTCGCCAGATCAAGAGATGTTTCGTGTATCACGACATCGAACCCTGATGCGGCAAAACAAAGCGCGATTTCAGCGCCCATCATGCCGGCGCCGACAACTCCGACTTTTCTGACATCACTCATGTTCGGCCCCCTCCAGAATATTTTTGTTTTCCCACACCATAAATTAATTTCATTTGTTTATTTTTATTATCGAGTATTATTCTATTTATTATTTATTCCTTTGTCAACCTTTTTATTGTCAAATAACCTCATTTTATTATCAATATTTCTATTAGATTATATATCATCTTCTCGTCTCGACCGGGCTCATGCATCGATCGGAGGCAGAAAATCCTGCAGCGCCGGGCATGATTGAATTTTCAGAGCAATGCGCACGATCTCTTGGGCGTATTTCCTCCCTCGCGATCCTGATTGCCATGAACAACCCATGAGAATATTTATCATTTCCATTATTTTTTTAAGGTTTTACCACCATTCAGGTACCTACTGCAACCATGCCGTACATTCTTTAGAAAATTATTTATCTATATCTTTATCTTGAATCATATTCTTTTTTCCTGTATACATATCAATGAAAAGAACGGAAATCTGATGAAATCGGATTTCACGGGTCTCCGATTGGGCTACAGCCTGCAGAGAATCATATGAATGCGGTTTCCCGGAGACCGGGGAACAATGGATGGACCTGAAACTGTCCATCAGCATATCCAGTGTGAAGGGAGGAGAGAAAATGTTCGACAAGATTCTGTATCCAACCGATTTTTCCAGAAACGCAGAGAAGTGCCTGGCCTTTGTGCAACGCCTCCGGGAAGCCGGAACACGGGAGGTGGTTCTTCTGCATGTGCTCGACAGGAGGAGCTTCGATCTTCTTTCAGCCCTCGACAGCGAGACCACTGCACATGCAGCCGAAGAAAATATGGTCAAATCGTCTCTTGAAAAGCTCAATGAGACAGCGCAGGAGCTGAAGAACAGCGGCTTGGCCGTAAAGATCCGCGTGGAGAAGGGCGTGCCGTTTTCAGAGATTCTGAAGATCGCTGAAGAAGAAGACGTCTCTGCCATCATCGTGGGCTCTCACGGGACAAGCAATCTCACGGAAGTGCTTCTGGGCTCGGTGTCCGAGAAGGTGATACGCAAATCGAAGAGAACCGTTCTTGTCGTGAAGAGGTGATTGTCGCGGACCGGGAATTCCGTTCGGACTGCGGACGGGTCCCGGCGGAGACACAGGCGGACGACATGCGGTTTCACACCGAAGGAACCTCGGGGTGAAACCGCCGGCATGAATTGCCCCGGAACCCTGTCCGCTCCCGGGAATGAAGAAGGCCTGCCGGCTGTTTCACCCTGTTCTCCATGAGTTCTGCATCTCCAAGCATGTTTCCGGCCCGCCGGGCAGGCCATTCTAAAACAGTCTCGAAGAATCGGTCATGAGTGCCCTTCCCGCGACCATGCGGTTGATCTGGTTGGTCCCTTCGAAAATCTGGGTCAGCTTGGCATCCCGCATGAGTTTTTCCACTACGGCGCCCTTCATATAACCCGAACCGGCCAGCACCTGAACGGCATCGGTCGTGACCTTCATCGCTGCATCCGATGCAAAATACTTGGCGGACGCAGCCTCTTTCGAGCACCGGATGTTGTTGTCGAGCATCCATCCGAGCTGCAGATAGAGTGCGCGGGAAGCCATGACAAGGGTGTTCATGTCCGCGAGCATGAACTGGACGGCCTGGAAATTCCCGATGGGCTGGCCGAACTGGACCCGCTCCCTTGCATAGGCTACGGCTTCGTCGAACGCACGCTGGGAGATCCCGGTTGACACCGCGGTGATGTTCGCGCGACCCCTGTCGAGAGCCATCATGGCCAGCTTGAAGCCCTGGCCCTCTCCTCCGATGAGGTTCTCCCTGCCGAGCTCGACATTGTCGAAGAACAGCTCGGCGACATTCATCGCCCGGTGCCCCATCTTGTCCTCGATCCGGCCCACGGTGATGCCTGGAGTGCTCCGGGGCACGGCGAAGCAGCTGATTCCCTTTGTCCCCTTGCTCTTGTCCACCGTGGCGAACAGGCAGAGCAGGTCCGCATACTGGCCGTTCGTTATGTAGCACTTGGAGCCGTTCACCACATAGCCGTCGCCTTTTTTCGTGGCTGTAGTGTTCATGAGGCCGGCATCGGACCCGGCATGGGGCTCTGTGAGGCAGAAGCATCCGCTCCGATAGCTTTTCGTCATCTCCCCGATGAACCTCCTCTGCTGATCGGGCGATCCGCCCAGCTGAATCGCACCCATGGACAGATGGGATATCCCGATCACCTGCGCTATGGCGCAGCACTCGTAGTTCAGCGCCTCGGTCACCAGATAGTGCTCGAGATAGGACATGCCCGATCCGCCGTACTCTTTCGGGATATTGGTATACATCAACCCGGCCTCGTGCGCCTTCTTGAGAATCTCTTCAGGGTAGGTCCCGTCTCTGTCGTAATCGAGGGCCACCGGCCGGATATGGTCTTTCCCGAACTTCCGTGCAAGCTCCACCATGGCTTTCTGTTCTGCGGTCAAGCTGAAATCTATCATCTTTTCCACCTCACATTCTTTATTGGATCGTCATTGCCCGGTTGATGCAGGCGTTTCTTCGCTCAGATCCGTATAATCCTTCAGGTCCCTGTGAACTCGGGTCTTATACAAATCCATAGGCGGTCCATCCCCCATCGATATACACCACAGACCCGGTCATGTAGGTCGCTTCGTCGCCGGCCATGAAAACAGCCATGCCGGTTATTTCTTCCGCGCTGCCTATTCTGCCCTGCGGAATGCGCTTCTTCAGAGACCGGGTATCCAGCTTCCCCTGCTCTTCGAGCTGCTGGATGAATTCCGTTTTCAGATATCCGGGCGCGATCGCATTTACGCGGATCTTCTTTTCCGCCCATTCGGCGGCCAGGACCCTCGTGAGCATGTCGACCGCCGCCTTGCTCGCGCAGTATGCGGCCCGCCGCGGAACCGGGGTCTTGCCGAAGGTTGAGGAGATATTGATGATGCATCCGGAAATCCCCTGATCGATCATATGCGCCGCAACCGCCCGGCTGCAGAAAAAAACCCCGCTCAGGTTCGTGTCTATCGCGTTCTTCCAGTCCTCATGCGAGAGGCTCTCCGACGGGCTCACCATCGAGATCCCGGAGTTGTTGATCAGTACATCTATTCTTCCGAAGCGTGAGGCCGCTTCTTCCACCGCTTGTGCGACGCTGTGCGGATCTCTCACGTCCATGCGCACGGGATATCCTTCGCCCCCTGACGCCCTGATCTCATCGCAGACCTTTCCCAGCAGGTCATACGACCGGCCGGCCAGGACCACTGACGAGCCCTCCCGGGCGAACCTCAGCGCGAGGGCCTTCCCGAGTCCTCTTCCCGCACCTGTGATGACTGTCACCTTACCCGGCAATAATCCCATACAATCCGCGCCTCCATCCGACCCGCCACTCTTCCCGAGCGGCCGCTTTCCGGTGCCGAGCCGGGGCACCGGCTATCGTATGATTTTCACACCCCTGTCTCACGCCGTTATGCACGCTTCATCATGAGCGTTTTGTACCCGGACTGCACAATCACATTGTCCTGATTCAGCAGCTCCAGATAGAGCATGATGATGCCGCGATCTTTTTTCGATTTACTGGGAATCTTCCCTGCAACCTTCACCCGCGCCCGGATGGTGTCTCCAAAATAGATCGGGGCGATGAATTTCCAGTCTTCAATGCCCACAAAGGCGATTGCCGTACCGTCCAGAAATCCGGTCCTGAACAGGAGCCCGTGGGATATCGACAGCCCGAGCAGGCCGTGGACGATCCGTCTGCCGAACTGAGTGCCTTTCATGTACTCTTCGTTGGTGTGCAGCTCGTTGTAATCTCCGGTCATACCGGCAAACATCACTACATCCGCCTCTGTTATGGTTCTGGATCGGGTTTCGAACCCCTCGTTTTCATTCCATTCATCGAAGTATTTCCCTCTCATTTCTTCACATTCCCTTTCGCAGATGGTCATTGCTCTGTGATAGAGGTATTACCTGTCCTTTCTTCGTTCACGGCCTCTGGCATCGGCCAGCTTCAGGCCTGCAACCACCAGCTCGGCCGTCATCGGGGCCCGCTCGTTGTGGATGGTCTGTTTCTCCGAACAGGCGATCGATGCGGCTTTCATCAGATCTTCTTCCGGCACATCCGCAAGTCCCAAGTCGCCCAATCTCGTAGGCAGACCGACTGATTCGCAGAACGAATACACCTGGTCGATGATCTCCGATGACTTGTCTGTCATGAACAGTGAGGCCAGCAGGCCGAACGCCACCTTTTCTCCGTGATAAAAGGAATGGTCTTTGTCGAGGGCATTCAGCCCGTCCTGGATTGCGTGCGCGGCGGCAAGCCCCCCGCTCTCGAAACCGATCCCGCTCAACAGGGTGTTCGCCTCCACCACATGCTCAAGCGCGGGCGTCACCACGCGGTGTTCGCATGCAGCCTTCGCGGAGACACCGTATTCAAGCAGCGTGTCGTAACAGAGGCGCGACAGGACCTGGGATGTGAGCGAGCTCAAGTCTCGCGCCATGGTCTTGGCACACGTGGCCCTGCACGACTCCGCCTCGAACCAGGTGGCGAGCGCATCTCCCATGCCTGCGACCAGGAGCCTGACCGGAGAGTTCGCGATGATCCTGGTGTCGACCAGAACGACGTCGGGATTGCGCCGCAGCGCAATGACCCGCTTTATCCTCCCGGTTTCGCTGCGGTATACTATGGACAGCGCGCTGCATGGGGCATCTGTCGAAGCCACGGTCGGGACGATAACGACGGGCACATCCATCATGTGCGCAACCGCCTTGGCGGCATCGAGCGTCTTGCCGCCTCCAAGGCCCACGATGACGTCGCACGAGTTATCCCCTGCTATTGCGGTCAGCCGCGATATTTCTTCGTCCGAACATTCGCGACCGAACTTCTCGACAATTACGGCCACAGTTTCTTCCAGAGAAGGACGGATGCCGGGAAGGACGCGTTCGAACACCGAGGGGCTGCAGATGAGGAACCCCTTACTCCCGTAACGCGGGATCAGCTCGCTCAGGCGCTGGACAGCGTCGTATCCCTGGATATATCTGCCGGGAAACAATGTTGTCGTGATCATGGTGATTTATTCCTCCCCATTATTGCCTTCCGGTGTAGGACAGCGGTCAGATACCGCCTGTATCATCTCACGCCGCCGCTGCTGCCGGGGATAATTGCCGAAAGCAGCGCTTTCCCGCCCGGACCGATGTCCTTTTCTTCGGGAGCATCGAGAATCGGGCTTTGGGCCTGAGGCCCGCATCACGAAAGAAGATGCTCAGCTGCTGACCTCCCTCTTCCCTCTCAGTAGCCGTCATGTTGACCGTCTTCTGCTTCTGTCGTGATGCGGGCCTGTTCGCCCGGATTTTATTTCTCGTTTCCGTACCCCATGAAGCCCAGATCAGCCTCCGTAAATCACCCTCGGCAGCCAGAGCGCTATCTGCGGGAAGATCGATACGATAACCACGCCGAAAAGTTGCAGGAGAATAAAGGGGATAACGGCTACGTATATCTCCTTTATCCCTATACCCGCCGGCGCGATGCTCTTCAGGTAGAAGAGGTTGTAACCGAAGGGGGGCGATATGTAGGCACACTGCATGTTCATGATGAATACGATACCGAACCATACAGGGTCATATCCCATGGTAGCCACAATAGGCGTGAGTATGGGAGCGGTGATCATGACGATGGCTGCGGGGTCGAGCAGCATGCCGAGACAGAAGAAAATGGCCTGGATGATGATGAAGACCCCCCAGTAACCGAAGGGCAGATCATTCATCAGGCTGCTGACAAATTCCGTTGCTCCCAGCGCAACGTATATGGTTGAAAAGCAGTAGGCACCAAGGACGATCCACATCACCATGCCGGAGAGCTTGAGCGTTCCCAGAGAGATATCCCTGAATTTCTCCCAGGAGAGATTGCCGCCGAGGACCATCAGGATGAAGCTGCCCCCAGCCCCGATCGCCGCACCCTCGGTCGGGGTGGCGATGCCCGAGAAGATCGAGCCAAGCACGGCGCAGATAAGCAACAGCGGGGCGATGACGGCCTTGGTGGCCTTGAGCTTCTCCTTGAGAGGGAGAATCTCCTCCTCGGCCATGCCGGGGCCGTACTCGGGCTTGAGCTTGCACAAGATAAGCGTGTAGGCGACGAACAGCGAGGCGAGCAATAACCCCGGGAGAATACCGCCGGCAAAAAGACGCCCGATCGAGACCTGGCAGATCATGCCGTAGATGATCATGGTGATGCTGGGCGGTATGAGGATGCCCAGGGCCCCGCCGGCGCCGATGCCCCCGAGGGCCAGGTTTGGGTTGTAGTTCCGGGCGAGCATTGCTGGCAGCGCGATAAGCCCCATGGTGATTGTCCCTGCTCCGCCGATTCCGGTCATGGCTGCAAAGAGCGTGCATACGATGATTGCTGCCACTGCCAGGCCCCCGCCGACTCTGCCGCTCCACACATAGAACGCATTGAAGAGCTTGTCCGCGATGCCCGAATATTGCAGAATAAATCCCATGAGCACGAAGAGGGGAACGGAGAGCAGGCCGAAGGACATCATGGCCTTCCCGAAGATCAGTGTAGGGATCACCGACATAGCGCCCGGGCCCCAGAGGAAGAAGGTGAAAACAACACCTATGAATCCCAGCACGAAAGTAATGGGAAGCCCTGACACCAGGCCGGCTATCATGCCGAGCGTCAACAGGATGGTAATCGTACCCGGTTCCATTATGCACCCTCCCTTTCACCGCCAATGAGTGTCAGAATGTTCTTCAGGAGTTCCGCTATTCCCTGGAGAAAAAGCAGTGCAGCACCGAGGGGGATCATGAACTTGACCGGCCATACCACCGGGCTCCATGTGCTGATCGATCGCTCCTGCAACATGTATGAACGCACCGCGAACTCCCACCCGAGCCACATCAGAACACCGGCAAAAATGAATATGGCGGGAGAGGTGATGATGTCTATGATAGCCTTGCCCCGGTTCGAGAAGCGGGTATAGAAGAGATCCATATTGACGTGGGCTTTCGCCTTGAGCGCATAGGCCCCGCTCGTTATGGTCAGAACGGCAAAGACCATGACACTGATTTCGTGCGCCCATATCGTCGGCCTGTTAAAGAGGTTTCTCAAAATGAGTTCCCAAACGATGATCACGGTCAGAATCCACGGAAACCACATGAGAACAAGGCCGGTGACATCAGTAATTTTTGAGATGATCCGAATACATGTACGCATAGTATCTCCCTGGTTTGCTTGTGTTATTTGCTCTTGAGAACTGCCTGTACAGGCTTGGAAAGGGAGCAGGTTCCCTTCCTGAAGCTCGAGGAACCATTGCTCCCTTTCCTAGATATTATTCCAGGTATCCCATGGCTCTCATGTATTCTTTCGTCATCTCGACCATCTTTGCCGATGCAGGGCTTCTCTTCGCCTCTTTCTCCCACAGCTCCATGGCGGCTTTCTCTGCCCGCTTCAGCTCTTCGCCTTTGAGCTCATTCAGCTTCACGCCGGCCTTTTTCATCTGGGTCAGACCCCACTGTTCTCCTGTCCAGTTCTGGTGATAGGTGTGGTTCAACCCGGCGATGATCACCGCCTGCTCGAGGGAGACCTTGAGATCATCCGGCAGAGAGTTCCATGCCCTCTCGTTCACGATCACGTTCGCGCAGTTGATGGGGTTGATGGGCGGCCAGAGGAAATTCTTGGCCACTTCATGGAACTTGACACTATACATCGCAATAGCGCTTCCCCAGCTGACACCATCGAGTGCGCCGGTCTGGAGTGAGGTGTAGGTTTCTTCTCCAGGAATGAACACGCCGTTGCCGCCGAACTTTTCGATCCAGTCCATCATGAGCCCCGATGCCCGGACTTTCTTTCCTTTGATGTCTTCGAGTTTGTTAATGGGATTTTTGAACATGAACGAGCCGGGCCAGCAGTCCACACCGGTGGTGAGCAGATACACGCCCTGCTTCTTGTACTCCTCTCTCAGGAGGTCTATGGCGCGCCAGCCGCCGAATATGTTCGGCAGCTCCTTGCCGTACATGAAGTTGTACAGCTCGTAGGGAGTCCTGATCCCGAACGGGAGACCATACTCCACAGCCGCCACGGGAATTACGCCCTGGTAGGTATAGGAGGACGCAAGGCCCATCTCGATCACACCCATCTTCACGGAATCCAGAATGTCCGGGGTCGCCACCAGATCACCGCCCCAGTACATCTTGATCTGGAGACGCCCGTTCGTCATCGCGGGCAGGGTCTTCTCGAACATCTCGACGTAATACGCCATCCCTGGCTCGGCAGGGCTGCGCCATGCCTGCAGCTTCCACTTGTAGACTTTTTCGGCGGCATTACCGGGAAAAGCTCCGCTCAAGAAAATTGCACATGCTAGAACAACGATCCCCAGAATCTTCTTTTTCATACAGCCTCCCTCCATTTCGTTATCTCTTTGTTGGTCGTCTCCGACACACTGAGCTCAGTCATTATGTCTTACGAGTCGCCGCTTCATAAGCTGCAGAGGCATAACACCGCCCCATTTCAACATCCCCATGCCAGCACCGGCCATTCATTACGGATGATGCCGGCTTCATCATTGCCCTTCTCAAACATTCCGCACCCATACGTAAATTAATTTTATTTAATTTTTTCTGTTGCCGAATTGTATTCTATTTATGTTTTCCTATACTGTCAACCTTTTTGTTTTTCCATCATTACATAATTATGCTTCCGGCCTGCTACGATATCGTTATATTTGCTTTATTTTCATCCAGTTAAACTTCATATCCCCTGCCAGTGGCTGGGTCGGAGCGCCGTTGTCGATTGAGGCCCAAGGCGAATCAAAGCCCATAATTTGATTAAGATCTGATAATTTCATAGCAATATTAATTCAAATGATATTAAAATCTTCGGCATCGATCGCCTCGAATCCCTCTGGGCATTCCCCTGTCGATGAGCGCCCGGAGAGACCCCTTTTCGAACCCCGTGCCGGGGCCATCACCCCCGGCATTGTCCGGTGCACCGCATCTTGAAGCTCCGATGCCCGGCGTCCCCGCTTCTCCGGCATATCCATCACATTCTGCATTCTGCCGCCTTCTTCGCTCTGACAACAAAAGAGCGGGCACTGTGGTCATGTGGGCTCCCACAGTGCCCGCTCTTTGTCTCCATTCCCACCCGGGGTTGGCCCGCCCTGGATGGGACTTTCATTCGTCAAACCGTTTTTCGTCCCGTGAAATCTCCGCTCCGGCGGCTGTCTCGAATTTGCGATCTTACCGCCGGATCCTCCCGCATCTCCCTCCTTGCTATTGAGCCCGGCAACCCTGTCCAATCCGCAGGCGCTTCTCTGCCCGACCTGCACGAAAAGGCGACGGCATTGAGGGGGAGAGTTTTTCCAGACTCGGCAGAGGAAGATGTTGCGACTTCTTGCACTCGGCCTTAATGCTCCCTATAATATCATTTCGTTGCATGGAACCCTCCCCTCTTTCCCCATCGCGTGAGGGTCATACCGCCAAACAACAAGCTCTGCACTCATTCCAGATCAATAATTTGATTAAACTGATATAAACATCAAAAGCGACATTCAGTCAATAATTATTTTTGCATTCCATGTTGTTTATTATTATATCTTATTTTATCAGCTAGTTATATTATTCGCCATTCTTATAGGCACTATGAATTGGCTTCATTTGCCTGAATGATACTCAATATTGTTTATATACTGAGTGATTATGGCCCTATCATTCTCTCGCAGTCTCCGGATACTCGATGCCCCGCAAGCCCTTTCCTCGCAGGGGATCGGCTCCTACGGCTTCTTCTTTTCTCTCTCGGCGGCAAGCCAGGCCTGGAGAGCATCGATCCTGGCGTGATTGTCGTCGGAGCCGATATATGTCCTGAAAAGCCATTCCTGGATTCTCATTGCCTCATCAAGACCTGAGTTCAGAAGGTTGTGAGCGAGCTGCTTGGTCTCCCTGAGGCACCCCCTGTCGCATGCCGCCATCTCGCGGGCGATTGCTCCGACCTCTTCCAGAAGCTTACCTTCGGGAAAGACTTTCGAGACATACCCCATGCGCATCGCCTCCTGAGCATCATAGATCCGTCCCGTCAATGCGACCTCGAGCGCGTTGCCCAGCCCGATAATGCGCCAGAGGGGATCGATGAGAGGCGTCAGAGACAGGACAATCTCCCGCTGACCGAATTTCGCCCGCTCGGATGCATAACGGATGTCGCACATCATCGTGAGATCGAACCCCCCGGCAATAGCCGGACCGCCGACAGCACAGATCACCGGCTGGTCGCAGAACATGATCGACCGGTATGCCCTGTGGAAGAGGGCGGTATAGGCTTCGTTCGACACTTTCTTGAGCCTGCGGATGGCCGTCAGGTCAAAGCCCGCTGAAAAGTGCTTTTCCCCCCCGGTGAACACGATGACATTCACGTCGTCTCTTCTCGACAGCCCGGTGAAAACCGTCTCGATTTCGTTCAGCACTTCAGGGGAAAGGGAGTTTCCCTTTTCCGGTCGGTTGATCATGACCGTGGCCACATGCGCATCAATCGAAAGCAAAAGGCGCCTTGATTTCATGCCACGCACCCTCCTTGCTCGTGATCTCTGTGATGATCGATGGAAAAATCGGCCCGTGAGCAGGAGGGTGTCCGGGGGCGCCGTATTTCGGTGCCGTCCGGCAATGATCCGGGGGTACGCTTGGCAAAGACCGGCTCGTGCAGGAATGCACTGCAAGCCTTATCCGCCTTCCTGCTCAGGGCCGCGGGCACAATCATCAAGGGTATATTCCCGGGGCCTGCTGCCGGATTTAGAGGATGGGTTTTCTCAGAAGAACGCCGCATTGTCGCGGACATCTCGGGAAGATACTCGCCGGAATCGAGCTTCCGGCATTCAGATTTTCCGGAAAAGCAACTTCCCGGACAGAAGAATTCGAATGTCCCCATCCACCACCTTCCAGCAATCAATGCAGAACAACCCTATGGAAACCGATTATCCGTTATTTGTTACCTATTAATTTATTAATATATTAACATTTTGGCTTTTATCATTCAACTGTTTTTTTCATGCATTCTTTACTGTCAATGAGTATTTCATTCAATGTTCCCGGCATTCCGAAACAGGATTGAACGGGTCTGCAAACCGCCCGAGGTCTTCGAACACCCCCGGGATGCGGCCTTCGGATGCCCTGTCATGGAGGGGTGCCCGGCCTGCGCCTGCCGCCGAACTATCCCGCAGGAGCCGTACAGCGCCGCCCGGTGCGGCTCAAAGGCTATCCAGCGTTGAATGAGGCACCCTCTCTGTACGCAACGTGGAATCCTTAAAAAAAACCATTTGCAGGATCGGGGCGTACAGAATCAGAGACGCGAATGAACGGCCGCTGACGGTGCGGATGAGAGCAGGCGTTGATAGTCTCCTCGAGAAAAGAGCCTGAACCGCTGAACACGCCTGTATCAGAACACATCATGACCGGCATGAGCCGGCCGGAGGAGACATCTGTCGAAGTCCCCGTACTGTCCGGGCGCCGGCACGGGCAGGCATACGAGACCAGAAGGCAGGACCAGGCTTCATCGAAGTGGTGAACAATACGCTTTCATGGAATAGGCCCTCGAAACCGGAGGCGTAACGTTTACACAGGAGCTTCTTTCTGAAGGGATCGGGCTGACAGCCGGGAGGATGTCGCGCGCGGTACCGACGCGGTAATGCATCCGCGACGATTATCAGGCGATGCGCCTCCAGCGTTTCCGTACCGGATAACGGATAATCGTGTCGATTGTGAAGCCGCCCGGCTGCGGATCGTCCGGAACCGATCCTGACAGGAACGCCCGGCGTCCTCGTCTGGAGCGGATCCTCTTGCTTATGTCTACACAGCTTCCTCTATGATATCCAGAATTTCCAGGAGCTTGGTGATTTCCTTCTTTCCTACGAGCTCCTCGATCTTTTTGTTGAGCGTCTGCGCCACCGGCAGCAGAGTGACGGCGAGGTCTCTGCCCTTTGGGGTGAGATGAAGCTTCATGACCCTTCTGTCGTCCTGGTCCATGACCCGCTCCACAAGGCCCTCACGGACAAGGCGATCGACAAACCCGGTAACCGCCGGACTGTCCACCTGCACCCTCTCGGCAACGTCCTTGACCGGGCTGCCGTCGTGATTCAGAAGGTCGAAGAGAATAAATGTCTGTCCTACGGTGATCCCGTACTTTGCATATTCGCTGTTGACGTATCGCCAGAGCCTTCGGGTTACGGCACCGATGCGAAAACAGTAAAAACCGTCGAGTATGTCCATGATTTTCTCTCTTGCAACCCTTCCTGGTCAGTGCCGCGTCATACAACCGGAACGCTTTTTCGCTTTCAAGAAAAAGACTAATGTATCAAAGCAAATACAGAATACCTTCGCTTGCAGGGGCTGTCAACACCATAGTTTGGTTCTACAGCGGCAATCGGCGTCGATTTGAGGGAGCTATGCTTTCCGTTCACGCATGCGCGTCAGCTTCCTGAGAAGAGCTTCCGGGTCCGGTTTCGGTCTTGAAGGCACGAGCGGCGGGACCTTCAGCCTGCCTTCCGCACACCGCTTTACGTCATGAAGGCTGGTTATGTTGTGGCTCAGCAGATGCGGCCCGATCTTTTCTCTGAGCAGGCGTATGACCATATCGATGTCATCGAGGGCGTGGTGCTTCTGCTTCTCGGCGATTCCGAACGCCTTGAGCACCGTGATCAGGCGGTAATTGTAGAGCCTCGGCACCAGGTTTCGCACGAGATCGAGAACACAGAAGCCCGGCTGCATGGTGTTGGGCATGCCCATGCGCCTGAAGGTCGGGACAAGGACCCTGTCCCAGTCGAAGGCGAGATTGTACGAGGCTAGAGGCATGGCGCCGGCAAATCGGCGGAAACGATCAAGCGATTCCTGCGGGGGACACCCCTTGTGTCTGAGATAATCCCGGGTATACTTATGGATTCGTACAGCGTCCGGCTCCATGGGCACATCGAAGTTGATGAGAACGTGGAAGGGATCTCCCGAAGGTTCCCATCCCTGCATGAGCTGGGCCCCTATCTCGATTGGATACACCGGATCGTTGAGACCGGTGGTCTCCGTATCGATGAGCACCCATCTGTCTTCATGACCCATTCTGCTTTCAACCGCCTTCATTCAGCCGCCTTTTTTCGATACGAGCCTCTTAAGCGCACGAAAGCGCCGCCTCCCTGCGGAGAGTGCGTTCGGCTCACCATCGGTATCAAACAAATGAGGCTGGAATACAAGAAATAAATCGCAACAACAAAAAAGACGCAGCCGCAACATCGGGCGGGCAATTCCGTATCAGCCGGCCGGCGTCCCTGCGGCCGCCGCCGCATGGACCGAAAATCGGGCCGCGGGCTATGATCCGGCGGTCTTTTTGCTCTCGTTTTTGCCGAAGTTCTTCTGCCTGTCCTCGACCGGACAGGAGCTGCTCATTCAGGTCTGCACCCCCAGTTTGGGCAGAAGCCATGCCTGAAGAAAGATCCATCCACCGATGATGAGCAGGACAATCAACAAGTCCGTCACGTTCCGCACTCCTTTGAAGCCGTTTCACCGCCCGGGCTCGATGCAAAATCCCTTCGATACCCGCGGCCGCCGCACGGCCGCTTCGCGCGTGCAGCGCATGCCGCCGCGTCCGTTCTAATTCCTCTATACTTCTTTTGATGCACAGGCATTGATATGGATCAATGGAATCACGGTTTTCGTGCGGGGGAGAGCTGCCGTCAGACGGGCAAAAAAAAGGATGGCGGTTAGGGCATAGGACGCGCCATCCTAAAGAGGAGGTTTTATGTTTGTACTATTATAGATGCACCGCATCGGAAATGGTTTCTCAAAATGTAGGTAATTTTTTTGTGAGATGCCGCGGGTCGGCAATCGCTGCCTGGAGCTTCTGTATCAGCGCCTGGACTGTTTTTGTCTCTTATGATAAGCGCAGGCTATTCCATCTGTTTATTGTTCTCGAATAGGAAATGAATTGCCTATAATATTCTCACCCGACATGCCGCGGCCTCCGGAGGGCGCCCCTGTGCAGAGGTCGCCGGCGACACGATGCTGCCCGGAAGGAGGGATAGATCGGAGACAATCCGAGTGCTGCCTGCTGAAGCAGACAGTCTGTCAGGACCTCCCACCCCGGCGGATCCGGCGCCCGCGCAGGGGCGTGCTATCGGGATGGGAGCTCCGGTTTTTCGAGGTGAACGGGATCAGACCTTATAGACGTTGGATGCCTGAGGCCCCTTCGGTCCATTCGTGATGTCGAAGGTTACCCGCTGCCCTTCTTCAAGGGACCTGAAACCCTCCTGCTTGATGGCTGTATGATGCACGAAGACATCCTGCCCGTCATCCGACGTGATGAAACCAAAGCCTTTTGAATCATTGAACCACTTTACTTTGCCTTGTGCCATGAATGACCTCTCTTCGGGTCCCCGAACTGCACAGGCCGGGAGCCCGCTTAGTAGAATTTCTGAAAATGAGGCCCATCATGAATGATCTATTGGCTTGTGAAGTTAACCGGAGGTTGCGTTCATACAGCAATATTCATATCAGACAGATCTCTCTTCAGATCTTTTGTGCGCTTTAATGCAAAACGTCAGGAGTGTCAATGGAAAACATGCTCATCGGTCATTTCCCGATGCCGAGCTTTCTCATGCGGGCCTGGAGGGTGGTGCGCTTCATGCCCAGGATCTCGGCTGCGCCGCCCGGTCCGCCGATCCTTCCGTGCGCGAGATCGAGCACGTGGAGAATGTAGCGGCGCTGGAGCTCGTCCATGCTCGGCGTACCGGCGAATGCGGGATCGGAAATCGGTCCCGCCGATGAGGGAAGGTGAAATTGAAGCCTGTCCTTCGAAGAAAGTATGGCGCACCGCTCGATAACGTTTTTCAGCTCGCGCACATTGCCGGGCCAGGAGTAAGCCATGAGGGCCTTCACATCCTCGCCGGTCATTGCCGGCAGGGCCCGGTGATACTTCCTCGCGTATCTCCGGAGGAATTCTTGCGCGAGATCCACCACGTCTTCACCCCGATCCCTCAAAGGGGGCATGAGAAGAGGCACCACGTTGAGCCTGAAGTACAGATCCTGCCGGAAGCGCCCCGAGGCCGCGTCGCGGGCCAGATCGCGGTTGGTGGCGGCCACGAGCCTGAAGTCTGAGATCAGCGTGCGGGTTCCGCCCACGCGGGAAAAGCTCTTTTCCTGGATGACCCTGAGCAGCTTCACCTGCACCCCGGGCGGCACATCGCCGATCTCGTCGATGAAGAGCGTCCCTCGGTGGGCGAGCTCGATCCGGCCGGGCTTCTGGCGGTCCGCGCCGGTGAAAGCGCCTTTTTCGTGACCGAACAGCTCGCTTTCCACTAGCGTTTCCGGGATGCTCGCGAGATTGACGGGAACGAACGAGCTGTCTTTTCTGGGGCTCTTATCGTGGATTCTCCGTGCCAGAAGCTCCTTGCCCACACCGGTTTCCCCGGTGATGAGCACGGTGGCGTCCGACTGGGCAGCCTGGTCGGCAAGCGCGAGGAGGACCTCCATGACCGGGCTGTTGCCGATGATCCTGTTCGCGGCATCGTCGCTGTCTCCCGAGCTGTGCGCCGACGCCGCCCGGGACCTGTCCGTCTCGATCATGCCGGCGTACCGGAGGATCCGTTCGATGGAAAAGCTCACCTGCCGGGCGAGGCGGAGAGCGGTGTCCCGGTCCAGAGCTTCCGTGTCATCCCCGGTCTCGGTGTAGAAATTATCCAGATAGAGAACGCACCGCACCTCTCCCTTGAGTGTGACCGGCAGGCAGAACACGGAAACGCCTTGTGAACCGCCTTCCCGATCGCGCCGAACGGAAACGCCTTTGAGGATGAGCGGCTCTTTGTTCCTGAACGTTTTGAAGATGAGCCTGAGCGATTCCCGGAAAGGCTCGGCCGAGATGTCCGATCTCTCGAGATTATACGAGGCCCTGAGCGCCGGACGCCCGGCATCGCGGCCGCCTGGCGACCAGAAAAGCCCTCCCCGATCGGCCCCGAAAAACCGGCTCGCCGCCGCGACGAGCCGGTTGAGGAGCTCGTCTCCGTCCGTGCTCGGGATGAAGCCGTCCATCAGGTCCGTGAACCGCTCGAGCAGATCCTGCCTCCTGGGTCCGGACCGCCGGGGTGTCCCGACCCTGAGCAGGGGCACCAGATCGTCGGGGAAGAAATCCTGCCCGTAGCCGCTCAACCCCTCCCACGCCATGAGGGCGTAGTTGCGCGCGGCGGGCCTGTCTTTCCGGGCAATCTGCACACGTGCCATCTCGGCCCTGGTCTTGGCGAGCTCCACCGGGTCTCCGGTGAGCAGCAGCTCGGACTCGCTGGATCGAAGAAGATCCAGGACACCCTCATGGGGCTCTCCCCTTTCCTGTGCCTGGAGCGCGCGAATGCGCAGCGCCACGCCTCGCAGGTGATGGTTGGGCCCGTCGAGCACCCGCGTGATTTCCTGCTCGAAGGCCAGAGAGGGCATGGGCGGCAGCAGTTCCTGTCTTTCGAAGGCGTAGAGCATCTCGAGGTGCACGGGCCAGTTGTACTGCGGACCGATGGACTCGGTATGCGGCATGCTCATGGTTATCCAATAGGCGTCTTCGAGCCTGCCCTCGAAATAGGCGTGATAGGCGAGCCCCTTCTTTGCGACATGCAGGGCCTGCCGGTTGTCTATCTCCAGGGCCTCTTTCTGGGCCGACTTGAGGTGCGAATACGCCTCGGTCCTTCTGCCCGTGATAATGAGCACGATGCCCAGCAGGGCCTCGTAAAAACAGGCGTTCCGGTCGTTCTTTCTCATCCTGGCTCTGCGCCAGTGCGAATCCAGCAGCCCGACGGCCCGGTGATACTGCCCCAGCAGGGCGCTGATATATCCGAGCGCAGAGGATGACGCGAGATGCTCGGGAAGAAACGTGGGCGCTCTCCCGCCGGACGGCAGGCTGTTCACGCGCATGACCTGATCGAAGGTGTCCACGGCCTCCTTGTACATGCCCTTGAGGTAATAATAGATGCCGCGAAACTCCGACGATATGAGGATAATATCCTCATCCCCCAGCTCCTCCGCCTTCTGCAGGCCGGAGGTGATGTTCTCGAGGCCCTGTGCGGTGTCGCCCATGACATAATGATACAGCCCTGAGACGAGGTCGATCCGGGCAAGGGTCCTCAAGTCTCCCAGGCGCTCGGCCACCGGCCTTTCCTGCTCCAGGAGAGAGGGAATCCGCCGAATGTTCCCGGCCGCATTGATCGTGAGGCGGCACAGCTCATTGACAATGAGAATGAACAGCATGTCCCACTGGGCATCGTCCAGCCGCCCGGCGGAGATCCCGTACGCCCTTTCCAGAAAGCCCAGGGCGGCGGACGCGTCACCCTCCCGGACGCATTTCTCGGCCTCCTCCTGCGCCAGGAGCGCTGCATCGTAGTCGAGGCCGGCCTTCAGCAGCAGAGAGATCCGCGCATCGGCGGGGAGGCCGTCCTTTGCATCGAGGCGCTGCACCCGGGCGGCAATCGACGCCAGGCGCTTCTTCGTGTTGATCCTCGAGAGACGTCGCTTTACCGTGAGTGATACGCCGGGCGAGAGAATGAGACCCCGGTTTTTTGTCTCTGTCACGATTCCCGCAGACACAGACCTCCTCACCAGCGCATGGACATCCTGCGGCTCAAGCGGCGAGAGCCGCTCGAGGACATCCAAACTCACCTCCCCGGATACGGCGTCCAGGATCGCCAGTGTCTGCCAGTGAGCTGCGGAGAGGTCCCTCACGGCAAACCGCTCCACCCGCCCGCCGCACTCCCCATCAAAGACGGACAGAGGCGCCCGCCCGGGCGTCGCAGGACGAGGAGTTCATGAAATGTCCGGGAATCAAAGCGGAAATCCATGCCGTTATCTATCGCGCAACATCATGCCTGCGTCAAGCCCATATCCGGGCTCTTCATGCCCATATTTGGTCACATAACGGTTTGCGGGCAAAAATAATTGTTGCAAATCGAGATCTTACGCTTGATCTTACACTGGCATGGGATGTGCTGCAACATCAGAGAGCTCGATTGTGATCAGTGCCGTTCAGGCCTGAGGCCGCGATTCCCGCCGACTATGCGGGAAGAACGGTCCCGGTTTCATATTCAGAGGCGGTTGCCTTGGAGGCCCGAGCGGCTTATTTTTGAACAGACACATAAATTTTTTTCTGGAAGGAGAGTGACATGAACTATTTGATCCAGCCGAAAAAGTACCAGTCTCTCATGGCCGACGAAGGATCCAGGGCCATCATGCACAAGACCATCGACTTTTTCGAGAAGATGGGCAAAACCAGGCTGCTCGACGACTACAACAAGAAGGTCTGGTACCGTGAATTCGTGGACTTCATCGGAAAGGAGCAGATCTTCGCCAAGCTCCTCACCCCCAAGGAGTATGCGGACGGCGACCCGGACTGCCGCTGGGACACGGCGCGCAACAGCGAGTACTCCGAGCTGCTCGCCTTCTACGGGCTAGGCTACTGGTACTGCTTCCAGGTGACCATTCTGGGGCTGGGCCCCATCTGGATGAGCCCGAACGAAAAGGCCAAGAGGAAGGCCGCCAAGCTCCTGAAAGAAGGCGCCATCTTCGCGTTCGGCCTCTCCGAGAGGACCCACGGCGCGGACATCTACTCCACGGAAACGGCGCTGACCCCCAAGGGCGACGGCACCTGGGTCGCCAACGGCGAAAAGTATTACATCGGGAACGGCAACGAGGCCGAGATGGTATCCACCCTGGGCAAGGTCAAGGACGGCACCGACGACTACACCTTCTTCGTCACCAACTACCGCCACAAGGCCTATGAGCTGAAGAAGAACGTCATCTCCCACCAGGAGTACGTATCGAACTTCGCACTGCACGACTACCCCATCACCGAAGACGACATCCTCTCGCGGGGACCGCACGCATGGGACTCGGCGCTCAACACCGTGAACATCGGCAAGTTCAACATCGGCCCCGCCTCTCTGGGCCTTGCCGAGCACTGTTTCTACGAGGCCATCACCCATGCGTCGAACCGCATTCTCTACGGCATGCGTGTCACCGATATGCCCCACGTGAAAAAGAATTTCATGGACGCCTGGCTGAGGCTCGTGGCCATGAAGATGTACCAGCGCCGCGCCACCGACTACTTCCGGGGCGCCAACGCCAATGACCGCCGCTACCTGCTCTACAACCCCACCAGCAAGATGAAGGTCACCCTCCAGTCAGAAGACGTGGTCAACCTGCTCTGGGACGTTATCGCGGCAAAGGGGTTCGAGAAGGACACCTACTTTCATATGGCCGCCTCCGACATGCGCGGACCGTCCAAGCTCGAAGGCACCGTGCATGTGAACGTCCAGCTCATCCGCAAGTTCATGAAGAACTACTTCTTCAACCCGGCCGAGTACGCGCCGGTGGCGCCGGACTTCTCGCCCAAGGACGACGCGTTCCTGTTCGATCAGGGTCCCACCAAGGGCCTGGGCTCGGTCCGGTTCCACGACTACAAGCCCATATTCGAGGCCAACAGCAATCTGCCCAATGTGGCCGCGTTCATGAAACAGACGGAAATATTCAAGGAGCTGCTCGAAAAGGCGGGGCCGGACAAGATGCAGGACATGGACCCGTCGTGGTCGCTTCCGCTGGGAGAGATGTTCTCCATCGTGGTCTACGGCCAGCTCATCCTCGAGCAGGCCGAGTTCGACCATACGGACCCTGATATCATAAACCAGATCTTCGACTTCATGGTGCGCGACTTCGCCCATTTCGCGCTCCAGATTTACGGCAACCACAGCACCAAGGACGAGCAGCGGGCCTACTGCAAGGAGATCATGCTCATCAAGGCCGTGCCTGACCCGGCGCAGTACGGCGGGGTGTGGGAAAAGTATGTCGCCGTGCTCAGCGGCGAGTACGAGATGAACCTGTAGAGGCAAGCCCGGCGCCCGGTCGAGCCGGACGGACGGAAAAGATTTTTTCACCAGCCCCCTTGAAACGGCGGGGAGGGGAACATCCCCTCTCCGCCGTTATCTCATGGAGTCAGACGGGCTGGACGCTAAAATTTGTACACCACATCGACATGGTACAGGACGGCATCAGGCTCGTTGTCACGCTTCCATGCCTCGTAGATGTAAACATTGCCGCCGATGGTGAAGCACTTGGTCACATTGTAGTCGAGGCTGATGATGTGCCCCTTCAGATCCGTATCCCCCACACCGCTGCCGAAGGTGGCATCGGTGAGCTCGCCCACGAACGCATCGGCCCCGATCTGTGCATAGGAGTACTCCAAGACGAACTTCATGAACTCAGCTTCAACTCCGGCCACCCAGCCCACGTTCTCGTCCTCGGGGTCGAGATCGCCTCCCAGCACGCTCTGGCCTGCATCCCCCTCGGCGCCGAAGTTCTTGAACACCTGTCCATAGACGGTGAGCCCGATATCGCCGAGGTCCATCTCGGCTTCCGCATACAGGTCGACCACATTGAACTCGTAATCCGGGTCGAGGGTATCGTGCTCCCGCACGTACTCCCTCTCGAAATCCCTGTCGAAATCGTAGTAGGCTGCAGCCAGCGTAACCCCGATCTCATCGAGCTCGATCTTGGTGCCCAGCTGTGCAGCGTAGAGAATCCCGAACTCCTCTTCGAGCTGGATGACATCGTACCCGCCCAACGTGACAAAGAACATGCCGGGCTCGAACTGAAGAGTGAACCCGGCCGGCCTGACGTCGCTGTCCCAGAGCAGCCAGCTCGTCTCAAACGGGTTTTTCTGCTGTCCCACCACAAAGGTCAGATCCCCGAGGGAGTGGCTTGCATAGGCATAGTCGAGACGTATGTCTCCTGTCTCGAAGAACTCTTCCTCACTCCATGTGTCCTGGGTGCTCGTGGCCTCGGGTCCGCCGGTCGCGAGCCCCGCGCCCACCTCCCAGCTCTCGTCCAGGCTCTTCCAGACGAACCCCAGCCTGAACCTGGTCCGGATACGGTCCAGATTCTTGTCGTCACCGTCCGGGACGTCCAGCTCCCTGCGCTCATACCGGATCAACAGGTCTCCCTCGAGGGTGAGGTTCTCTATGCAGTCACGCAGGGTGATACCGCCCGCCGCCTTCTCCTCATTGTCCTGTCCGTTGTCCTGACAGAGGGCTGGGACGGGCAGAACGAGGCAGGAAAACACAAAAATGGTGAACAACATCCTCATTATCATTGCTCTTCCTCCTGTACATAGAAATGTGGCGATCAACAGATGTTATTTGGTTTTTGCATACATAAATGAATAATAGGATGTCTTGATTATTTCACAACGGCATGCGGGGCTTAACCTGATGAATGAATTCATGCAGGCGCAACAACATGGCGCAGCGGTGCGACGAGCGCTTTCAGCGGAGCTCGTGACCGGGCGGGCGCTCAGTCGGACCGTGGCTCCGGAGCAGCCCGGAGCGGCTGCTCACCCTCCGAAAAACCTTCCCTCTTCCCAGGCCACCTTGTGCTCCATGATGACCTGGAACTGGTGGCTGATGTCCGAGATCTCCCGGTGCCAGAAGTTCTCGCTGCCCCAGTCGGGATGGTTGGCCCGGAAATCGTGGTCGTCGAGCTGCCGGGCGCACCAGGTGAGGTAGTAGATGATCCGCATGAAGCGCAGCGGCTCGATCAGCTGCAGGGATGAATAGTCGAACTCGCGGAATTGCTCGTACCCTTCCAGCAGGAGGTCGATCTCGCGCCTGGAGCGGCCCGCGTGGTCGGGAAGGAGCATCCAGAGGTCCTGGACCGGGGGGCCCAGCATCATGTCGTCGAAGTCGATCGCCATGAGGCCCTCGCCCGGACGGTCGAGCAGGTTGCCGCGGTGGCAGTCGCCGTGGATGCGGATAAAGCCTTTTTCATGAAAAAGCCCGGAGATATTGTCCACAATGCGGGAGGTGATATCCGCAAAGGACTGCCGGTGCTCGGGGGTGATGAACCCGCCGTGGATGAGAAAATCCAGGTCGCTCAGGGTCGAGGTCTGCGGGCTGAGCACCACCCGGTCCTCCGGCCTGCGCTCCTGGCCCGCGAGGTGGATGCGCGCGATGAGCCTGCCCACCCTCACGAGGTCGTCTCCGGAGTTGATCTCGAACTCTCGGCCGGATTTCTTTGGAAAGAGCGCGAAAAAGCCGTGATCCATGGCTGCCAGGGTGCCGCCACCGGGCAGGGTGAGCGGGCAGACGACCGGGATCTCGGCTTCGGCGCAGTCGGCCAGGAACCGGTGCTCGTCTTCGAGCGCCGTCCTGCTCCAGCGGCCCGGGCGGTAGAACTTGGCGATGATCCGCTCTCCCCGCCTGGCCTGCAGCTCGTACACCCGGTTGATGTAGCTGGGCAGGGGTATGGTGAGCCCGGTCATGGGGATGCCGGAGGCCTTCTCCACGGCATCGAGCATCACCTCGGGCGTGAGGTGCCTGAAGCCGGCTGTTCTGTCCGTATCGTTCATGGTGGAGCGAATATAGTTCAATTATGTTCCCGTGTCTTCAGGAAAACGACGTCGGGCCACTGCTCCATGGTGTGCTTCAGCCGCCAGTCGCTGGGCGCCATATAGGTGAGGCATCCACCGGCATCCCGGGCGAGGCTCGACTGGAGGCTCTTCTCGAAATCGGAGAGGATCTTGCGGTCGCTGCACTCGATCCAGCGGGCCGCCGTATAATCCACCGGCTCGTAAAACGCCTCTGCACCATACTCGTGCTTCAAACGCTCCATGGCCACGTCGAACTGCAGAGGCCCGACTGCGCCGAGGATATAGCTGCTGCCCATAAGAGGTTTGAACACCTGCACCGCGCCCTCCTCGCTCAGCTGGATGAGTCCTTTCTGCAGCTGCTTGAACTTCATGGGGTTCTTGAGGATAACCCGCCGGAAGTGCTCGGGGGCGAAGTAAGGGATGCCCAGAAACTTCAAGGGCTCCTTCTCGGTGAAGGTGTCGCCGATAGAGATGGTGCCGTGGTTGTGTATGCCGATGATGTCCCCCGGGTAAGCTTCGTCCACCTTCGCCCGGTCCTGGGCCATGAAGATGGTGGCGTTGGCGAGGGTCATCTCCTTGCCGGTGCGGTGGTGGAGAACCTTCATGCCCCGCACGAACCTGCCCGAACAGATGCGAAGAAAGGCGATCCGGTCGCGGTGGGCCGGGTCCATGTTTGCCTGGATCTTGAACACGAACCCGGAAAAGGGCTTTTCATACGGGGAGACGTCGCGGCTTTCCGCAGCCCTGACGCCGGGGCACGGCGCGATGTCCACGAAGGCGTCGAGCATCTCCCTGACCCCGAAGTTGTTGATGGCGCTGCCGAAGAAGACCGGGGTCTGGTTGCCCTGAAGGTATTGCCCGCGGTCGAAGCAAGGCAGAACGCCCTCGATGAGCTCAACGTCTTCTCTGAGCTGGCCGGCCTGGCTGCCGAGATGCTCGTCGAGCCGCGGGTCGCCGAGGTCGGTGATCACGATCCCGTCCTGCTCCCTGGTGGCCCTGCCGGGCGTGAAGAGGTGCAGCCGCCTGTGGTAGAGGTCGTAGACTCCCCGGAACAGCTTTCCCATGCCGATGGGCCAGCTCATGGGCACGCACTCGATCTGCAGCTTGTCTTCGATATCGCTCAAAAGGTCCAGGGGCGAGAGCCCGTCGCGGTCGAGCTTATTGATGAAGGTCACGATCGGGGTGTTGCGCATGCGGCAGACATCCATGAGCTTCTCTGTCTGGGGCTCGACGCCTTTTGCGCTGTCGATCACCATGAGTGCGGAGTCCACCGCGGTGAGCACCCGGTAGGTGTCTTCCGAGAAGTCCTGGTGCCCGGGGGTGTCGAGCAGGTTGATCTCGCAGCCGCCGTAGGCGAACTTCATCACCGAGGTGGTGACCGAGATGCCGCGCTCCTGCTCGATCTTCATCCAGTCGCTCGTTGCATAGCGGGAGGCCTTGCGTGCCTTGACCGTGCCGGCGAGCTGGACCGCCCCGCCGAAGAGGAGCAGCTTTTCGGTGAGCGTGGTCTTGCCCGCGTCCGGATGGCTGATGATGCCGAAGGTGCGCCGCCTGGCCACTTCTTTCTCGTTGTGCTTCCCGGCTTCCTGCCGCGTGCCCTCTCGAAGGGCATCTGAAGTTGTCTCAATCGCCTGGGCTGTTCTCATCTTTCTGTCCTGTTTCGATAAATTGGGCGGGATCGAGTCTTGCCGGCCGTCATGAGCGGCCGGACCGCTCCACCCTGCGGCCGCGCATCTCCCGCCTGAAGCGCCGCCTGATGTCTCTTCTCCCTTGGACCCTGGTCACCGGCCGTGCGATTCATCTTTTCTTGTGTTTCGGAAGAAAAGCGGGGGCGTGCCCGAAGGGCTCTATCGGTTTTCGCAGGGAGAACCGTAAGATCCGTTTACAGAAGAGACAATCCTGTCAGAGAAATCCGTGTTTCATGCAGCCCTATGCTTTAATGGCTCGGGCGCGCCGTGTCAATGGAAAAAGAGCACGCCGTCCGGGGCTTATGGCTTTTCAGGGGCAGCCGGCGTCCATGTCTTCGAGCGCCTTGAGCGCGACGCCGATCGCATCCGCCTCCGCCCTCTCCTTGAGGGAAAGATCGATGCACTCTCCCGTGGTGCGGTCATCTATGACCGCGCACACGCAGCCCGCGGCAAAGCCGTACACCCCTGACATCTTGAGCAGGGTGCCGCACTCCATCTCGAAGTTGAGGATGTTGAGCCGCCGGTACTCCTCGGTGATTCCCTGCAGGCGCCTGAGGAGATATGGGTTTGCGGAGGTGAGCGTCCGCTCCTGGCCTTCGAAGAAGGTGTCGACCGAGGCGGTGACGCCCATGTGCCAGTCCACCTTCAGCTCGCGCGCCGCCTGCACCAGGGCCATGGTGAGAAAAGGGTCAGCGGCGGCCGGGTACTCGGGCGGCGCGATGTCGAGCGATGCGCCCTGAGCGCACAGCGCCGCCCGGGTGATGATGACGCTGCCCGCCCGCACATGGTCTTGAATAGAGCCCGTAGTACCCACGCGTATCATCCGGGAGAGGCCGAGCGCCGCCAGCTCATTCGCCACGATGCTCAAGGAGGGCGCGCCCATGCCGCTGGTGACGCAGACGATCTTTCTGCCGCCCGGAATCCGAACCAGGAAGCTCGCCAGCCCGCGGTTCTCGGACAGCGGCCGGATCAGCTCGACGCCGGGGAATGCGGTCGCGATCCTGCGCGTCCTGGCCGGGTCGCCGCACAGAACGGCGGCAAAGGGAAGATCGTCACCCAGGTCGCGTCTGCCGAAGCCGATGTGGTATTTTCTCTCTTCTTCCATGTCGTCCTCCCCTTTGCCCGGGCGTGCGGGGAATCGCCGGACATCCGGCGGCCCCGGCCGAAGCCCGGAAGCCACTGCAAAGGATCAGTCGTCTTCAATGTCCTGGTCGCCGTAGCCAAGCGGCCCGTCGTCGTCTCCGCGCCCCAAGGGCGACTCCGGGCCCGCATCCGGCCGGCTCAGGGCGCCCGGCTGCATTCTGCGCGCGAAAACCAGGTATCCGGTGTGCCCGATCATCCTGTCCATGGGCCTGAGTCTGGCCGGTACGGCCTTGTAGGTGCGCAGAAAGATCTCCGCCACCTCGGTGACGAGATAGTCTGTTTTGTTGAATGCGAGCAGCACCCGGCTCACCTGGTTTGTGGTCGGCACCAAAATGCCCAGGTGCCCTCCGGGCTTCAGGGCGTCGTACACGATCGAGAGGAGCTTCCAGGGATCTCTCACGTCCAGGAAGAACGCGTCGAGGTTTTCTTCGTGAATCCCCTGCTCCAGGCCCTGGTGACGGATGACCACATTGCGGTCTTCCGGCCCCAGCCGGAGGCTTTTCGCGGCATGGTTGACCAGCCCGATGTCCTGCTCGTAGGAATACACCCTTCCCTCAGGGCCGACCGCCCGGGAGAACACCGCGGTCAGCGCTCCTGAGCCGGTGCCCGCCTCGGCGACCCTCCTGCCCGGGCAGATGTCCATCTTGATGAGGATGTAGCCCGAGTCTTTGGGATACACGATCTGGGTGTTGCGCTTGAGCCCGTCCATGATGAAGTCGTGCATGTCGCACGGCAGCACGTAGTAGCGCTTGTCGCGCACCTCGAAGGTCCCTCCCGCGGGGATCTTCGCGAGCTCTTCGCGGCTGATGTGTCCGCTGGGGAGTCCCACGGATCCGGAGGCCCGCAGATCGACCACTCTCCTGAACCTCGCCAGGTCGGTGACCAGTATTCTGTCAGCGAGCAAGTCTTCCATGCGTCCTCTCTTTCTTCATTGTGCAGCGCCGTCCTTTTCAAAAATCCATGCGCAAAACCGATGCGTATGGATGTTGCATACAGGCAGGCCTTGTGCTCTGTCAACCGGACAAGAACAATCAGCGGCGGTTCGGATGTTCTCCGAGAAGCTCTGGAAGGAGATAGAAATAAAGACAGAACGCCTGTTGAAGTCGTGTGAGCCCCTCTCCAGGGTCCGGGCTCGATTGTATGTGCTCATTATTCAGTTTTCATCGCAGCAGTCCTTTAAAATATACGCGGAACAGTATTAAACAAAAAAACGCGAGCTGGTGGACGCCAGCCGCTGCCGGGCTGCCTGATGACCGACGCATGGTACACGGAAGAAGAGGAGGAGATCCCATGAGACGGAAAACGGCAGACAGCGGGTGGCGCCCCTACCTCGCAGGGGCCCTTGTGGGGAGTGCCGGCTATCGCCTCGGTGTACGCTTTCACCCAGCTGATGGGAAAAACCAGCTATTTGGGCGCATCGACCATCTTCGTGCAGGCGGCTGGGCTGCTCAAGCGGGCGGCTGGGCCGGAGCGTGTGGAGGCAAACTAGTACTTCACAAAGGAGAAGGTGCGTGTCGACTGGCAATTCATGCTGGTTGTCGGCATCTTTTTCGGAGCTCTGATCGCTCGCAGGGAAAACCGGCGTCGCGGCCGTCATATCCGCGACGAGATGCGGGCCCGTCCCCGGTGCCGGCTCCCTGCTGCCGTTTGCGGCTGTCCTTCTCTCACAGGGAACCGGCGGATGTAACGGGAACCGCGATGGGCTCGGGAGATACAGGTATTTCTGTTGTCAGCGTCAATCCACCACCGCCGGGCCTGCTGAGAGTGACAATATCGGCGGTGATCTCTTCAACCGTCCATCCGTCAACCGCATCGCCTGCCGCCGCTTCCCATTTCCGGCCGGTGTTCTGATCCAGCAAAACAACGGCTGAAGCGTCATTCCGAACCGCAATGACCGTGAAGCTCCCGGCCCATGCTTCGCCCGCAGCAATGACCGCACACAAAATAACCGTGATTGAAATCATCCTCATTTGTTTATGCCTCCTCATCCGGCCTGTTATTCTTCATCCGCATATTCATCCCTGAGATCTGGCATCTGTGAATACAGCGTGGCTAAAGAAACCAGAGACTGCTCAGGATATTTCGTCAGGCCGTAGTTTATCGGATACCCATAGAAATTTACTCCTCTGATCTCTCGAGGGCTTGGAATACGGAATATAGTTCCCCCTGTGTCTGGATTGAACTCCACCTGTCTTTTCACACCTCGGGCCGTATAGAGGGTTTGCTTATAAGCTACATGCATCATATCCAACGGATTGGTTCTCTGGGTCGAGAAGGAGGAGCCACTCAATCTAAAGACATAGTCGCTGAGGACATACGACTGCACATAGCGGCCTGCCCTGATACGGGGTATGCAGTAGTTATGCCGGCCCGGGTCCGGTGAGGCATACCTCGCTATTCCGTCGTCGGGGGAAAACCTTACATACACATTTTCAAAGGTCCGGGGAAAGACCGTGTGCTCGTCCCCATAGCCGTTTCCGTTGCCGCTGCTGCCGCCATCCACCGCGTCCAGTGCATCAAGACCGGTATCGTACCACTGTCCGAAAAGATTCACCTTGTCGGTATGGTTCACGACCGTGACAGGCGTCGGTTCGGAGATGTCCCTGAAACCTACGGCCTGGGAGTATTCTCCGATCAGCTCATTGCCCAGCGTCAGCGCACCACGGTACACCACGTATGCATAGATGTCGTAGGCCCATAAAGGCACTCCGCTGTCGCCCAGATCGAAATCGATCTCGACCGGCCGGTCTCTCGGAATGGATCGAATATCCGTGGACGCTGTGCAATAGCGAACACGGTTGTCGAACGGATCCGGATAAGAGATTTGCGGCGTGAAGGGATCATAATCCGACACCCGATATTGTACGACGAGCTCGATCGAGCCGTCCGGCATCTCCACGCCGCCATCGGTTACGTTCTGAGCCAGGATCCTGATATGGTCGAAGCCCTGTGAGTCCGGCCGGTCGGGTTCTGACAACAGCTGGGCATAGACGCCTGCCTCAGAGAGAGACAATGCTATTTTGTTTTCGTTTGCTGCATGACCTACACACACAGCGTCTTTTTCCGCACCAAGCTCGCCGCGGTATACCAGATAAAAGGAGCACCTTTCGGCAAAAATCGGAGGCGGGTTATCGCCGAGGTCGAACACGAGCTCGGTGGGTTCTCTCTCTATTGTGCCGACACCGTTCGCTTCCGGGAGAACGAGATACTGGTATTTATCATCGGCGGGCCAGTAGTGAATGGCCAGCTCGATGCTTCCATCGCTCATCTCCTCCAGACCGTCTTCTCCGCCCGAGGTGTTCCTGGCGGAGACGATGAGCTGAGCGCCTCCTTCCCCACCTGTATCTGATACGGCAAACGATTCGATATCGATCGTGCCGCGGAAAAAATACTTCAGGAGCCCTGCCGAATAGCTCACCGCGCGCGGGATGAGACGCTGGGCATAATCATCGTAAACATTGTTGTCGAGCATCGAATCCATTGTCATCCATTCATCATATACAGGCACGGTGCAGAGCCGGTATCCCGTATCCCCATGACACGTCTTCACAAAAAACTGTCTGCTTACGGTTCTCGACGAATCGCTGGGGTCAGGCACCGGCATGTCGACAGAAGACCCGACGCTGTCCCTGCTCGGATAGGGAAACTTGTTTGTTTTGAATATCGTGTCCCTGCTGAAAAAGTTTGCATTGGAATACTCTGCAAGGCCTGTGGGCTGATTGATCGTAACATCAGGATTTGAACCGACATATCGGTCTGTGTCTACAATCCGGGCAATGGGAAGGAGATTGTTCGGTACGGGAAGTATGCCTAGGACAGTTTCATCGTATGTATATAAGCTCTCATTTTCATCTTCACCATTCTTCAACCATTTATTGTCCCAATTTTTTGTTACGAATTTTTCATAATTCTTTCTGTCTAATATATGAGAATCGTCCCGTGTATGCAGCGGTACAGACGCATCCTGTATAAGGTGCATCAGCCTGCCGAGGCCCTCAAAGGTTTTCACATAATTCTTTGCTTGTTCATCTGGACTAGATGCAGTGAGCGCTTCATAAAAATATGAACGTACGTCTTTCCAGCTGTATTTGCCATAGGACTGGTTATCACACTGCGCCCAGAGAATAGAGGAGGAGCCCAACTCTTTAAAACCTGCTTCACTCCACTGCAGGAGCGGATTGTGAAAATGTCTCGCAGACCTCAAGGAAGGATTGTCCTCATATCTTCCGCCGTTCGTGAAACACTTGAGAACTGATATTTCTTCTGGCCTGCCCAAGCTCAACTCATACCCAGAGAAACTTATCCACCATGTTCTGGCAATAACTTCATCTTTCCCTCTTTCAAGACCCAAATAACACCGCAAGTATTCGTCTATCGAAAATCCATTGATATGATTATTTAAAATAAACTCATGAATCTTTTCATGATCATGCTTTTCATACGAAAAGCATGAAAAAGATCCTGTTATAGTGAATAATATTAAAAATATCGCAAAAATACCGGATGATAAACATTTTTTCATTTCGCTTTGTCCCTCCCCCATAAGTATTTGTCTTCCATTTCAAACATTTCCCTCAAAGCAGGTGTTGTTTTGCTAATTGAAAAAGATCTGGCTCTCCTTCGCTCCTCCCACGTCTCCGCCTTCTTCAGTCCAACCACTGTATATTGATCAAATGGCCATACTCGCCCGATCTTCATTACGTTTTGTGAATATGTAAATGAAAAACACAACGATCTGAGCTTTCTTTCGGGATCTTTCAACGGAATAAAAGGTCTTGTA
>Ga0116149_1000970_pt1 | contig 36415 bp, 33 predicted proteins | sample AD_UKC057_MetaG_FD_89787 | JGI IMG/M metagenome (GOLD analysis project Ga0116149, IMG submission 89787) | Active sludge microbial communities of municipal wastewater-treating anaerobic digesters from USA - AD_UKC057_MetaG | ecosystem: Engineered > Bioreactor > Anaerobic > Digestate | place: USA...
CGTTATCCGAGAGAACCCCCCAGACTTCAGGGCGACCGCCTGAGCGAGGGAGATGATCTTCCCCATCAGGGCGACCGCTCTCTGTCCGTGTTGATGGAGGGCGAGGACATCCATCGGGCCCTCGCAGACGATGACCGAGTCCCCGCCGAGGGCCTCGTCGTATCCGTAGAGAATCGCTCCCTTCGGCTTCGGAGGTCCCAGATACCGAGGCTCCCCGGGTCCCATGAGCCGCCCCTGAAAGGAGATGACTCTTCCCCCGATATGGACCGGGAGGATGAGCCGTCCTGCATACCGCCCTTCCTGACAGTATCCGAGACCGTATGTCGCGGCCGTCCTCGCCGTGATTCCCCGGTCCTTCAGGTATCGGGGGACTGACCAGAGCCGCTCCTTCGGGTCCCATATCGGGATAAACTCTGGAGGGAGTCCGCTCTCCTGAGGGGGCTCCTCGGGGATGTCCCTCTCCTTCTCCGTCCGGGTCTTCCATCTCTTCGCCTTCCCCGGGAGACGGCCCCGGAGTTCCCCCACGGTCGGAGGAGCCACCCGCGAGGTCTCTCCGGCCGAAAGGAACTCTTTAGCCTCGGACCCCGTGAGTCCGTCGATAACCTGAACGAGTCGAAGAAGGCCGCCGCTCTCTCCGCAGCGGAAACAATGCCATGCTCCGGTGTTCTCGGCGACGTAGAAACGCGAGGACTTTCCGCAGAGGGGACAGTCGCAGACGAGCTGAGGACCATGAGCCGAGGAGGAGCTCGTCGAGCGAACCCCGATTCGTTCCTCCAAATACTCGCGGACGTCAAGCCTTCCCATCGTCTCCTCCGGGGAGGGAGGTCGATTCGAGCTCCTCGAACCGACAGGTTCCCATGTGTCCGTCCGCCCATATCTTCGCCTTCTTGACCCCGCCGAGGCGGTTCTTGACGAGGATAAACTCGACCCGTTGGAAGTCTCCGGTCACCGGCCCTCCCTCGTTGCTCTCCATGACGCCGAGCATGACGTCGGTAATCCTCGACTTATCGTAGGTCTCGGACGCGGCCCCGGTCGTGAGCGTCTTTCCCTCGAACGCCTTCGGAGCCTGAGTAGTGACCCATGCCATACAGGGCGAGAGGTCCTCCCCTTTAACCATCGCCTTGATGGTCCAGTGGACATCCGACTGACCCAGACGGAAGTTCTCCATCCGCCCGCCCGGGATCAAGTGGTCCGGGCTATCGACGACCACAAGAAGAGGGAGTTTGGGATACTTCTCCCGGGCAATCTCGGCCAGCATCTTAACCTGTCCTATCTCCGTCTTCGGTGAGAGCTCATGAACGAAGAGCCTCTTCGTCATGTCCTTCTTCCGAGCGTGAGCCTCCTTGTATGTCGCCTGTTGAGCCGGAGTCATTCGGCCAGAGAGGAGGTCTCCTCGGTCGATGCCGGTCAACCGGGCGTCGTATCTCGCCAGAGCTTCGGTCAGGGTCTCCTCCGTCACGATATGGACAACGACCGCGCCCGAATAGACGAGGGCCGTGTATCCAAGGTCCACCGCGAAGGAAGACTTACCGACGTTCGTGTTCGCCACGAGGAGACCCATCGTCCCGGGCCGAAGGCCGCCATTCAGGAAGCGGGTCAAAGTCGGGAGCGGAGTCTTAATCCTGTCCCGGACCTTCTCCTCCGTGGCCGTGTACTCAGTCAAGCGAGCCTCTACCGACTCCCCCCACGAGACGGGCTCCGCTATCAGGGAGACCTCCCGGGCCGCCTGAATCCCCTTCTTCAGGGCTTCCTCGGCCTGAGTCAGGTCTCCCCGGTCGAGGCCGTCCACCCCGCCCTCCAGCCCCCCCCGAATTGAAACCATCCGGACGAAGTCCCGGACTCGTTCGAGAGCCGTCCTCGGAGCCGCCACCTTCCGACGGTTCAGGGAGAGGAGGACTTCCATCACATAGGCCGCCGACTCCTCGTCCTTGTAGTCCTTGTCCATCCGTTCCGAGAAGACCCTCGCAGTCGGGAGCTCCCCGGCCCGGGTTACCGTCTCGACCACGACAGACCATATCCAACCAAGAGCCCGGTCAGAGAACTGGTGCTTCTTCACGACGGGAAGGGCCGACTTCACAAACTTCAGGTCCTTCAAGGCCGTCGCCACGAGGTCCCGTTCATATTCGACGTCAATAGTCTCCGAACTCATCTCTCCTCGCCTCCGACGTATCCGACCCTATTCAGCCGGGGAAGAAGCCACTCCACCGCCTCGCGGGTCCGGGGCTTTATCCCGGCCGGAATAGCCCCGCCCTCCGATGCCGCGTCCCGAGCCAGACTCACGACGACCCACGGGGGGACGTCGCCAAACCCTGCGCCCCGAAGCATCTCCCCGGCATGGTCAATGTCCATCGGACGACGTCCCAGAGAAGCGACGTACTTGTCAAGGAATCCATCGGCCCCGACCCGGTTCACCGGGGGGAAGGCGCACCTCATCCCGGGAATCCCGCGAACGGCCTCGAAGAGCCAGTTCAGATAAAGCGGCCAGTCCCTCCGGGAGAGATGATAATGCTTCTCCATCTTCCGACGGGCCTCACCGAGCACCTTCCGATGTCCGGCGGACGGCTCATACTCTGGGTCAATCCGACGCCGACGGGCGGTGTAAAGCTCCACGAAGTAGAGGTCGTCCGGGGTCGGTGTCCGACTGGCCTTCCTTCCGCGAGGGGCCTCTCCGACAAAGACCTGAACCAACGCCTTCGTCCTCTCGATTCTCAGGTCCTTCTCGATCTTCTCTCCTGCCATGATTTTCCTCGCCTTCTCTCGGATCGGTCCCTGCATCGAGAGGGCCGCCAGTATATCCCCCTCAATCGCCTCGACCGTCCCCTCCCCGAACTCCACGGAAGAACCCGCCCGGGGCAGGAGAACGACAAGCTCTCTCCCCCTTCTTCGGGCCAGCCCCTTCTCGGACAGACGTCGAATGTATCCCGTTGCCGTCGAGGAGCCCACTGAGAGAACCGAAGCCAGCATCTCCCCGGGGCGGTCCCGGAGCCCCGGGTCCGAGGTTAAACCCACGAGGGAGAGCCACGCTCTCCAGAGTGCCGGGGTCAGCTCGACTCGGCTCATCCCTTCTCCTCGATGTCAAAACGGAAGGCCGGTTCCTCTCGATACGTCTTGAGGCGGGCCTTGGTCCACTCGGCCAACTGAGGGTGATGGACGTCAACCATCTCGACCACGATGGCCCGCTTCTTCCACTCGGCCGGGGTCAGATTCCGCAGACGTTGAATCGTTGTCGTCTTGCCTCTCCCGCCTTCCCCGTTGATGACCACGTCTATCTCCGGAACATCGACCCCCTCCCCGAGGATGGTCGAGACTATCACCATCACCTTCCGGGCCCTGAACGCCGTCAAGGTTTTCTCTCTGACCGAGGCCGAGGACGCCCCGAGAAGGAGGGCCACCTGTCCCGGGGGGAGGGCGGCCATCGCCGCCTGATAGATGGTCCTTGCGTGAGCCACCCGGGAGACGTCAATGAGGACCCCTCTCCCTTCCTTCGCGTAATCCGCCGCCGCTCTGACAATCCGACGGTTCCGGGGCTCACACTGAGCGACGACCTCAGAATACATCGCCGGGGTCCACTTCCCTTTGACCTCTGGGGCCTCGTACCGAAGGAACCGAATCACGGGAGGGACCAGATATCCCAAACGAATCAGGTCGCTCATGGACTTCTCGATGAGGACTGGCCCGCATATCCCCCGGAGCCAAATGTCCCCGGCCGCGTTCTCCTCCGTCGGCCTCAGGTCAATCGTGGCCGAGAGACCGAACTTCGAGCGGGAGTCAATCGCCAAAGCCGTATCTCTCCACTCGTCCCCGGACCCTCCCTGAAGGTGATGTATCTCATCAAAAATGACCACCCCGAACGACCGGGCCAGCCGGACGAAGGCTCGGGTCTTGTTGTTCTTCTGAAGGGTCTGAACCGTGGCGACGACAAGGTCTCCAGAGGAGTCCCACTCCCCGGCCCCGACGACTGTCACCGAGGCATCCGGAAGAACCCTCCGGAAGACCTCCGTCGCCTGTCGAAGAAGAAGGTCACTCGTCACGACGAAGAGGGCTCTCTGTGAGAGGGTCCAGATAATCCGGGCGGCTGTGATTGTCTTTCCACTTCTTATCGGGAGCTTGAGGACGCCCGCCCCAGCCTCGACCGCCTTGGCGACGGCCTCCTCCTGATAGTCTCTCAGGGGAGGTCCGGCCCATCGGAGAGGTCTCAGAGGAGGATGCGTTGGCCTGAGGTCCTCGACCTCGACCGCCTCCTCCCATCGGGTCCGGAGGACCTCAAGAACCTCGTCCGCCAATCCCCCGGGGAAGATGAGCTTCTCCCCCCGGGCCTTGTGGACCAGCTTTATCTTCCCGTCCCAGACGTGAGCCCGGAACTGGGGAGAGAACTTGGCCCCCTCGACCTTGTAGGAGAAGTGCTTGGACAGAAGGGCGAAGACCCCCTCTCTGTCCCGAATCGCCTCAAGCTGACACTGTGACCCTGTCCGAATCAGTTTCATGTTCCATTATTCGGAGAGGAAAGAAGAAATGAGACCTATCGAACGATTTCCCCGGTGACCTTGGCCCCGGGCTCGGGGGCCTTCAGCGTGACGTGCTCATTGATTCCGAGGATGTCGCATCCCTTCTCGAAGAGGTCCGGGAAGTTCTCGATGACGGTCCGGGCGATTCCGTTCAGGACCTCGGCGGGATACGCGGCCACGTTGACCCCGGCCGCCTTCAGCATCTCGACGACGGCGTCGGAGGCGTCGATGGCCTTGAGCGCGGTCTCGGTCAGCTTGTTCAGGTTCTCCTTCGTTTCATTCGAGAGCATGGCGGTCCTCCTTATTTACAGACCGCGAGTCCCGAGGACTCGAAGGTGAACGCCTGACCCGGAGGACAGGGATTCGGGACGCATGTCGGGGTCACCCCGTCCGGAGCGAAGGTCGAGACCTCCCCGCCCTTACAGATGTTCCGAAGTTCAATCGTCCCTTCCGGAACATCCAGTCGACAGACCTCATCCCCGTTGACCTCGATGACGCTGTAAGCGGGCTTCGTCGGCTTGATGTCCTGAATCACCTCGTCGCCAGCCTTAGCCGTGAATGTCGCCCCACAACCCACCGCCCCGATGTAGAGAACTCCCGCGCTCATTATCACGAGAAGAACGAGGAACCCCACCTGTCCGAAGCCATTCGAGTTAACCGGTCTGAAAGAATTCCTGAGCTGTCGGACCCCGGAGAAGCTCGCTGAGCCAGCCATCCCTGAGAGCAGGGCAACCCACCACGGGAACGTCACCCCTCCGAATAGGCCGAAGAGCAATCCGAACACGGCCCCGGAAAGAACCGAGACGGCCCACTTGACGCCTGTCGATGCCTCCCCGAATTTCTTGATGAGGGCCTTTCCGATCTCCATCACAAACCAAACAATGAAGCCGACCAGTAATGAGAGTCCGACGGGCGTCTTTGTCATCGACTCCAAGGCGTCAAGGTCCACTTCGGGGGGAACAGGAATCGGCTCCTCCACGACAGGCTCGACCGCACTCGAATTCGGAGCCCCCTCTTCGGCCGGGAGCATCGGACCGACAACCGCACCGAGGGCCGATTCAACCTCCGCCTCGACCGCGTCGGGAGCAACCTGTTCAACAACCCCTTCCGGGGTCTCCTGAGAGTAGGCCGGAGAGGAACCCCCCCAGACCGCCAGCAGAACCACGAGCATCAACATCCGGAACATCTCACCCTCCCCGGGAAAAACCCCGTCAATTACCGCCCTTCATCTTTGCGAAGAGCTGAAAGATACCGATTGCGCCTGAGGCCCCGAGAAACGTCAGGAAGAAGTTTATCGCGTAGGCGATTCCCTTCCCCCGCTCGACTGCCTTGACCAGCCCCTTCACGTCTTCCTTGATTTCCTTTATCTGGGCCTCGACCCGCTCCTCAACTCCATCAACCCGAATCTCCATCCGTTTCGCGTCCGCACGAGCCCTCTCCTGACAGTCCTCGAACCTCCGAACGTCCACGAAGTCCGCGCCCATAGTCAGCTCCCCCGTCCTGTCCTCTACCTCAGGTCCACAAACTCACAAGTCGCCGCCAGTCGAATCCTCCGGGCCACCTCCTGCCCGTTCGCGTTCCCGTCGTCGTTTGTGTTCCCCTCGATAGTCTCGAAGGTCCCGTCGAGCTGGCCGTCACCGACCAAGACGCCAGTATGGGAGACTCGCCCCTTCGCCTCGGACCAGACGAGGAAGAGCATCCCCGCCTTAACCCGGGTCGGGTCGGCCTTGGCCTCCGCCCTCGTTATCAGCCGACCGTCCTTCCTCGCCCGGGTCTGAATCGTCGGACACCATGCGGTCCGATACCTCAACCGGGAGAACCCGGGAGTCACTCCGAACCGATTCAGGACGTCCCATGCCTGTTGCAGGACGAAGGTCGCCCACGACGCGCACCACGCCCCACCGTCCGAGCTCTCCGTGAAAAGACGGACCCACGGCCCGCGATTGTCGCCGCCGATTTCTCTGGGGTGAAGGGCAAGGTGTTCTTCGGCCAGCCAACAAAGGACTGAGGGAAGATCCACCTTGACCCCTTCACACCGGGAAGGGAGGTCTGCACAAAACTGAATTGATTCGCTCAGGGCCTTGGTCGTCCTCGGTCCCACGACTCCGTCCACGAGAAGCCCCTTCCCCTCCTGAAAGACCTTGACCGCCCGGGTCGTCGCCGCGTCCATCTTCCCGGACACAATGACCCCGATTCCGTTCACGCAGAGGAGCTCCTGAATCGCTTTTGGAGTCAGGGGCTCGGGGAGGTAAGTCTTCATCACGGCATTTCTCCTTCGTAGGCCAGCATCCCCACTGTTACCGCAGTCCCCGCCGGGATGATACTTCCGGAGACGTTATTCATGACAATCGTAATCGTGTCAGCCGTGCAAGTGATGGTCGTAAAGCGGACGGCTCCGCCGAGCGTGTTGGCCTTCCACCCCGACTTGGTCGTCGTCCCCGGGCGGGTAATCGTCAGGGTAATCGTCCCCCCCGAGTTCCAGTTCCCATCCGTGTTGACGGACCCCTTCCATCGGGTCGTCTTGGAGTCGAGAGTGTAGGACCCCGTCCCCGACCCCCCGGACATCGTCGCATTGATGGACCCGGCCGCTTCCCAGATAATCGGGACCACTTGGTCACTCCCGGGATTGCAGGCATGACGCATCGGACCTAAGGCCGAATTGTTATCGTAGAGGGCCGCCCCATGGGTGAAGTTTCCGACCGCCTGAACGTAGTCCCCGCTCGGGGCCGGTCCCACAACATGAAGCCAATAAGTGACAATCCCGCCCGTCGAGTCGAGATTTATGTCGTTCCCTGTAATCAGGACGTACTCCGTCGAGCCCCCGATATGAACCCCGTGGACGGTCGTGGTCGCGTCCCCCCCGCCCCCGGTGATAATCGTATTTCCCACCACCCGGGTCCGGTCCTGAAGAACCTGGACACCGAACACCGTAGCCCCGGCTGTGGTCGCCAGAATTTCAATGGTGTTCCCCTCAATCAGCAAGTCGGTCGCGCCGGGGCTGATCCGTCGGTATGCGGAGATTCCACAACCGTCGGACGCGACAAGGACGATGTTATTCCGGACAATCGACCGCCCCACCTCGACCAGCTTGATTCCGGTGGCATAGGCGTATTCGAGGACATTGTCCGCGATAAGGAGGTTCGTCCCGGTATCCGCCTCAATTAGCGTATGCTTGGACGCGGCCGGAGTCATAAGCGGATACCGGGCCAGCTTGTTTCCACAGACATTCACGTTCTCGCACTTGCCAAGGCTGATCCCGAAATCCCGAACATTCGAGGCGATATTGTTAAGAATGAACGACTCCTTGAGCATCCCGGTCCCGCCATTGAGGAAGAAACCATGGGACGCCCCCGCCGTGAAATGTCGGCAATTCGTGATTCTCAACCGTTTCACGTCCGAAGAACCGGTCATGCAAAAGATTGCCGTCGGGGCCGGACTTATCCCGCCCGCACTTTGGTAGATATGGAGGCCGTCAAACTCAAGGTCCGACTTTCCATTGAGGTCGAACAACGAAAAATCGCCGGTCAGTTTGATGGCCTCGGCTCCTCCAACGGCTCCCTCCCCCCGACTCCCGCGAATCCGAATCCCCCCGCAGGGGATAGTGATGGTCCCCGTCTCTTCCGTTCCCCCTTGAAGGGCAATCTCCCACGTCCGATAAGGGGCCGTCGCCGGATGTGAAGCGGCGAGAACCCCGATGGCTTCAATAGCCGCCCGCACCGTTATAAAATGGCAATCGGGCGTCGGACCGACCAGCAACGGGCCTCGGGAGGGAAGGTCGTTCGCCAGCCTTCGATAGTCGAGAATCTCCGTCACGAACCCGGCGGTCGTCGTCACCTGTGCAAGCGGAATGTTGGCGAAGGCCGTCCCCTTGCTCGTCGTGTATTGAAAGGTCCCCGTCTCCACCTGAAGATAGACCTGCGAGGTCATGTTATCTAGCATGGTCAACGAACCTGCTGAAACCGACCCCAACTCCCCGCCGTCGATGTATTCCGCCGCCGTAATATCAACGTCCAGACCCCCGCCATCCGTCACCACGCCCCCGGAGGTCAGGTGAGTTCCGGACAGGACTGTCACGACGTCCCAAACCGGGACAACCTTATTCACCGCCCCTAAAACATTCGAGGGCAACCGGGTATCGATGGCAATGTCGGAAACCGAAGAAAAGGGCACCGGGACGGTCGTGTTGGCGTCGTCGATCTCAAGGGTGTCGGATGAGGCCAACGTCTTTCCCATAGCGACGTTACCGGCCTTAGTTACAGCAAAGGTGTCCGTACCCAACGCCGTGTCGTGGACGGCAATCTGAACTTCGGACGCGGCATCGCCAGAGTCCGCCTTGACACGGATCTTGGTGTGGCCGTGAATGCAGAGCGCGAGGACATCGCCCAGATTCCCAATGCCGCCATCGAAAAAGACCCTCTGCTCCGAGATGTCCTTCGAGGCCGGAGGATTGCCCGCACCGGCTCCGACCACGGAACCGACGTAGGCCACGGACGAGTCCAGCCTCAGGTCCCTCGTCGTGAGGAGGCAGCCCTTGAGAATCACAACGTAGTCCGCAGGAGTCGTCGAGACCGAGGACTGACCGAAGGTCCCGGTCGTCACGATTTTGTTGACCCCTCCGGACCAGACGACGAGACATTCCTCGAACGCCTCGGACAGGAGCCCACTCACCGGACTGGCGAGATAGATGAGGACCGTTCGACCGGCCTGAGAGACTCCCGTATCGCAGACGCTATCGACGACCATCTCAATCGTTCCGCCGAGATCCGTCACGGAATCCGGGGTCCCGGACTTCCCGATGACTTCCTCGACCGCCCGATACTCGACCTCGCCCGTCCGAGGATTCGTCTCAATCCCGTAGGCACGAAGAGCCCGGGAGACCCCGACGTGGTAGGTGGTCCCGAGCGTGTTCTCGAAGGGGAGACTCTCGTAGTCGTCCGGGTCCGTGGCCTCGATGAGATTCCCCGAGCCGTCGGCCGCGTGAGGAGCGACGGTCAGGGAGACCTCGTCAATTACCGAGATGTCGATGTCCGTTACCGCGAAAAAACCGGGGATCCCCCAGACGTGAGCGGTGAAGTCTCGGACCAGCTTGTCGAGGTATCCGAGGAACCAGTCCCGAATCTCCGTGAGCCCGAATATCTTCTTCGTGTAGAAGGCGACCTTCTTATCCCCGGTCATGGTGTCAACTCCCTGTAATCGAGGGGCCTCTGCCAGAGTTCCGTCCGAGAGAGTCGAACCCTCTCGCTCCCTGCCGCCACCTCGACCGATATCGTCCCCGTTCGGAACTCCGAATCGGTCGCGTTGTCGATGACCAGAACCGCGTCGAGATAAACCCGAATCTGATTAGGTCCGCTCCCGACGTGGTCCACATCCAGTATAATAGCACGAGGAGCCGGAGACGCCAGAGAAACCGAGACGGTCTCGATAGTCGTGTCCGCCCCGACCACCCTCTTCCCCAGCTCCACAGTCCCCGGAGGGGCGAAGCGAATCCAGTAGTAGTCGTCTGACCCAGACTGATAGAACTTCAAGAGGACCTCCCGGTCTCCGAACCAATAGACGAGAGACGTCCAGACGTATCGAGTCCACGACGAAGACCGAGGGGTCTCCGCCCGAATCGTTCCTCCAGCCGCCGGGAACTCGACCCCGGGGAGAGTCGGCGGAGTCGTCATCGAGTCCCCCACCTCCCACGAAGGAGCCCCCGCGTCCGTCACCCAGAGCTGAGGGGCCCGCCCGTCGAGGAAGGTGTCGAGGAAGTCCACGAAGGCCAGCCCGTACCTCTCCCCGGCCGGACGAGCAAGCTCGCAGAGCCCTTCGACCAGAGTCCGGTTGAGCCCCAGAGAATCCGGGACCCTGATCGAGACCGACATCTCCCCGGACGCCACTCCGGGAGGAACATCCTCGGCCAGCGAATAGTCGAGCCATGGTCCTCCGGTTCCCGGGTCCCCCCCGAGGAGGACCTCGTCGATAATCCAACGGTCCCAGAACCAGTCGTCGATTGCCGGAGAGGTCCCGCCGAACATCCGAATCATGGACCGAAGGGCCCCGAGGGTTCCTCGCCTCTGCCAGAAAGGAACCGCGACGAGGATGAGACGACGAAGGTCGTCCCGACTGAGTGCCTTCGCTACCTCTCCCGCCTGTCCAGAACCGAATCCGACGAGTCCTTTCATGTGCTCCAGCGCATGAGGCGGAGCGTGAAGCGGGTCGGCCAGAGAAGGAAGGGACGCTATCTTCTGAACGAGTTCAGCCCAGACCCTCTCAGGGCCCCGAAGAAGTCTCTTCAGAAGTTCCCCCCCCTGAGCCGCATCTATCTGTCGGAGTGCCCCCTGAAGGAAGGGATATATCAGGGTCCGAGGGACGTCCGTCGCTGGGGGGAGGTCCACGAAAGACTCCGAGGGAAGTCCGCTCAGAGGCTCGTCCTCGAAGGTCCCCGTCAAGAAAATCTCCGTATCGTCCGGAACCCCGAGCCCCATTGCCGACAGGACGTAAGCGGACTTGGGACGAAGGGGAAGGACATCCAGATAGAAGGTCACCCCGTCGCCGGTCAGTTCGACCCCGGCGACTCCGTCGATGGCCCCGCTTGTGGTCGGACAGACAAGGTCCCAGTCCCCCGGCTCGTCAAGAAGAGACTCATCGACCGGAGCGGGGAAGAGGACCTTCACCCGCCGATTTCCCAGAATGTAAAGAGAGAAGGCCATAGGTCCTCATGTAATCGAGATTGTTCCTGCCACCGGAAGCTGACCATCTCCGAAGACGACGTCCGCCGCCGGGAGATTCAAAACGACGTTCTTGACCTTGCCCGGGTCGGCCCTGAAAATCTCCGAGATAATCCGGGTCCGGAACAAGGTCGCCCCGTCCAGCGAATGAATGTACTCCCCGTCCTCCGTCGCCAGAGGATTCAAGAAGGTCTGAAGAGCGGCTCGAATCAGAGCCTTGTCTCCCCCGGTGACCACGGCCGAGACCGAGACCGGGACAGGCGTGTAGTTCAGGGGGCGGAGCTGAGAGTTCAAGAGAAGCACCCCCTCGACCCCCGTCACCGGATCCCCGTTGAAGTAAGTCGCCAGCTCGGTCAGGAGCCCCGGGGTCAGGCCAGCCCCGCCAGCTCCGACAACGTAAAGACCGATGGTCTTCGGGCCGAAGAACTCCTCGATGGCCTGAGCCCGGACCACCGGCTTCGCGCCCGAAGAGGCGACAAAACCCTCCGAGTCATCGGTGGACAAGAAGACGCAATCCTCGGCGGTCAGGGCCCTCCGCCGTGTCCGGAGGGAGGCCGGACCCGCCACCTTGACCCGAGCGAGGTCCTCCTTCGTGGAGCCAGCCGCAGGACGATATCCGGAGGCCGGGGCGGGGTTCGTCACCGAGGCGATAAACGATATCCCCGAGCGATTCTGCGAGATGGCCCCGGCCCCGACGTTCCCGTCTTCCGTGGCTCCGTACCGATATCCGAACCGAATGTTATCCGTCCCGACCGGAGGAATCATCCCTGAGGTCCCGTCTCCGAAAAGGAACTCAGCTCGGCCCCGGCTATCGTAAGTCAGAACGTAGTGCCTTGAGCTGGCCGAGCTGGAGAGGAAGTTTGAGACGGCCGACCATTCGACCCACCCGGCTCCCTCGTTCACTTCGACCCAGACGGTTCCAGCAATCACGTCTCCCCGGGAGGAGATGAACTTCTGTCCTGCGGTCCCCAGAGAAGAAGCGGCCGGGTCCTCTATCTCCGTCAATCCCTGAGCCACCTCGAAGGGAAGGTACTGGCTCCCCTCCGTGATGAGGGCCTTGACGAAGGTAGGAGCGGTCAGAGAAGCCCTGACTACCCGAAGCCTGAGCCAGTAAGCCTCGACCCCGTTAACCTCGGCCAGCGTCCAGCGACGGAAGGCGTCCCACGGGAGGACATAGGTCGAGACCTTCCCGATGGCCGTCCCGGTCGGGTCCGCCTCGACGTATCCGGGAACCTCCCTCCAGTCCGCGCTCAGAAGGTAGTCCTCGATGTTCGAGGATGGAGAAACCTGTCCGAGATAAGAGGTCGTCTCAGCCCCGTTCTGAGCCCCATCCCAGAGAGTCGTCACGTCTTCAGAGACCCCGGTCGTCCGACAGGTTATCCGGACGACGGCTCCATGTCGGTCGTGCTCCCCGAGGAAAGAACGGAGGTCAAAGCCCAGAGCCCCGCCCCCAAGGTCCGTCACCGAGTCCGGATTCTCCAGAGAAGAATGTCCGTCGTGATATTCGAGCGCGTGATTGTCCTCCCCCCAGAGGTCTCCGAGGACAGAGAGCTGCCAGTCAATGCGGGTCGGAAGGACCGAGTAATGCCCCAGATAAAGAGCATCTCCAGCGGCCGGAACTCCGGACCATGGCGAGAAGGGGGTCAATCCCGCGTTCAAGGCGGTTCTCCGGCCAACATAGGACAAAGTCCCCGCATTATACTCAAACGCCTTGGAGAGCAAATTGGACGGGTCCACGAGGGTCGATTCAACGAGCTCAAAAAGAATAGCCGGAGAATCCTCCGAACTCGGAGTCGAGAACTGGCTCCCCCCGGGTATGGTCACGAAAGAAGTCAGGGGGGCCGTGAGGCGAGCCAAGAGGACCGCCGAAGCGGGACTGGCCTGAGCCAGCTCATAACCGATGAGCCGGAGATGGGCCTTCACGCTCTCCCGGAGGCGAGCCGTCTCGTAGAGGGTCTCAAGAGCGACGTGGTCGGTCAGGACCGAAGTGTAATGCCCGACCAGACCGAAGGCCCGAAGAATCTGAATGAAAGGCTCATGCGGGTCCTCGTCTGTTATCTCCGGACAGTCCTGCCTCAAGAAGGTGAGAAGGTCCTGCAAAATCTGGGGATAATACATCCCCGTGTATCGAAACCGAGGAGTCTCAATCGTTCCGGCCATATCAGACGCCCTCCCTCGCCACGGTCTTCAGGACCGTCTTCTCTTCGTCGGTCTCGATGTCCAGATACTTCACACCGACGGCGAGCTCTCCCGGGGTCCCCGAGGCGAACTCAACCCGCATCAACTTCGCTCGGTCGCCCCGGGCCAGTCTCTCGAAGTGCTGCCGAATCCTCGACTCGACAAGGGCATTAACCCCCTCCTGCTGAATCGAGAAAAGAGGAGCATCCAGTCCGACGTCTCCGTTCCACGGATGCTCATTGTCCCCCTCGCCCATCGACAGGAGGATGACCTTCCCGTTCTCCCGGTCACCCTTGCTGAGGGCCGCCCCTCCACGAGGACCGACCCGAACCGGAATCGCCAACCCTTGAGCCATGAGACACCTCCCGTCTCTATTCTAACACCCCTCTCTCACTTTGCCTTGACCTTGGTCGTCCCCAAGGAGGCCGGAAGAGTCGGAGGAGTCCATGTGATTGTCCCCCCGCCCGGGGGGGCGGTCGCCAAAGATATTGCCGAGTTCAACTGAGTCAAATAAGTCTTTAGATCCGGGAGACGAACCAGCTCCGCGTCCGCGTCGGCCCCGAGCTTGATGTCATCCGAATCGACGATGACCTTCGCCGCCTTCAGGAGGAAGGACTTGTCCGTGTCGTCGAACATGAAGAGAGACCCCTCGGGGGTCTTCCATCCCATCCTCTTCCCGTAGTTCTCCCGGAACTCGGCCGGGACGTCGGCCGTCGAGGAGTAGAGACAGCATCTCCAGCGGAAGTCGGGGAACCGGATGAAGCCCTGTCCGGGCGATTCGTCCGCAAGGTCAGAGTCCTGATATTCAAGTTCGACCTGAGTCCCCTTGTCCGGGACGAAGAAAATCCCCGCGTCGTTCTTCCCGGTGTAGGGGAACATCGGTTCAATCCACTCGTCGAGCTCGGTCCCCTCCGGAAGGAAGGCCCGACACTCGACCTTGATTCTCCCCCGCTTCTCGGGGTCTTCGATGTTACTTACCTTGGCCTGAACAATCGAACTCATTCGACCACCTTCCTCGCGGTGAACTCGACCTCGTATCCCTCCGAGGACTTCCACGAGTGCCGCGCCATTGACCAATAGTATTCCCCACTGAACCGGGCCCCGAGTCCCTCAAGGACATGCACCTGTCCGGCCCGGAGGGTCTCAATCCCGATGACCGTCCCAGTCGCCTCGACGAAGGAATCCTTGTAGGCGTTAAGCCAGAGCTTGACGTAAATCTGGGCCTCGACCGGGTCCCGGAATCTCCGGGTCAAAATCTCGACCGCGTGGCCGGAGGCGGAGAGCTTGAGGCGCGTCGGGAACTGGAGGGGGTCAACCTGTCCCCCGGGGAAGGCCGTGTCTCCGAATGTCCCCGCCGAGAACTTCTCCTTCTTCCCCTTCTCCTTCTCCTCCTCGACGAGGGGGAGCCAGTCCCCCTCTCCCCCGTTCGCGCCCCGGTCCCAGACCCACGCCTGAACCTCCGTCACGGTCTCCGAGATGGAGTAATCAAGGTCAATCTCAAGAAGGGTGGAGGCTTCCCCCTGAGCGTATCTGAAGGTGTAGAATTCGGACTGATTCGACTTACCGTTGATGGCCGCCCGGAAGTGTCCCTCCCACTCCTTCGTCTCGTCGTTCCACTCCGTATGGGTCTCGCATCCGTAGAGGTTCGCCAGAGCCCGGAGGACCTTATAGTCCGAGGTCCCTTTCTTCTGAGTGAACTTCACCTGAATCGAGGCTATCGACTCCTCGACGACCGGCTTGATTCCGTACTTCGAGAAGAGAGCGGTGACGCACTCCTTGAGCGTCCCCTTCCACAACCGGCCCGACTCGTCCTTCTTCTTCTCCGGAGCCTCCCCCCCGCCGCCCTTTATCTCCATCTCCTCCCGCATCATACGGAAGGAGCGGTCGTAACCAACAATGGTCAAGACTGGAGCTTCTTCCCGGGGAAAGTTCGGGCGATGACGGATTATCTCCCCCCTCCCGATGTGAGCCAGCTCAGGGCCGTAGCCCATATAAAGAGAGACCTCATTCCCCGGCTGAAAGACCTGAGCGTCGGAGAACCTCATCCCCCGATTGTCGAGGGTGATGGTGACCTTCGAGACCATGTCCGTTGTGTGCTCGAACTCGGCGGAGATAACCGCCGAGGTGATGTCCTCCCCGACGAGAGAGTCCCCGACCTTGACCGCCAGCCCGGGGGCCATGAAGTCTCGGCTCATCTCGTTATCCTCGGATAGAGTCCTGTCTCGGCTCGCTCATCGAAGAGCTCGGCCCGGGCCGCCTTCGCGTCCTCAGAGTCCCCCAGAGCGTAAGCCTGAGGCTTCAGCGTCTTTCCGATAAAATGATTCCGGGAGGGGAGTCGAACGATGTCTCCTGCCTTCGGGAAGGCGACCGTATTCTCCTGCCTCAGGATAGCCCCGAAGAGAGGGACCCCGTATTCCCGACCGGCCAAGGTCTCGTAGGTGTCCCCCGGAAGAACGGCCTTGTAGAAGGAGAGATGCTCGGGGGCCGTCGGGTCGGTCGGGTCGATGGAGTAAGGGCTCCGGATGATACGAAGGGAGAGGTTCAGGGAAACCTTCTTCAGAGACCCATCACTCCAGAGCTCGTCGTAGGAAACCCCACCGAGCCCCTTCACGGCACAGTGGAAGAAGATGTCCTTCCCCCAGAAAAACATAAAGGTCGGAGGCCGTCCGAGCTTCGGGTCCGGACGGATGGCCGCCTTCAGGTCCTCCAGCTGTGCGCTAATTGGGCGGGCCTTGAGGAGCTGTTGAACGACCGCATTCACAGCCGCGACTGCTCCTCCGCCGACCGCCGTTCCTGCCGCCCGGCCAACCTCCCCTCCAGCCGCCGTAATCGCGCTTCCAGCGACAGCCAGCCCCGCCGTAGCGACGGCCTTGGCGATACCGAGTCCAGAGGTGTCCCCTTCGGCCCAGAGAGTCGTCCGGAAAGTGGCCGTGTCCGCGCCACCCCTGAGCCACTGAAGCGCGGGCTCTGACCGGTGAGCGATATTGATATCCCCCCACTCCGTCGCAAGGTCCTCAGAGTAGTCCTCGGCGAAGAACTGTCCGACGATGGGAGTGAAGGGAGGGTCCATCTTAATCAGGACCCACGGAGGAACCTGACCTATCGTCTTCGTCGCGGGCATACTCTACCTCATGCCATCCGGGGCCATGCGCCCTTCTCCACAATCGCTCTCCGCTGGTACGGAGTGATGTCGTTCCCCGACCTTTCCATGATGTCCAGCCCGACCTTGGCCGTGGCCTTCGCCACCTTCCGTCCGTCGATATTGACCGCGACGTTCACTTGCGCTTCCCCCTCGTCCTTCCTCGTGTCTTCCATCGCCTGAGTGTACTGGAAGATGGACTGCTCGACCCATTGAGCCTTCTCCCCGGTCAACGCTTCAAAGACCTCAGCCGCCTGTCTGTCCTCAGCCTCCTTGAGCCACTGGTCATGGATCCTGTTCTTCTCCGAGGCTCCGGGGCCCGTGGCCGGAAGACCGCCGAAGGGTCCTGAAGTATCGGGAGCCGGAGAGGTGTCGAAGGCTGCCTTCAACGAAGGGATTCTCGCCGTAATCCCGAAGAGGGAGTCAAGCCGACGCAAGAATCCATCGAGAAGGCCTGTCAACCAGTCTATTCCGCGAGCCAAGACATCCACGAGTCCACCTATCTGACGAAACCCCTTCGTTATAGCATTATCCCATCCTCCCTTGAATCTCGTTATAACGAGAGTCGAGAGATTCGAGATTACAGTCACCCACGGCCGGAGCGCTTTTCCGACCAGTTTAAGCACAGCCGAAGCGAGGCGGAAAACGGGACCGAGCAGAGAGACCAAAGCCGACGAGACTGTCTTAAGGACGGCCCCAAGAGCCGCTCCGAGCGGGACCAGCAAAGTGCTAATTATTGGCCCCAAATAATTCGAGACCGCCGAGATAAAAGGAGAGACGCCATTCTGCCAAAGATCGACGAAACCAGCCCCTACAGACGCCAGTACATCCCGGAGCCCCCCGGAATTTTCCCGAATAGCCTGAACCAAGAGAGTGATCCCGGTGATTATCCAGCCGACGACCGGGATAACCTTGGTCCCAGCTAGCAGTGCTCCCGACGTTCCACTGATAGCTCCACTGAGCCCTTGAAAGACCTTGCTTAGTCCGCCCCCCATTTTGAGCAGTCCCCCGAAGAGACCGAAGATGGGCTTCAGCAAGACGGCCAGAGGAGAGAGGACGACTCCGAGGACTCCTAGAGCTGCGAACTTCGCCTTCAGATCCCCGGCCGGACCTCCGTCCTTCCCCATCCCCTCCATTGTCTGACCCAGACGAGCGGCGGCTGCCGTTGCCCGGTCGAACTGGTCGGCAAGACCGAGCTGGTCGAAGCCGGTCTTCAGGAACCTGAACATTCCCCGGGCCGCTTCCGTGATTCCATCGACGCGCTTGGCGAGCCAGTCCGCCGCGCCCCCGGCCGCGCTCCCGATTCCGAACTCTTCGACGAGTGCCCCGCCGAGCTTCCCGACCAAGACCCGGGCGGTCTCGACGACCCGGCTAAACTGGAAGGACAGAGTCCCCGAAACGTCCTTGAAGTTCCTGTCCGTGATTCCGAGTTCTGTGTGCATCTTCCCGAGGGTCGTGTTGAAGAACTCCGCCCCGGTCCCAGCCAATACCGCCGCCGCTCGGAAGGAGCGGACGTTCCCGAAGATGCTCGCCAGAGCCTCCTCGTCCTTCCCGACCTTCTGCTCCACCTCGGCCAGAGCCCCGGCCAGACCCTTCGTCCGGAGGGTCGTCGGAGTAAGCTCGATTCCGAACTGCTTGGCGGCGGTGGCCGCTTCCTTCGTGGGAGAGATGTAGGCGAGCATCGCCTGATTCAGGGAGACCACGGACATCGAGGTATCAATACCCTGATTCGTCATGGCGGCGATTGCAGCGAAGAGCTGGTCACTCCCGACCCCGGCCAGAGCCGCAGTAGGAGCCACCTGTCCGATGGACCGGGACAGTTCCTCGAAGGTCGTCTTGCCGTACTGATTCGCAAGGAACATCTCGTCCGCAATCCGCATCGCCTCCGAGGAGTCCATTCCGTAGGCATTGATGACGTTCGTCAGCCCGTCAACTGCGGTGGCTGTGGTAGTGAAGCCACCGGTCGCGGCCTTCTGAGCGACGGCCACGAAGTCAAGGGCCTTCTGCCCTGTCCCAACGTTCGCAGAGATGGCCTCGAATGTACCCTCAGAGATTTTCCCGAGCGAGACCCCGAACTGCATGGACATCTCTTCGAGTGCCCCGGACATCTCTTTGGCTTCGCTGATTCCACCGGGAAGAAGGGTTCCGATTTTCGCCAGACCGGTCTCCAGCTTGGCGTATTCCCGGACCGCGAGAGCGGCTCCACCGGTCGCCACAGCGCCGAAGGTCGCCAGAGACGCCATGACTTCGTTCGCCCCGGAGCGAATGTCGGAGAAGCCCTCCTTCATCTTCCGTTGTGAGGCGTTAAGGAGTGCCATCTTCTTCTCGGCATCGCCCGTGTCGAACGTCAGCTTGATACCGAGACCAAGTTCTTCAAACATGGGTTGTCCTCACTTGCGGGTTCTTGCAGCCGCCTGAGCGTCCTCGACCGCCTTGGCCTCGGCCTTCTTCTGCCGAATTAGTCGGACGAGGTACCAGTGTCGGTCTCCGGGTCGCATGGATTCGAGGAGTCCGCCGATTCCTTTAATCCCATACGCGAGCGCAAAGCACTCCTCCCGGATTTGGTCGAGGTCCGCCCACCGGAAGAAGCCGGAGCCTCGACGGAGAAAAAACTGTCATAGACCCAGTTCACCGGGCGTCTCAGCCTGAGGTGACACTTCGGGCACTCGACCTCGACTATCAGGTCGAGGCCCGGGTTCATCTCCACGATGGAGGAGGACAGACCTTCAAGGTCCCGCTTCGAGAACTGGAGTCTTCCGGAGGGGATTGCGACGTCATGGTCCATCCCCTCAAGACGAATGATGGAGCCAGTCACGAGGGCGAGCTTCATGGTCCCGATGTTCACAGTCCCTTCGCCCTCCTCCCCGGCATAGACCCTCTCCTGAACTCCCCACGGAATCGGCTGGAGGGTCAGGACCTTCCGGGTCTTATCCATCCACTCGACCCCGTCGGCCAGCTCGAACTCCCACGTCGGGTCCTCATCCGGGTCCGTCACGAAGACCTCAGTCGAGCCGAGGTCAATCTCGTATGGAATCGGATGCTTGCAATTCCCGCAGGACATATCCATCGTGTAATTGTTCCCGAGGACGTCCTGCCTCAGGCGGAACCACGCATAGAGAACGTCTGCGGCCGAGGACTTCTTCAGGAGAAGGAGCTTCGAGACGTCATCGAGCCCATCGAAAGAAACCCCGCACCACGTCCGGAGGAAGTGGGCGAGAACCCTCGTCACGAATTCTCCCTCATTCAGGGTCCTGTCCTTGTCCCGGATGCGGCCGATTGCGACCTCGTCCGTCGATGTCCAGTTCTTGAAACTGAAATCCTGAGCGCGGACGAGTCCTCCGGCCGGGGCCAGCCCGACGGGAAGAACGTCTCCTCTTTTTCCTACTGTCGTGAGATACATTGATAACCTCCCAATTTCCCCTCAGGGATTGTTGAGGCTCCTGAAAGGAGCGACTAACTCAGGGGCAGAATGTCGTCGAAGCTGAACGACCATTCCTGCGTTGCCATCTCGCCCTCGTTCTCCATCGAGAACTCCGGCAGGCCCCACTTAGTCGGCCAGACCCCGAGGAGGGTGAAGGCCGCCGCGTTGGTCCCGGTTCCAGAGATAGCCGTGAAGGTAGCGACCTTCTTGGCTGTCGGAGACTTCGGGTCCTTGTTCTCCAGATGCCACGCCTCAAGAGCCTTCCTCTCGATGGTGTGATGGAGGGGGACCTTGGCGGTGAACGTCCCGGGCTTCGTCTGGCCGCCAGAGGCGACCGTCCGGTCCGGGAGGGTGACCGCCTCTATCTCGTTCTCCATCCCCGAGACGTTGATGAAGGTCAGCGGGGGAAGCCCCGCGACCGTGACCTCATACTTGTTCAGCGGCATGTGATCCTCTTTGATTGCGCCCTTAACCGACATGATGACCCTCCCTCAATTACGACGTGCCCTCGAAGACACCGGCCTTGTTGATGGTGATGACGAAACGCTCGACGATATCCGGGAACTTCAGGGACATCTCGGCGTTCAGGTTCCCCGCTCCGACCTCGGACGGAGGATTGTTCTCCTCGTCAATCTTCAGCCGGAGAGCATCCTCCAGACTCCCGCCCAGAATCGCGCCCTTCGCCAGTTCCGGGGCGAAGAAGCCGTTGAAGACGGTCTTCAACTGACGCCGCGTAGCCGCGTCGTTCAGCATGAAGATAACCCAGTCGAACTCCTCCATCATGGTATGTTCATAATGGGAGAGCTGGAGGCGGTGGGACTTCCACTGGAAGTTCGTGTCCCGGCAGAGCATCCTCGCGCCCCAGACGACGTAATTCCCCTTCTTCTTCCGGATGACGTTGATTCCCTGCGGAGTCAGAATCTCCTCATTGAGCTGGCGGTCGTCGCCGTCGCTCTGGGTCGTCGGGAGCTTGACAATCCTCGGGAGAGTCGCGTCCAGACCGGCGGCCGGACGGGAGTAAGCCAGCCCGTTCCGGGCGAAGAGGGCATCCCGGCCCATCTCCATCGGAGCGGTCGCCACGAGCTTCAGGGCCCCGGCTCCATCCGGGTCCTGAACGTAGGCGAACGAGGGGACGTAGGTCAGGGCGAAGTCCGACCGACCGATAGTCCCGTTGAAGTAATCGACGAGGGCCTGTTCGTCGATTAGGCTCACCGGGGCCTGAACCACGAAGACGTGATTCTTGGCTTCGGCGTAGGCGATACCCGCCTTCTGAACCATCGTCGAGGTCACCCCGGGTACGATGAGCTGAAGGACACCCTTCCCCTTTCCCTCAACCTTATTGAAGGGCGAATTCGAGATGGAGAGTGCGTCGATGTAGTCCTGATCCGAGGGGGCCCCTCCGTCGTGTCCGTTCGCGGGCTCGTCGAGATACATGAGCATCCCTTCGGCCCCGGCCAGACCCCGAACCAGCGGAGACACCGAAGAGGGCAGGAATCCGAGGGTCTCGTAGCAATCGTTCGCCGCCGCGAGAATCTCGATGCTCGAAGCCGGTCCGCCGCCGTCGAATCCCGGGGAGGTCACCTTCAAGTGGTCGCCGCTGTCGTCGGTGTAAACGGAGAAGGGATTCACGTTCCCGGCCCCGAAGACCGCATCGAAAGCCGCGTTCAATTCCGTCGCAATCTGAGCCGCCGTTCTTGCGGCTCCGGCCGTGAGGGTCCCGGAGACCTCCTTCCGGCCATCGACCTTGAAGGAGTACCCGTCATTGGACGCCCCGGTGATGGCGAACGGACCGACCACCCGGGAGACCAGCTCCGCCGCCTCCGGCCCTGTCGAGTCGATTCCGAAGGTGTCTCCCTCGACCAGACCCAGAGTCGAGTAGGCCGGACCGAGCACCGAGTCCAGCTTAATCGAGGAGTGATGTCCGCGACCGGCGAAGCCCGGGGAAACCAGCTCCAGATAGTTCCCCACTGCCCGGGCCGGGTTCAGGACTCCGGTCCCGAAGATGGCGTCGAAGGCCGTGTTGATGTCCGTGGCAATCTGGGCCGCCGTTCTCTCGGCTCCAGCGGTCAGCGTCACGGCGACCGAAGTGTATCCATCCACCTTGACCTGAAGAAGGTCATTGACCCCGGTCGAGATGTCGAAGGGTCCGGCCACCGAACCCCGGACCGAGGCCAGCGTCGAGACGGGAATCGTCCGGGGGTCGCCGCTCTCGATGACCACCGACTCGAAGTCCCCGCGAACGACCCGGAATCTCCGGTAAGGAGCGTTCTTGGCGTCCGGGACGAAGATGGCCCCTTCGAGGCTCGCCGTCTCCAGCGGGAGGACCTCGATGATGAGCTGGGCTCCGTCGGCGACCGCCGCCTCGTGGTCGATGATGAGGTCCACGCCCCCGGCCGTGATGTGCTTGTGGTACTGCTCCCCGACTCCGACGTCGAAGAAAGCCCCCGGAAACGGGAGCGGTTCGTCCCCGTTCGCCTCGTGGCGGATGCCGCGAATCTCGGTGTCATAATGCCCGGTCCCGAGATTCCACGTCCCGACGATACGAAGCCCGGAGGAGATGAACTCGGCCGGGAGGGGCTCGCACTGAACGGAGACGACCCGGACATTGGCCGGAGCCTGAACGACCTGAGCCGTCCGGAAGCGGGCTTCCGTGGCGGTCAGTTCGACCAGACGTCCGTAGAAATTCGCCGGACGAAGGTCCGGGACGATGGTCGTCCCATCGGGCAGGAGGCTCTCGACCTCGACGTAGGTGTTCGAGGAATCCTCGTTCACGAGGCTCTCGATGAAGTAGGCCGAGGCCGGGTCCATCGAGAGGGTGTCGTAGTTCAGGACGAGCTCTCCGTCAACGTAAACTTCGAGACCGAAGTTCACCGACGGGTCGATGGTCGCTTCCTTGACCCGAACACCGAGCCCCTTCCGGGCTCCGGTCTCCAGTTCGAGATTGTCGAGGCCGACGACTCCGGAGAGGGTCGTCTCGGAACCGGCGTCGGTCAGGAGCGTGCAGTCGGACTTCAGGACGAGGACCCCGGCAGTCGTGTTCGCCACGACCTCGTAGGACTTGAGGAGCTCGATGATGAAAAGAGTCGCTCCCGCGAACTCGTTCTCCCTCATCGTGCATCCGAGGTCGATGGAGGTCTCCTCGACCGCAGTCGCCACAGTCACCCTTCCGAAGGGAAGCTGCCGCTTGCGACCACCCCAGCGGCCGCCGTTCTTCGCGGTGACCCTGAGGACCGGGACCTTGGTCTGGGACTGATTGTCGAGCTCGGAGCTCGGGAAGAGATGGCTCTCCGCCCCCGCACCCCAGTGACGCGAGTAGAGGTCCACCCGGGCCGCCTTCTCGGTCCCGTCCGTCACGCGAACGGCGACGACCTCGCCCGCTCCTTCGGAGTGCGAGAAGTAGTCCTGAACGGCGTCGGGCGTTATGGACCCGGCCATCCGGCCGCCCATCTTCGCGGCGAAGCTCGCCGGACCTCCGCAGTAGTTCGCCCTCGGTGCAGCGGCCCGGGAGACTTCCCCGCGCTCAAACTGGCCGACGACCCCGATGACGCCGAACGCGCTCGGCGTGATGGACTGGGCCCCCGTCTTCTCGACGACGACCGTCCCTGCGCCCTTGACCGGGCCAAACCGACGAATTGCCATACCTACCTCCCGTCAATCCTCTTGCAACGAAACCACCGTCCGGACGACCCCGGTCCCCTGTGTTTCCTCGTAATCCCAGACCTTAGCGTGACTAATCCGGACTATTAGTCCGGCTTCCTGCAAATGTCCCTTACCGGCCGAGGCCGTCTGATTCAGTCCTTCACTGACCCAGAGGTCAGCAAACGCCCCGACCTCTTTGCATTGTAGCACGGGCAATCTGAGAAAGTTAGTCCTGAGAGCAGAGGTCAATCTCAGAAGGTCCACGAGCCTCGATGCCGTCGCTCGGAGCGATATCAAATAGTCCACTTGTCGAAGCCGGACCCCTCGACCAGCCCCCGTCATCCGGGCGATGGTCGTCTCCTGAACCGGAGAGTCTCCGGAAGTAGTCTCGACTACCGAGGCAACCGATATACAAGGAACTCCCGAGAGCTCGTTGTAGTCCGGATGAGTGAGGACGGCGACGACCGGGGTGTATCCGACTCGAATAAGGACCTCGTGTCCCGCCGCAATCGAAGCGGAGGAGGTGATGACCTTCGTCGAAGGATTGAAAGCCGAGGCCAGATTATTCGACCTCCCCGGGTCGGCGGTCAGGTCCCAGAGACCAAAAACGAGGGTTATCCCATCCAGCCCTTCCCCGAGCGGCTCCTCGAAAGTCAGCCCGTTCAAGTCGAAGGAGGTCCCGCTTGTCGCCCACTTAGCTATGAGGTCGGCCTCCGGACGAATCTCCTTCATCCGAGGGACCAAGGTCCTCAGGACCCAGAGCTCCTCGAAGGAGGGGACCTCGGCCGAGAAGAGAAAGACCGCCCGGGAGACCTCTGGGGTGTATCTCGGGTCCTTCGTCCAGAGATTGAAGACCGGAGCCAGCAATCGACTCGAACTCAGGGGGAAGGTCCCGAGGTGCGCCTGAATCTCGGCCAAGGTGTTCCAGTTCCCCGCCCCGGCCACGACCCATCCGGTCCCGTTCCAATACTTCTCCGAAGTCCCGTCATAGAGACGGAGGCCGACTCCCGTCGTAGCCGCTCCGACGTCTTCCTCGGGGGCCGAGAAGGAAAGGTCGAACCCGAGGAGGCGAGTCATCGCCCGGGCCTCGAAGACCGGAGGTCGAGCCTTGATATTCGCCGTCGTCGAATACTTCCCCTTGACCGGCTTCAGCTTCAGGAGGTTCCTGTCCGAGTCGATATGAATAAGGGCCGGGTCGGAAAAGGCCATCCCCGAATAGGCGTGAAAGGGGAACTCGATTGCATGAGAGATTGTCCTGAGCATCCGTCTCTCCTAACCCGCCGAGGTATAAGCGTCCTCGACCGCCTGAGTCCAGTTCTGGAGAATCTGTTCCTTCAGTTCCGGGGTCATCGCCTCCTTCACGAAGGGCCTCCCCGGAATAACAATGGCGACGGTCGTCTCCTTCAGGGGATACCACTTGGCCGTCGGATTCCTCTCATAGAGCTCCTTCGCCCTGCCGGTCAGGATGGAAGGGGAGTGCCCCCTCACCGTGACCTTGAAGAGGAAGTCGAAGAGGGCCCGCATCTCCCCCGTCACCTCCATCGTCGTCCCCTCGTGGAGAACAAGTCCGATGTTCGCCGGGTCCTTGGGGTCGTCACTCATCCGAATCAGACCGGCAAAGGCCGACCGCCAGCCGTGAATCCCGACTGTGACCGCCTTAAAGAGCTCGCCGTTATCGACCAGCGGCTTCGAGGATCTCTTAACCGCGACGGTGAGAGGGGCGTTCGCCGTGAAGCCCCCGGCTCGAATCGCCTTCCGGATTGCGGCGGCCGCGAGATAAGCGTTCCGACTCGTCGCCCGTCCGACGTACTTCCGGAGAATCGGGCTCATTTTTGAGGGGTCCGTTATCAGGGCGAGCTTTTTCCACTCCCCCGTGAACTTCACCGACACCGAAGCCATTATGTCCTCGCCACTCCGGAGGCGGGCCTCCGGTCCTCGAACCATATCCGATAAAGCGTCGTCCCCCCCGCGTCCGTGTAGTGTCCCGTCGGAGCGACGTGGGAGACATAAAGGTCCGTCGTCTGATTCCCGATGGTCGTTATCTTATCGCCCCGGCGAGGGGAGTAGGGAATCGCGTCGATGTCCACCTTCCGGACCAAGATATACCCGGCCGCGCCCTGAACCGGGCCAGCCGCGAACGCCTTCGGAGAAGCTATCGCCCACTCGACTTGAGCGAGCAAGGATATCGGACTCATCCTCTCCATCGTCCGGACCGGCTCCCTCGCGTCCTCGTCGAAGCGAGTCGTCGCAGGAGCCCCGGGCTCGACCACGACATTGACCGGATGGAGGAGATTCGGGACCGGCATCTCAAAGTCCTCCATAAGGAGCGGCCACCGTCACCGGGCCGCGATAGAGATTGATTGCGTCTCGAATCGCCGGGTCCTTCAGGAGAGCCAAGAGAGAGCCCGAGATGTTCCCTGTCGAGATGGCGTACTCTATCTCGTGATTGTCTGTCCTCTCCCTCTTGATTCGTCCGGACATCGCCCCCCCGACCAAGGAGGAGTGAGGAGCCAAGGTCAGGATGACCCCGGTAATGCAAGCCTGTCGAATCTCCTCCGGGGCCCGTCCGGTGACCGAGTCGAAAAGCCCCCAGAGACCGACGACGTGTTGCCTCATCCCGGAGACGAAGCCTCCGAGGGCCGTCGAGGGTGCGAAGAAGTCGAGAGAACTGGCGACCTCGATGAAGGGGTGTCCCCTCTCGAAGGCCGCCCCGCCGAAGACCCGGAAGTTCGTGATGTCCGTCGGGGTCGTCGATTCGTTGACGTAAATCTCGGTCATGACGGCCAGCGTCTCCGGGAGAGGAATCTGTCCGGAGCCTGATTCCCCCCGGACCCTGACCCGGTCATAGGTCGGCCGGAATCTCTGGCGAGCGACCTTCTCGATGAGGGCCGACCACCTCAGGACGGCCAAGTGAACCTTGGCGTCCGAGGCCATCGCCGTCGTCAAACCCGCCTGTCTGAGGTCGTCGAGAAGGACCAGTCCCACCCCGGAAGTCTGGGAGACCACCGAGTCGAGGACCTCGAAATCCCTCTCAAACTGAACGACAGGGGCCCCGGCCGTCGGGGTGACATACCAGACCGCCCTCCCCCGGGCCAGAGCCGAAGACGGAGTCCAACTCGGGAGTCCGTACTGGCCGAGACCGAGGCGGCCGGTCGAGGTGATGTCCTGCTTCGCAAGAACAGAGGCCCCGGTCGAGCCGTTCAGAAGCTCAAGCTCGACCTTGAAGGGGTCGGAGGCCAGCCCGTCGATTCCGTAGTAGAGGACGAGGTCCCGAGGCGACGTCGCTCGGGACTTAATCAGAGAGACGCCCATGAGACCCCCTATGCCACCGAAACCTTCCCCGGAGTCACCCGAATCCGGAAGCTCGTCGGCGAACCGGAGACGGTCGTTACCCGGGCGAAGACCCGATGTCCGAAAGTGGTCAGGTCCACGATTCCCCCGGGAGTCACGTCGGTCGAAGTCCCGAGAAGATGGAAGGCTCCCACCGAACCCGGGGAGTCCAGCTCCGCATCGTAGGAGAACCAGTCGATGGTCACCTTCGGGGTCGTCCCTCCGCCGATGTCCACGACCGCCCGGATGGACTCGAAGCCCGCCGTATTGAGAACCCCGGTCCGGACCGGGAAAGTTCCTGACATCGCCGCGTCAGCGGTCACCGGAGTCCCGGCTTCTTCCCGATGCGTTGACCACTGTCCCATCAACATCTTATTCATGGTCCCTCCGGTAATGCGACAAGAACATAGGACGACCGGAGCGAGTCAGGGATACCCTAACGACCGGTCTTCCCGTATATGATAGCACTTCCAAACTCACGTCGTCTGCAAGGATTGTCACCTTCTCCGCGAGAACCTCCTCCGTCCCGGGACGGAGGCATCTCTCGACGAGCCGGTCAACCCTCCTGAAGCGAAGCGGAGAAGGGACGGCGACCTCCATCCCTCCCCCAGTCAAGACGACACCCCTAATCTGCTGTTGCTTGTTGTAATCGGATTGAAAGGATTCCCAGCGGGTCCGGTCGATTGCGGAGTCAAGGTCGAACGTCAGAGTCGTGCCGTCCGCCAGATTGACTCGCATCACGCCCCCCGGGTCTTCCGCCCCTTCCCCTTCTTGATGGGGGGCTTCTCCGGGACCTCGGAGGAGACGACCTGAGGGGGAACCTTCAGGGGTTCGACCTTCCGATGGAGGACCTTGTGAGGGACGCCCCTCTGAGAGAGGACAAGCCACTCGGCCTCGGAGACCTCGGTCGGCCTGTCCGGGAGTAACCGCAGAACTCCCCGACGTCCCTTGAAGGACGGAGGGAGCTCCAGCTCCAGAGTCGTCTCTCCGAGATACTTGATTATCACGGCTCCCTCCTCGTCGCAAAGAACTCGTCGAGGCAAGCGACTATCTGGGCCTTGGACGGCTGGTCCCCGGGGACCTCCACCCCGAACCGACCGGCAATCTGGAGAAGCTCGTCTCTCTTCGTCCGGACGTCGTACTCGGGGATATCCTCGGGGACGCCCCGTTCCGACCCCTTGGGAGGCGATTCCAGCCCCTCCGGGGCCTCGGCAGGGTCTTCCTGCGTGGCGGCCGCGAGAACGGCCTTCCTCGCCCTCTCCGCCGTCCCTCTGGCCTCCTCCACGAGACGCATAGCGACAGTCGCGGAGGGGACCGAGGTGACGACCCCCGCCCGGACAGACCGGGCGGCCTGAGCCGCAATCGGGGTCGGGTCAACGAGAAGCATCTTCGGAATCGGGACGGAACCCCGGGAGTGAACGACCTTGAAGGTCGAGGACCCGAGGACAAGTCTTATCACGGCGGGGTCTTCCGTCGCGTAAATCTTGCCTCTTACCCAGACATCGCCACCGGGGAAGCCGTAGGAGACGGGTCCGCCGGAAGCCAGCTCGAATTCGAGGTATTCAGGGATGAGAGAGGGCATGGGTCCTCCTGAGGAAGTGAGGGAATCAGACGCTCGTGCCGAGGTTCTTCACCTTGACGAGGGCCGTGTCTTCTTCGATTCCGACGCCAGCCGTCATGCGAATCGCGTACTGATTCACGCCCCGGAAGATGTCCCTGTCCTTCTCGATGGTGATTTCCTTCGCCAGAACGATGATGAGGTTCTGGAGCGCGGTCAGGAGAATCTGCGGACGAGCGGTGTAGGTGACCTTGACCACCTGACCGTCGGTGATTGCACCGCCGCCGATACGGACGATGGTCCCGTTGGCGAGGCTGACCGTGTAGTCCGTCGCGGAGATGTAGGCCGCCGTCGGGACGACGCCCAGCGTCGAGGGGGTGACCACGACATCCTTGACCGGGGCGTAGCGGAGATTGACCGCCGTCGTTCCGTTCAGGGTGACGTGTTCGACCACGCGGGACTCGAAGGGCATCAGGGGGACGTCGACTGCCGGGACGCCGAAAATCTTCGGCATACCGTCGAACCCGGTCAGGGCCGCATCACCGGCTCCGGTCGCCCGGGCGGCAATCTTTTCCTGCCACAGTTCGAGGATGTCGCTCGGCATGAGCCAGCGGAGGTTCTGCCGGTTCCTGCGGAACTTGGTCGGCATCTGCCTCATGGCCTGACCGAAGATGGCCGCCGCGACATTCGCGCCCGCCGCATCGACCGAGCCGCCCGCGTCCGCCAGACGGAGGAAGCCGTCGTAGAGGGCGAGGTAGGAGTCCTTGCGGTAATGGGTGTCGCTTCCGCCGTCCATGTATTCGGATTCGAGAACCGCCGCGCCGAGGGTGTTGCCGTTCAGGAACAGCTCTTCGAGGTCGTTGGCGGCCTGACGAGCCATCATGCGGACGATGACGTCTTCGACGTCGTCGCCTTCGATGTTGACCTGCTTGAACTGGTCACCCAGCTCGAAGGGGACCATGATTTCCTTCGGGACGACGGTGACCTTGGAGGTCGTGACGCCCCGACGAATCTTCGGGTCCTGCGCTTCGGAGGCCGGAACCGCCACGCGACGGCCGACACCGATCTTGTCGATTTCCCACGCTTCGCCCTTGGACATCCGCTCGACGCGAGCGATGCTCTTCAGCTTCGCTTCTTCGACGACGTAGTCCAGAAACTTCGCGCTCTGAGCAGGGTTCAGTTTACCCGCCGACGCCAGCGCGTCGGTCGTGATTGCCGCCTTCTGAAGCAGCTCTTCATTGGTCATGTTCGACATTTAAGTCCTCCTAAAGTCCGTGGGCTTTACCGCCCTGCAATTCCATAATAGCAGACTCCCCAACCCGGGGGAACCCCCATCGAAGCCCCTTACTTGAACATGAGCCAGACCGTCTCGTCCGTGCCGCCCACGACCGAGGTCAGAGCCGTCGCAATCACCGTCGCTCCACCCGGGTCCACCGAGGTCACCCGGCCGGGGACAGTCGCGCTGAAGTAGAGGGAATCTCCGGCCTCGACATTGACGGTGTCTTCGACGAGGACGCGAGCCCTCCGGCCGACCATGACGAGAACGGCCGCTCCGTCGATGGCCGTCGAGACCGCCGAGCCGATAAGGTCCTCGGCCGCGTCGGACGTTCCGTCGAAGATGCGGAAGTTCGGGGTCCCGGAGAGCTGGGTCAGGATGGTGAAGTCACCGTCGGCCGTGTAGGTGACGGTAATCTTTCCCGAGAGACCCGAGCTGCCCACCTCGGCGAGCGTAATCTCGCCGTCCCCGACCTTGCTTCCGGAGGCCACGAGGACCGACCGACCCGAATCGGAGTAGAGATTGACCATCCGGGTCCCGGCCGCGTCGGACAGGGAACCGTAAAGCCAGCCGTCATCCGTATTCAGGGCGGTCCCGCCGACGAGAAGGGGGACAGACAACTGCCCCGCCGCCGCGCCGTCCGTCTCATGGCCCTGAACGGCGACGAGCGAATTGGCCGGGATGGAGGCCAGAGAACGATTGTTCCCCTCGACCACCGGGGCGACCGTGTTGTAGCTCTGGAAGGAATCGACGAGGTCCCCTCCCGCGTTGAGGGCGGCGAAGTTCCCGACCTGAGCCGGAACCACCTGATTCGCCTTCAGGGAGAAGGCTTCGACCGCGCCGCCCGAGCCGACCACGATGAGGTCCGGAGACGCACCCCCGACGAGGACCGCCTGTTTCTCCGCCAGACTCACCCCGGCGTCGTAAGTCGCCCCCGTCCCGTCGTAGGTGTAAATCTTCCCGGCGTCGAAACCGCCCGCCGTCGCGGTGCAGAAGACCCGGTATCCGTCCGCCGGAGCCGCCGGGATGGAGCCCCCGGCCAGAGCCGCGTCCACCGGGGCGACGAGGCCGCGCTCGACGAGAAGGTCCAGCACTTCAAGGATGGCCGCTTCCGGATTCGTCGAGGCCAGCCCCGACGTCCCCGGGTCGAAGGTGTGATTCGCGGAGTCGATGAGGTCGGCCGCGCCCTTCGTCAGAGTCACGCAAGCGTCTTCAAGGTCCGCCGTCCCGATGGTCGCCTCGACCACGAGCCAGCGTCCGACCCCGGTCGTCGGAGCGACGACCTCGACGGGTGGGCCCAGCTCCTCGGTCGCCGTCGAGTTCCTGTCAAGGGAGAAGTAGCGAGCCGCCCCCTCGACGAAGACGACGATGCGGTCCGGCCATGCCGTCGCGTCGGTCGTGTTGATGGCCTTGAGAGCCGTGACGTCGGCAACCGGCTCGGCCATGCGAGCCTGAAGAGCCGCCACGAGGTTCAGGACCGTCGTGAAGCGGGAGTCGATTCCCGCGAAGACGTTGACCAGTTCGGGGAGGTCAGCCGAGCCCCATCCGATGAAGCTCGGATAATCGAAGTTCGTCCCGTTCTTGTGTTCCATCGCTCTCCCCTCCCCGGGTTATACGACGCCCTTCCACATGGAGCCCTCGGACTTCTTGACCGGAACCCCGTCGCCCCCGAGGGACTTCGTGACTCCGAGCTGTTCGAGGTCGCCGACCTTCTTCTTGAGAACTTCAACCTCGGCCTTGAGCGCGTCGGTCTCGTTCGCCCTCTTCTGAATCTCGGTCTCGCCGGGACCCACGAGGGACTTCACGACCTTGATGACGGCCTCGGTCCCTTCGACGCCCTCGACCGACTTGGTCATGGTCGAAAGGTCCGACAGGTTGTCCGCGCCCAGCTCCTTCAGGATTTCACTGAGGGCCGTGAACGCGGAGGTCAACTTCTCGATGCGGGCCTTCGTGAGACGCCTCTTGTAGGTGTCCTTCTTCTTCTCCGGATCGGTCTCTTCGCCGTCCGGAGGGGTGTCGTCTTCCGGCTTCTTGGCCTTCTTCTCGGGGTCGTCCTCTTCCGAGTCTTCCTCGGGCTTCTTGGCCTTCTTCGTCTTTTCCTCGTCCTCGGCCTCCGGGTCGGTCTCTTCACCGTCCGGCTTCTTGGCCTTCTTCGCCTTCTCCTCGGGGTCTTCTTCGCCCTCGGCCTTCTTCGCCTTCTCCAGCTCGGCCAACATATTCTTGACACCTTCCGAGAGGACGTCGAACGCGGTGGCCTCGTCGCCTTCTTCGAGGGACTTATGGACCTTCTTGGTCAGGCCGATGACGCCAGCGAGGTCCTCGGCGGACCAGAGGAGATTCGAGACGCCCCGAATCTTGTCCCTCAGTTCGTCGGTCTCCATCTCTCCGGCCCGAGCCGCAATCTCTTCGATTCCGGCCATCGCCAGAGCCAGCTTCTCTCCGAAGAGAGCCGCATGAAGAGTGGTCTTCTCCCCCGCCGCCTTGTGCAGGGCAAGGCTCTTCTCCACGATGACCTTGGCGACCTTCGCCTGTTCCTCTTTCGTCCTCATGTTCCCCTCCGACTTCCCGACGCTATCCGCGTCAGTGGCCTTCTTCTCCCACGGCGGCTCTCCAAGTTCCATGCGCTTGTAGTAAGTCGCCACCTTCGCCCTCACCCCGTCGATGTCCGACTCGGGGATGTCCACTCCGCCACGCGCCCCCTGAAGGACCGCCGCGACCGCAATCACCCCCCGGGGGATGGCCTTCAGGGTTCCGTCCACGATGTCCGCAAAGAAGAGCTTGTGCCCGGACATCTTCTCGGCGTTGTCCACGTCATACCAGAACGCCGCCGAATGAACCTTGCCCCAGTCCGTCTCTCCGTCCTTCGTGAACGCTTCAAGGATGCGCCCCTGAGCCGCCGTCGAATCCCACTCCGTCACGTCGTCCGCAAGAGGAAGGGTTGTCGAACCGGACAGAGCTTTGATGAGGACAAAAGACTCCTCGATGGCCGGACGGTCCACCGGGGAGATTTCATTCACGCGAATCCGAATCAGTTCCCGCCTCGCCTTCTTCGCGTCACTCATTCGTCCTTCTCCCCTTCCTTGCCGAAGAGTCGATACTCTTTCGCCACTCCACCGATGGAGAACCCGGTAATCTCTTTCGATAATACCTTGGCCCAGACTGCATCGTCAAGGACTCGCATGACTATCATCCACGTTCCCTTCGGAAGAGTCCGGCTCCCGAACTTCATCTCGACCGGAAGGATGTAGGACTCGACGACTCGAATGTCCTTGTTGAAGGCCGTGTGCATGAAGCCAGTCCGCGAGGACTCGTTGTATCTTTCGAGGTAGTCGTGCGCGGCCGCCTCTATGTTCTCGGCCGTGACGACATCCCCTTGAGCGTCGGCCTCTCCCTCGACGATGGTCCCGTCGGCCTCGAACACGGAGGGGATGAGAGCCGGTCCATAGACGAGCCGCTTCATCTCGTCAGACTTCAGGATGGGGACCTCGACAGAACCGGTCTTACCGCCCCTCTTCTGAAGGCTCTCGGAAAGGGAGACCTTGACAAGCCCCGAGGCGAGGAGCTGGGCCCACTCGTCCTCGGACGCGGCCACCTCTCCGGTCTCCCGGGCCGAGGTGAACGCCTTCACCACTGAGGGGAAGTCAGTGATAGCGGTCAGGTCGACGGGCAGGAGATCCACCTGAACCTCGGGCTCTCTCTTCGCTAGAACCTGACCGGGCCAGACTGCGGAGTCGGGAAGGTTCGAGAAGTAGAGACTCAGAGGCGGCGGAACATAAGGAGCCTCGAAGTCGGCGTCCATCCGCTTGATGAGGCTTGTCCACTCCTCCTCGTTCTTCCCCACGTTCTTCGCATAGAACTTCTCAAGGGCCGGGTAATATCTCTGGAACTCCCGGATGGCAAAGCGGACCCGATCCTTCCAGAAGGACATGTCCAGCTTCTCCTTGCGAATCTTTTCCTTGAGCTCCGGGGAGTATTCGGCCTTGTGGTGAGTGGAACGCATCCTCGGGAACTCCCCGGCCTCTTCTGCCGGGGTATAGTGCATGATGGCCCCGAAGCCGGAGGGCGCCCGTACCCACGCCGTCGAATCGAGGGAGGTCACCACGTCAAAGTAGGGAAGGAATCTCCATGCCCGCTGTCCCACCCCGTAGAGGTGAATGGGAGTCTTCTTCCCCTCCCGAGCAAACCCCGCCCGTTTCTCAACTGACGCGGCCAACTTCGCCCTCGGGACACGTGACCCGGCGCCTCCGATGACCATGCCTCCCCACCCCAGCTTCTTTCCCGTCGCATAGTAGGGGGACAGTTTGTCGGACCACGGAAAATAGATATGGTCAATAAGCATCGGGTCCAGACCGGCCTCGACCATCTTCTCGTAGGTTGCGAGGGTAGCCGACCGGGACCGGAGATTATCGAGAACCGCGTACTCCGTCACCTCGGGAGCCCAGTCTTCGAGGAACTTCATGTAGTCCGGAAGAGTCACGGTCCCGGGCTTCGAGTAATTGGTGAAGGCCCCCGAGTCTATCATGACGTGAGTGAGCTTCCCCTTCTTGACTAAGTCGACCAAAAACTCGGGGAGCCCCTTCGACATGTATGCGTAAGAGATGAGAACGCTCTTGACCCCCTCCTCCATGAGAAGCTCAATCTCCGACTTGGACCCGCCTATGGAGTAATAGGGAATAATCTGCATACCCCCTCCTATCTCGACAGTGCCATGAATTCCGCCCGAACGGCGGAGTCTTCTATTACGGCCCCCCGGAGAACCGAGGTCACCATCTCAGCCCCGGGCTTCTTGACTCCCCGGCAAACCATACAGTCGTGAGTCGCCCGGACGACCACGCCGAGCCCCAAAGGGTTCAGGTTCTCTTCAAGAGCGTCGGCAATCTGAATGGTCATCCGTTCCTGAATCTGGAGACGCCGGGAATAGGCATCCACGAGGCGAGCCAGCTTCGAGAGACCGACGACCGCATCCCCCCGGGGAATGTATCCGACTGTCGCCACTCCGGAGAAGGGAAGAAGGTGATGCTCGCAGGTCGAGTGGAAGGTGATCTGACGAAGGACAATCATCTGGTCGTAGTTCTCTCCCGGGAAGGCCCGAGAGAGAATCTCCTTCGGGTCCATCCGGTATCCTTCAAGAAGCTCCCACCATGCCCGACCGACCCGCGGCGGAGTGTCCTTCAGCCCCGGATGGTCCACGGGGACCCCGAGGAACCGGAACTCCTCCATCATGGCCGCCGTCGCCTGAGCCACTCCCTGAACGAAACGCTCTTTTTCGGTCATTGAAGCCCCACGAATTTATGAGTTTGGAAAGACACCGCCCAGTCCGGATGCTCCCGGATGAAGGCCAGAGTCTCCTCGATGTTCCTGTCCTTCCTCCCGGCCGGGTCAATCGGCTGAAGGTAATACTCGACTCCGGGACGGTCCGTCCGGAAGAGCAGGGGGCTCAGGACAGAAGGATACAGGACCTTGACCTCGTCCGCGTAGGGGAGCAAAGGAATCCTGTCCGGACTCACTTTCGGAGAGACGCAGAGCCATACCTCCGCCAGCCGCTCGACCGGGAAGAGGGGCTCGACCATCCCGTTCGTCTCGATATGGACCCGCTTGAATCTCCCCTTCAGGGCGTCGAGCAGGGGCTCGTCCAGCTGGAGAAGAGGCTCCCCGCCGGTGATCACGACCATCCCGGGACGGACCCTGACCATCCGGTCGAGCTCCAGCATGAGGTCTTCCAGAGTGAACCTCTGGGCCCGGGTGAAGTCAGTGTCGCAGAACCTCGGACAGATAGCCCCCCGAGAGTTCGCGCAACTTTCCCGATGAATGTCCCGGCCGTCCCAAAGGTTACAGCCGGAAAGACGGAGAAAGATGGCCGGATGGCCGGACCATCTCCCCTCTCCCTGAATCGAGCAGAAAATTTCAGAGACCGAATACATCACGTCCTCCTGAAGGTCGCCCGGGAAGAGGGAGTCTCCCAGACCGTGACGGACTCAACCCTGACTCCGTCCTGAATGAGCAGTCGCTCGGCTACCGAGAAGAAAATCTCAGCCATGAGCTCCGCCGTCGGCGGCCCGGGCAGGAGGTAAAACCTCTGACCCTCCATCTCCAAGAACCGGACAAGGGCCTCGTCCGCGCTCTCGACGATACATGCGTGGTCCCACTTCTCGCCGAGCCACGCTCCGAGGCGGGCCTTGACGATACCGAAGTCCACGACCCGGCCCAGCCGGTCGAGGGCCTCGGCCGATACTTCAACCTGAATCCGATACCGATGTCCGTGAAGATTCGCGCAGAGGGACTCATGCCCCCGAAGGCGATGAGCCGCATCGAACTCAAGGTCCTTTGTAATCGTCGTTCCCATCAGTCCTCTCCTCCGGTCCACTGCTCAATCGCTGCCGCTTCGTAAATCTCCTCACGAGCCGAGATGGTCGGAGGGAGGTCCGCGTAGCAATCGGAGGTCTCCTTGACCAGAGAGGCCGGGGGAGAGTCGATGTCCACGGGAGGGTCGAAAGTCTCAACGAGTTTCAGGGGGAAGTAAGCCACGGGGCCGGTCCCGGCCATCCGATGAGAGAGGTCGTCGACCGACTTCCGAAGGTCGTCCCCGAGCTCGAAGACCGAGGGAGCCTCGACCGGGCTTCCCAGAGTGACCAGCCCCCAGACCTTCGCCTCTTCATGTC
>Ga0116149_1000972_pt1 | contig 36380 bp, 25 predicted proteins | sample AD_UKC057_MetaG_FD_89787 | JGI IMG/M metagenome (GOLD analysis project Ga0116149, IMG submission 89787) | Active sludge microbial communities of municipal wastewater-treating anaerobic digesters from USA - AD_UKC057_MetaG | ecosystem: Engineered > Bioreactor > Anaerobic > Digestate | place: USA...
AGGCCATCTGAGACACCAGGCCAGGAGAACAGACCGTCTGAAACTCCGGGACAAAATAAGATACCGGACAGTAACAATGGTAATGGACGAGGATAAAACCAATATTCAATCTCAAAACCTCGTTTGTTATAGACAGAACAGATTTTCTCTGTTCTGTTTCTTTTTATAGAATTCACAAACTCTGTGTAAGTTAATCCTGAAGAGCGTGGACTTTTTAAGGCTTTCTGAAGATAAATGATGATGAGGCTGAATAAAATCCGTTAAAACTGGTCCAAGAGTAGAATACTCTGTAGTAAATAAGGTTTTCTGTACCGAAATCTACATTAAAGGATACTTTACCGTTGGAATACAGGCTTGTTTCAATCATTATTGGAAGTCTGACATCAACCATGCTTTCATATGTACAGTCATCTCTGTAAATTGTGACATTATCGGGATAAGGCTCACCAAAGTCAATGTTTATAAGTGTACCTTGCGGTACTACTTCACCCCACATTTCGTAACCATAGGGATTATCATACCTGAAATAATCATAATATTGCGTGCCGCTGTAAGTTTCTTCATATAGCTGGTCAGTTTCAGGAATAGAGTATGATTTCTTTTCCCAGACAAAAAAACCTGCTCCCAGTTCATGATCTTCCTTTAGTTGGTTGTCATAGTAGTATGTTCTCATATTTGTCTCGATCCACCAGAATTGTGTATCAGCTAAGGAATCATTATCACTGGAATTTTCCTGATTTGATGTGTCAGACGGACTTATAGAAAATGGGTCGCCATATTCGTCAAATCCGTTATTTGGTGGATTTTCATCATTACATCCAGTTGTAAATGACAACAAAATTATTAATACGCACAATAACAGCATGAATTTCTTCATTTTAATACCTCCGATACATTTCTTTTAAATTTATATAATATATTTTTTTTATATGAGGTTATATTACAGGAAGTATTATTATACATAACAAATAGATTAGAGCATTTTACCATGTCGAAATCCAATGATATCCCACATATCTTTGCACAATACGAATCCATATTGCTTCCTTTTCCTATAAATAGAATTCTACTACTTGTATAATACTTGTCAATAAGTAAAATTTATTACTTTACGGAGGGAATTATTAAAAAAGTATCTTTGCTACCCCAAAATTTATGAATGATGTTTCGTATATATATAGTAGTTGGAAAATTTAGGTTAAGCTGAAGATAACAGGAGATTGATTAAATGAGTAAGGAGAAAATGATAAGCATTAAAACAACAGGCATAATATTAGGAGTGATAATGCTGTTTGTGCTTGTATTCATGATAGTATCAATTTTCATTTAATAAGTACTAATGATGGAGCTTAATTCCCATATAAACTGCCCCGTTTATATGTCCAGAAGAACAGATTATATCTGTTCTTCTATCTTTATACGAGTTTTGTTATTACTATGAAATTTGATTCAGAAATTGATATTGACATAGTTATACATATAATGATATATTTACTTCGGTTTCTGAGTCGTGTTTAACAGGCTACATGAACTTCTTGACCGCTTCTCTTGGGGGAGCTAAGGCCAGACGGACAGCCGGGTCAACTGCCGATTGCAGCGCAAGCTGCTTATTGACTGAGTTAAGAGCTCAGATTTTGTAAGATGGCCTACAGGCCAAAAGTGTATAAGATACACACTTGTAAAACGGTCAATAAGAGTAGTAAAAGTAGTTCTTGCTATATAGACTCTGAAACAAAGCTGCTATGCACGCGCTCCCAAAAGGAAGAAGACTGTTTTAGGTGGATGTATCAGGAATGTAGGTATATCCAATTTTTTTTTGGAGGTTGATGTGGACGAAAAGATGAAACTATATGGATTCAATAACCTGACAAAGACTTTAAGCTTTAACATATATGATGTATGTTACGCAAAGTCGGAACGTGAGCAAAGAGACTATATTGCATATATTAATGAGCAATATAACTCTGAAAGGCTTACAAATATCCTAACAAAAGTCACTCAGATGATTGGAGCCACTATTTTGAATATAGCGAAACAGGATTATGAACCACAAGGCGCAAGTGCTACATTTTTAATAGCTGAAGAAGCTATGATACCACACAAGAATAATGAAATAGTAGGACACCTTGATAAAAGCCATGTTACTGTGCATACATATCCAGAGTATCACCCAGATACTTCAATCGCTACTTTCAGGGTAGATATCGATGTAGCGACATGCGGAGAGATCACACCTCTTTCTACATTGGACTTTCTTATAGGTAACTTTGATTCTGATATAATTACTATGGACTACAGGATTAGGGGATTTACCAGGGATATTACTGGGAGAAAACTTTTCATAGATCATGCTATTACATCAATACAAGACTATATAGACCCAAAGACATTAGAAAGGTATGATGCTGTTGATGTAAATGTCTACCAATCGAACATATTTCATACTAAAATGTTAATAAAAGAGGTGGATCTCCAGAATTACTTATTTAATACTGATGTATATGAGATTGCCCCAAAAACAAGACTGACGATAACTAACAGCCTTCGCCGCGAAATGATTGAGATTTTCAGCGGTATTAATGTTTATTAAGATGGAGGAAAAATGACGCTGACAGATCAAAACCGCGCCCCTTTGTATGAGGCGCTTGAAGAACTTAAATCAATGCATATTGTTCCTTTTGATGTACCAGGCCATAAAAGAGGTAAGGGTAATAAGGATCTTGCAGATTTTTTAGGTGCCAAATGCCTTGCAGTAGATATTAATTCTATGAAATATTTGGATAATATATGCCATCCTACAGGTGTAATAAAGGAAGCTGAAGATCTTGCTGCTCAAGCTTTTGGTGCTAAGTGTGCATATTTTATGGTAAATGGAACTACATCTGCTGTGCAATCAATGGTTCTTTATGTAGTAAAAAGAGGCGATAAGATAATACTGCCAAGGAATGTTCATAGAAGCGTTATAAATGCTTTTGTTTTATGTGGTGCAGTTCCTGTGTATATTAATCCTCAGATTAATAGTGATTTAGGTATATCTTTAGGAATGTCGTATAATGATGTAGTACGTGCAATAGAACAGAATCCTGATGCTAAAGCAGTTTTTGTTAACAATCCTACTTATTATGGGATATGTTCTAATCTGAAAAAAATAACTGAACTTGCTCATAAGCATAATATGCTTGTACTGGTTGATGAAGCACATGGCACTCATCTGTATTTTGGAGAGGATCTTCCCATTTCCGCTATGGCTGCAGGTGCAGATATGGCTTCAGTCAGTATGCACAAATCTGGCGGATCTTTAACACAAAGCTCTCTACTGCTTGGTGGAGAGAATATAAATACAGATTATTTAAGACAGGTCATTAATCTAACACAAACTACATCTGGTTCTTATCTTCTTATGTCAAGCTTAGATATATCACGAAGAAGGCTATATCTTCACGGAAAAGATATCTTCGGAAGAGTTGTAAAATTAGCACAGTATGCAAGAGATGAAATAAATGAAATTGGAGATTATTACGCATATTCAAGGGAATTAGTAAATGGTGATACGGTATTTGATTTTGATGTTACAAAGCTGTCTATTAACACATCAGGAGTAGGGCTTGCTGGTATTGAGGTTTTTGATCTTTTAAGAGATGAATATGATATACAGATTGAGTTTGGAGATTTAGAAAATATCCTGGCATACATATCTGTGGGAGATAGCGATAAAAATATAGAACAGCTTATTGGATCACTGTCAGAAATACGCAGAAGATACAAAAAGCCAAGAACATCGGCACTAAAACATGAGTATATAAATCCAGTTGTGGAAATGTCACCTCAGGATGCTTTCTATGCGAAAAAGGTCAGTATGGACATTAAAAAGACTGCAGGCGAGATATGCGGTGAATTTGTTATGGCATATCCTCCAGGAATACCTATATTAGCTCCAGGAGAGCGGATAACCGAGCAGATTATAGAATATATAATATATGCTAAAGAAAAGGGATCTCTTATAACAGGCCCGGAAGATATGCATATACAAAGGCTAAATATTTTACAAGGAGGCCGTTAAGATGGAATTTTGGTACAGTGAAAAGCATACTGAGAATGTATATCTTTCTATTAAGGTAGATAAACAGCTATATAGCTCAAACAGCAGTTTTCAAAGGATAGATGTATTTGAGTCACTGGAATTCGGAAGATTTCTGGCTCTAGACGGATTTATGATGCTGACAGAAAAAGATGAATTCATATATCATGAAATGATTACCCATGTACCCATGGCTGTAAATCCGGAAATTAAAACAATCCTTGTAATTGGAGCAGGGGATGGGGGAGTATTAAGAGAGCTTATTAAATATCCTTCTATTGAAAGAATAGATGTTTCTGAAATTGATGAAGAAGTAGTGAATGTATGTAAGCAATATCTACCTAAAACAGCATGTGGTTTTAATGATGATAGAGTGAATATTTACTATCAGGATGGAATGAGATATATAAGAAGGCATACTGGTGTTTATGACCTTATTATCGTTGATTCCACTGACCCATTCGGCCCTGGAGAAGGCTTATTCACAAAGGAATTTTACGGAAATTGTTATAATGCTTTAAAAGAAGATGGAATAATGGTTAACCAGCATGAAAGCCCATTTTATGATGAAGATGCAGCTGCTATGAAAAGAGCTCATAAGAGAATTCACGATTCTTTTCCTATAAGTAAATTATATCAGGCTTTCATTCCGACCTATCCATCCGGACATTGGCTTTTCGGTTTCGCATCTAAAAAATTTCATCCTGTCCGTGATGTGAACGAAACAAAATGGGAGTCTTTCAATATAAAAACGCGATACTACAACTCAAACCTTCACAAGGGAGCTTTCTATCTGCCAAATTATGTAGAGGAGATGCTTAAAAATGTCGAATAACATGAATTGTTTTATAGGATGTGAAAGCAGTTACAAAGATGCAAAAATTGTATTATACGGTGTCCCATTTGATAATACGACTTCATTCAGGCCTGGAGCACGGTTCGGAAGCCAAGCTATAAGGAATGAATCTTATGGGTTGGAAGAGTATTCAATATATCAGGATACAAGGCTTAGTGATTATGCGATTCATGATGCATTTGATTTAGAATGCCCATTTGGAGATACAAAAGGATCTTTAGCAATAATTGAGAAATTTTCCAGTAAAGTTGTTAAGGACAACAAGATACCAGTGGCTCTAGGAGGAGAGCATTTAATATCATATGCCTGCATCAAACCTTTAATACATAAATATCCTGATCTTACTGTAATACATTTTGATGCTCATACCGATCTTAGAGAGGAATATCTTAAACAAAAACTTTCTCATGCGACAGTTATGAGAAGAATTTCAGAGATAGTTAAAGATAAGCACATATACCAGTTCGGTATAAGGAGTGGAGAAAAGGATGAATTTATATTTGCTGATACCCATACAAATATGTATAAATATGATTTAAATGCTTTAACCAAAGCCATAGCTATTTTAAGAGGAACACCTATTTATTTAAGTCTGGATCTCGATGTACTCGATCCATCAGTATTCTGTGGGACAGGAACTCCAGAACCAGGAGGAATAAGCTTTAAAGAGCTTCACAATGCTATTTTAGCATTAAAAGGATTAAACATAGTTGGAGCCGATATAGTAGAGCTATCGCCTCATTATGACACGTCAGGAGCTTCTACAGCTGTTGCTTGTAAAATAACCAGAGAAATCTTATTAACCATAGGAGGTAACATCAATGAGTAGAGTAATGGTAATCGGATGCGGGGGAGTAGCTAATGTAGCAATAAGGAAATGCTGTCAGAATTATGAGGTTTTTCCTGAATTGATGATAGCTAGCAGGACAAAATCAAAGTGCGATGATTTGCAAAAGAAACTAGCAAACCAGAAAACAAAAATACATACAGCTGCTGTTGATGCTGATAATGTAAAACAACTTATTTCATTGATTAATTCATATAAACCCGATACAGTACTGAATCTTGCATTGCCATATCAGGATCTTACTATTATGGATGCATGTCTTGCCACAAAGACCAACTACGTGGATACAGCAAATTATGAACCGGTTGATACAGCTAAATTTGAATATAAATGGCAGTGGGAATACCATGAAAGGTTTAAAAACGCTAATATAACAGCATTGTTAGGAAGTGGATTTGACCCAGGAGTAACTTCAGTTTTCTCGACTTACGCTCAGAAGCATTTTTTTGACGAAATCCACTATATTGATATACTGGATGCAAATGCAGGTGATCATGGTTATCCTTTTGCGACAAATTTTAATCCTGAGATTAATATAAGGGAGGTTACTGCCAAAGGCTCGTATTGGGAAAATGGTAAATGGATTGAAACAGAACCTATGGAGATAAAAAGAATTTATGATTTCCCACAGATAGGGCCTAAAGATATGTATCTTCTGCATCATGAAGAGATAGAGAGTCTTGCAACCCATATTAAAAATTTAAAAAGAATTAGGTTTTTCATGACTTTCGGTCAGAGTTATCTGACGCACTTGAAATGTCTGGAAAATGTAGGCATGACGTCAATAAAACCTATTGAATATAATGGTATGCAGATTGTTCCATTGCAATTTTTGAAAGCTTTGCTTCCTGATCCAGCTTCACTAGGTCCAAGAACTAAAGGGAAAACTAATATAGGGTGTATATTCCAAGGCATTAAGGATGGAAAACAAAAGAATCTGTATATTTACAATGTATGTGATCATGAACAGTCTTACAAAGAGGTTGAAAGCCAAGCAATATCCTACACTACTGGAGTTCCTGCAATGATAGGAACAATGATGGTCGTGAATGGTACATGGAGAAAACCTGGAGTATTCAATATGGAACAGTTTGATCCGGATCCTTTCATGGATGCTCTTAATAAATGGGGTTTGCCATGGGAAGTAGATCATAATCCTGTTTTGGTAGACTAAATGGTACTCGATTTAAAAAAAATAAATACGCCTTGTTATATTGTTAATGAAAGAAAGCTTATTCAGAATCTTGAAATTCTAAAGAAAGTAGAAAAAGAAGCAGGATGCAGCATCCTGCTCGCACAGAAAGCTTTTTCCATGTTTTCTGTATATCCGCTGATAAGCAGATATATATCAGGAACTGCAGCTTCTGGTTTATATGAAGCAAAACTAGGTTATGAGTATATGAAAAAAGAGAATCATATATATTCGCCAGCTTACAAAGAAGAAGAATTTGATGAGATTCTGAAAATTTGTGATCACATAATATTCAACTCCTTTTCTCAATGGGATAAATTTAAAAATAAAGCATTAAAATGCTCAAGACAGTTCGGCATGAGAATTAACCCTGAATATTCTACGCAGGACCATGCGATATATGATCCATGCTCTCCATATTCACGACTTGGAGTAACAAAAAAAAATTTCAGGGAGGACATGCTAGAAGGAATTTCGGGACTTCATTTTCACACACTTTGCGAACAAAATTCTGATGCTCTAATTGATACTATTAAAGCAGTTGAAGAAAAGTTTGGAAAATATCTGAAACACATGAAGTGGGTAAATTTCGGTGGGGGTCATCATATAACAAAGCAAGGCTATAATATTGATGCTTTAATATCCTGCATAAAGGATTTTAAACAAAGATATGATTTAAAAGTGTATTTGGAACCTGGAGAAGCAATAGCTTTGGATGCAGGTTATCTTGCAGCAAAGGTTATGGATATAATACAAAACGATATGGATATAGCGATACTTGATACTTCAGCTGCATGTCATATGCCAGATGTTCTTGAAATGCCATACAGGCCAATAGTAATTAAGTCAGGTAAACCATATGAAAAAAAGTATACATACAGATTTGCCGGGCCTACCTGTCTAGCAGGTGATGTGATAGGGGATTATTCCTTTGATAGTGAATTAAAGATAAATGATACTGTGCTTTTTAATGATATGGCAATATATACTATGGTTAAGAACAATACATTCAATGGTATAGCTCTACCTTCGATTTATCTTCTTAAAACAGATTCTTCGTTTGAACTGATTAAGAAATTTAGTTATGATGATTTTAAAAACAGGTTGTCATAAAACATACTCATGTAAATACAAGTTAATTTACTTAATAAATAAATAGAATGACTGCATACACCTATGCATAGATGTTTATGGATATGATATTTTAAGATTAGACAGGAGTATAATAGGTTCCTGTTTGGTTTGAATTTTATTTGCATTTATCAGTATTTTACAATATAGTATAAGTATACACTAGAATACCAGGCTTTTGGAGAAAAATATGAATAAATACAGAACTTCACAGATTGCAAAAATAATGAATATACATACCAATACAGTACGACTATATGAAGAGATAGGATTAGTCGAACCAGCTGAAAGACTCATTAATGGCTATCGTATGTTTAATGATAACCATGTTTTACAGTACAATCTTGCAAGACTTGCTTTAAGTATGGATAAAAGACAAAAAAGCATTAGAAAGAATGCAATTTTGATATCAAAACATATCGCAAAGAAGGAAAATGATGATGCTTTATTGCTATCAGCTAAGCTTATTAATAATATAAAGACAGAAAAAGAAAATATAATGAAGATACAAAATAAGTACTCTCATGTAATTACAGGCAAGGAGCAACAAGAAAAAAGGATATATCTTACGCGGAAGAAAGCTGCAGAATATGTTAATGCTTCATCAGATGCTATTAGAAACTGGGAGAGTAAAGGATTATTACAAATTAGAAGAAGACTTAACGGATATAGAATATATATAGAAGATGATATTGAAAAAATGAGAATTATCAAAGTATTTAAAGGATTAGGATTTTCACTAAATAAAATAAAAGAACGAATTGATAAATTGGACGAGGAGCTTCAAAATGAAGAAATTTATTTATATGAACAAAGCAAACAGTATAAAAAGCTGATGAAAGATTGTGATGAATATTTAGTGGAATTAAATAAAGCTGAAGAAACATCATTTAAAATGTATCAAATTGTACAAAAAATTATTAGCGGATAAGAACCATATAAAATGGTATAATGAAAAAGTAGAGGGGGAGAATATGGTTTTCAAAATTATTGAAAAGACTGATAAATATCTTAAGTACAAAGACTATTTCATACTGGGACCATCAGTAGCATATTGTTTGAATTCTGATGATATGTTAATGAATTTCGATTTATTTAATGCATCAGACAGCAACACAGGCAGTTTGTTGTTAAGATCATCAGATGGTGGGGAAACATGGGTTGAACAAGGTTTGATTGAGAAGTCATATGTATATGATTTTAAAAACAGTTGGGTAAAAAGCGGTTATGGAGCGATTTATGCTGATACACAAGCTAAAGTTATGTTATATGTTGCTAATGATACATACTGGGAAGAAAACAAGCTAGCTTCTTTATGGAGGATGAGAACTCTATATTACAGGCTTTCATTTGATGATGGTCATACTTGGACGGACAAGAAATATATTATTCAAAAAGGTTCCTCATATACTTCAAAGCATTTCATAAAAGATGTGGAATTCGGAGTAAATATGGCTGCATCAGTATCACCGCTTATCATACGTGCTGATGATTTTAGTCTTCTTGTTTCAGTACAGGTGCAGATGCTTAATGAAGACAGAACTGTTTTAAATCCAACAGGAATGGGATATATGAAAGCAGGCGCTATGAAAGCGGTATGGAACCAAGAAAAATCAGAATACGAGTGGGATATAAAGGAATATGTTACTATAGGTCTGGACAAATCTGTAAGAGGGTTGTATGAACCTGCGTTTGGCTTACTTGGTAATAGTAATGTTATGATGGTAATGAGAAACAGCAATCATCGTCAATCTGATAAAATCATAGGAACAAAGTATGTTAGCTTTTCGAAGGATAATGGATATACATGGACATCTCCTGAAATGCTGTTGTATGATGATGGAAGTGTCATGTACTCGTCTTCCTGTATACCGAAAATATTAAATCACAGCAATGGTAATTTATATTATATAGGTGTAATCAATGATGAAAACCCAAAAGGCAATCTGCCAAGGTATCCATTATGTATTGCAAAAATAGATAAAAAAACAAAAAGAGTAATTAAAAATACTGTAACTGTTTTAGATACAAAAAGATCAAATCATGATTCTGCTATTAATACAGCAAATGTAGTAGATTACTCAAATCATGGTGTTTATGAGGATAAAAAAACAGGTAATATTGTGATATTAGCTCCATATAGGGAGGATTTAACACAATATTCCTGTTATCTTAACAGATATGTAGTTAAAGCAGATTAATGCTATAATTCGCAGTTATTCTTTCATTCAACAATCCTGTAGTAAGTACGTGCTGTTAGTGAATACACAACAGTATAAAATATTGCAAAAATAATTAATGTGGCTAATGTGCATATCACGAATAAAGAAACATTTGTAAGATTTAGGACTTCAAGCATTTTTGTAATCATTTTGAATGCGAAAGCGATATGAATAATAGATGTAATTAATGGGAGGAAAAAAACTGTTAACACTTGAGAACGTATAGACTTTCTTACTTCTGCTTTACTCATGCCGACCTGCTGCATTATATAAAACCGGTGTTTGTCTTCGTATCCTTCAGAAATCTGCTTGTAGTATATAATTAGGACAGTTGCCATTATAAACAATGCTCCAAGGAAAATTCCTAAGAAGAATAATCCCCCATAAAGAGCATAAAAATCAAATTTCTCTTCAGCTTTTGAATATATTTGAAATGTAAGGTTCTTATACTTTTCTGAGCCTCTAAGCGTTTCACGTATTATTGATACTAATTCAGTCTGCTTTTCCTCGTTTCCCATGACATTGAAACCGATAACATGAGAAAAATTTAAATAATCGCCAAAATAGTCACCAAACTGCTTATGCACACTGCTTATTATATCCTCATTGCTCACGAATATATAAATCAGTTTCATATATGAACCACTGCTCTGAATGGTAAATCCAGGATTTTCAACTATACTCTTTACATTGAAGCTCATATCTTTAATTAAGAATTCATCTTTTATATCAATATTATCAGGACTATATATTAGTACTTCTTCATTGTTAAGAAAAACATCAGAGCCTGTTTGCATGTTGTATGATTCAATTGGGAAAAAGTAAATAAGATACATCTTGTCGATATTTATTGAGATGTTTTCGCTTGAAGTAAAAGTTTTTTTCTCCTTATCGTATTCCAGTGTGTATGTTTTATACCGGAATTCATTGTATGTATCTATTTTATATCCACCGTCTCGAATTGCTTTTTTAACTGTATTGCTTACTGATTCTGAATCTTCCTTATTTGAAAAGATGGTTTTTATTTCTATTTCTGTAGGGAACCTGTTATTAAGCACATTATCTTGACCAATATATAGGCAAACTGTTGATGATAACATTACAAGAACCATTGTTGACAGAATACAAATATTTGCAAGGCCGACAGCATTCTGTTTCATCCTGTAAATCATACCTGAAACAGATGTGAAATGATTAGTCTTGTAGTAGTATTTCTTATTCTTTCTAAGTATTTTGAGTAAAGCGATACTTCCTGAAGTGAAAAGACAATAAGTACCGATTATTACTAAAATTACAGCGATGAAGAAATAATTCAATGCTGACAGTGCATTGTCAACTGTAATTGCCATAAAGTAACCTGTGCCCATGGTCATAATACCAACAACTGCTATGAACCATTTCGTTTTTGGTTCTTTTTCTCCGATATTTCCTCCCTTAAGAAGCTCGATAGGTTTAGATAAGTGTATCTGGCGTATATTATTTAAAAGAATCAATATTGAAATGACTGTAAAGAATATAAAGGTTATATACAAACCCTGAAAAGATATGTTAAATACGAAGCCTGTTCCTGCTTTAAGAATTTTAAGTAGCAGAAGCAGCATTAATTTGGAAAATAGTATTCCAAAGAAAAGACCCAATATCATATTTATCAGGTATGAGTATATATTCTCTATAGTCATCATTTTGGCAATATGTTTTTTCTCCATACCAAGAATGTTGTACAAGCCAATCTCTTTCTTTCTTCTTTTAAGCAGAAAGCTGTTTGTATAGAACAGGAAGATTACAGCAAAGATACCTATTACATATATGCCCAAAGATAATACAACCCTCAAAGAATCATTGCCTTTCATTGTGTCAAGCCCAGGATTAAAGGCCAAAAAGATCATTATATAAAACATCATAATAGTGATAACCGAAGTGATTATATAGGGGACATACATTTTCGCATTCTTTTTAATGTTTATAGCGGCAAGCTTGAAATACATAAGGCTATGCATTGAAACCACCACCTGTAGCTAAAATTGTAAGCGTATCAGATATTTTCTGATATAATACCTCATTTGTAGTTTCGCCTCTGTATATCTGATGAAAAACTGTACCATCTCGAAGGAAGAGGACTCTTGAGGCATGGCTTGCTGCCTTTATAGAATGGGTAACCATTAATACAGTCTGGCCATCTTGGTTAATTTTACGAAATAGTTTCAAAAGAGAATCTGTAGCCTTGGAATCCAAAGCTCCAGTCGGTTCATCAGCAAGCAAGAGCTTGGGATTAGTGATTATGGCACGTGCTATAGCAACACGCTGCTTTTGTCCTCCTGATATTTCGTATGGATACTTTTCAATTATATCCTCGATTCCCAATTTTGATAACACAGGACTTAATGCCGTAGACATCTTATCATATGTATGACCTGACAAGACCAGCGGTAATAGGATATTATCTTTGACCGAGAAGTTATCCAATAAATTAAAATCTTGAAACACAAATCCCAAATTATCACGTCTGAATGATGAAATTTCTTTTTCAGATATACCTATAAGAGCTTTTCCATCAAGAAATACCTCGCCTGATGTAGGTTTATCCAGTGCAGCAAGAATATTAAGCAGTGTTGTCTTACCAGAACCGGATTCTCCCATAATCGCTATAAATTCACCTTCTTCAACTGAAAATGTCACATTAGTTAAAGCTTGAACCTGGTGTCCACCAAATCGTGTGGTATATATTTTTTTTAGATTCTTTACATCCAGAATCATTGCACCCTCCTTAAAATATAAATTACATTAATTATTACAGTAAAAATGATTAGCATCCATAGCATATGCTTACAAACAAACATGTTAACCTTACATTTTTGTAAGTTATTCGGATATCTGGTCATTATATGACAAATCTATATATACTTTTGTGCCTTTATCAGGTACAGACTGTATATTCATCTTGTGTGATAATTTGTTTAATACCTTCTTGCTGAGGTAAAGACCTATACCAGTTGACTTTTTGTCAATTCTGCCGTTGTATCCAGTATAACCTTTTTCGCATATTCTGGGTAAATCTTCAGGTTCAATACCTATACCAGTATCTTCAATTACTAAAATAAGATCATCTTTTTTTTTCATATAGATGGAAATCTGGCCTTGCAAAGAATATTTCAAGGAGTTTGACAGAATCTGTTCAATTACAAATAAAAGCCATTTTTCATCTGTCAGCACAATAGCTTCGGTTGGAGTATAATTCAATGAGATTTTTTTTAGAATAAATGATTTGGAATACTTTCTTATTGCTTGACGTATGATTGCATCTAGCGGATATTTACGGATTACGAAATCAGCAGCATCTGACTCAGCTCTTATATACTGCAAAGCCATTTCAGCATACTGTTCAATCTTGAAAAGCTGTTGTTCTATTTCGATATCATGTATCTTTTTAGACTGGAATAAAAGTTTGATTGCGGAAATTGGTGATTTTATCTGATGTACCCATAAAGTGTAGTAATCATTCAATTCTGATATCGTAAGAGACTTCTGTGAATCTATTTTGCATTTTTCCTGATAAAGCACATCTATCAGGTTCATGTAGTCCTCTTCAATGATATTTTTCGGATGTGGCAGATTATCTTTACTAACAGTTATTGTGTTTATCATCTCAAGCAATGCTTTATGTTTTGATCTGAATCGGAAAAAGCTGATTAATGTCAGTATTACAGCTATAACTCCGCATAAAGATGCTGCATAAAGTGCAGGTTCAATGGGAACTGAATATAGGCTGAAGACCAGTATGAAAATGCCTGCAAAGAAAGTAAAAAGAATGATACTTTTTATATGGTATTTTAAGTACTCAAAGAACAATTTCATGATATAAGATATCCTACTCCTTTTTTTGTCGTGATAACATTAATCAAGCCTAAACTTTCCAGTTTTTTTCTTAGCCTATTTATATTTACAGTAAGGGTATTATCATCAATATAGCTGTCTGTTTCCCATAATTTTGACATAAGGACATCCCTTGATACAGCTTTACCGTTATTACTCATAAGAACCTGTAATATACGGAATTCATTTTTTGTAAGGTCGCTTTTAATTCCGTCATATTCGATTGTCATATTTTTCGTATTAAGCATCAGTCCTTTCACTGTAATAAAATCATCATCAGGCTTGAAATCATAGGATCGTCTTAATAGCGCATTAACTTTAGCAGTCAGAACATCCAGGTCAAATGGTTTTGATATAAAATCATCAGCACCCATATTCATTGCCATTATTATATTCATGTTGTCAGAAAAAGACGAAAGAAACAGGATAGGCGCTTTAGATACTTTTCTTATCATTTCGCACCAGTGATAGCCATTGAAATAGGGAAGGGAGATATCTATTAATACCAAATGCGGTTTATAGTCCATGAAATAGTCAAATACATTTTTAAAATCAGTAATAAATCGGGTTTCATAACCCCATGTCTCAATATGGTTCTTCAATGAAGAAGCTATCACCAGATCATCCTCAATAATAAGTATCTTATACATATTTTAGCCCTTTTCCTGTATTTTATAATATTTTATCATAAAATATGCTTAAGACTTCTTGCGATTTTCCTTAATTTCATACATATTTTTATCAGCCATATGAAGTAATGAATCAATTGTTGATTCTTTGTCACAAACCGCAACACCCAAACTTATCGAAATAGTTATATAGTTTTCAAACTTGTAATTTGAAATATTTGTTTCTATGGTTTTTGCTATACTTTTTATACCTGAATAATCTGTATCAGGGCATATGATTAAAAATTCCTCGCCACCCCATCTGCCTACTATATCAATAGTTTTGACAGAAGAGGATATGAGATTGGATATTGAGATAAGTACTTTATCGCCAACTTGATGTCCATATGTATCATTTACATATTTAAAATGGTCTATATCAGCAATAATGATGGAAAAGGATTTTTCGCAATTTTTGCTTTTCTGGTGCAACTCATATAGAGTTTCATCTAATTTGTATCTGTTATAAAGGCCTGTAAGCCTGTCTGTTATAGACATTACATGAAGCTGATTGTTTTTAATCACAAGAGCTTCCTCGGCTTGTTTCTTGCTTTTTTCGTAAAAAACGATAAGTAGTATGAGGATTATGCTTGCACCAAATATATTAATTATTGAAATATAGTCAAAGGTAGCGGGTTTCCACTCTTTATAAGTTAAGATAATGTAGAAAAAAACTAATATTCCCAATGACATTGTAGCAATTCTACCTTTCTTTCTTCCTAACATAAAATATGTGAAAGGCGGATATGCTGCAAACCAAAATAGTCCGAAATGGTCATTTTTGACAAAATAAATAAATGCTGCAATAAGGAAAGTTGCGAGTATTACTAATAATGTTGAAGCAATACGAATATTATTAGTTCTATGGAAGTATATGATTGTAAGTATCGATAATAACATTATTAGAATATGGAACAAAATGAAAAGAGGATAATTAGTCTTAATGATATTCAATATACCGAACACTGCACATATAGCAGATATTGTAATAAGGAAAGTATTCAAAAGATATACTTTTCCATAGTCTGGATCATCCTTTTCGTACTTATTGTTGTTTGTAAGGAATTTATTTAATATTCCATTATTCTTAACCAAAACAACCATCCTAACCTATAAATGATATTTATATAATTATACTCTATTTGTGGAAATATCAAGAGAAAAATAATAAAATTAAAATTCTGACCTCATTAAAGGACAATAAGTTATAGTATACTGTAAATCAAAATCTATCCTTACACATAATTATACATTACATAATATCTACAAAAAGATCAGCAATATATGGATCAAGTGATATGCCTGAAGCATCTTTTATCTCTTTTAAAGCTTCCTCTTTTGACAAATCGAAATCATTCTTTCTATTTACCAAAGCATCATATGCTTCAGCTACAGCAATAATCCGAGCGATTAGGGGTATTTCAGTTTCCTTCAATCCTTTTGGATATCCTGTACCATCCCATTTCTCATGATGACAATATACCCCTTCAGCGATATCTAATGTATCATCAAATAAATTTAAAATTCTATATCCGTGAACAGGGTGAAGATGAAATTGCTCTCTTTCCTCATCAGAATAATAATCTTTTTTTAGTATAGCTTCATTTAAAACTATTTTCCCAATATCATGCATGTAACCTGCTAATTTTATTCTCTTTACCATAGGTTCTGAAAGCTTCATCGCTATCGCAATTTTTTCTGATAAAGCAGATACATTTTCAGAATGAGTGATTTCTCTGGGGCTTCTTTCATGCAAGGTATTTATTAAATCTTTCAACAGGTTAGTATTATTACTTTTCCTGTTCATGACTTTCTCGCGATACATCTTGTTTTCGGCATTGCTTATTGCTTGCTCAATAGTGGTTTTATCATCTGTTATTGTTTCTGCTCCTATAGATATACTGCACATTATAGCTGCGATTTTAGTATTATGTATTTCCTCTTTAATATTATTCAATATGCTTAAAGCTTGATTATAGTCAGTTTTTGAAAGGAGAATAAAAAATTCATCACCTCCTATGCGAGCTATGAATGCATCTTCATTTACATTGTTTTTAATTATTTGCGCAGCTTTTACTATTAGGTTATCACCTGTGTCATGTCCAAATATATCGTTTGTCATTTTCAAATTATTAATATCTGCGTATATTACTGAATATGGAATATTATTAGAAATATCAATTTGTTCAGTTATCACTTCAAATTTTCTTCTGTTCGGAAGGCCAGTGAGTACATCATGATAGCTTAAATATCGTATTTGTTCAATATTCGATTTTTTCTGTGATATATCCAGAAAAGTCACTACAGCCCCGATTACTTTATTGTTTTTGTATTGAGGATAAGAATGAAATTCAACGTATATGCTACTGCCATCAGCTTTTAAAAATTCACCATTATCCTCGTGAAGAATATGACCTTTTTTAATATATTCAACAATTCTGCAACTGCTATGAGGATTTTTACTTGTATCAAATAATAAATCGTGCATCCTTTTTCCTAGTAGCTTATCTTCCGATTCATAACCTAATATCTTAAGACAGCTGATATTACAAAATGTGCATATACCATCCAAATCTACTCCATAAATAGCTTCTGCAGTGGAATTAAGTATAATTTGAAGCTGTTCCTTGCTTTCTTTAAGCTGTTCATTAGCAAAAGTAAGCTTGTCAGTTCTCTCATCAACGGTTTTTTCAAGATTACTTACAAGATTCTTTAATCTCTTCGTCATTTGATTAAATGCATATGATAGTTTTCCGATTTCATTATCCTGAAAAACAGGTACTCTTACATCAAGATTGCCATTTGATATATCTGATGCATAATCAACAAGATTTCCTAATGGTTTTATTAGCTTATCTGATAATAAGTGATATAGTACCAAGGATATAGTAAAAGAAAGAACAGTAAATAGCATTAAAATACTCATATTCTCCCTAAAAGAATCAAGATAAAACCTGTGAGGAACTGATGTTGCAATAACCCAATTTATCATATCATGCGAATATTCTTTGAAAGTATAGTAATTACCACGTATGAGCCCTCCTGATGAGAAGGCATTTTCAGAAGTCGTAATATAAGTTAAATATTGTTTATTTATTTTATATTCTTTAATAGAAGCATCAGATAATGGCAATCCGGAATTAACACTAAAAATTACTTTATCTGTATCTTTATCTATTATGTAAATTACATCAGTGTTAGAAACAACAGAGCTAGATATTTTTTCATAAACGCTCATCAAATCTATTTCTATGTATAGAATACCGACAAATAAACCATTACTATCACTAATGGGATAGAAGCTTTTAATAGTCGGCGCTGGTGACCAATAAGAAGCAGATACAGGAAGTATCATAGCTTTATTGGTCGCTCTAGCAAGTATTAACCAATTAAAAAACTCTGTTTTTTGAGAAATAACCATTTCATTTTCTGATATGACTTGTATATCCATATTATTTTGATATAAAGCAGCATAAAGATTATTTTTTGCATCAATATAAGCGAATGCTGAAATGTAATCACTGTGGTTTTTAAGAAAGTTAATAAGAAGAGCATCTCTTGATAACTTATCGTTAATAGAAATTATTCTGCTTGATATCATATCTCCATAAACTTTATTAATATGATTTGTTGTATCAATACTGCTTTGTATAATATTTAAAATATCATTATTAAGGTTTGAACATGCAACATCCGCTTCTTTACGTGCAGCATACATTGAAGTATTAAACAGAGCATAAATAATGACAGTAAAAGCTATTATTACAAGTATAGAATAAATTATAACTACAACACTTTTAATGGATATTGCTTTTTTTCTTTTTATTTCATTTGTCAAATCAGCCCTCTTTAATACATATTAACAAATCTAAGTTGAAAAGTATATACATAAACCGTCAGCAAATCATTCGGTAAGGTAACAAATATACAGGCGGTACTCGACTTTACAGTGCTGTTATACCTTTTAATCATAGCTGATATCCAATTTATTATACCACACAAGTGTTTGAAGAAATATCGAAAATATTTCAAGAATACTTGTTTTTATTAAAAAGTAAGTAAATTATAAACTCATTTTGCTATATATATAATAATTTGTAAGAAATAAAAAAACTCACTATCATATGGATAGTGAGCTTTTTTGCTTTGGGCTCCTACATTCGGTTTAATTACCTATACAAGAGCCATTTCTAAGATTCTGTCTCTGACCTGATCCTCTGTTCATACCGCCATTACCGTCCATCCTATGCGTATTGTTTTGTCTGCTTCTAGTACCAAGGCCAAGTCCTATACCTGTTCCTTGCATTCCTGTTCCGTCGCAGTTTGCCATGTTTGCTTCAAGTTTTGCAAGAAGTGCATCAGCTTCTTCCTGAGTGATTTCTCCACTGACAACTGATTCATTAATCTTGTCTTTTTTCATTTGAAGTATAATAGACTTGAATTCTTCAGATTTTCCTGCTTCCAGAGCGAGCATGCCAAATGTTTTTCCTGTTGACTTTCTGAGCGCATACGCTTCTTCAGTTGTAACACCGTTCAGTGCAGAGTAAGCTTCAGCAGGGGTTTTATATTCAGTTGCTGCGACTCCTGCTATTGCGACTGCTCCTAGTGAGAGTATTACTAGTCCGATTACCATAATTCTTTTTATCTTAGTCATTTTAAAGACCTCCTTTTATATTATGCGGCATCTGTGCCTGCAACTATATGATATCGGATAGATGTGTCAAAAGTATGGCTTTTTATTGCATATTTTATGAAATATACTTGTGTAGTGTCACAGATATTTCACATAGTTATATGTATACAATGATATAATCTTAATATGAGGTGACAAATGACAAAGATATTAATTGCTGATGACAACAAACAGATAACTTCAATACTTGAAGAATATTCAAAAAAAGAGGGATATGATGTTTCTATAGCTTATGATGGAATTCAAGCAATAGAAAAGATAAAAAAGGAAACTTACGATATCATTTTAATGGATGTTATGATGCCTAAAATGGATGGTTTTGAAGTTGTTAGGGAAATCAGGAAGGATTCAGATGTACCTGTTATCATGATAACAGCCAGGGGAGAGGATTTTGAAAAAATTATGGGTTTAGATATTGGAGCAGATGATTATATAGTAAAGCCATTTTCACCTCAGGAAGTTATGGCGAGAATAAGAGCTGTATTAAGAAGACTGTCCAAGGATGCAATATCGCAGAAAAAATCATTACTTAAAATTGATAATCTAATTATCGATATTGATGAATATATAGTGACTATAGATAAAAATAAAGTTATGCTAACTAAAAAAGAATTAGAACTTTTATGGACTTTAGCATCAGCAAGCGGAAAAGTATTCACACGAGATAATCTTTTAAATATGCTATGGGGATATGATTATTATGGTGATACAAGGACAGTTGATACTCATATCAAGAGATTAAGAGCAAAACTAAATGAGTATCCTCATGAAAACTGGGAAGTTAAGACAATATGGGCTATCGGCTACAAATTTGAGGAGACTAAAAATGAAGAATAAGATGGTTGTAAAGCTTATTTCCTATTTCTTTATTACATTACTCGTTTTCTGTCTGGTAATAAGTGTTCTTTTTATTACTCTTTTCAGAAAATATATTGTTGATTTTTATAAAGCTGATATGCTCAAACAAGCTGAAGCTATGTCTGATAGTCTTACAGAATATATGGGGCAGACAGGAGGCTGGAACAGGCAGGGAGGCTTGAAGGGATACATGCGCATACTTGATGAATTGTCAAATGGAAACATTTGGATAGTTGATGAGAATATGGACTTTCTTGTTTCTGGTCGAGGTATGTCGGGACAGATTACATATTCAGATCTTCCCTCCAACGCAGAGATACTTGTACAAAATGCCTTTAAAGGTGAAGCTTCATTTAGTGAAGAATTCTCAGGATTTCTTGATGAACCGACACTGACTGTAGGAGTGCCCATAATGGAGGGTGATATTATTAAAGGCGCATTGTTGCTGCATACATCTATTAGCGGCATGACTGGTAGCGTAAGACAAGGAATATCAATAATGTTCCTTAGTACTGTTTTAGCGCTTATGATATCAGTTATTATTGGAATTATATTATCCTTATCATTTACAAGACCTCTTAAAAAAATGAAAAATACAGCTTTAGCTCTTGCAAGAAAAGATTATTCTGCTAAGACGGGAGTTGTACAAAATGATGAGATAGGACAGCTTGCATATACGATTGATGAACTAAGCATACAGCTTGATGCGGCAAGTAAGGAAAGCGAAAGACTTGCTAAGATGAAACAAGATTTTATGACTAATATATCTCATGAACTCAAGACTCCTGTAACAGTAATAAGAGGTTCTGCAGAAGCATTGGTCGATAAAGTAGTGAATGATCCTGTACAAATCGAACAATACCACAAGCAAATTCTGAATGATAGCATCATGCTTCAAAGATTAGTTGAAGATTTATTAGAATTATCAAGGTTGCAGAATATGGATTTCTCAATGAGTAAGCAGAGAATTCTTATAAACGACATAATATCCGATGCTGTGCATTCATCAAGTCATATAGCAAAACCAAAGAACATTAATATTAACCTTTTCATGGAAGATTTTAATGTGGAAATGGAAGGTGATTATGCACGGTTACGCCAGATGTTCGTGATTGTATTAGATAATGCTGTCAAATTCTCAAATCAAGGAAGTAAGATTGAGGTTATGTGTTCTAAAAACACAATTGTTATAAAGGATTATGGATGCGGAATATCACGAAAGGATATACCTTATATTTTTGAGAGATTTTATAAAATGAACAATGAAGCAAACAGAACCGGTACAGGTCTTGGATTAGCAATCGCAAAACAGATAGCAAATAGGCATAATATAGAAATCTTAGTAAATAGTAATGAAGGTATAGGTACTGAATTTACATTTGTTTTTAATAAATAAAATGCGAAAATGTAAATTTCCGCATTTTATAGTAAAATGTTTGAATTATCCAAGCAGACTTATTCAAAATCAATCAATACTGTAGATATACAGCATGGATTTACTGTTATTGTAATGAGATCTTTATCAATAATCAGTTTAGATCCTAAAACTTCAGTAATTTCATCTACGAGCACATGTTTGGCACCCTTAATTTTTCTATTGAAACATATAGTTGTATTGGATATCTTGTTTTCCGTTTCATATAACCTCACAACAGCCTTGTCCGGATTCAGATCAGACATTTTAATTGCTGATATTACACAGGTACCTGGTTTTGTTACTTTCAAAAAGCTTCCTTCTTTTGGTAAAGTACCTTTTTGTGGTTTTACTGACATAGATATCAGTGGATGCAAGATACATGAAGCATTTTCAATAAGTGATTTATTGCTGTTTAAATCTGTTAGTCCAATAACTATCATAAACTTGTGCATACCAATTTCAGGATATGGATCTGGATCATATGAGCCTCTTATCAATGTCAGGGATAAGCTGTTTTCTTGCGTCCTGTATCCGTATTTACTGTCAGAATAAAGCATGAAGGACTTATCTTTTACATTATTATTCATTGCAAGAACAAACCCAATTGAAGGCCTGTCATCATCTGCTTGCTCTCTTATGCATGTTCCAAAGGGCACTTCATATTTATACTTATCACAGTCATATAAAAATGGCACATGGAAATTTAACTGAGGTATATATTGATCCTGTTGTCCGAATTCCTTCCATTCACATGAAACATCATAAACTAAATCACATGAATTTTTATCAAGATATACAGTTACATTCAGTTCCGAACTCTTGAATTTTGCTGTATATGTAATTGACTGCCGTAAAAGCTCCTCTCCATGCTTGTATCCAGTAATTTTTACATCTTTGGTAATTTCCTCTATATTCATATATCTTCCGACAATCCATGAGGTCATCTTTTTTAATGTATTCTCCTCAATGTACCTAAAAATGCCTGCTGGCTTTTCAGGATTAATATATTCTGTATCTGTGGATTTATCTATATATGATGTGATTGATGCATTTACTGGATTGAAGCATACTTTTACTTTATCATTTTCTAATACATAGTCAGGAAATTGGATTATCCTGTTTTGTGGTTCATAACTATAGGAAATACCTTTATTAGGATCTGATTTCAATATGCAGGTAGCGTATCCTAATGATTGGACTTCTATTTCTACAAGCACAGTATAATAATATTGTCCACCCCAACCTCTACTAATGTTATCATTTAATATCTGAAAATTAAGCTTTCTTCCATTTCCATCTGTGAAGTACATTGTTTTTATGTCATAATCCCAATTCCACACATCAATGCGTACGTTTTCATTTCTAGAAAAATATGATGGATTAAAAACAGTAAATACACGAGTAGGACCTCTGCCTCTGCAAACCTGGCTTATTTTCAGATCTTGAATCCCATAACCAACACCCGCACCTTCTGATACTGTCATAAGTTCATCATCTTTAGCAATAATGTAATCAGATAAATCGATATTTTTTGATATTTCCCTGATTGCTATGCTTCTTTGAACATTTGCTGTTGCGAATACTTTTTGGTATTCCCCCATGGCATATTCTCTAGTATCAGCCTTGCCAGACCCGGTAAGAATATCATGAAACTGATTGAATAACAGTTTCTCCCAAGCAGACTCATATTTTTTTGCTGGATATTCCATAATATTATTTATGGATGATGCAGCTGATAAGGCTTCTGCCTCATTAAGCAAAGCTTCAGAATATTTATTACCTTTCTTAATTTTAGACTGGCTTGAGTAACAGCCTGTAAATATAAAGTTTAACTCTCCCTTAACGACGGGTAAATTCTCTCTTGTTTTTTCCAATGTTTGGAAAAAACTTCTATATGTCCCAAACCGGATATTGGGCCAAATAGGCCATTTATCCATATCCAGTATCCTTTCCAAATCTCTTCTTGAAGGTCCACCGCCATGATCGCCTACGCCATACACATACATCATGGTGTCATGTTTGGTATCATAAGTAAAAGAAGGAACAAGCAAAACTGGAGTAGTCGAAATTTTACCATTATAGTGAGTCGGATCATTGTATATCAATACTTCTGCTCCGGAGGGAGACTGCCATATGTATGCTGCAATCTTATTTAATGCTCTAGCATGGTAATAATATTTTATGCCTGCATTTGCCAGCACTTCAGGATCATTTAGTGAATGGCCGAAAGTGTCAGGTTCATAATCTAAGTCAAATGAACTGTAAGGTATATCCAATAACTTGGAAAGATATTTTTTGGTGTATAGGATATGTTTTGCTTTACTTTCACCTGATGGCATATTCTTGTCTGCTTCAACCCAGGTTGATGCAGTGACTTCCCAACGCCCTTCTTTTATTCTTTTTTTTATCTGCTTGAGCATTTGAGGGTCATGTTCTTCTACAATTCTGTAGACAGATGCCTGAGATTGAGAAAATGTAAATTCAGGGTACTCATCCATAAGATCCAGCATTGTTCTGAATGTGTCAATAGTAATTGATACAGTCTCATCAAATCTCCACATCCAGTTCATATCTATATGTGCATGGGCTACACATATTAAGGTGAAACGCTTCATATATTCTGAAAGAGGGAGAAGGTCTTTCTCGCATTTTATAACGGTTTTTTTAGTTATTGCTCCTTCAGTTTTGTTCACTTCGTAAACAGTAGTTATTGCTTTATCAATAATTTCCTTAAATCCGAAGCTATATAATCTTTCTGATTCGTTCGCATATTCAAGTTGAGAAATTATTCTATCAGCCCAATAGCCTTGTTCTTTTATCTGTATAAGGCTTTTTAATAAATTTTTCGATTTTTCCATGGTAAACCTCCTAAAATGAACAATAATAGACAAAAATCTATTTTAATTGTATAATCACATAAGTAATACAGCAATTATGAAATCAGACAAATTATTAAGAAAAAATGACATTATGTAAATGAAAAAACCAATAATAGCATTACAAGGCCTGGATATGGAAATTACATTAGGATGCTTGAGGATAAAGGTAGTATCTTTAGTAGATGTACCAGCAGAACCTTCCTGGCATGTTACAAATCATTCGCATACTGATTTTGAGTTGCATGTAATACCTAGCGGACAGGGAATAGTTGAAATTGAAGGTAACTGTGTGAATCTGAAACCTAATGATGTCTATATAACGGGTCCTTTTGTGAATCATATGCAAAAATCATTTCCAACCGATCCTATGAGAGAATATTGCCTGGAGTGTGAGATTTCTATTGATGAAAAGAAAGATACTTTATCACTTACAAAAGAAGAGTCAGTTATTCTTCTAGAAAGCCTTTCAAAAACATATGAAAAAGCATACAACAATTCGGAAATAGTATCTCTTTTTGAAGAAGTTTTCGAAGAAGATAAAACAAGGGATACAGGTTTTTATATAAAAATACAACTTCTTATCCTCAATATCTTAATGACTGTATTTAGACAATTCGCATTTGAGTATAAAACGAGATTTGATTATACCTCAAGTAAAAAGACTAATGAAGAGCTAAGGATAACAAAGCTTATTAATTTTATAAAAGCTAATTACAGAAAAGACATTCTTCTTAAGGATGTTGAAAAAACTTTATTTCTCACAACAAGACAAATAAACAGGCTTATGATGAAAAAATTCAATTGTACTTTTCATGAATATCTGTCAAAATACAGGATAGGGAAAGCAAAAAAACTTCTTGAAAAGACAGACATGCCTATTGAGCAAGTAGCATTTGAATCAGGATTCTCATCACATTACTACATGTATCAGGTTTTTAAAAAGGAAAATATTGGGACTCCATTGAATTATAGAAAAAGCAGCACCTCCAAGTAGATGCTGCTGATTTTGATTAATTATTAAAATTAGTAAATCGAAAATTCTAAGGTTTTTTGTAAAACCTCATCGACATAAATTTCCACTACAAAATCTCCGGTAGGGAAATTGCTTCCAGTCCTGTCAATGCTGAAGTTTACCCAAGCATCATAGTTAATATAAAGTGGATCTGAAACCACAGTCTCTTCAGAATCAAGATGATACCAAACTGCTACGATATTCGCTCCTTCGTCAACATTTCTGACAAGGGCTGCAACATAAACAGTTGGAGTCGTACTTGGCACCCTTTTTACATGATCGAGCGGTTCTGATGTTGTAGGATCTACAGCAGTTGCGATATATGCCTGTTTTACATTTAACAAAGAAAATCCCCCATTGAGCCATACAGCAGCAAGCACTCCAATAATCACTATTATAATAATAATCGCTATTATCACGCCTGCTTTACTCTTTTTCGGTTGCATATACATAGGCTGGCCGTAAGGAGCTTGCTGCAGTGGTGGCCTTTGCTGGAACTGATTAGGTTGCTGTAACGGTGGCATTTGTTGGAACTGGTTCGGCTGTTGTGGTGTGGAAAGTACTGAGCCACAATTTATGCAAAATCTAACATTATCATCATTTCTTGCACCGCATTTTGGACAAAACATTTTTACTACCCCCTTTGTCTCTCTATTTAAGTATTACGGTATCATTACCACAATTTAACCGTATTACTCTGTGAGATAATTTTATCACGAATAATAACAAATCAATATAAATATTATATTGATTTGCTGATTTTTCTTAATATTCGTTTATCCAGCTTTTCAGTCTTCAAATTTTTTATACATGGCAGAATAATCCATTATATGCTGGTATGTCTTATTCAAAAGATAGTCAATATCAACAGTGCCAATTCCGAAAATTGAAGTATCCAATCTGTTTCTAATTGGAGCGGTCCAGTACGATGAGATGTGTTCAAAACCTTTCTGCATTCCAATAATCGAGCCGACTGTTGCGCCATTACAATCAGTATCAAATCCGGCTTGGACAGCAAGACATATCGATTTTGAATAGTCATTATTCCCATATAAAAGGGAAGCTACGACTACGCAGGTATTAGATATTGCATGACACCAGTCATGGCCTAAATGTTCATCATAATCAATATGGATATTTTCAAAACACTTTTCTAAAGTCATACCTGTTTCATGCTGTTTTATTATTTTTGTTACTGCTTTATACAATCTGGATGTGTATGGTATCTGATGCAAACCATAATCTATTGCTTGTTTTACATTATCACAACAAGCAGCAGCGGCTATAATTGCTGCTATGAGCATTGAGGAATATATGCCATTTTTTACATGGGAGACTCTTGCATCTTTCCATGCCATATATGCTGCTTTCTTAGGATCTCCTGGATTTATATAACCGTAATAATCTACTCTTATTTGAGCTCCTATCCATTCTCTGAAAGGATTCTTATAAATTGCTGTTTCCGGAGGCAAAAAACCTTTGACAATATTCAAAAATGCTACTCTTTCTGCTGTGCAGTATGCATTTTTGGGTTGTTTTTCCAACCATGATTTAGCTATATCATAGGATGTGAATTCATCCGTATACTTATCTATAATAACTGATGAGAGCACAGTGTAGTTTGTATCATCGTCTGAGGGAGCATAATCAATGGCATCTGCATAACATCTGTTTCTAAGATTGAATTTATATTTAGCATAAATTTCTTCATTCATATCAGATTTCAGTATATATCTATGCATAGGAAAATTACCTGTTTCTTTTAAAAGAGGGATAAGTTCATCGGTACGAATGCCTTCTACTGTTTTCCCAAGCAAACATCCGCATATGCGTCCCATCCATGCTCCTTTAACTTTGCTTTTTATAGCATGTTGTGATAGTTTAATAAAGGAATATTGAAAATCATGTTTAGTTAGAGGATAAATCATATTAATATCGTCAGGTTCATTAAATTGGTAGTCTAGCTGTTTTGGAGCATTCTGAATCATGGTATGAATAGTATCAGCCAATTGTTCTTTGTATGAAGATGTCTCTAATGCATGAACGCTTTCAATGAGATTCTTTAATTTTATTATGTCTTTACCTTCATCTATGCATTGCAGATACTCGACACCAAGTTGTGATGAATATACTTCCCACCAGTGAAGAGCTTGATAACTAGGCTGTATTTCTTTTTTTACCCTAAATTCCTGGTTAGAATCAGATGCTTCAATGCCAAGTATATAGTCTACCGATACATTGAACACCCTGCTTATGGAGATTAACTTATCGCTATCAGGTAAAGAAATATTCTTTTCCCATTTCTGTACAGCTTGTCTGCTTACATTTAATAATTCGGCAAAGCATTCCTGTGTGAGATTGTGTTTTTTTCGTAATTCCAGAATTTTATCACTAAGCATGTAAATACCTCCTTATATAATGATATATCATACAAAAGTAGGTCTCAACATACTTCAGTATATATTTATGCAACTACAGGTAGCGTTTGTAGTTAGATTAACTCAATATTTATTGTACATGAATCTTTAAGACGTATTAAGTAGTATTCATTATTTAAATTTCTAACAGGCCAACTCTCATTATCAATATATATTTTAAAGCTTTTTGTAGCCATAATGACAAGATCAGCAGTAGCAGCGCATTCTGCGTTGAAAGAAATCAAAAATTCAGATTCTTTGTAATTTTTTATACAACCACCTGTAAAACTGCATATCATAAAATCATATGATTCAGAGGTGTTGAAAATTTGCAATAAATGATTATCTTTTGTCATGAATTCATCTGGAATAACACAAGTTTTAAAAAGCTTTATGCCGTCAACAACAATATATGAAAATTCCTCAGTTCCAAAAGATGACACAGCCCAACGGCCTTTTCTGACAGTAAGATTGGAAATATTTACATTACTGCAACCATCTGGCAGTATCCTTATATTACCGAAATCAGTTATTATTCCAGCAGCTGATTCTATTATAGTTCTAAAAATACCTGTTGCACAGTTACAGTTCCATGCTTGTCCATGCTGTTTCCATCCCTCCATATAGTCTGCTGTGTCAAGTTCCAACAATTCCATTACAGCTTTATATCCTTCCCACATTCTTTCAGTTAAGTTTAAGTAATGTAAGATTGCTGAGGTAGTCCTGTACCTGTCTTTTCCAATCATAAAACCTTTTCGTAGCAGCTTCATAGCATATATATCCCAGTGTGGATACCAAGAATGGTGTACGCTTTCATTGTTCCTATTCTTATCATAAAGAGGCATTACCCTTATCCCCATGGGATGAACGTAATTTTGATTTATAAAAGTTGCAATTTGGTTGATTTTTTTATAAAAAAGCGAATATCCGAAGCTGGTGTATGCACCCATGTAAGCATAAAGCGGAAATGTGATATTCTGACTGTTATCGTCGTAAATGCTGTCTATTAATGTTCCATATTCTTCATTAAAAAAGTCTTTTATGTAATTATCTTCAATTTTTGTAAAAATATCAAAAGCAAGTTCTTTTGTAGGTATATCATTTAAGATAGATGCGGTTATTTCCATAATCCTGCATGCTGTATAGAAAGTTCCGGTTTCCATTGCAGTTCTAGAGTTCTCATTTCGTCCTAAAGCCTTTAGATTATCAGGATAAAATCCAGGGCCTTTTATATATCCCTTTGCATCTGTTTTATTTACTAAACCCATCCAAATCTGTTTTAAATCTGCATAAATTTCTTTTAGATAAGCGTAATCTTCAGCATCTATGCAATACTGATATGCAAGAATTATGAACAAAGAATCTTCTGCACAGAAATGCATCGTCTGCATTACATTATATTCCCTGTCATATCTATGAGGTACTGATCCGTCTATCCATCGGTGGGAAAGTATAAAAGATATTATATCCTTTTGCCCTTTGTAGTCGTTCCACTTAGACATTTCCATAGCTGTTACTATATTGTCCCATCCCCATACCCAGTAATAACTACTGGATGAAGCACGTGTCATTCCACTTTGGCTTTGTTTGGCTGACTCGACATACATGGGTATGCTCGAAAATAATATCTTTGTACTATTAAATTTTTCCATGCTGATTGCGGGACTGTTTGCAATTATTTCCTCATACCTTTTATCTTGTATTATTTCTAGGTTTTCCTTATCCTTAATCATATTTAAGGCTTTAGATTGAGCTTCATGAGCTGTATCACCAAAACATATACATAGATCAATACTGCTACTTATATTTTTAAAACTCAAAATTATTTTTTTACCTTCTTTATCTCGTTCAGTAGTGAATTTATTAAAAGAATGTATAACCATACAACATTGCGAATCAATAAAGAGTTCGTTACTTCTTAAAATATCTTCATCTGCAATAGGTAAGACATCCAGATTATTTACATCAATCCATTCTTCAGTGTTGAATATTCTTTTATGCTCTTTAACAGGTACCAGATATGCACCTTTTTGTTTTATCCAATCGGAAAGCAGATATCTGTTTATGCCTTTGAATGTGATAGAATTTTTCCGGATAATACCTGAATCCCATGTCATATTCCCATGAACATTCGTGTAAAATGATTTCATGTTGAAAGAGATATCAAAAGATGAGCAAGGTTCAGTTTCGAAATGCAGAAAAAGAACAGAGTCAAACGTAAAACAGGTTGCTTCTGCAAATATACTATTGTCATTCTTTAATAAAAACTTACATTTATATGGCAAGGCTTTGTAATCGGACAGTTCAAGTTCTTTATTTGTTAAGAATCTGAATGCAGGATCTTCTAATCCGCTTTTGATCATTTTTGCATTTCTGGATACTGGCTGGGAACCATGATAATCTACTGCTGATATCCCATATTTACCGAAACAGACAGCAATTTTTGAATCAGTTATCCAATTGCATGGTAAAAGCATACCATTGAAACTATTTTCATACTCGATTGCATATCTTAAAAAAAGTTCGTTCTCACTATTTATTTTTTTATTTTTAAAATTACTCATGTCAGTATTCCTTTACTATATGGGAGAAAGGTTTTTCATTAAAAGATTTAAGGTTTATTTCTATCTTTTTCCCATTTTTAATCCATATCAAAGTATTATTATTATAAAACATCTCAACATTTTGTTTATCTTCAGAATCTGAAGAATAAGCAGAAATAAAAGTAATAGCTTTTGAGCAAGGAAAAAATTTATTTCTTAATATCTGTACTCTTTCCTCCATATTTGTTATCGGTTTATCCCACATCCATGTAAAATCCTTCCAATCCATAGAAAAAGCTTTTTTAAATAAAGGCTCATCGAGCCCTTTATAGCTCCAATCCATTACTTCGCTGTTTATATTATTAAAGGTCCATATATGCATATTCATACCTGTCTGGCCATTAAACCCATAATAATTGTTCTGGTGTTCATACGAATTTGTTGTCAATAGGAAATTTTGCTCAAAAGGCAAGCTGCCTTTAACTTCATCAATAATAAGCAAAGCTTTATGAGCCATTAGATATATAATACTTCTTTTCCATATATGTTTATCAATTTTTATTGGATCTTGAGCATATCTGAAATTCCAGGTCGGATCAGTTATCGGCCATAAAGGCCATTCTTGTATTTCTGATATTTCAGTTTTTGTAACAAACAAAAACATATCTTTATCATGTTTCGCGCATATTAGTGAACCTCTTGCTTGATCTGTCTTCATATCAATACTGATTCTGTTATGCATGAATGATGCATCACATGGAGGAAAATACTGGCTTCCAATATCTATCAGTAAAGGGGTATTATTTTCATACCAGATAATTGTGGATTCATCATGATCATAATGCATGGAAATATCACCGCTTTTAAGACATAGATAACTATTGTTCATTCTCGCTATTGCGCCAAAACCTTCATATTCATATAACAGTTTATATTTTTCTTTTTCATATGGCAGAGTGTTATCTGTTAAAAGGAGCATTTTGAATGTTGAATTCAATTCCCCTCCACTGGAAAAAACCGGAGATCCAGCATATTTCCATGCTCTGATCATTTTTTTAGAGAATGATGTTCCTTGAGTCATTTTTCCTGCCCAGGCGAATATATTGGAAAAAGACTGAGACCAGTAGTTAGCTGCAGTATCACCAAGAGTTGGTATCATGTGAGCTCCATATCTGATGTCATAAGGTGTCTGAATATCGCTCAAAAATTCCAAAGTTTTTCTGAATCTTGCGTTTTTAAAATAGTTTTTATGTCCATTATTTTTCAGTGCAGTAAAAAGGATTATCAAGTAATTCATGGAATATGCTTGATAATTTGGAGCTTCTATCCATGCACCGGAATCTTTTATGCAAAATTTTAATTCTTTTTCTATCTGTTTCTGTACATATTTTATAATCTGTCTTGATAAAGGATAATCTTTAAGAAGGCATGCAAGAATACCTAAAGCAGAGAAGCGGTCGCTATGGAAATTTCTGTTTCCCATCCTGAATCCATTTTTTTTATCCGGCCAGTAATCCTCAGCTTCTATAACACGCATTATAAATACAAATGCTGAATATATGAATTGTTTGTCGTAATTTGAATAATGTCTGGAACCGCATGTAAGGTCGAAATCAATCGCTATTAATCGTATTGGTCTGCTCAATCTGATACAGACGATTTCATGCAAGGAATAACCGAATGTAGTTATAAGCTGTATGCGTGACAAAAGCCATATGGAAATTTTTTGTTTTGTTATTAATGCATATTTTTCATCATCAAGGGCACAGTATACTCCAGCTGGATCAAAACCGGCTTTATCATCTTTGTGTTGTTGAATGGTATTTTTTATCCATGGCCAATTGCTAATACGTTCTTGTGTAGCTTTTATCTGTTTATTATCTGCTAAGACATGAGGAGTATAAGTAATGTTTTGCTGTATTATGTTTAGCCATTCTAGTGTTTTGGAAAAGTTTATTCCTCCGTACGCAGCGCATAGACGATCAGAAAGGTATATTCTTTCGATTGGGTTATCAAGCATATTCTCCCAGTTCTGGTAATCAGTTCTTAGATTTATGTAATTGTTTTTTTCATAAGACAAACCGCTGTATAAAGACAAGAGCCAGCTTCTTTTTCCTTTATTTACAGGGGCTTCGATTATAAAGGAATCATCCATATATGTCTTGATATTTTGTGCTTGGGCATTTTCCCATTTCCCTGCATTTATCGGGACTATGCAGATACCAAGTCTGTCGTCATAATATTGTATGAGTGTTGCTGTATCTTTATCCCATGAATAGAAAGGTTGTAAGAATATAGGATTTTTTTGATTACTTGTGTTAAAGGTAATTCTTTTCCATTGATCAGGAACACCTAATTCTTTTGATGGAGTATGCATCCTTGCATATGTTTTTTTAGGAATAAAGGACGATTTTATTATGAAACTGTTGGAAAATCCCACATCGGAAGTTTCTGTGATTACAATTTCATTCATTTCTTTATGCATATCTATAACGGCTTTATACTTGCCTTGCTCAAAAAAATCATACTTTATCGTTATCCTAGCATGTAAAGTTTTGTTTTCAATCCTTACCTTGATATGAGCTTTGTCAAATTCCTTTTTCCAAATGCCATGTGTGGATATATGCTTGCTTGATACCAACATTACCGGAGCAGGAATTTCGTTTCCGTAATATGTGCCGCTTGAAGGTATATGTAAAATAAGACTGCTATTGCTGATGGATTTATAACCATTTGTTTTTTTTATCGAAATACATTTATTTTCTTTATAATCCTGTGGCGTATCTGCTATGTACATTTTTTTTGTTTCAAAAGGATAAAGCGACAGCATGAATCCTATTTTTAACTTATTATTCTTAAAAGATATGAAATCCGCTTCAGTCATAATATCTAGTGAATTATATAAACAAAGATTCTTGATGTCTAGCGAGCCATTATAACTAACATCGATTATTGTATACTGTTTTGGCCATTGTATGCCGAATGGTTCTTTTACACTGATACTTATATGTGTCATAAACCCTCCTGTACATCAATTTCAAAATCCAATGTATCAGCTTCATTATTCTGGTTTTTAAGAGTGATAATAAATTTATTTAATCCGATATCGGATTTATTTGGAATACCTGACAGATATCCGTCATAATCTCTAACCTTGAGCCAAGAAGGTCCTTCAATTGAGAAAAACAGCTTATCTGCTAGTGTGAAATCTGTGAACATTGGATTTTCAGGAGTCCTATTATACCTCATCATGCCTGTTGAATACACATATTCAATATATGACGAATACATACATCCTGAATATGCGTATGTGCATATAGAATCCTTATGTATCCATGGGTGGGGAAGACTGATATAATCCGAGCAGATGCTGCTGTTTCCTTTTTTGTCGACAGCTATTATCCTGTAATGATATTTCAAAGAATTTTTAATGTCTTCATCGCTTAGATTGATATAAGATGTCTTTACGTCCTTAATATGGTTCATTGGATATAGTATCTTTGTCGCCTCAGTATCTTTACGTTTAATGTTTGTTGAATACTCCTTGTCTGAAGGAGTAAATGCGGCTTCACTAGAACCATACACCTTGTAATATAATGCCTGTTTATCTTTTGTCCAGCTAATTAATACATCCCGCTCTTTAATCGTAAGTACCAGTTCTTCAGGTTTTTTAGGAGCTGTATGCTTAAAATCAGATATATGGCTCCATGGGCCCCATACTCCATGCCGGTTTTTTGATCGTATTTTCCAAAAATATTGCACATTGGGTTCCAAAATGGCATTACAGTCAATTTCTATAAATGGGTTTGATATGATTCTATGAAAAATAGGTAAATAAGGTATCTCGCATACTGGTTCATCACTTAATATAAACTCATAAGACTGAGCATCGTCTGAAGACCATTCAAATTTGTTCAGATTTTTTTTCTTAAGTATAGGAGGTTTTGGTTTTTTCATTGTAGAATGAATATAGTCATGATTCACTTTTAGTTTCCCTTTATCCGCTTCTATGCAAAGATTGTTTATTCCGCTATTTAAAGAGCAGAGTGCGACCCTGTTGGCTTGGAAGAATAGGGTTATGGTATATATTCTGAACTCAGCTTTAAATGCCTTAAATTCAAGATAAATGTTGTTTTGGATTGAGTTTAATGCTTTTGAATTAAAATTACCGAAGTATGCGCAGAATTCCTGTCTTGATGCATACTCAGCTTTTTCCTCTGAGTAATCCGAGGTTATTGAAAGTGAACCTTTATACAATCTGCCTTCAATTTGAATACCGGTAATAGGGTATGGACATTGTGAAAAATACCAAGCTTTTGCTAGTGTTTCACAAGAGAAGATATTCTTTTCAAGTTGCATTTTATTTAGTTCAAAAAATCTTTTTATATGATTATTTCTTTCAAGATTAAGTATTTTTCTTCCAGTAACAATATTTGCATGAGGTCGTGCTGTGCCAACAAAAGTGCCATTGAAGGAATAGGAAAATTCCATCCGTTCTTTAGGTCTTAGAAAGTAACCCATTGTATATGGATCTGAATATCTGTCAGACCATCTATCAATCCACCCATCCTTATAACCTATCATACTTGCAAGTTCATACATTGACTCATCAGAAGAACGTCTTAATAGATATGTGTCTTTTGATAACTTGTCGTAAGTTTCAATTGATTTTCGGTCTTTTCTTATTATACTTCCATAAAAAGGAGAGCATCCCCCATAAAGAGCATCAACATAAATATCTGACATATCTAAAAAAAGCCTTAATGCTGCATGACTTCCATTGCTTAGACTGCCTGTTTTTGAAGATATACCTGCAGATTGAGCCATTAATGCTAACAGACCATTAAAACTGCCGCAGGCTCCCGAACCCATTGAGTTTAAGAATCTTATTACTGAAAATTTTCCATCATCTTTAAAATTACTATTAGGCCATGTAATGCCTTTTAACATATATTTTCTTACAAAATCCCATAAAGCCAATACTTTTTTTAAATCGGTATCACAGTTATAAAGAATTGACTCAAGCAAAGAGGGCATATTGGAAAAATTCAGATTATTATTTCTAATTCCATACACATATATATCTTTTTCATCATTGTTTTCTATGGAATACCCGATGTTATTTTGGAATGCAGGTTCTTCGCTTGGCTGCAAGGATGTATTAATATAATCGAGTGTTGATAAGTTATCTATAGTATATTCGAACATTGATTTTTTTGTTCTAACGCTTCTTGAACTATGTAAGACATATCGAAATCCTATACTTGAAAGCATTGCATTTTCTGGATGGATGGCATCAAAAGATTTGGTTTCACCATTTGTGTAACTGATTATTATATTATTGCTATCAGTTGAGATAGATTTTACTGCTAGCTTAACAGGTTTAGGCTTTTCAGTATCTTTTCTCTGAACATCAGGATCTTTTGAGTACAGCAAGTTCTGTTGTTTTTTTGCAACATGCCGGTCTAGATATAACTGTCCGTAGTAATTACCTGTATCATCCAGAATGGCTATTACGGCAGGTTCAATTATGCCATCTGGATAAGTTGCAACATAAATTAATCCTTTTGCGTGAGTAATTGAGTATGGAGCATTTAAAACTGGACCGAAGGGCTTAATAAAGTCCTTTTTAATAAGAAGCAATCTATTATTATACATATCACAAGCAAGGTAGGTGTGATTTTTAAACTCAGTAAG
>Ga0116149_1000975_pt1 | contig 36316 bp, 31 predicted proteins | sample AD_UKC057_MetaG_FD_89787 | JGI IMG/M metagenome (GOLD analysis project Ga0116149, IMG submission 89787) | Active sludge microbial communities of municipal wastewater-treating anaerobic digesters from USA - AD_UKC057_MetaG | ecosystem: Engineered > Bioreactor > Anaerobic > Digestate | place: USA...
ACTCGCCCATCTCTGGGCGCACCAAAGCCAAAACCAAGGGACGGGCAGCAGCCTGTCCTTCTCCGGTCCCGTGCTTCGCAGCTACTCGACGGCCATCGGGGAGCTTGTCCAAACGAAGGACGGAACCCTGGCCGTGCTCAACGCGATCGACTACAGCGTCTCCACGAGCCGGCACCAGCGCTACATGCGGCAGGCGGTTTCCCACCTGCCGTCCGTGGAGGTCTGGGGCGTCGACTGCGGAGAGTCCTGGATCGTGCCGAAGGACGCGAAGGGCCGGGCCGACAAGAAGTGGGTCCGGGAGCAAATCAAAACCTCGTTGGCCAAGGCGGCCGAGCGAATGGAGCAGGCGGGCCGGGCCCGAAAACCCGACATCTTGAACTATCTGGCAAGCCAGGCGGACCGCCTTGTCCGCAACGCCGAGACCTTGGCGGAGTGGTTCAAGGTCAAGATGCCGAAGGTCGAGCTCGGCGACCTGGTGGCCCGCGCCGCCGAGATCCGGAAGCAGGAGGCCACCCGCCTGAAGCGGCTCGAGGCCAAACTGCTGAAGGAGAACGCGGAGAAGATCGAGGCGTGGCAGAACAACGAGCCGGGGGCTTGTATTCCGCATGGCGTCTCCAAGGTGTTCTTGCGGCGCCGCACGGTAGCGTACGACGGGACGAAAACGGACGCCGTGGACACCAGCAAGGGCGCCGTCATCCCTTGGGACGACGCGATCCGGCTGTTCCGGTTCGCGATGGCCAAGCGCAAAAAGGGCTGGCGGCGCAACGGCGAGACCTTCGCCGTCGGCCGCTACCAACTCGACGCCGTGAACAAGAACGGCATCGTGGCCGGGTGCCATCGGATCGGGTTCAACGAGATCGAGAGACTGGCAAAGAAAGAAGGAGTGACATGAAACAAAACGTAACGGAGTCCGACTTCGTGGACGGGTTCGACCGGGTCGGCAGAAGCGAGAACTTCAGTCGGCAAGGCCGCCGCGCCCTGTACGAGTATCTGACCGAACTCGAGGAAAGTTGCGGCGAGGAGCTGGAGTACGACCCCGTTGCCGTCTGCTGCGACTACTCGGAATACGCGGGCGCGGTCGAGGCGGCGGAAGACTTCGGCTGGAAAGGCCGCGACCCGGACGACGAGGACGCCGCGAATCGACCGGGAGCTTCGCGCCAACGGATCATACGTCCAGGGATCTCCCGGCAAGCTGGAAAAATTCATGCCGCCGGAGGTTCCCCGCGACCTGGAGCGCAGGCTCCGGCACGCTGGGCGCCTCTTGGGAACGATCCGCATCGACTGCATGCTTGACGGTCCTGACGGGACGCTGGACCCGGATCTGCTAGAGCAGCAGCTTGGCGATCTGGAGGAGATATTGCAATGCTAAAACTGAGAAATATAAACGCCCCCGGCGTCCGACGGGTCCGTGCATTACATGAACTGTTGGAGCTTGTGGACCGCTGGCACGGCTGGGAATCTCGCAACATGGAGGGCGCCATCGTCACCATGAACAAATGCGAGACTCTCGGCTGTCCGACGGGAGTACACAGCTCCCCGTTCTGCCCGGCGTGCCTGACAGAGCTAAAGGCTTCATTGGAAGCAGCCGAGTTAAATGCAGCCCGGGAGTTAATGAACGAAGGAATCAAACGCAGGAAAGCGGTGAAAGAGTGAACAAGAAATACTGGGCCTTCGTAGGACGCATCCCCGAGGGAGAAAACTACTTCTGGGCGACCGAAAAGCCGAAGACGCGCAAGCAGGCGTTCGCCCTGTTCAAGGGGTTCGTGTTTGCGAACGAGGCCGTCGACCGCGCAGGCGAGGCGGCCCTTCAAGCGGGCTACAGCCAGACGCTGATCGTCGACGGGGCGTTCTCGTCGGAGTCCAAGATCGAAACGCACGGAGTGCTATGAGTCTCGACAAGGCCATCAAGCACGGCAAAGAGAAGCGCAAGCCCTACCGTGGCGCCAAGGCCGTGGACAAGAGCTGCCGCAACCATGGGGACTGCCCTTGGTACAAGAAGAACATCAAACACAAATTGGGGCGGCAAGCTCCGTTGGAGGAAGAATGAAAACAAAGTTCAAAGGGTTCAAATGGTACACGGTCGTCCTGCTGTACCCGGAATACTGCACCGAAGACTACGGCGCGGACATCTCGGTGCAATGGGTGCGCGTGAAAAACGACGCGCCGGACGACGAGACGCTGTACTCGCGGGCCGCCGACCAGGCGCGCAAGCAGTGCGTCGAAGGAAACGAGTCGGGCGAGTTCGGCGACCCGCCGGGCTCGGACCTGAAAGTGATCGCGGTCTTCGAGGGCCGCCGGCTGTGCGTAGCCGACGCGACGTGGAAACTATAAAACAAGGAGAACAACAAATGCACTACTGCATATTGGCGATATTCGATGAACCCAAAACCGTGGATACCGTGGAGGAGGCCGTAGAGAAACTGCTGGCCCCGTACTGCAACATAGAGTGGGACTGGTACCAGATCGGCGGCCGCTGGACGGGACTGTTCGACGGGTACGATCCGGACAAAGACCCAAACAACCTGGTCGAGTGCGAATACTGCGGAGGGACCGGAAAAAGGACGGACATCGAAGTGGCCAACGGCTGCAACGCGTGCGAAGGGACCGGCAAAAGATTGAAGTGGCCCACGGGGTGGGCCGTTCGCGCCGGGGACATTCTGCCGGTCGACAAGCTGACCGGGGAACATCTCGACGTGCACGACGTCTGCTGCGAAGGACACGGGTGGTTCGACGGGTACCGCTACGCGCCGTGGACGGAGGGCCCCGCGAGATTCGTCGACAAGGAACTTCCGCCGCTTAAATGGCTGAAGAAAACTTATCCGAACGGGGTGGCGGTCGTGGTCGACTGCCACAGCTAAAGGAGAGCAACAATGAAGAGAGAAAAACAGGTCTGGGCGGGGGAGTTCGGCTCCTCCCTCAACGCCGCGCGCATCGCGATGGAGCTGCCGAACGAAGCGAAGGACATGGACGACAGCAAGACGGCGGTCGCCGTCGCCTGCTCGGCGATGACGCTGGGCGAGGTCGAGTTCAAGCGCGGCCCGAACCCGTGGGAAGGCGCCACCCTGGACTGGGAGACGGCGTGCGCGAGAATTGCGCAGCGAATCGTGGACACCGGGAAGCCGGCGACGAAGCAATGGATGCTGAAAATGATGAGAGGAGAAACATGAGCGAAAAAGAATTCACGGTTTGGTCCGAGGGGTTCGCCGCGACCGGCGGGGGCGGCCCCGCGCGAAAACTGGGGACGGCGAAAGGCGCCACCTTCCTCGACGCGGTAGCCAACCTGCGGGACCGGCTGGAGCGGGAAAAGCCAGCCGAGTATGGAATTGGCTTCTTCCGCATCGAAAAGGACAAAGCCTATTATTGGGGCTGCCGGCTATTTGACAACGAGCGGGCGGCCAGAAGGAGCTTCGGATGAGCAACATGGCGATACCGCATGAAATACTAGGAGGAAAAGAATGAGCGAGAACAAAAAGTCGTTGCCTGAGCAGTTCTCCTGCGCCGACGGCCAGGTGGCCTGCCCGCGCTGCGGCGGGCACGACTTCGTCGAGGACGACTTGATCCCGGGCGAAGCCCAAATACAAGGCGTGTTCGCCGACGGCTCGATCGACTGGGTCGGGTACACGGAAGTCGACTGGGACGGACAGCGTCCGGCCGGCAAGCTGAAGTTCCGCTGCACCGGTTGCGGAAAACGGACTTCGGACCTGCGCCGCTGGATCGTGAAAGCGAGGAAGAAATGAGCAAGAAAACGCTGCAAAACCTGATTGAAACCTGCGAGTTCGTTCCCGCGACGAGCCTGGTGCCCCGGAGCTGGGGCTCCTGGTTCTGGTCGCAGTTCTCGGAGGGCGCCCCGTTCACCTGGGGTGACAACAACCGGTCGCTGGTGGACTTCGAGTCCTTCATCGAGCACGCTGCCGAGACCTTCTCGAACGGCGAGGACTTGTCCATCGCGGGCAACCGCGCGTTCCGGCGCTGGTTGAAGAAGATGGCGGAGTACCGCGAAGAGGCCAAGCACGGCCCCGTCTACATCGACCTGGAGAACTGAAATGAGCAAAAAAATCAACAGGGCCCTGCTGCAGGACATCCTGTCCAAGGGCGAAGGTGTGAAGACGGTCAGCTCGGAGGCCGTCGACTGGATCATCGGCTACGCCGAAGAAATGGCGAAGCGCATGGCCAAGGACGGCCGGCGCTCTCCAAGCGGACGACTCATGGGCTTCAACATGGAGCCCGCTGTCGCCGTTTCCGTCGACTATCGAAATGTCGAACTCCGGGTCCTCGGCGCCAAGTCCGTGAAGGCCATCACCGGCCCCACGGAAAACCCGACCGTGACGGAGGCCAAGTGGTCTGAGTACAATGACTGGCAGACCGCCGTAAAGCGCGGCGAGACGAAGCTCCCGTTCGAGGAGTGGAAGAAGGAGAAAAACAATGGATAGCGAACTCGCGATGAAGATCATCGGCGCCGGGTTCGCCCCGCCCGACTACGGGCTGCAGAAGCCCGACCCGCGCGGGAAGGAGTACGGAAGATTCGCCGCGTACGCGACGCAGGCGGGGGAGATCCGCGTGACGAAGTGTTCGCGGAACGGGGCCTACGAATGGTCCTGCCTGTTCGAGAACGCGGAGAACTTTCTCGCCTGGGCGAAGGAGTGCACGTGAACCGAATGACGAACTGCGACGACCGGTGCTGCGGGGCATGCCCCGCCTGCATCGGTCCCGCCGCGTACGACGACGGGCGCGAAACCGAATACGAGGTCGTCTTCTGGCGCGACCAGAAGCAGGCGGTCCGCGTGTCGGCGCGGGACGAAGACCGGGCGGAGCGGCGCGCGCGGGAGCTTCTCGCCGAGGACAAGTGGGAAACGCTGGACGTGGAAACCGAAACGAAGGAGATCGAATGAGCGACAGATGCTACGTTGAAATCAATCGGTCGAATACGTCGCGGGCGAATTGGGGTGGGCAATCGAAAACAAGGGGGTTGACGGCAAACAGAAAAAGTAGTTGCATCCGGGCATATTCCGAAAGGTCAACATGCAAGATGCGCCGCTGTCAATATGGGCGATCAGGAAACTGGTTGCGCTTTCCCACCTGAACCAGCTCGCCGAATCCCTGGCTTCCGTGCGCCGCTCAAGGCAGTGGACGATGGACGGGCTGGAAGACTTTGCGCTGCTGCAAACTCCAGCCTACTCGAAGCTATGGGAACAGGCGTTCCCGATGCCCAACGATCCAGACAAAGAAGAAGCCCGCCGGAGATTGCTCCGCGGGCTTCCTCCCATTTTGCACGCCGACGTGGCAAAGTTGCGGGCAATTCATGCGCCCGCCGACTTCGCCGAATACGTGCGGATACTGAAACCTTTCACCATTTTAGGAGCTTTGCATGTTAGAATTACACTCATACCAGGAAGCGCCGATGCCGGCGCTGGAAACGCTTGTGCGTGCGAACAAACCGCTCGTGCTGCTGGCGGCCTCGACGGGCTACGGCAAGACGGTGATGGCCCTCGAGCTGATGAAGCGGGCGAACCGGCCGTTCGGCGTACTGGCCCCGCGGGTAACCTTGTCTGCCTGGGCGAAGACCGCGGCCGCGATGGGGCTGTCTTCCAAATTCACGTACAACGTGGAAAAGCTGCGCACGGGCCGACAGCCGAAAGTGCTCGAGAAAAAGAGCAACTACGTGTGGACATGGACGGGGCTGGAACCGGGCGACTGGCTGATCGTGGACGAAATTCACCGGCACGGCGGCCTGGAAAGCCAGAACGCGTACATGGCGGCCAACGCGAAAGCGCGCGGGATAAACGTGCTCGGCTTGAGCGCGACGCTCGCCGACTCGCCGTTGAAGCTGCGACTCCTTCTCCATTTGTCTGAGCTGGTATCGTGGAAGAATTTCTATAGCTGGGCCCGGGAACACGGGTGCTTCCGCGACCCGGCGATCAACGGGCACCCGTGGCGCTTCGTCAAGGGGCGCCGCGCGACCGAGATCATGGCGGGCATCAACGCGCAGCTGTTCCCCGCTTTCGGGGTGCGCCTGCGCAGCGAGGACGTCCCCGGCTTCCCAAAGGTGCAGAACATCGTGGACCCCGTCACGCCGAGCGACGCCGCCCGGAAAGCGACGCAAGCCGCGTACGCTTCGCTGGCCGAAGAGCTGAAGAACCCGGATGCTTCCAAACACGAGATGGTTCGGATGCTCCGCTGGCGCCAGAGGATCGAGGCGGAGAAGCTGCCCGTTCTGAAGGAGCTCGTCGAAGAATCGCTGGAAGAAGGAATGTCGGTCGTGGTGTCGTTCAACTTTACCACCCCGCTGTTCCAGTTCGCCGACGAAATGAAGGCGCACGCTCCTGCGCTGGTGTACGGGAGCGACCCGCAGGGCCGCACCCAGACGCCTGCGGAGCGGGACGCCCATGTCGCCAGGTTCCAGTCGAACGAGACGCGCCTCTGCGCGCTTTCGATCGACGCCGGCGGAGTGGGGCTTAGCCTTGGCGACGAGCACGGGGGGCACCCGCGCATCGCCTACCACAACCTGCCGCTGACTTCGGTCGGACTTGTTCAGCTGCTCGGCCGGGTACATAGGGCCAACAGCAAGACGCCGTCCATCAACCGGATCGTGCTGCTGGACGGCGTGCCGATCGAAGAACGCGTGTTCCGGATTCTGTCCGGAAAAATATCGAACATGTCGGCGTTGCAGGACGACGACCTGGACCTGTCGAAGCTAATAGAATAACCAACAAAGGAAACCCAATGGCTAAAATCAGCCCATCAAAACTAGACTACCTGAAATTCTGCCCCAAATTTGCCTTCGAGGAATTCGTTTCGAACGAAGCCGCCGAAGAAGGCACCATGCTGCACGGCCGACTTGAAACCGGCGAATTCGACGGGCTCGAAGGCGAGCAGCTGAGCGCCGTCGAAACCGCGCAGGAAGCCATGTCCGCGCTCCAAGTCGGGTGGCTCGGCTGGCAAAGCGACTCCGACGGCTACGTCCGGCTGCCCGAGCTGAAGCTGGAGTGCCGCTACGGGCTCCGCGGAACGTCGGACCTCGTGTGTCTCGCGTTTCCAAAGCGACGCGCGCTCGCCGGCGATTGGAAACTGGGCAGGTTGGGTCTAATCACGACCGCCGAGAATTGTCTCCAGCTTCGGGCCTACGCCGACGCAGTGTTCGCGCGCTGGGCGAAGGATATAGACGAAGTCCTCGTTGCCTTGGTTGCCCCGCGCACCGAAGAACTGGAGACCCACGTCTACACCCGCGACTCCATCGAAGCCGGCATGAAGGAAATCGACGCCGTCATCAAGCGCGCCGACGATCCGTTCGCGCCGCCGACGCCGCACGATCTGCTTTGCGGCAAATGCGCCCATCGCGCCCGCTGCCCCGCGTTCCAGACTGCCATTGTCGCCCCGGCGACGGAGGCGGCCCTGACGTTCCCCGTGGCCTCGTTGCTGGCGCCCGTGGACACGCTGACGGAAACGGAGATCAGCCAGAACCTGGCCATGATCGACCTGCTCGTGAAGTACGCGGAGGCCCGCAAGCCCTTGCTTACCCAGCGCGTGTTCGAGTCCGGCCTCGAGGTCCCCGGGTACTCCCGGCGGGAACGGGAAGGCAACGCCTACGTGTCCGGCGACGACGTGCTGTCGGTCTACGAGAAGCTGCGCGGCGCGATGTCCGTGGAGGACTTCCTGTCGTGCTGTGGCAAGCCGGGGCTGTCGAAACTGGCCGAGAAGCTGGCGGAGACGGGCGGAACGAAGCGCGAAGCTCGGCAGGCGGTGGAGGACGCGCTCGGCGACCTCGTCAAGCGGGGCAGCCCCGTGCGATTCCTGCAGCGCAGCGCCAAACTGAGCAGCGAACTGCTGCTCAAGGAACCAAAGTAGGCATGGCAAAAAACGACCTGTCCGCCTTCTTGGCCCTGTGCCTCGCCCGCGCCGACCACCATCGCAACATAGCGGCCGACGAGAACACGCGGGCCCTGCTGGCGGAGGAGCTGTTGATCCGCGCCGCCGAGCTGGACGAAATCGTGCGGCTCGCCAAGGAAGAGTTCAAACCAAAATAACAACCCGCAACGCCGGCCCCGTTCCCCGAAAAGGAGCGGGGCCGCCTTGCATTTTAGGACCGGGGCACCTGGATAGGGCGGGCTGAACGCAGCCCGGCCGCGCCGATCGCGCGTTTCTTGTAGCCGCGGCACCCGGTCCACTTTTAACAAGGAGAACAAATGATAGACCACAAAACAAACCCGCATCTTTTCACGCTTCAGACAATGGGCGATAGATGCTGGCTGCGGATTCGCGTCCGCAAGGAAGACATGAAAATCTGGAACAAGATCTTCGGGGACCTGTCCAACTGTCTCGATGAAACGGAGGAAGAGACCGACAAAACGCTGACCGGAGTTTGTTATGAAGCAAACTACGGATGGACCACCGAACTCACGGACGCGGCGGTGCGCGGTTGCGTGTTCGAGGGAGAAAGCGCGGCCGGCAACGGGTACGGGCCAAGCACGTTCGCCGGGTTCGACGGTGACTTTTTCGTCGTGGACACCGGGCACGATGGGGGCTACGTCGTGGCGCTCGACGAGGACACGATCTCAATCCCGCCGGCGGAGAAGGAGCGACTGAGGAAGAGCATCCGCGGAATCGCCGCGGCAAGGAAAGCATTGAACAAACTGGAGAAACAGAAATGAAGGCAACAATCAACCTGACGATCCACGCCCCGAGCAAGAAGGCGGCGCAGGCTATGCTCGACCACCTGCTGTGGGCGTGGCACGCGCTCCACAAATCCGGGGACGCCCCGATAGGAGGGTTCCTGGAGCACGGAGAAATCAAGCAAGCGAAGAAGGAGAAGAAACATGGCAAAACAAAATGACGGAGGCCCGGCGTTTCCGTGACTGGCAGACGGCGATTAAAGAAGGAACAACAAGGCTCCCGTTCGCGGAGCGGAAAGCGAAGAATGAAAAAGAAAAGTAGAAAGCCGTTCGTCCTCGTCTGCGTGTCCGGAGGTTGCGCGCATTTGGCGTACCATCCGAGAGGCGTCGAAGTGGCGTGCATCGACTGGGACGCCTTCGACGGAAGGCACGCGACGCAGGCCGAAATCACGAAATTGTTTGCCTTGGCGGCGCGGGTTCCGAACGCCGAAACGCGCGCCATGTTGCGCGACGACGTCATGCGGATCAAGTTGCGCGGCACCGTGGAGGCCCTCGAGGAAATGACGCAGGTCGAAATGGCCGACAAGAAACGGAGGACCGCGTGCCGCAGAACGAAAAAGCGAGGGTAAGGAGGCAGGCGAACGGAATTGCCAGCTCCATCCTGGAACAGCACAAGCTGTACCTGAAGTTTCAGGAGGACGGCGAGCCGTTCGTCTACGACAACGAGGAGTTCACGGATTCGCGCGACTTGGTCGACCGCATCCGCGAGGAGCCGTTGTCCATCCAGGTGCGCGACGGCTGGAGATCTCTGGCCGATGAACGCGGGGACCCGGAGGAGTATGAAATTCTTCTCGGCACAGGCGGCCCGGCGTTTCGGATCGTCGGCCGACTCGACGACAACAACGAGCCGGAGACCGCCGTGCTCGAGTGGCAGGACTGGTTCCTCCCGTGGACGCCGCTCAAGGTGTCCAACGCGAAGCGCGAGGCTCTGCTGTGGTACGCGTCGCTGTTTTGGTACGGAGAGTAGGTTGACTAAAACAAATCCGGTTTGGTATAATTCAAACCTTCAAACACCCGAAGGAGGTGATGACTGGGAACATGACACGTATTGTTGCGATTTGCGCGCTCTTTGCCTCGGCAGGCCGAGCGAGCCGCCGGGAGACCGGCTGCGCGTTGAGAACTGACCGAGACAAAAACACGCAAACCAAGAAAGAAAACTGCACATGGCAGACGTAAAACACGACGACCCGGCCTCCGAATTCATTCCCGGAGACGACCGCCCCGACATTCCGGAGACCACCTCCGTGGCCCGCCTTTCCGAAACCGGACTGGCCCGTCCCGGCGACACGGTGATCCGCACGCCGATCAAGGACAACACCCCGACGGTGAAAATCGTCCACGGAGTCGGCAAACTTGCGAAGGACAAAGTGGCCCCCGCGGGGTCTCTCGTTCTGGACGACACGGTTGTCCTGTACGAGCCGCCCGCGTCGAAGAAGGGCGGAGGGTTCGAAGCCGAGGAGCCCGTCATGGTGACCATCCTGAAGGTGGCCGACTGCTGGCGCGAGATCCTCCCGTACCCCTGGCCCCCGGACACGTTCCCGCGCGAGTTCCAGACGGAGAAGGAGGCGATTGCGGCCGGCCTGATCACGCAGAAGCCGCCCCGCGGCTCAAGCGATTGGGACGACCCGGCGAAGAAGCAGAACTGCAAGCCGGCCGTCTGGCTCGCGATGCTGCTTGAGGAGCCGCAAGGCATCGAGGACCGGAGCTACTACTACGTGCCGATCGCCGGCAAGTGGTACGCGCCGGCCAAGATGCTGGCCGAAACGTGGGCGTACGAGGAAGTCGCTCCGGTGATCAACCGGGCTTCCAGCTACTCCCACCGGATGCTGGGCCTGCCCGCGGCCACGTTCGCGCTGACGACCAAGACCCGCCACTTCCCGAAATCCGGGAACTTCACGATGGTGCCGGCCCTGCGGCTCGCGTCGACGAAGACCGAGGCGGAGATCAAGGCGCTGTACGAAACGCTCGGCGGCTAGGTAGTCGTTGAACAGCTCCCCGTCCCGGCTTCGGCCGGGGCGGGGACATTTTTGAAAGGACCCCACGATGGACCAACGATTGTTGCTGTCCCGCTCGCTGATGAGCAGCGCCGTTTCGCTCCACAAGGAAACGGACAAGTGCATCCACGGGCTCACGTTCGAACCTTCTTTGCGGTTCGAGCAGGAGCCCGGGGAACACGCCTTGAACTTCAGCCGGTGCCCGATTTGCGGAACCGACCTCACAACCAAGGCAACCAGCAAACAGTGCATCCGATGCAACGCGCCCGGCACCCGAAAGATCGGAACCGGGTACGTTTGCGACGGGTGCGCCGACGCCGTTCCCGAAGAGTGTTTCAACAAATAACCGCGGCCACCAGACGCCTCAAGCGTTTGGTGGCTTTTTTTTTTTCTCCCGCGCCGCTCGCGGGAGCGAGCCCGAAAAATTTTTTCAAATTGCCCTTGACGGGGCCGAGCTCTTGGCATAATGTGCGCACACGGTTGGACACCGCAGAAAGGACAGGCCGATGAATTTTGCCCCTCGCCGACGCGTCATACGAAACTCCCGTTTCGCCTGTCCCGCGTTGTCCACGGCGAGGGGCTCCCAACTTTGGCCCAAGGTGGGCCAGTAAACCAAAAATGCCAAGGAGGCAAACGTGATCCAAAAAACCCAGGTAGACCGTTCCGCGTGGAACTCCCCGAAAGAAATCGCCGAATGCGTGGCGGTGGACTTCGAAACCTATTACGACGACGAAGTTTCCCTGCGCGAAATGAACCCGTACGCCTACGTGTTCCACCCGCAGACCGCTCCGTACCTCGTGGCGTTCAAGGGCCCGGACTGGGAATGGTGCGGCGACCCGCGCGACTTCGCCGAATGGCACCGGCTCGACGGAAAGCTGGCCGTGGCCCACAACGCCTCGTTCGACGCGCTCGTCTGGCGGCGGGCACAGAAAGACGGGATAATCCCGGCCGATTGCAACCCGGCCCGCTGGGCCTGCACCGCCGACCTCGCCGCGTACCTCCGCGTGTACCGCTCCCTGCAAAACACCGTTAAGCAGCTGTATGGGGAGAACGTGTCGAAGGAGTACCGCCACGACGCCAAGGGCAAGACCCGCGAACAGCTGAAGGCGGACCCCGCGTGGCCGCGCATCGTGGCCGCCGGCGGCGTCGACGCCCATTGGAGCCGGCGCGTAGCATCCGACCATCTGGCCGACTGGCCCGTAAAGGAGCAAGCGTTCAGCGAATGGAACCGGGAAGCCGCGTGGCGCGGGTTCGCCACCGACGCCGAACTCGTGGAGGCCGGGTTCGACCTGCTGTCCAAGGCCGAGTTCGAAAACAAGCGGGCGCTCCCGTGGTACCCGGACGACAAGCCGCTGTCCCCGATCGCGTTTAGGCGACAGGCCCGCGCCGTCGGGATCAAGGCGCCCGCCAGCCTCGCCAAGGGCGACGAGAAGGCGCAGGAGTTCTACGCCAAGTACGCCGACGAGTTCCCGTGGGTGCGGGCATACCGGGACTACCGGCAGGCGAACACCCTGCTCAAGAAGGTCGAGACGCTGCGCGCCCTCGCGCGGCCGGACGGCACGGCGCCGTACCAGTCCGTCTACTTCGGGGCGCACAGCGGTCGCTTGACGGCCGGGGCAAAGCGCCGCAGCTCCAACGACGACTCCGGAGAGAAGTTCAACCTGTACAACCTGCCGAAGGGCGAGCTGCAAGGCGTGAACCTGCGGCACATGATCGTTCCGCGCAAGGGGCACAAGTTCATCATCGCTGACTTTTCGCAGGTCGAGGCGCGGTTGTTGCTCGCGTACGCCGGCGACACGGAAACCATAAACCTGATCCGCGAGGGCTACAACATCTACGAGGCCCGCGCCACGCAGCTGCTCGGGCTCAAGAACACGAAGGGGCTGAAGCACTCGGACCCGGCGACCTACGCGATGGTGAAGGCCCTCGTGCTGGGGGCCGGGTACCAGATGGGCTGGAAGCGGTTCATGCAACAGGCGCCCGTGCTGACAGGCGGCGCCTACCGGCCTACGGAGAAACAAGCCCGGGAGGCCATCTTCACGTTCCGCAACAAGTCGCCTCTCATCACGCAGTTCTGGTTCAAGCACCAGATGTGCCTGACGAACAGCGCCACGCAGGGCGACGCGACGCACCGGGTGCAGCTGAAATCGGGCCGCTGGATCACGTACTTCGATCCGCACTTCGAGACGACGGAAGACCCCGACACCGGGAAGCCGCGCACGGACATCTACGCCAGCATGCTGAATGGCGAGCAGGCCCAGCGCCTGTTTGCCGGGCGCATCACGGAGAACATCATGCAGGCGACCGGGTACGACGTCCTGTCGGACTGCGTGCCGAAGATCGAGGAGCTCGACGACTGCCGCGTGGTGTTCACGATCTACGACGAAGTCGTGGCGGAGGTTCCGGAAAAGAACGCGCAGGAGTACGGAGAGGAAATCTCCCGCCTGATGACGACGTCGTCCCCGTGGCTGGGGGACTGCCCGCTTGAAACGGAATGGGGCGTCCACGACCGGTACACCAAGTAGGAGGAACCGCCGTGTTTTTCTCGCTAAAAAACATGTCGGCGCAGTCCGCCGATTTGATAGAGGCGCCGTGGGAGGTTTCGGCGAAAGTGCCGGACCACATCACGACGAAGGACGCGTACAAGAAGTGGGTGGCGCATTTGGCCACCGACTACAGCTTCCTGTCCTTGTTCGAGGGCACGAGCCCGAACGTCCGCATCACGAAGGACAACCCTCCGGTGCTCATGCACGGTCTTATTGTCGACTACGACTACAAGAACTGCACGACGGACCAGCTGCGCGGCCTCGTCGAAAACCCGGAGGGCGAGTTCGTTCCCAACTACGGCTCCGTGTCCTTCAGCGGAGGGGCGAAGCTGTATTGGCTGTTCGAGAAGCCGATCCCGGTCGGGAGCCAGAAGATGCTCACCGCGTTCACGGCCCGGCTGCACAAGGAGCTGAAGCTGAACAAGTGGCTGCAGGGCATGGACTCCGGGCTGCTGGCAAACACGACCCAATACTATGCGGCGGGGTACCCCTGGGTGGAGATGGGAAAGCGCAAGCTGCCGCACTCCCTGATCTCATTCTGGATGTGGGAGGCCACCAAGAACCTCGAGCTGTGGGAGGGCACGCGCGAGTTCGCGATACCGCTGGAGGCCGTCGCCGAAGCCGTGGCGGAAAAGTACCCCAACCGGTGGTCCGGTCCGTTCGTCGAGGGGGCCCGCGGAATCCGGTTCTGGGATCCGTCCGCGGACAACCCGACGGGCGCGCAGGTACGCAAGGACGGCATGATGGCGTACTCCGGCGAACAGGCGTTTCTGTCGTGGGAGAAAATCTTCGGGTCGCAGTTCGTGGCGCAGTTCGCCGCGAACAAAACCGAGGTGGTCAACAACAACACGTACTACTCCGACGAAGAGAGCCGGTTCATCATGCGGGACCCGGAGTCGAAGCAGTGGCTGGCCTGGAAGGAGAACGAGTTCGCGCAGCAGCTTCGCAACATGAACTTCTCCGGGAAGATCGCGAAGGGCGACACCAAGTCGGAAATCGACCGGATCGAGGGACAGATACGCAGGTTAAACAGAGTTAGCGGGTACGGGAGCATCCTGCACCACGCGGAAGGGATAGTCGAAATGAGCGATGGGAAGCGGTTTTTGAACACGGGGTCGCGGATGCCGATGGCCGCGATGCCGCATATCGGGCGAAACATGGAGTGGTCCGACGGGCCGGCGCGGTTCCCCCTTATACACGAGTTCATGTCGACCCTGTTCACGGACGACAACGGCGAGGACCCCCAGGGGCAGCTGCTCCATTTGATGGCGTGGATGAAGCACTCGTACGAGTGCGGCGTCAACCTGAACCCGGAGACGGGGCTGGTCGTGTACCTCGCCGGACCTCCGGACCGCGGCAAATCGTTCTTCACGGAAGCCATCTTCGGAACGCTGATGGGCGGGTGCATGGATGGCTCGTCGTACCTCGTGGAAGACAGCAAGTGGACGGCGGACCTTACGGCGTCGCCCGTGATCTTCGTGGCCGACGGCTCCGCCACGGCCGACTACAAAACGGTCACGCTGATGACGAACAAGCTGAAGAAGCTGGCCGCCAACGCCACGCTGCGCTCGGCGCAGAAGTACCGCAAGGAAGGCGAGCTCCCTTGGTTCGGGCGCGTGATCGTGTCGTGCAACGAGGACTCCGAGTCGCTGAGCATCCTGCCCAACATGGACATCTCCACGAAGGACAAGATCTCACTGTACAAGACGTCGAACCGCCTGTTCAAGTTCGGGCGCCGCCGGGACATGAAGGAGCAGCTTCGCAAGGAGCTTCCGTGGTTCGCCCGGTTTCTGCTGGACTGGCCCTACCCCGAGCACCTGCTGTCCGAGCGCACCCGGTTCACGCTGGACGCGTTCCACCACCGCGACCTGATGATGACCGCGCTGCAACAGGGGCCCCCGGGCATCCTGTCCGAGTTCCTGATCCGCGTGATGAAGTCGCTGCTGGTCGCCGACCCGGAGAACCGCAAGCACAAGCTGTGGCGCGGGACGACGGCCGAGCTGTACAGCATCCTGAACGAGGCCAACGGCGCGTTCGTCCGGGAGTTCAAGAACGTGAAGGCGCTCAGCTACCAGCTGAGCCACGTCTACGCCCGAAAGCTGCTACCGCTGACGCAGGGGAAGGACGCGAAGACGAACTCGACGCTGTGGACGATGCCGTACGACCTGCTCGGGGAATACAACGACGAAGTCCCGTTCGACGTGGACGAAGCGAAACCCGCAACCCAAGGATAAAACGATGCCCTCGATGACCAGAAAAAAATACGACGCGATGCTGAAGCTGGAGCTGCCGCCTTCCGGGTGGGAAGCGCTGCTCGGCGTGACGATCATGGACCCGGACGGCTGGCGAAGCCGCACGCAGAGCTACGCGCCGCGCCCCTTCGACGCCGCGCTGCCGCTGCCGGAGTTCGTCGGACGCGCGCTGGTGTCCACGATTCGCGTGGACGACGGGGACGAAGATTTCCACGCGGCGATCAACTACCGCACGGAAGACGAGCTCGGATGGAAAGGCGGAATCTCCGCTTGCCAAATTCCGGGCGCGTGATAACATGAGCAGAACAATGGCCGCACAACCCGGCCGCAAGGAGACCAGAAACATGAACGAAGAAACCGCAACCGCAGAAGCCGCAGCCGAGGCCAAGCCCCGCGCCGGGCGCCGCAGCTCCCCGATCCGCATCCTCCGGGCCAAGCCAGACGGAATGCTCGAGCTCGTCCCCGCGCAGCCGCCCGAGACGATGACGACGCTCGACGAGGTCGAGGCGTGGATGGGCGAGGGCCGCCTCGACGCCGGCGAGTACCAGCTCGTCCGCTACGTCGGGGTTCGCAAGGTCACGGCCGTGCCCCGCACGGACTACAAGGTCACCGCGGGCTAGACGATGGCCGAGACTCTTCCAGTCCCGTTCGACTTCGAGACGCCCGAGAAACCGCTCGACATGTCCGTCGACGCGGTCACGAAGCTGACCCACGACTACATGAACACGAACATGTCGATCACGGACATCGGCATGCACATCGGCGTTTCAACGGCCGTGGTGAAGCTGGCGCTGAAGCAGTTCGGGCTGGTGGAGTTGAAGAAGACCGCGATCGCGGAGGCGCAGCGGGCGGAGCAGGCGGCGTACGTCGACTTCCTGCTGAAGAACCGCGTGCCCACCGCCGAGAAGCACCTTGAAATTTCCAACAAGCTCGTCGACATCGTAGGCAAGCTCGCGGAGAAGGTGCAGGACCCGGACTCGCCCGACTTCCAAAACGTCTGCGAGGACCTGAAGAAGTCGATCAGTACGCTGCGTACGCTCTCCGAGGTGCTGGAGAAGTCCAGCGCCGTCGGCGCGCGCTCCGTCAGCCTGTCCGGCAACCAGCAGCAGGCGCCCATGGTGGAGGCCCTGGCGAAGGCCGCGGCCGCCAACAACAAGCGCCCGCTGATCTCGTTCAACCTCGGCGCCGGCCCGGCCCAGCGCCAGAAGATCGGGCCCATGCAAGTCAACCCGGAGCTCCAGACGATCGACGTCGACGAGGATTCCGAAGAATAGCACCGGTGCCCCGGCAAGAAGCAAACCAGGTCCGCCGGGCACGACGGGCCAAAGCACAAACAGGAGAAATCCACAATGAAGAAGCCCGTGAAAAAGGCCGTTGCGAAGAAGGCTGCGAAGCCCGTCGCCAAGAAGGCCGCCAAGAAGATGCCCGCGAAGAAGGGCCGCTAGGCTACCCGGTTACCCGGTGCCCCGCTTTCCTCGGTTCGAGGGAGGCGGGGTTATTTTTTTTCTCGTCGGTTGGAACGCCTCCGTCGCCACCTCCGGCACGGCGTTGCGATACTTCGTCCTCCACTCCTTCTCCAGCGCGGCGCCCGCCGCGTCCCACGGATTCGCCGCCTCCTCGATCGCCGGCTGCGACACGCTGCGAAACGAGGCCAGGAACGGCTCGGCGGCCCGGTTCATGGGAACCGGTTGAGAAGGCAACCGGGGGCCCGTGCCGAGATTCAGCAAGGGCGCCCGGTCGGGCTCGTACATCGACCCCGCGGACGGGTACCCGGGGATCGACCCGAGCTTCGCTTCCGGCATCTGCCGGATCGTCGGGATGGCGGGGTCGTAGGCCACGGGCTACCTCGACGCGCGGTACAGCGCCTTCAGCTGCGCCTTGCGTTGCCCCGTCAGGCCGGGCTTTTTGTTCGCGAAGCTGCGGAGCATGCCGGCGTTGTCGTTCATTCGGTCGATGGCCCGGGTCCCGAACTGCGCCAGCCCGCCGCGGGAGGCTTCTGGGCCGCGCGTCTGCGGCCCCTTCGGGCTGTACACCGTGCCCGGGCGAGGGCCGGACGGCCGCCCCGCCGCGTCGTTCTTCGCCTTGATCCTGTCGTACTTCGCCTGCGCCGCCGACACAGCGGCTCTCTTCACCAGTTTCCCAATCATGATTTTTCCTTTCTTCGCGGGCTGCCCGCAACAAACATCCTAACACAATGCCCCCGGCGAGCCAAGCGGTCGGCGCAGGAGGTCGCCTGGTCGCCCGGTCGCCGGGGCGCTATTCCTTTGTTAAAGTCTGCAGGAGCGGAGGGACCGCGTTGTTGAACGCCTCGACCAGCACGGCCTTCTCCTCGTCGGTCAGCTTGCCCCTTCCGGTTTTTTTATTCCGGCCTTCGGTCGATTGAACGAGCCCCTTCGTCGTGGCCCCGAGACGCACGAGCGCCTTCGCCGCGCCGGACAAGGCCGCCGTGTCGCCGGACAAGTAGGCTTCGTAGAACTTGGCGTAGTATTTGGGCGCTACCGCCCCATACGCCGAGGTCAGGATCGTGTCCACGTCGTACCCGTTGCGCGCGGCCGCGTCCATTTCTGCCGAGGCCACCGCCAGCTTGTTTATTGGCTGCGCGGGGCGCCCGCGGAACTTCCCTACAGGCTTGTGCTCCGCGGCCTCCTCCAGGGCCGCCTGCGCCGCCTGGATCGCCCGGGTTTGGCTCATGCCCTTCGACGCGGGCGCAACCAGGGCCACCAGCACCCCTGCGTCCGGGTTCGTCGCGATCGACGACAAGGACATCGGAAGCAGCTTGGACAGCAAAGTAGCAATGCGCGACCCGCGGAAGCCGACGTCGCTTCCGGCCAGCCCCGCCAAAAATCCTACGCTGTCGAAGGGCAGCTTGAAGTCGGGGGACCCCGGGGAGTGGTTGAACAGCTGTTCCCAGGCCACCTTGACGAGCATCGACGACTTGCGCCCCGCCGTGGCTACGGGGTCTTGCAGCCACCCGTCCAGCACTTCGTAGCTTTGCTTGCCAAACCGGAAGTAGATTCGCCGCTTGCCCGTCGGGGCGCCCTTGTACTCTTGGCCAAACAGCGTGCGAAGCCTGCGGGCAAGCGGCGTGTAGTCGATCGACGGGAAGAACCCGCCTTTTCCGTGCTCGTTGTTCCACGCCAGCATCCGGTCGTCCTGCATCGCTTTCAGCTCTTCCGGGTCGTCCGGGTCGGGGAGCGCCCGGCTAAGCCCATATATGGCGGCCTGCATTATCGTCGGCACCAGCATCAGCGCGTACAGATACATGGCCGCCCAGTTGCGGAAAATGAACTTTGCTTCGTAGTTGTTGGACCGCGTGCCGAGCAGCGCCGCGGTAAACACTCCCATTCCGGCCACGTTCCACGCCGACACGGTCCAGTTGATGGCGAAGAACCCAAGCGTAAGCAGCTGCATCATGCGCGGAGTGAAGAACGCGTAGCGCGTGAAATTCTGCCCGCCGAACGCGTTGTTGACCGTGTTGGCGACCTCCGCCGCAATCTGCGAGCGCGTGAGCGTCGGCAGGTTGTAGGCCAGCTCGTCCATGGCGTTCATCGCGGCCCATGTTTTCAGCCCTCCGAAGAAGTCGCGCATGAGCCACTCGGACACGTAGCGGCCCGTTGCGTGCTTCAGCACCCCGCGGGCGACCCGTCCGGCTTTCTCGCCGTGCCGGTCGCTGGTGCGCATGGCGACGCGCTCGATTACCCGGTCGAGCGCCGAGTGCGCGCCCTCCGTCGAAGCCTGTTCCGTCAGCCGCATCCCGCTGCGCGTCAACTCCGCCATCGTCTCGGCGGCTTCGATAGTGTTCATTCGGACTTTCTTTCCGAATTCCCACATGAGCTTGTACTGGTGCAGCTGCCACGGCATGAGCGGCAGTCCCATGTTGCCCAGCGGCGACAGCGTGGTGCCGGCCGTCACCGACTCCAAGCCGGCGGTGCCGAAAAACACGCTCCACCCAAGGGCCATCTGTTTCAGAACGGCGTTGACTTCCGCCGCCTGGTGCAGGAAATCGTACTGGTACCCTGCCGGGTTCCCGTACATCATCTTCGCCGGCCGCTGGAACAGCTTGGCCAGATAGCGGGACGCGTTGGACTCCTTTAGGACGTAGAGGTGGTCCACGCCGGCCATGTTGTGGTCGAGCGAAACATACTGGTTGTGGGCTCCCGCCTTTGTGCTTGTCACCAAACGCTGCACTTGCTCTTCGAGCGGCTGCCCCGGGTTCAGCTTGACGCCCTCCCGGTACGACAGGTACTCGGCCAGCCGCCTTAGCGCCCACCGGGGTATCGGGGTGAGAACCGGGCGGCCGCGCTCCTTCGGGTCTTCGCTCGCCCGCGCCGGCAACAGCCCCGGCAGCATAAGCGGGAGCCCGCTCGCGTCGACCGTCGCTACCGCCAACCCGGCCAGCGACGTAGTCACCACGTAGTCCACCAGCTCCCGGATCGCTTGCGCAGCCAGGCGCGCCGGGTCCGTGATAAGCGGGGCGTACTCTCCGCCCGACGCCATCAGGGCTTCCGCGTACGACGCGAACGTGCGCGCCCCGGCAACCGGGGACCTGCCTTCGTCGGGGCTCTCCCGGAAGAAGTTCTTCAAGCCATAGATGAGCGCCGCCCGGTCTGGCCGAAGTTCGTAGAGCTGCCCGGTTTTCGCGTTGTTGACGGCGATCTCGACCTCGATGCGGGTGGCGAGCTTGTGTATGTGGAAGTTGTAGTCGTATTTGCCCCAGTCCTTGCGCGCGTCCCGGAACTTGTCCGCGTAGTCGGTGTCAGTCAATTTTTCCAGCTCCCGCACTAGATCATCGAACAGCGCGATCTGCGAAGGGTCGGCCGGCGACTTCACCGCCAAGTCCGGCTCGAGCGCCGCCGCCGACAGGCGGGAGCCCGCACCGGAGCGTTCGCCCCGCACGAGCGCCTCTTGGTTGACGATGCGGCGCCATTTCGCGTGCAGGGCATCCTCGAACCCGGAGCCGCCAAACATGTGGCGGACGTACCCGCGAGCGAACCCGACCGGGCGCTGCGTCCCGGGGTGTATGGCGGCGGCGTAGCTCGACACCATTTCGTGGATGCGGGTAGTGAAGTCGACCAGCTTCTTGGCCTGGGCGGCCAAGTCGAGGTCGGCGTCGGTCCGCCCGCCTTTCTCGCGAAGCGTTTTGAACAGTTCGCTTTTCGCCAAGTAGTCCCGCGCGAAGTCCAGCGTGAGGAACGGAGACAGAACTTCTCCCTTGTCGCTTATGCGATTGATTTGCGGAATGCCGGCCTGCCCGTTTACAAACAGGACCCCAAACATTTTGGTGGTTAACACGGCCATTCGCGCGGTCGGGTTGGCTATGGCCACGCCGCCCAGAAGCTCGGCGGTTTCGGTCGGCGACAGCTTCCGTATGGCCGCGGCCACTTCTTTGGCTGCCGCGGCCTTCGACAAGAACGTGGTCGAGCCCTCCGGGTCGCTGCGCCGGACATAGACGCTCGCGTCCAGCACTTTGCGGGCGATCGCGCCAGACGAGCCGCCAATTTGTTCCAGCGTGGTGTGGATAAAACCGTGGTTGCCAAAAGCGACAAGCGGCGCAAAACGAACGCGGCCGGTCTCGTCCTTGTAGGGCAAGGTTTTTTCGCGGCCCTCCGCTTCGGCGATGACGACGGCGCGCGCGATGATCGCCTGGTTTTGCTCCAGCTCGGACAGCTCGTGCCCGCTCTTGCGCTTTTTGCGCAGCGTGTGCCCGGCTACGTCCGTCTGCGGGTACACCATGGAACGGTCGGGGCCCTGCCCAAACAGCGTGTCCAGCTGGTCCAGGTGGGCCGCGGCCAGGATGCTTATGGAGTGGTCCATGTTGTTGAGCAGCTGCTGCACCTTGTTGAAGTATTCCGCGCCGCCCACGTTCGCGATGGATTGGGCCAGCCCCGACAGGATCGTGGAATAGTTCGACATGGAGCGCGAGGCCCCCCTGTCCAGAAGCCGGTTTACCGCGATTCCGGAAAGGCGGTTTTGCGCCGCGTCGGTGTACTCCGTGGTGAGCCCCAGATCCCGGAACACCGCGTACAGGTCCCTGGACGAGGCGGCCCACTCCCCGTCGAGAGTCGACCGGGCGGCCCGGATTATGGCCGGGAACAAAATTGGTTCCACTTTTTTCCCGTTGCCGGCCTCGTACAGCCGGGCGGCCGCCGAAGCCGCGAGCGGCGAAAGCCCGCGCGCATCCACGCCGGCCTCGTCGGCGAGCCGGTCGAACCTCGCGATCCCGCGGTCAATCGAGACCACCCCCGGGGTGCCCTCGTCAAGCGGGGCCTCGCCCGCCACGATTCTGCCGAACGCTTCCGCGGCCGCCTCGCGCCCGCGCCGGTGCGCCTCCGCCTCTTCGGCGGCCTCCGCCGGCATAAGTTCTTCCCGTAGCCATTTGTTCGCATAAAACAACATCGACTCCGCGGCACGCTCTTGCGCTTTCGCGTTTTTGTTGTAGTCGTAGGAGCGCGCCGCCGAGTCCCGGTGCCCTTCGGTCAGGGCTACGAACTCATCGAACAACAGGCGCGCCCGCACGAAGTCGCGCGCGCGCACGGCGGCATCCATCGAAGCGGCGAGCCGCGCCTGCCCCGCCGTCCCGCCGACATCGGCGACGTTGGCGGACATTGACCTGGTCACCGGGGTACCGAGGCGCACGGCGGCCGCGGCGGCTTCTTGCTCGCGTATGCGCTTGAGCATCTTTTCGGAGTCTGCCGGGCTGGCAATAGGCGCAGCGCCTTCCCCCGACAGCGGGCGGCCGGAGACCAGCGCCTGCACCACCCTGGCGGCGGGCGCCCTGCGGGAATGGCGGCGCGTCACGGACGCCTTCACGAAGTCCATGAACGGCTCGGTGAAGTCTTGGGAAAGCCCGGCGATGGCCGCCTGATATTCGGCGGCTACGCTTTCGTGGTGCTCGCGGGGGAAATACGGGAGCGGGTCGCCGTGCTTGAATGCGGGGCGCCCGAACTGCCCGGCCGTCAGGTAGGCCATAATGTCCAGTATTTTTTCCCCGCTCAGCTCCATGCTGAAGCCTAGCGTTTGCACGGCGACGTACAGGCGGCCGCCTCTCTCGCCGACAAACGCGTTGACGCGGTTGTATGTGTCCGCGTTGCTCTCGTCTTCGTTGAGCTTTGTGACTCCGGCGGCCCTGGCGGTGGCGAGCGGGGCGGGCACGAGGAGCTGCAGGATATTGTTCTTGAACTCGAGCGTGGACGACTGCTTGCCGCTGTCGACCAGCTGCTTGATGACTTCAATCAGCTCGGCCGCGCGCCTCGTCGTTTCGTCGGTGCTGGTTGTCGCGCCGATTGCGCGGATCGCCGGATACATGGCCGGCGCCATTACAACGGACGCGTCCCTCTCCTCGGTGCGCTCGTAGGCCCGCCGAGTCTTCGAGTCGTCGATGCTGTTCAGGCGCGGCATCCGCGACCAGTGCGTCTCCACGACGTCGAGCGCGGTCGCCAGCAACATCGTTTTTTTCTTGCTCAACCGAACGCCGCTCTCCAGCGCTTTGTCGAACAGGTCCTGGAAAAATATGGACATCTGCGACGCGAGGCTGTCAACCATGATCTCGTTCAGCGCGCCGGCCACGTCCTGCGCCTCAAAGCGGCGGAGCGTAACGGCCGAGGAGCCGACGGGCCTTCGCGGCTTCGACGCTTCAAAATCCGCGGCCGTTTCGTCCTGCGCCGGCCCTTCGTCGGACGACTCCTCGTCGGCGCCCACGGACTGCTCCGTCAGGGCGCTGAACTCAACCGCAACCTGCAGCTGCGCTTCCGGGAACACCCCGTCCACGAGGCCGTCGTCTACGCTGCCCCCGTCGTTTACTCCGTACCCCGGCGCGGGGTCGTTCTCCGTCGCCGACGCGCCTGCGATGTGCCCGTACCGGTAGATGTCGGCAGCTTTCGTCAGAAATGCCTGCAGCTCGGCGGGGAGCCTGCTCAGCAGCGCTTCCTGCAAAAACGAGGACTGCGCCGCCGCAAGCACGGCATCGGCCGCGCGTGTCGACAACCCTCCGGTAGAAAGCTCGTTTCGGAACCAGCCGAATATCCGCTCGTTCGACAGCACGCCGCTCTGCCTAAGCGCGGCGACGGCCTTGTCGATCGCGGCGCTGTTGACTTTGAACAGCGGCGACTCCACCATGCGGGAAACGTCGACGTACGTGAACGGATCGACTGGCGGCTTCGCGCCTTCTACCTTCTCGGCTTTGGCGAGGGCGGCCGATTCCAGCATGGCGTCCCGCACGGCCAACGCCGAGAGAATCTTTCCAACCGAGTAGCCGGCCGGGTTCACCGCAAACTTCATTATGGATGCGATACGCGACAACTCTTCGCCGGCCCTGAACAGCGCCCGCACGTTGCGAGTGAGGTTCATAAACTTGCGGTAGTCCGAGCTCTTCTTGTCCAGCATCCCCTCTCCGGACACGCCGGGCCTCTTTTTGTATGCTTCGACCAGCGCCGCGTTGATTCCGAACTCTCCCGACCACATGCGCGGGCGCGCAGCCCGGCTCTTGTCGGCGTCCACGGCCTCCATCGCCTCGGCGTACAAGAGGGCTCCGGGGTCGGTTTCCCAGAAGTCAGACCACGCCTGCAGCGTGTGCAGCGCCGTCGTCTTGTCAGCGCGCAGGCCCGCGATGGTCTCCGGGTCCTCGCGGCCGCGAAGCTCCGCCTCGCGCCCCGGGGGCATCTCCATTTCGCTCGACAGCACCCACGCAGCAAACGCGTACGGGCGGCTTTCCAGCTCAAGGCGCCCGCGGAACGCCATCTTCAGCATGTCGATTACGACGTTCGTGCTGTTGCCCAGCAACGAAGACTTGGCGGCGATCGCCGCATCGGTCTGCTTGGGCAGCGGCGCGAGGGGGACTCCGGCGACGGCCGCGGGAGCATCCGGGTCCACTTCGCCACGCTCTATCTTGAACGGGGCCCTGGCCTGCTTGAACAGCCCGCCCTCCGGCAGTTCGTTCAACAGCACGGCAACCATGTCCTGCGCCAGCACGAGAGGCCCTCGGCCGCCCGACCGCCCGGCAACTGCGTCCAAAGGCAGCGCCACTTCCGGCAGCACCGCATAATACGGGTGCAGCGCCCGCTTGCCCTGCTCTCCGATCTCGCCGGGGCCCGCCGCCGCCGGGGTCAAGGATCCCCAATCTTTGATGACAACATGGTCGGCGACGTTGGCAAACAAGCCGCGGCCTTCCATCGCCACCCACGGCTGCGTCAGCGCAGCCCGATACAAATGATACGAAAAATAGTAGGCGTTCCAGGCCATGCGCCGGCGCAGCTCGGCCGGGTCGCTGGTTTCCGGCAAGTTGTGCAGCTCCGCTTCGCCCACCCAGGGCCCCGGCGGAACCATGTACGTCATGTTGAGCGTGTCCGCGTCCACGTCCGAACCCCACACCCGCGCCGTTTCCGGGTGGATGATGGAGATGTTCTTGCGCCCGGAGACCGCGCGCTTCATCATCTTAACCGACCCGTCCTGCGCGCGCACCATTTCGAAACCCTCGACCATGGTGGCGGCCCCGAGGTACCAGGCGGCGTCGTGCGACGCGTACGGCGAAGTAGGAATGCGGTTTATGTACCCAACGGTCGGGAACACGAGGATGTCCCCGGTGCGCTCGTCGAGCCGCATCGCAAGCCCGGAGGCGTCCACTTGCCCGCTTCTCGGGTCCCGCAGTCCGGCGAGCGATTTAAGGTAGGACAGCGACCCACCCCACTCTTCGCGAAAATACTTGTCGAGCCCCTTCATCTGCTCGATCTGCGACTCCGTCAACTTCGTGTCCTTCGGCACCTCCGAAATGTCCAGCGCGAGCTGCAGCTCCGCGGCCAGCCTGCGGCGAAGGGCTCTATCGGACAGGTCGCGCTCCGTTCCGGCGATGGTGCGGAACCCGCGCAGCACGCGGATCGCCCCCTGCAGCCCGGAGTATTTGTTCGAGTTTGACCGGAAGGTGGCCGCCGACACGACGTTGCCCTTCTCGTCGAATATAGTCGGGGTGACGCCGGTCGACCCGTACGGGTCGCCCATGATTACGGCCTTGGCCCGCTTCATCTGCGGGGTTAGCCGGCGCCCCAGTTTTTTGACCCGCACGTTGCGGTAGATGTTTTCCAGGTACGGGTGCGCGGCCGGCAGCAGCTCTGCGTACTGCGGGAACGCGTCGAAGTCGAACAGGGCCAGCGATTCCGAGATCGCGTTTATCGTGTCGGCTTCGTCGCGAGCGGCCTCGTCCGCCCCGCTCAGCAGCTTGTCGGCCAGCTGCTGGTGGGCGCGCCAGTTGCCAAGCGCGGCGGCTACCTCCGGGCGCGCGGCGGCCAGGGCGGCGATCGTGCCCTTGTTGAGTTCGTCCTCGGCCTCTTCCGACTCCTTGTCCATGTACGCGGTCTGGGCGAACGTCTCCGCAAACACGATGGCTTCCCTCGCGTAGAACGAAACGGTAGCGACCTTCTTGCCATTCCACATGAGCGGGAGCTCATGCCGCTGTATTTTCGATTCTGCGTCGGTGCCTTCGGCCACTACCTTTACGGCGCCGGTCGCCACCCCGTGCACCCCTTCGAACTGCGGGGCGGCCTTGAACGCTTCCGCGAACATGGAATAGAAGTTTGGCCATGCGTGGTTCCCGAAAGAATGCTTGTTGCGCACGCGCTCCGTCTCTATCCACTCGTCCAGGTTCAAGGCCATCGGCTTCATGTGCGTGATTACGGCGCGGCCGCCCAGCGCGTGCCCGGCGGCGAGCGTGCGGTATCCGACGTTCGTTATTTTCAGCGAGCTCACGCCCTCCTCGCCAAGCGCGCTGGCGATCAACGAGAACACGTCGTCGAACAGCATCAGCGCGCCGTCTAAGTCGTCCCCGATGAAGTCGCTGCTGCCAATGTCGAACTCCGGTTCCCAGGTGATCTTGAACCCCTTCTGGTCCTTGCTCCCAACGGCCAAGACCCGCATGATCCCTTCGGGCAGCTCTTTTGTGTTGAGCATTGGCACCTGGCGCCCGCCCGACACGATCTGCCGGAACCGCTTGAAGTATTCCGAATTGGAGAACAAGCTGCGCAGCGCCGCTTTCCCGAACGTGGACTCCGCTTCCATGAGGGTCGCCGCCGCGAACAGCTTGTCCGAGGTGCTTCCGGAGTACACGTCGAGCGCGCGCTTCATCTGGTTGTACAGGTCTCCGGCGGGCTCCGACGCGAGTTCCCGGGTCAGCTCGGCCACCACTTCGGCCACGCGCTCGTTGAGCGCGTCCTCGCGAAACACGAGCACCAGCAGCGCGGAGCGGTCGGTCATAAGCATAGGGACCAGGCGCACCATGGGGGACGAGTCGTCGTCGGGGTCCAGCCGGCGTGCTTTGCTTATGATGGCGTCCATGGCGTCCTTCAGCCGCGCCTCGCTCAGGTCGTTGATCGAGATTGCACCGAGGTCGCTGCCTCCGATGTTGGCGGATACCACCCGGTAGAAGTCGAGGACGGCCCCGCTGCGCATCAGCGCCTCGGCCGCCGGGGGAACGGCCACTCCGGTAGGGATCGTCTTGTGTCCGACGTGCGCGTTTCTGTAGCGCCCGGCGTACGCGGCGTCTATTAGCGATTCGGCCCGGTGGCGGCGACCACGCGCGCGCTCGTCTCGACGTGGTCGGCCGAGCCGGTCGAACGCCGCCTCGAACGCGGCCGCCCCGACCGCGTAGCGATCGGCCTCGTTGGACACGTTCGCTTTTTTCATTTCGACGCTCGCGACTTCGTGCGCTTTTGCCCATGCGTCCAGCATGCCCGCGGCGTATGCGCCCATCGCCGCGCGGCTGGACGCCGGCAGGTTCCCTACGGTCCCTTCGTCCGACAACGCTACAAACTGGCCAAACATTTCTGGATTTGTCCGATCCACCCCGGCCAGCTTCAGCGCGTCCACCATTATGGAAAACGCCTTCGCCACGAGTCTCGGTGCCGCGGCCAGCGCGCGGTCGAAACTCTCTTTGTCGTCGGCCGCCATCTCGGCCGGGGACTGCCCGGCGGCCCGGGCGCGCTCGGCGCGGACGTACCCGCTAAGCAGGGGGAACACCGCGCCGAGGGGCATCTCGACTCCGCTCTTGCTTTTCCCGATCGCTGCTTTCGCGAACAACTCGATCGCGGCGGCCTCGTTATGGAAATCCTGCGCTGTGCGCGGGGCCAGCAACACGGCCGGCAGCGACGCCGCAAACGCCCGGTACATGTCGGCCGACTGCCCGGCCGACCCGCGCGCCGGACCGAGCTCCAGCGTCGCCATGTCGATTTCCAGCAGCTGTATCTGGCGCTCTCGGGCCGCGTGCATCAACTTGGCAAACTGCGCGTAGGACATTCCGGCTATCGCGGCCGCGTCGAGGAAATCGTTTTCGAACTTCTCCAACTTGAGCGGGCGAACGCGGCCTGCCATCGGATGCGCCGGGTACCCGGCCGCTCCGAGGTCCGCGCCGTGCTGCTTCTCGAGATCCTGCAACGCCTGCAGGTTCGCCTGGTACGCGTACGCATCGTACACGTCGCGGTCGGACAGCATGTAGTTCAGGGTGTCCGAAGTCGCCAGGGCCGACGGCAGAACCCCGGCGACCAGCCTCCCGAGCAGCTCCACCTGGTCCCGGTTGTCTTCCGCCAGGGCCACGGCGCGCTTGTCGCCGTCGTACGTGTCGGTAACTTCCTGGGCCAGGTCGGCGATGGACGCCGGAGCGGCGGCTTCCATTGCGCCGACAACCTCCGCCAGCCCGCCGGCCGGGGCTCCCATAAACTCGTGCATTCGCGAAAGCGCGGCGGCTCGCGCAAGCTCCTCCGCCAGCGCCGCGTTTTTGTCCAGCGCGCCCACAAGATCAATGATTTTTTTGAGTGCGGCCCGGTCCGCGTCCGAGGCGGTTTTGGCGGCGCCGGCCAGAGCATACTCGGCTCCGTGGGCCATCATGGCGGGCGAGCGGTGCAACCGCAGGGCCAGCGCCGCGGCCGCGAACGCCTCCGGAAGCGACAAGGCGGTCTCGGTCAGCCCCACGCGCTTGCGCGTTTGGGCGAAGAACGGAGACATGAGCATGCTTACCAGCGGTGCCGACAGCTCTGCGACGGCCCGCTCCAGTTCGGGGTTTTCGCCGACGGGGCGCGCCGCCATCGCCGCAACAACGCCGGGCAGCCCGGCGGGCTGCCTTCCGGAACCCAGTTTCGCGGCTTCCAGGTAAGCGGTGTAGAACGTACGAACGTGGGTTTTGTTTGCTTTCTTGGAGCTAACGGCCTGCGCAAAGCCGACGCTTAGCGCCGCCAGCAGGGCGCCGGCCTTCTTGCTCGAAGTTTTCTGGTCGTCCGATCCGACGACGCGCCGCAGCGCCTCCATCACGAGCCGGTGCTCGTCGCCGCCGCCAACCACCAGCTTGCTTCCTTCCGTAACTTCCGCGCTCGCGACGGCCACAACCGGCCCCGGGGTCGTGGATTTGGTTGGCAGGCGCGGGTCGTAGAACCCTTCGAAATCATCGGAGCCGGGGCTCGGAGGCGGGGTCGGAAGCGTGCTCGGAGGCGTGCTCTGAAGCGTGCTCGGAGGCGTGCTCGGAGGCGGGGTCGCCGCGGGAGCAGGCGACTTCTCCGCCTCGGAAGGCTCCGCCTCCGGCGCGGGCTTCGCGAAAAGGGCGGTGAGTTCTTTTTCGCGGGCCTCTCCGCCCTCGACGAGCACCCTCGCTTTTCTGTAAATCGTCCCGTCTTTTTGTTTAATGAGGTACGAATAAGTACCTTTGACTACAAGGCCGGTACCGTCCCTGGCGTGTAGCGGGTTGAGAAACCCGGTGCCGGGCGCCACGAACTCTATGGTCCGCCCATCCGTGAATTTCTTCTTGTAGGCGGCCATGTACAGCTTGTCGATGGCGGAGGGCCCCGCCGCCCGAAGCCCGCCAAGCACCCTTACGGGGACGGCCATGTCTTCAATCAACGACTCGTATTCCGCCGGGATTGCCTCGACCGCGTCCGCCACCGTATTTTCCGTAATCGTTTTAAGGAACTCTTCCTTGGAAGCGTCCTCCTTTAGAATAGCCGCCCTATAAGCGGCATCCAGCGACTCGTCGGCTGGGTTGGCCCTACGTGCGGCGCCCGCGGCGTCCGTAGCCGCCAAGTCTGCTAGATGTCGGGCCAGCGCGGCCGCGGTCGCAGACTTTTCGAGTTCCTCCTTAACGGCCTTTTTGAGAGCCTCGAGCTCCGCCTTATCGCGCGCGTCGACGGCCTCGCGCTCGGAGGGCGGGGCCTCTGGCGCGGTGGCGGGGATTGAAGCCGCGCTCGGAAGCGTGCTCGGAGGCGTGCTCGGAGGCGGGGTCGCCGCGGGAGCCTCGCTCTGTGGGAGCAACGCAAGAACCGCGGCTCGCATGTTTTCCAGCAGCGCGCGTTCTTTTTGATCGCGGAGCAAGTCGGACACGTGCACGGTCGCGGCGGACAGCCCGCTTCGCGCGATGTCGCCGGCCGTAACGGTCGAGGCTCCGGTTCTGTCCGGGTTCAATATGCTGATGTTTGCCGCCAGCAGCTTGCCGGCGTCGGCGGCCCCGCCCGGGACGCCAACGTTGAGCAGGTAAGAGTCCCCGACGAAGCCGTGGTCGGTCAGCATCTTGTGCGTGATGTACGTCTGCAGGATGTTTTTGTCCCGCTCCGAAATTTTGTGATTCGGCTGCGTCTCCCAGTAATAGTTGGTCTGCGTGGCCGCCGGATTCGCGCCCTTCGGGGCGGCGCGCGTCTTGATCTCGACATGGCGAAACCGGCTCTGTCCGGCGGTGTCTTTCCACGTTATTAGAAGGTCGACCATTGTCACAAACCCGGGACCGTCGCCGGCGTCGCGGAGCACAGGCTCGACGGACGCCACCGCGTTGCTGGGGGCGCCTTCGAACAGCGCGTCCCGCAGCGCCGTCAGCGCCGCGTTCCCGGGGATCGGGGCCGAGCGGTCGGACAGCAACGCCGCGACCAACTCGCCGACTACTTCGCCGGATTCGAGGGCCGTGTTGAGCCGCAGGGCATCGGCGCCGCCACGCCGCCTTACGTCCTGCACCGATTCACCGCCGGCAAATTTGCCGAGGTACCCGGTTACGAAGGAAAACATTTTTCCGGGTCGCACGCGCCAACGCTGCTTGCTTGTCTTGGGGTCCGTGTAGGGCTCCACGACCTGGTCGGGCCTTACCACGGGGTCCGTGTGCATGTTGCTCCCGTATACCGCGGAAAACGGGGACCCGAACGGCAAATTGGCCGCGGCTACCGCCCGCTCCAGCGCGTCCCACGCCGCGACGAGCGCGTCGTCGACGTCCTTGTAGCCAGCGACAACCTCTGGCGCGGTCCCCGTGTGGTTGGTCAGCGCTTGCACAAGGGACTCGTGCGACCCCGTTAAACCTAGCGCGGCCACGGCGTCCCTTCCTTTTCGAGTAAGCAACAGCTGGTAAAGCGTAGCCTCGGCGCCATCCAAAAGTTTGACGGTCGTTTCGCTCAGAAACTTTATGCGCGCGTCCATGGCCTCGGTGTAAGCCAGCACGGCATCGCGCACCGGCCCTGCTTCCTCTACCTGGGCGACGCGCGCCGTCGGGCCCAGCGGGGCCACGCGCCGCCCGACGTCCGCGCCTCCGTGCGCGACGACCCCGGACGACGTGACCGTCGGGGCCGGAATGGATTGCTCCAACGGGACGGTCCGGATGCCCCCGGACCGCGCGACGGCGCCGGCCGCCGCCGTCTTCACCACGCGAAGGGAGCCGTCGTCGTTTTTTACCACGGCCAGCGACCCGGGCGGAATCTTGGAAGGGATGGCTCCGGCGTACGTTTTTGGCTCCTTCTTGCGGGAAAGCCGGCTGGACGCGGCCTCCTGCTTGCGGGCGCGGGCGCCCTCGGCGCCGGGCAAATCGACCCACTCGGTCACGGCCCCGCGGTACATGAGCGACGCGAGCAGCGCGTCCGTAAGCCCACGCTTTTTGAGCTCGTCGTGGATTATTTTGATGAACGCCGCCTGGTCCTGCGACGTAGCGGCAGACCCCTCGGTTTTCTTGGCGTCCTCCGACAGGCCAAGCGCGGAATAGGCCGCGTGCACCTCCGCCGCCAGCGAGAACACCGACGGTCGGTTTTCGTGGTCGCGCACCAAATTGTGGTCGGCCTTGTACAGCACGGCGGCCTTGATAAGAAACTCGAAGAGCGACCGGCGCCCGCGGGCGTTGGCCTCGGAGCCGGCAGGGGCTTCCAGCTCTCCGAGCGCGGTCTCCAAATACTTTCTGGCGAAGTCGCCGGCCGACTTTTTATTGGGCGCCGCTCTGGCGAGCACCTCGAGCATCGTCTTAAAATACGGCAGCAGGGCGGCCGGAATGTCCATCCCGTCGTCCAGCGGGCTGGCCTGCCGCCATATAATTTCGAAGGTGTCTTCCGCGAGCCCGGCGAGCCCGCCGTGCCCGAGAATGGAAAACCGAACTTCGCCCGTGCCGGGGTCGTTTACGGCGCCCTCCTGCAACATAAAGATGTCGTCCGGGCTCTCCTCCCGGTCTTCCCTCGCGTAAATGTGCGGGGCCAGCTCGCGCGACTGCTGCCCTCCGAGCATCTCGTCGATCGCTTTTCGCGTGCCCACGTACGTCCTGACGCCGGGCACGAGCACAAACTTCCGGATCACGGGGGCCGGGCGCACGGAGCTTGGGTCGTCGAGCTCCGTGCGCGCCAAAGCGCGCTCGGTTCCGTCGGCAAACCTCACTTTCACCGTGTAGTCGTTTGCCTCCAGCACGGTGGCCTCCTCGTACTTGCCGTTCCGGGTCACCTCCAGGGTGCGCCCGACAACCGGCGCGACGGTTGCCGCGAGCGACTCCTCCGCTACGCGAAGCGCGTTGGCGGCGTTGGCCACAAACGCGGCGACCGCCACCCGGTTCGTGATGTCGACGCCGCTCGCGGCGGCGATCGAGAGCACCTCGGGCCCAGGCTCCCAGCCGACCTGCGACGGTTCGCCGATATACAAAGAAGCGATCGCGTCGGCCAAGTTGCCGGGGGCCGGCTCGCCCGTTGTACGGAACGTGTCCGACACCGGCCCAAGCGACGCCCCGTGCAGGGAAAACACATTGAACACGGTCAGAAACGCGTCGGCGGCTTTCTGCGCCCCCTCCAGTTCGGAATCGCGGACCGCCGCGGAGATGGCGGCGAGCTCCGACAACAGCACCTTGGCGTCCGTCGGAGAACTGAACAGTTCCTGCGTGGCCCGGCGGGAAGTTGCCCGCGCAAAGACTCCTGCGAAAAGCAGCTGGGCGCGCGCCACGTCGACCGGCTCCGCCGCGTCTCTCCCGCGAACTTGCGCCAGCTTGGACGCGAGCGAGCCCACCAGCTTGGCCCGCGCGTCCGTCGCCTTGGCGGCGGCCGAGAATGCGACGATCGCGTCGACGGCCGCGACCGTCGCCGGGTTGTCGAGGTCGATGGTCGCCGGTGACAGGTTGCGAAGGAGCGCCAGCACCCCGACGAGGACCTGCATGTTGGGGTCCATGCCTTGACCAGGAGCGTATCCGCGGGGCGCCGCGGGGGTGACCTGCGAAACGCGGGCTCCGCGCGACTCCGCAATGTCGGCTCGAAACGCGCCGACGACGTCGTCCGGAGTTTTGTCGGTCATGCCGAGGGTGTCCAGCCCGGCCTTGAGAACCCGGCGCTCGCGCTCCGAGAGTCCGCTTCCGTAATTGTACAGCCGGGCGCTGTGCATGGCGTGGGCCGCCACGCGCGCGGCCGCTTCCGTTATCCATTGGTCAATCCGCTCATCCCTGGATTCGTCGGAGTCGCGCAGGCCGGAAATTTTGTCCACCAGAAGGGTGTGCAGCTCGTTTCCGAGCACCGGGACGAACCCGGTGCGCACCGCCAGCTCGCCGAACGTGCGGCCAACCATTGTCCGGTCGCCGATCCCCGCCGCCTTCGACTGCGCCGCGGTGTAGATGCTGAGCCCCATCGTGTGGGACAAGATGCTATTGGCTACGGACAGCGCCATGCCGCGGACGCCGCGGATGGCCCCGAGCTCCGCCGACAGGGCGGCCCCGCGCCGCAGGATGGCGTCGGCCTCTTTCCGGAGGGCCGCCGCCCCGGTGTACGCCGCGGACAAGTGCGCCACGGTTTCGGGGGTGACCCGCTCCAGTATTTTTGTGACGTCGAGCCCTGCGTCTTTTCCGCGCCTTTCGATCTCCGCCCTCAGCTCTTCCGCGACCGCTTCGGCGGGCGCGTTGGTCACGATGGACCCAAACTTCCCGCGCATCACGCTCTCGACGAGCCCGTCGAGCAGCCCCCGGAACTTGCTGTACTCCGGCCCGATTCGGCCAGCCAGCGATTCGACGGTGCGCCCGAACGCCCCGCGCTTTACTTTCGCGGATTCGCGCTCCGCCGCCACCTTCTCGTCGCGCTCGCTCCGCGCCTTGAGGGACGCGTCGGCCCGCGCCGCGCCTTCCCCGGGCACGATGAACCGGGACAAGTTGATCTTGGCGGACTCTATTTCCGCGTCCAGCGCTTCGTCGGTGAGCGGCGTTGCGGCGGGCGCGGCCCCCAGCACCGCGTTCAGCCGAGCGATCTCGGCCCGCGCCGCCTCGGCGGCCGCTTCCAGCTTTGTCTTGGTCTCGCTGGTCGGGGGCGCGCCGGCCTCACGCAGACGCTCCATCTCCGCGTCGATGGCCGCCTCCGCGTCGTTCAGCGTCTTTTCCGCGGCGGCGAGCCCGGAGCGCGCGGCCACAATTTCGGCGTCTTCCGCCATCGCCGGCGCCGCCGCTGGAGCATTTCCAGCGTCCCGGCTGGCTTTCTCGTTTTCCAGCCACGCCAGCTTTTTGGCCATCGCGTCGCGGAGCTCGGCTTGGCGCTCTTCCTCCTGCGTTTTTTTGAACGCCTTGGCCGATTGCTCGACGTGCGTCTTGAGCAGGTTGTCCTCCACGGACCGGCTCGCCTCTTGGATCAGCTCGAGGTTCTGCACGACGCGCTTCTGGACATCCTCGAAGTTCTTCGTCATGCTGTCGTTTTCGAACACGCGGTACGCTTGCCGCATGCCGGCGTTGACTCCAACGGGCAACGAAAACGCAACGAGCTCGGCGATCGCCTGGTCCGAGTTCGCCGGCATCGTTTGCTCCATGATGTTTGCGAGATACGACTTCTGGTCGTCGCCCTGCAACCCGGTAACGCCGCGCAAAAACCCGCCGAAGCGTTCTTCCAGCCATTCGCCGAACACGCCGTCGTACATGGCGTCGCGCATGAAGCTCATGAACGGAGTGTCCACCAGCTTCCCGGTCTCAGTGGCGAAGCCAGTGCGCGCCACGCGGAGTATGGTGGCCGCGATCTTGTCCTTGACCCCCGCGGCGGCCGCCTTCGGGGCCGCCTCCGTAAGGGTGTTTACCATGGCCGCTCCGACTCGTTCCGCGATGCCGGCCTTCGCCAGCGAACGGCCCACGCCGCCGACCAGCGGCAGCTTGCCGAGCCCCGCGCCCATCATGTCCATCAGGGCGCCGCCGGAGAACTCGGACCAATACTCGATGAACATGTCGCCGAGCCCCGCGGCGAACGCGTGCCCCTCGTCCTTGCCCTCGAACATCCGCTGCAGCTGGTAGCGCGCGGCGGCCGAAGTCGTAGGCTCGTTGCCGGATGCGGCGGAAGCCAGCATCTCGATCGCCGTTTTGGTCCCGGTCTGGAAGGCGGCCGGAAGCGCCATCGCCCCGAGCCCGGCCAGCCCGGCGGTCAGCGCGCCGCCGGGCAGCCCGGCCGCGGCCTCGCTCGCCATCTGCCCCAGTTGCCTGACGCCGGCCGCCCCGACCTTGTGCGCGTTCAGCCACTTCGAAAATCCGGTCAAGTTCGTGGGCACCATTCCGACGTCGGCCAGCTCCGACCACGTCCGTTCCGCCAGACGCCCGAGAAACGTGTCCGCCCCGTCGGCGGCCTTCAGGGCGGACATGCGCGCGGAGGCCGCGGCCAGGTCGGCCTGCGCCGCTGCCAAATTGCTTGCCGCAGCGGAGGCGGCGTCGTCGGCCAGACCCCCCGCCGCCTTCTTTTTTGTGGAGTCTACGCCTTTCTGGGCCAGCTTTACCGCCACTTTTTTCTTCGCCAGATCCGCGCCGGCCTCCCGGAGCTCGCGGCCGAGCACCTTGAGCGCCGCCTTGCCGCCGGCCTTGGCGCCGACTTGCGACACGCGCCCGAGGATGGAGACGGCGGCCCCGACGCCGCACGTCGCCAGCGTTTCAAGCCCGAGCATCGCGCTAGTCCGCGTAATGTCGCCGGCCAGCGCCCTCCACCCGCCTTCGTCGAGCCGCTTCGACCGCTGCATGAACAAGTTGAACTTGATCGTGTCCTCGTCGGACACCGACTCCGGGTCGGACTGCATGCGCTTCCCGATGGCCGTTATGGAGGCCAAGTCTCCGACGGTAGTAACGATTTCCCCGTACGGGACCCAGTCCGAAGCGCGCTGCCCGGCGAGCCCCTCGAAGAACCCCGCCCGGCCCTTCAAGTTTTTCTTCCCGAGCTCCAGCAGCGGCTTGCCCGCCTCGTACTCGTCGAGCGGGCGCGTAGGCAGCTTGCCGTACCACTGCCCAAACATCGACTCGTACTCCTTCGCCCGCTTCTCCTCCGGGGTTTCTTCGTCCTCCCGCACGAGCGCGGACTCGTTCTCCTTCGCCTTCTTCCCATATCCCCAGGCGTCGTACAGCACGGGAAAGCGGGTACGCATGTCGTCGAGAACGACGGAATCCGGGGCAGAAGCAAACCGGGCGCGGTTGGCGTCGCGGTATCCAAGGAGAAACTCGTCGGGATTGGAATACTTCGGAGCCGGGGACCCGGTCACCAGGTTCCTGGTTTCCGGGTTGACCCACACCAAAGCCGAATAGGTGGTGTTGGGGCCCCAGTTTTCCGCCTCTGGATTTTGTGCTTTGAACCCGCTTGCTAGGGACTCGATCGAATCGTACATCTAAAGCTCCTCCTGATCACCTAGGAGTA
>Ga0116149_1000980_pt1 | contig 36244 bp, 24 predicted proteins | sample AD_UKC057_MetaG_FD_89787 | JGI IMG/M metagenome (GOLD analysis project Ga0116149, IMG submission 89787) | Active sludge microbial communities of municipal wastewater-treating anaerobic digesters from USA - AD_UKC057_MetaG | ecosystem: Engineered > Bioreactor > Anaerobic > Digestate | place: USA...
CCCCGGCCCGAGGGCAGCCGCAGCAAGCTGCGGACCCTTCGCGACGGCACGCGGGTGGTGTGGAAGATCTTCAGCCTGCTGCGATCGTTCAAGCCGCTGACGTTCTTCGGCTCGCTGGCGCTGGTGCTGCTGGTGGCGGCGGGGCTGTGCCTGGCCGGTCCGGTAGCCCAGTACGTGGGTCCCGGGCGGGTGGAGTCGCTGGCGTCGGCGGTCATCGGCATGGGGTTGTTGATCCTCTCGGGCGGATGCGTCTTCCTGGGGGTGCTGCTGCACGCGATGAACTGGCGGCTGCTGGAGATGCACAGCGTGCTGACTCGGAGGCGGCGTTTGTAGCGGCTCGTTCAGATTTCCCCCTCGCCAGCCGATGAAAGAGTCATGAACGCGCGGCACATAGTCGTGGTGGTCGGCACGCGGCCGGAGGCCATCAAGATGGCCCCGGTGTATCTGGCGTTGAAGGCGGACCCTCGGGTTCGCGCGACGCTGCTGGCGACCGCCCAGCACCGTCACATGCTCGATCAGGTCCTCACCGTCTTCGACATCCGTCCGGACGTGGATCTGGACCTGATGCGCGCCGACCAGACGCTGGCGCAGGTGACGGCCGCGGTCGTCACGGGCGTGCAGGACGCGCTGGCCCAGCTCAAGCCCGACGCGGTGCTGGTGCACGGCGACACGACGACGTGCCTGGCCTCGGGCCTGGCGGCCTTCTACGAGCGCGTGCCGCTGGGGCACGTGGAGGCGGGCCTGCGAACCTACAACTTCCAGGCGCCCTGGCCGGAAGAGATGAACCGGCGCCTGGTGGACCCGATCTGCCGATGGTGCTTCGCCCCGACGCGTCGCGCAGCCGAGAACCTGCGGGCGGAACGCATCCGCGAGGAGAACATCTTCGTCACGGGCAACACGGTCATCGACGCCCTGCTGCTGGCACGCGAGCGGGTGCGGCGCGAGCCGCCGAGCGTGCCGGACCTGGACCTGTCGCGCCTGGAGGGCAAGCGTCTGATCCTGGTGACCGGGCATCGGCGGGAGAGTTTCGGCCGGCCCTTCGAGGAGTTCTGCCTGGCCCTTCGCGACATCGTCGAGCGTCACGCCGACACGGTGCTGGTCTACCCGGTGCACCTGAATCCCAACGTGCAGCGCCCGGTGAACGAGGTGCTCTACGGCTGCCAGCGGGTCCACCTGATCCGCCCGGTGGAGTATCTGCCGTTCGTGTACCTGATGGACCGCAGCACGCTGATCATCACCGACTCGGGCGGCATCCAGGAAGAGGCCCCGACGCTGGGCAAGCCGGTGCTGGTGACGCGGGAGGTGACCGAACGGCCGGAAGCGGTCGAGGCGGGCCTGGCCAAGCTGGTGGGGACGAACCGGCGCCGGCTGGCCGACGAGGCCTCGCGCCTGCTGGAGGACGCCGAGGCGTACGCGAAGATGGCCCGGGGCGACAATCCCTACGGCGACGGGCAGGCCAGCAAGCGGATCGTCCATGCGGTGGTCAAGGCCAGTGGATAGCACGGATTCCACGAAGGGCGAGGCGGGCTCGATCACCGTCCTCGCGGTCGCACCGTTTCACAACCCGCACATCACGTGCGTGTACGACTGCTTGGCGGAACGTTCGGACCTGCGGGTGTCACGGGCCTGCCTGCATCCCCTCTCGCCTGCCCGCCTGGAGCTGGGCTGGCCGGAGTTGCCCGCCTCTTCACCGTACCTCCAACCGTGGAGGCGCCGCGGCGACCGCCTGGCGTACTGGCGGGCCGTCGCCGGCTGCGACCTGGTCATCTTCCCCGGCTTTCAGCATTTCCGCACCTTGCCGCTGCATCACTGGGTTCGCCGCCTGACGGGCAGGCCGACCCTCCTGTGGTCGGAGGCGTTCCTGGAGCATCATCGCCGCCCGGCGTGGAAGCGCGTGGCACAGACCCTTCTCCGCCTGCCCTGCGACTGGCCCGGGATGCACCTGCTCTGCGTCGGCGGGGCCAGGGCCGCCCAGGACTACCGCGCCACCGGCGCGCACCGCTGGACCTGTTGGCGGTTCGCGTTCGCCGTCGAGCCGGTGGCCGAGGCACCGCGGCACGACGAACGGGCGGGCGGGCCGCTGGCCCTGCTGTACGTCGGCGCCCTGTCCGCCCGCAAGCGGGTGGACCTGCTCCTGGAGGCGCTGGCCCGGCCGGACCTGGCGCGGCGGGAGTGGACCATGACACTCGTGGGCGCGGGCGACCAGCGCGAAACGCTAGAGGCCCAAGCCCTTGCGGCGGGGCTGGGCGGCCGGGTCGTCTTTGCCGGCGCGGTCCCGCGCGAGGACCTCAGGCGTTTTTACGAGGCGGCCGACGTGCTGGTCCTGCCCAGCCGGTTCGAGGGATGGGGCGCGGTGGTCAATGAGGCGATGGAACACGCCCTGGCCGTGGTCTGCAGCGAAACGGTGGGGGCGGGGATGCTGGTCGAGCCGGGCTCCACGGGCCTGCTGTTCGCCAACCAGTCCCGCGACGACCTCGAACGCCGTCTGAAGGAGTTGCTGGACCGACCGGAGCGGGCCCGGGCGATGGGGCGGGCCGGGCGGCGGCGGATAGAGGCGTATCGCCCGCAAGCTTCCTCCGACCGGCTGGCGGAGCTGTGCCTGGGCATTGCCGGCCGCCGGCCCATGCCCGAATTCGACCAGGGGCTCTGTTCCCGCATCTAGCAGCCCATTGAAGTAGCCGCTTCTGCTGCGGGCGGGCCTTTTGCCTGCGCTCCGGCGTCGCGAAAGCTCGACAAATCGCTTGGATTTGCCCTCGCTTCCGCTCCTGGGTGCTCGGCAAAATGCCGCGCCCTTGCGACAAAGCCCATTCTTCAACGGACTGCCAGGCGGCGCTACTCACATGCCGCCCTTGCCCGTCCGATGAAAAGAACAGCAGGCATCGCGCCTGCGCTTTGCGCATGGACCTGTTCGGACGCATCTCGGGCTTCATGGACAGTGCCGGCCCCCTGGGGCTGGTGGCCGTCCTTGCGCTGCTGCTGGGGTTGCTGGCCCTGGCGGTCACGGGCAAGCGCATGATCCTCCTGGGCGCGTACCTGTTCCTGCTCATGTTCTCGGGCTTTGCCGTTCCCGCCATCGACGCCGGCAGCACGCTGCTGCGGTGGGTGGTAATGCTGCTGATCGCCCTGACCGCCGTTCGTGGCGCCCGCTTGCCCGGGCTGCCCGCGGTCATGCTGAGCGTGTACGCCGCCTACGGGTTGCTGACAGCTCCGCTTTCGCCCGTGGCGCTGTGGTCGATTCAGACGGGCCTGCTGATGCTGGTGGCGACGCTGCCGATGGCCGCCGCGACGGCCGACCACCTTCGCACCCTGGATGACGTGTATCGCCTGCTGAAGCTGTTCCTGCTGGGCGGGGGATTGTACGTGATGCTGGGCCTGGTCTCGCTGGGCTCGCTGCGGCAGGGGGTGCGGTTCTCCGGCGCGAGCAGCTCGGCCCCGCTGTTCGTGTTGACCGGCGGGCTGCTGTTGCCGACGGCTGTCTGGGGAGCGATGAGTCCGCATCTACGGAGTTGGCGCTGGTACTGCATCTTCATCGCCGTCTGCACCGGCATGCTCTGCATCCTCAGCGGGCAGCGGACGGGCACGCTGGCGGGGTTCGTAGGCTGCCTGCCCCTACTGGCGCGCCTGGGGTTCAAGAAGATCGCCATCGCCACCTTGCTGCTGATCCTGGGCGTCAGTCTGGTCGCCGTCGTCCTGAACTTCATGCCCGACCAGGCCGAGTTCATCCACCGGCGGTTCCTCACGCTGGACACCACCGGCCGCTCCGACCTCTGGGACCGGGCAGTGGACCTGTGTCTGGCCAGTCCCTGGCTGGGCAACGGAATGGGCAGCAGCAGCCTGGAGTTCGGCTTCCACAACGCGTACCTCTCCACCTGGTTCGAGGGCGGGCTGGTGGGCATCATCTTCTATACCGGCGCCTTCATCCTGATGGGCGTGCTGGCCCTGCGGCTGATCGTGAGGAGCCCCTTCAGCGACATCAGCGACCTGGCCCGCCTGATGCTGGGATTGGTGATGGCGAACCTGGCGGCGGGCTTCTTCGAGAGCAAGCTTACCAGCCCCAGCAACATCGCGATGTTCGTCGCGGTGGTCTCCAGCGTGGTCCTGTCGGGCATGCGCCGGATGGACCGCGAGGCCCGCTGGGACTTGGCGCAGTACGACTATGAGCACGAATGGGAACAGGGGATGACCACCGAGGCAACGGCTCCCGGCGTGGAGGTCGGAGCATGAACATTCTCGTCCTTCACCAATACTATCTGGGCAAGGACGACTCAGGCGGGTCGCGATGGAACCAGTTCGCCCGCTACTGGGCCGAGCGGGGACACCAGGTGACCGTGCTGGCCGGCATGGTGCATTACGCCACCGGGCGCAAGGCCCCGGCCTACAAAGGCCGGTTCGTCGTGCGGGAGGAAGACGGTCCCGGCGTGACCGTCTATCGCTGTCACGTGAGCGAGTCGTACAACCGCAGCTTCCTGGGGCGGTTCTGGGCGTACTTGAGCTTCGCCTTCTCCTCGACGCTGGCCGGGATGTTCCGCGCGGGCAAGGCGGACGTGATCGTGGCGACCAGTCCGCCGCTGACGGTGGCGGTGACGATGTGGCTGCTGTCGCTGTGGCACGGCTGCCGGGCCGTCTTCGAGGTCCGCGACCTCTGGCCCGAAAGCGCGGTGGACACGGGAGTGCTCAAGAGCCGCCCGCTGATCTACCTGAGCTATCGCCTGGAAGAACTGGCCTATCGCCGCGCGAGCTGGATCAACGTCCTGACGCCGGCGTTCGAGCAGGCCCTGGTCGAGCGGAAGGGCGTGCCCCGCCGGCGGATCAGCATGATCCCCAACGGCGCGGACCTCGACCTCATGTCGCCCGGCCCCAAGGACAACGCCGTCCGCCGGCGCCTGGGCCTCAACGGGCACTTCGTGGTCAGCTACTTCGGCGCCCACGGGCGGGCCAATCGCCTGGGCCAGCTCCTGGACGTCGCCGAGCGCATCCGCACCACGCACCCGGACGTGCGATTCCTGCTGGTCGGCGACGGGATGGAGAAGCCGAACCTCCAGGCCGACGCCGCCCGCCGCGGGCTGGACAACGTCGTCTTCCACGACGGCGTGCCCAAGGAGCAGGTGGCCGACTTCATCAACGCGTCGGACGTGTGCACGGCCGTGCTCATGCGCAACGACACCTTCCGCACGGTCTACCCCAACAAGGTCTTCGACTACATGTCGTGCAAGCGTCCGATCATCGTGGCCATCGACGGGGTGGCCCGCCGGCTGGTGGAAGGCGCGGGGGCGGGGCTGTTCGCCGAGCCGGAAGACCCCGACTCGTTCATCCAGGCCCTCGACACCCTGCGCAGCCAGCCGCGACGGATGGAAGCAATGGGCGAAGCCGGCTACCGTCACGCCGCCGCCCACTACGACCGCCAGGCGCTGGCGGGGAAGTACCTTGCCTTGCTGGAGCGGCTGGCCGGCGGCAGCGAGCGCCGTGTCGTGGCCGAAGATCGCCCGTCCCTCGCGCGTCGTGCCTGACGCCTTCCTGCAAGAGCGAACGTTCGCCAGGCGCCCAGCCTCTCTCTCCACCCGCCGCGGGCCCTCCCGGACCGTATGGTATTTCCTGCAGGCCTTGTCTGGACCAAGGTGAAGTGTTATGATACTCCGTGGAACGGCGACCTATGAGTACGCGCCAAAAAGGACGCGGATTCACCCTGGTGGAGTTGTTGGTGGTCATTGCGATCATCGGCATCCTGCTCACCATCCTCAGCCCCTCGGTCCGACGAATGCACGTCCTGTCCAAACGGGTGATATGCTGCAACAACCTCCACCAGTACGCGATCGCGTTGCTCGCGTACACAGCCGACCACCAGAACATCTTTCCCACGTGTCACGGCGGAGGGCAGATCGACCAGAACGTGGAGAACACGTGGCTCAGCGCGGTCTACGCGTACGGCTCGCGGGAGAGACTGGGGCGATGCCCGGCCATCGAGGGCAAGCAGATCGACTACGGCGCCCAGTGGGACTGGGCCTGGACGGGGCACCATAACGGCTACGGGTACAACATGTGGTTCCTGGGCGGCTCGCACCAGCTCAACCGGCAAGGGGAGCTCGATGGCACGAACATCCCAATGTATCGTGACACGCGCATGAGCGAGGTTATGGAGCCGGGCTTGTGCCTCATGGTCGCCGACAGCAACGTCAAGACCTCAGGCGGGGCCGACTACGGCTGCACCATCTCGCTGTTCTGGCCTTATGCCGGCCCGGACCGCTACCGCGAAGGCGTGGCGGGCGTCCGTCACGAAAACGCCGGCAGCACGGGCTACGTCGATGGGCATACCGAGTTGATCGAGGACCCCGACAACAACATCAATCCGCCCTATTGCGGGGCCCGCAAGTACCTGGAGATCTGGGACCATCGCCAGCGGATCGAACTGGGGAAATAAGCGGTTCTGCGAAGAAGCAAGCTGGCGCGTTCGGTCGCCCTACCCGCGGACCTTGGGGTTCTTCCTCCAACGACAAGGGGTGTTCTTGTCCACCAGCGTCTTGAGTTTCTTGCAGTAGACCGCGGCCATGGTTCGACAGATGCCCGCGGCGTCGGCGGGGGGGAAGTCGCTGTGCGGGCAACGGAAGGTGCAGTACACGAGGGGGTCGGGGGGCGTCTGATCCGCGTCTGCGGATGACGGTTTCTTCCCTTTGGCGGGTGACGGCTTCTTGGTGCTGGCTCGTTTCATAGGTCCTTCGCCGAACGCGGGCCGCTCAATGCGGATTGCTTCTGTCCTCTGGGGGAATTACGATACCGCTCACGAGCAGAATCTGCACAGCAAAAAGGAATCTGACTATGCCCAAGTACGCGATCGGCCTGGACTACGGCACCAATTCCGTCCGCACGTTGATCGTCAATGTCGCCAACGGCAAAGAGGTCGGCACGGCCGTGTGGAACTACGCCCATGGCACGCAGGGGGTGATCCTGAGCGACGACCCGCACCTGGCCCGCCAGCACCCGGGCGACTATCTCGTGGGAGCGGAGAAGACCATCAAGTCGGCGCTGGCCGCGGCCAGGAAGAGCGTCAAGTCGTTCAAGCCGGAGCAGGTGATCGGCATCGGCGTGGACACGACCGGCAGCACGCCGCTGCCGGTGGACTCCGCGGGCATGCCCCTGGCGTTCCGCAAGGAATTCGGCAGGAATCCGGCGGCCATGGCGTGGCTGTGGAAGGACCACACCTCCGTGGCCGAGGCGGAAGAGATCACCCGTCTGGCGGGCGAGATCCGCCCGCAGTACCTGGCCCGCTGCGGCGGGCGGTACTCGTCGGAGTGGTTCTTCAGCAAGGTCCTCCACTGCCTTCGAACCAGCCCCAAGGTCTTCGAGGCCGCTCACTCCTGGGTCGAGATCGCCGACTGGATCCCGGCCATGCTCACCGGCACGCAAGCGCCGGACAGGCTCACGGTCGGCGTGTGCGCTGCCGGGCACAAGGCGATGTACAACGACGAGTGGGGGGGGTACCCGGACGCGGAGTTTCTGTCGCGCCTGGACGGTCGGCTGGGGCGGCTGTGGAGCCACTTGCCCCACCACGCCAAGGCGGTCAACAGCCCGGCCGGCGGGCTGACCGCCGAGTGGGCCGACAAGACCGGGTTGCCCGCGGGGATCCCGGTGGCGGTCGGCGCGTTCGACGCCCACCTCGGGGCGGTCGGGGCGGGCATTGCCCCCGGAACGCTGGTCAAGATCATCGGCACGAGCACGTGCGACATGATGGTGGCCCCGCCCGGGCCCATCGCCGACATCCCCGGGCTGTGCGGCATCGTCTACCAGTCCATCCTTCCGGGGCATTGGGGCCTGGAGGCGGGGCAGTCGGCCGTGGGCGACATCTTCAACTGGTTCGTCAACTACATCCGCCCTGGCGGCAAGGCCGGCAGCCACGAGGCCCTGACGCAGCAGGCTGCCGCCCTCAAGGGCGGCGCCTCGGGCCTGCTGGCGCTGGACTGGAACAACGGCAACCGCACCATCCTGGTCGACCAGCGTCTCACCGGCCTGCTGGTCGGACAGACACTCTACACCACGCCGGCCGAGATCTACCGCGCCCTGATCGAAGCGACGGCCTTCGGCGCCTTGACCATCATCAACCGCTTCGAGGAGTACGGCATCAAGGTCGAGCAGGTGGTCAACTGCGGCGGGATCGCCGAGAAGAACCCGCTGGTGATGCAGATCTACGCCGACGTGACGGGCCGGCCGATGAAGATCTCCCGGTCGGCCCAGACGTGCGCGCTGGGCTCGGCCATCGCGGGCGCTGTGGTGGCGGGCAAGGCCGCCGGCGGCTATGACGACTTCGCCGCCGCCCAGGCGGCGATGACCGGCCTGAAGCCCAAGGTTTTCAAGCCCAATCCCGCCGCCCACGCGGTTTACCGCGAGTTGTACGCCCTCTACCGCCAGCTCCACGACTGCTTCGGCACCAACACCTGGAAGGGCGACTGCTCGAACGTCATGAAGCGGCTCATCGAGATCCGCCAGGCGGTTCGAAAATAGTGAGCCGAAAGCCCTAGGCGAACAGGAATGGCGCCTGCGAGGACCGTCCTCACACCCTGACCAACTTGAGCTTGCTGACGGCGGCGATCTTGGAGAAATCGGCGTCGCTGGTGAGAATCTCCGCCCCGTGGGCGATAGCGCAGGCGGCGATGACGCAGTCGGCCGTCTTCCGCACCACCAGTCCTCGTGATCTGGCCTTTCGATAGAGCGCCGCGGCCTCCATGTACGTCAACCGACGAAGCGGGAGGTATCGCAACGGGCGCAATTCGAGCATCACACTCTTGGCTTGGCCTTCGGTGCGAATGCCCTGGAGGACCTCGGTCAGGATGATGCCGCACACGGCCAGTTGCTCTCCGGCATCCATCGCCTTCTCCAGCCGTTGGACTTGTGCGCAGTCTCGATCTCGGAAGTAATCGATCCAGACGCTGGAGTCGACCAGGATCATTCAGTGCCTTTCCGCCCCAGGGCGGCTTACTCTTCAAAGCGGCTCCGCCGCATCTCGTCCAGATCGCCTACCCAGTCCACCTTTCCTCGCAGTCGGCGAATCCCCTTTTGCCTGCCTTGCCGCACCAGTTCCCGCAATCCAAGGTCGACCACCTCCCGGGTCGTGGCAGCCCCGGTGTGCTGCTTGGCTTCCTTGACCAGTTTTTCGTCCAACACCACGTTCGTTCGCTTGGCCATGTCCAGCACCTCGTATACACATTCTACAGGCTTGCGATGTGTATGGCAACGAACGGGAGCGCAAATCTGACATTCGATAATCGTTCATCGACAATGATTGGCGCGACTGCCGCCGTTCTGATATAGTAGTCCCGGTCCCGTGCCGGCGACGGCGCGGGGCCCAGGGCTGACTGTAGATCCCCCAAAGGGCTGAGCATGTATGGTGTGAGCAAGCGATTCCGCGAGGCGATCGTCGCGGCGGCATTGGCGCTGGCCATAGTCGCGGGTCGGGCGCCGGCTGCCCCGGCTGCCGTCAGCGACGGGCAGATCGCGCAGTCGGTCCAACGGGGCCTCAAGTACATCTATACCGCCCGCAAGGATGCGGGCTGGGATACCCAGTTCGACCGCCGCCACTCCGGCGGGGTCGAGGCCCTGGTCCTGCTGACGGCGCTGAGCGCGGGCGAGGACGTGGGCCAGCCCGTGCTGACCGCCGCCCTGCAGGCGCTGGCCAAGGAAGACCCCCAGACCACGTACGTGCGGGCCGTGCGGGTGATGGTGTACGCCCGCCTGGACCAGGCCCAGTACGCCCAGGCGCTCCAGAAGGACGTGGCCGTCCTGTCGAACCTGCAGATGCCCAACGGCGGGTGGGGCTACGGTCCGGACCACCCGACCACCAAGCTCCGCCAGGACTGGACCGACTCCTCCAATACGCAGATGGCGGTGCTGGCGTTGGCCGACGCGGCTGCGGCGGGCGCGCCGGTCAAGCCGGAGGTCTGGGTGCGGGCCCGCGAGTTCTGGGAGAAGAGCCAGAACGCCGACGGCGGCTGGGGATACGAGCCGCCCGGCAAGAACATCATCCGTCTGCGGGGGACCAGCCACGGGTCGATGACAGCGGCCGGACTGGCCTGCTATGCGGCCATCGGCGCCCGGCTTGCCGCCAACGGCGCCGACGCCCGGGCGTTTTCTCCTGCGGCTGCCTATAAGGGCATCGACTGGCTGGGCAAGAACTTCTCCGTCGCCAACATGCCCGGGTGGGCCTGGAGCAAGAGCGAGGAGTGGGTGTACTTCTACCACTGGAAGCTCGCCCGCGCTGCCGGCGCGTGGGGCCTGAGGACCTGCGGCGCCCACGACTGGTACCCGGAGACCGCCGCTATCCTGCTGGCTCGCCAGCGAAGCGATGGCGGCTGGGCCGAGCCCGCCCTGCACGCGTCGGCCGAAGCCAAGAGCGACGTGGTGCGGACGTGCTTCGCCCTGCTGACGCTGCTGCGGGGCGGCGCTCCGATCGCGATGAACCGCCTGGAGGGCGCCGACCTGGACCAGGACCACCCTCTGGACGCCGCCAACTTCGCCGCCTGGATGTCGGCCGGGCAGAGCCAACCGGTGGGGTGGCAGCGGGTGGAGATGAAGTCCGTCTCATCTGCGCTGCTGGGCGAGGCCCCCGTGCTCTACATCCCCGCCTCCGCCCAGACCGACTTCGCCGCGCTGCCCGCGCCGGCCTTGAGCGACTACGTCCTCAACGGTGGGACGATCCTGGTCTCCGCGGCGCCGTCGGCCGACAAGGCCAAGGCGTTCTTTACTTCGCTGCTGGGCAAGTACGAAATGCAGGCCGTCCCGCTCGACGACGCCCACCCGCTCTGGAGCCTGCACTACAAGGTGCAGGAGAAGCCCCCGGGCGTGATCGCCATCAGCGACTCGGCCCGCGTCCGGGTGCTGATCGTGTCGTCGAATCTGGCCGAGGCGTGGCATCGCAACGCCCTGGCCAAGTCGCGGGGCCTGTTCGAACTGGCCGGCAACCTGGTCCACTACAGCGCCGCCGGCTTGCTGCCGGGGCGCCTGGCCGCCAGAAAGCCCGCCGCGCCCAAGCGACCCGCCCCGAAACGGGGCGTGGTCATCGCCCGCGTCAAGCACGAGGGCGGCTGGTCCGCCTGCCCGCTGGCGCTGGGGCGCCTGAGCGACGTGCTGGCCGACGCGCTGAGCTTCGGCGTGCTGGAGGTCCCGGCGGTGGACCTGGCCCAGGACGTGCCCGACAACGTCTCCGTGCTGTGGATGACCGGCAGCGGCGAGCCGGGCCTGTCAGCCGACAAGATCGCGCGGCTCAAGAAGTTCCTCCAGCGGGGCGGCACGCTGTTCGCGGACTCCGCTATCGGGGCCAAGCCCTTCGCCGATTCGGTGGACGCGATGCTGAAGTCCGCCTTCGCCGACGCCTACAAGGAGCTGCCCGCGACCCATCCCCTGCTGACAGGCAGCCTGGGCGGAGGGGCCGGCAGCGACGTCCGGGAAGTCAACTACTCCCCCCAGGCCGAGCAACTCCTGGGTCGCAACAAGGCCCTCAAGCTCTACGGCGTGGAGTTGGACGGGCGGGTCGCGGTGGTGTTCAGCAAGATCGGCGTGACGAGCGGGCTGGACGGCGTGCCCATCTACGGGGCTGTCTCTCTCGCCCGCGACGACGCCCGCCGCCTGGCCGCCAACGTCGTGCTCTACGCGATGCTCGGAGGCTGACGCCCACGGCTCGCTGCCCGCGGCAGGCTCCTGCCCGCGATTCAGAGACCGGTACCAAAGGCGGAAAGCCGCCAAAGCCCCCCAGGCCCGCTCCGTCGGGCCCCGAGTGCGGCATTGTTCACCAATATCCTCGCAACGGCGGTGTCGCGCGGCGGACGTGGCTCACTTGGACGAGCCGCCGCCTGCCTGAATCAACTCCACCATGGCCCGGCCCATCGCTTCGCCGACGTCCATGTAGGTTTCGGAGTTGCCGCCGTAGTGGCCGTTGGAGGCGCCGCCGTGGCAGAAGGGGTTGGAATAGACGGTGGCGACGTTGCCCTTGAACTCCGGGTACTTGCCGCTCTTGCCGTCGACGGCGAGCTGAGCCTCGAGGATCTTCCCCTCGTTGCCTTCGGCGCCCTTCTTGGTCTGGCCGAGGGTGGCGATGACGAACTTCGCGTTGGGGGCGTTGAAGTCCTTGCGCAACTGCTTGATGAAGTGGACGAGATTCTGCTCGTAGTGGCTGGCGTGCGCCTCGTTGTAGCGGTCCTTGTCGCCCTGCCAGAAGAAGAACCCCGCGATCTCGTACCCCTTGGCCCCGGGGTAGTACTTGTCGAGCTCCTCGAGCACCTTCTTGGCGTTGGCGACGTCGCCGTCGTACTGCATCCCGGCGTACCAGGTGATCGGCTTGGGCTCGGTGCCCTTTTCCCACTTGGACGGCGATTCCTTATAGCCGGCGTAGACGAAGGTCTTCGTTTCTCCGGTCTTCTTGTCCTTCTCCTGGAACTCGTAGCCCTTGCTGCCCGGCGGCAGGAGGTCCCAGCCGAGGCTGCGGTTGCCGATGCAGCTCTTGAGAATCATCACGGGCGCATCCGTGAAATGTCCCACGTAGTGCCCGATGCCGAACTCCGGGCCGATGGACTTGCCCTTGATGGTCATCCATTCATTGTTGAACTGCTTCATGGCGCCGGTTCCGCTGCCCATGACGCGCACGTTGCGGACGTCCTTTCGCTCGGTCCATTTGCCGGCGTCGTCCACGAGGTAGGGGTATTTCTTCTTGGTCTTGACCGCGTTCTCCAGCGTACCGTCCTTGTCGCCGGTGATCCTGCCGGCCCCGACCATGTTGGACTGGCCCATCAGGATGTAGACCTGGACGGGCTTGCTCATGTCCGCTTCCTTGCCGTCCGGACGAGGCAGATCCTTCGGCGCCTCGGCGGCCTGGACGGCCAGGGCGAACGACACCAGGGCGGTCAGCACCACCGCTGCTCTCACGTGCAATGTCTTCATATCCTTGTCTCCTTCTTCGCGTAACCGATCGACTTCGATGCCGATTCAGATCTGGCGGCACACTGGGACACAGAGCACAAACGCACGCGCCCGGGAATAGTTGCGGAATACGCTACTACGAAATGCGACTTCTGCCTAGCTATTTTGCGACATGCATGCGACCGGGCACCCCGATCCCGCCGGCCTGGGGCATCGCCCGGCCGACCTGCCTGCGGCAGGCAAGTGCCCGAGCCGCCCGCCCAGGGCCGCCTTCCGCTGGCGGGCCAACCTTCACTTCACCGGCGTCAACGTGAAGTCCTTGATGGTCAGTCCCTTGACCGGCTCGTTTCGCGAGAAGCGAAGGACATTCCGGCCCTTGACCAGCGAGACCTCCACCGGGGGAGTCTTGTCCCACATGCCGACGGTGAAGGGCACGGCGATGTCGATCGGCTCCTTGGCGTCGTTGGAAGCGACCAGCAGGTGCTGGTCGGCGCTGGTGGTCACCACCCGCGCGCTGAGCGCGTATGTTCCGGCTGCCGGCGCCTCGAAGGTGTATTCGAATGCCTCCGCCCCGCCCGTCCGGCTGTAGTGCAACTGCATCCCACCCAGGCTGCTCTTCATGAAGACGATCTTCCCCGTGCTCTTTGTCGGCTTGCTGCACGCCGAAGCCGGAATCGTGATCGCCCCGTCCCGGGCGATGGTGATCTTCTTGTCCGCGTCGGCGATCGTCGCCGCCTTGACGATCTCCTTCTCCTTGGATTCATTCGCCTCGCCGATGTCCTCGCCCACCGCAGCCAGCGTCACCGTCTTGGCCTTTTCAATAATCGCCCGCTGACGGTAGAGCGCCACGCCATTCCAGAAGCCGCTCGCCCCGGCGTGGAAACCGAAGGCCCGTTTCTCGCCAAGGGCCGCGCCGATCCACTGGGCCCGCTGCACCTGCGGGTAGGCCGCCTCAACCTTCCTGGCCTGCGTGATCGCCAGGAAATCGAGGTCCGAGTCTCTCTCGATCCGGCCCCACCCCCAGGTGGCGCCAAGGCAGACCACCCACCCGTCGGGCGTCCAATGACACAGAGCGGCATGGCCGGTCTGGGGACGAGCCACGGTCGGGATGCCGAAGCATCGCAGGACGAACCGTCCGAAAAACGCGCGTCGACCGCACACCCCGCCGTTCATGATGATGTTCTGGTAATTCTGAAGCGTGGGCAGGTCGTTTTTCACATTCTGCGACCCGTACTGAACTTCCGTCTTGACGGCGGCTACATAACGCCAGCGATAGTCCGCAGTGGAGACATGGTCGGGCCGGTAGTTCCGGAGCATCTGACGCCCCCAGGCCAGAATGCTGTCCGGCTCGTCGCCGTCAACGGCCATTCGATACTCCCAGACGGTCAGGTCCTTGAAGCCGGGATCCAACTCGCCATCCAGGAACGCCTTCTCGTAATGCTGGTACCGCTTCACCGGGTCCACGGTGGCGGGCGCGTCGGTCTGTGCCTTGGGGTTGCTCTGCTTGATCGGCACCGCATGCTCCAGGCTGATGCCCAGTGCCAGCCGCTGCAGATTGCCGCTCTTGGCCTTCCCGCCGGCCTTCTGGATGTCGGTGTAGATCTTCATCGCCTGGCCGTACTTGCCGCCCTTGGCGCCGTCCGCGGCGACCATCTGCTTCATCAGGTCGGCATCCGCCAGCAGCTTCTCGACCAGGGCCTCCTCCTGCGGGCCTTGCTGGGCGAACTCCGCCAGGCCGCGCGGGGTGGCCTCGGCCAGAACGACGTATTTCGCCAGTGGCGTGTCGAGCTTGTCGCTGGCCAGGAACTTCTCCAAACCCGTCAGCATGGCACTGGCCGGCGCCTGCGCATTCGTCGCCGCCTGCGCGAGGGCCTCCTTGGCGGCACGGTACGCCTTTGCCGCCGCCTCCTTGTCCTTGCTCTTGACTTGGGCGTGCATCGCCTTCTGTGCGGCCGCCATCGCCGCCGCCTCGCCCTGATACGCCTTCAGGAAGGCGGCTTTCTGCTGCTCATCCACCTTCGGCAGGGCCTTCTCAATCTGAGCCTGCAAGGCCTTGAGTTGATCCGAGTAGCGCGCGAACAGTCTCTGTCCGGCGGGGTTCAATTCCACTTCCGGCACGGCCGGCTTCTTGGCCGCCCATAGAGTCGATGCTCCGACCGCCATGGCAATCACTGCCCCGCAGACGCCTCTGAGAGTCTTCGCTTTCACAGCTTGGTGTCCTTTACTCGCATGCTTCACTCACCTGGAACGCGTAGAGCATTAACGCACAACCCCGGAGGAAGTTTCGCCAGTCTTGTCGCGCCCCGTTTGATGCCAACCGCCCCGTCGCCTGCCGCCTGTTCTACGGCGGGCTGTCAGCCGTCGGCTGCCTGCCGGGAGACCGGTCTGGTTGAGGAAGGCAGGTCTTTGCCTGCGACTTGGAATCGTGCACATGCTCCGACGCGGAGGGCCCATCCGGTTTCTGTTCTCAGGCAGGAACCTGCCTGCCGGCAGGCGCCTGAGTTACTTGATCCTCCCCGCCGCCTCGGCGATGTACTTCTCGGTCTTGTCGGTGCGGCTTTCCTTGAGGTACGTCGTCAGGCGGGCGGCGTCGTCCTTCCTGCCCGCGGCGATCAGTCGTTCGGCCAGCAGCAGGCAGCACTTGGCGGCATGGGTTCGCTCCCAGCCCTCGGGCGTCTGGGCGGCCTTCAGAACGGTGTCGGCGGCGGACGGCTGGCCGATATTCGCCAGCGCCCACACCGCCACCTGCCGCATTTCGACGTCCTCGTCCCCGGCGGACTTGGCGATCTCGTCGGCCGATTGTGCGTCTCGAAGCCGGCCCAGGCACTGAACGATCATTCGCCTGCACTTGCCCTTGGCCTGGGGCAGGGCCTGGCGGAAGAAGGGGGCGGCCTGGCCCTCATGGGCCATCATGGCGAAGGCGGCAGGGTCGCACAGTTCGGCGTCGTCGAGCAGGTTGGCCAGCACGGCCAGGGCGTCGGGCAGGCCGAAGTACCACAGTTCCTGGGCCAGGTAGGCCTGGACGGGCTTGGGCTTGGTTCCGCCCAGCGGGCGGGCCAGGGCAGCCGTGAACTTCTTTCTGGCCTCCGCGTCGTGGAGCTTGGAGATGTGCAGCCCCAGCACGTGCAGGGCGTAGCGGGCGCCGTGGTCGCCGCCGACGGTCGGCTCGACGATCTGGTCGATCAGCAGCGTCCAGGCCTCGGGCCCGGCCTGGAAGATCTCCGCGACGGCCTGCTCGACCTTGTCCTTGTCGATCTGGGAGTAGAGTCCCCTCTTGTCGGGGGTGGGCATCTGTTCGAGCTTGGCTTTCAGTTGGTCCAGGTTCATGGGATTGTCTCTCTGGTGTTAGTCGTTCCTCGCGACTCGCATTGGGCACACTACAGATGCCACGGCGCCCGCATAGGCTGGCTGACCAGTCGGTTGGCCTCTTCGTCGCCGATGATCTGCTCCTTGACCGGGTCGTAGCGGATGGTTCGTCCCATGCGGATGGCGATGTTGGCCAGGTGCAGGATGCAGACCGCGCGGTGGGAGGATTCGGCGTGCCCGCCGGCGCGCTTGCGGGTCTTGACGGCCTCGGGGAAGCTCACCAGCGGCTCGGGGTCGGGCATGGCCTTGACTTTCGCGGCGTCCTCGGGCGACAGGTCGCTCAGGCGGGCGTCGTCGTGGGCGGGCTTCCTGTCGTAGGGCTTGCCCCACTCGGTGCTGTCCATGACGAAAGTCGTTCCGTCGGCGTAGATCAGCTCGACCCAGCCCCAGACGGCCGATGCCTCCGGGTGGGCCGGCGGAGTGTTCACGTTGATCTCGACGGGGCTGGTGAAGTCCTTGGCGTAGCGCCACTGCTGCGGGTCGAAGTGATGCTGGCCCATGTCGCACAGGCCGCCGCCCTCGTAGTCCCAGTAGCCGCGGTGCGTCCCGCCATGGCGGTGGGGGTGGAAGGGGCGGAGCGGCGAGGGCCCGCAGTACATGTCCCAGTCCAGGTTGGGCGGCACGGGCTGCGGCTTGGCGTTGACGATGCCGCTCCACTGCACCACTTTCAGCCCGCCCTTCTTGATGTGCACCACCGGGCTCTTCTTGAGCAGGCCGCTGGCCATGACCTTGTGGTTCTCGCGGCTGCGCTCGGACTTGGCCATCCCGAACCGTCCGAACGTGCCGATCTGGAAGATCCGCTTGTAGCGGTCCTGGGCTTCCACGACCGCCCGCCCCTCGGCGATGAACCGGGTCATGGGCTTCTCGCAGAGCACGTCCTTGCCCGCCTCCATGGCCGCGATCGAGATCAGCGCGTGCCAGTGGGGGGGCGTGGCGATGGCCACCACGTCGATGTCCTTGCGTTCCAGCACCCGACGAAAGTCGGTGTAGTATCGCTGGTTGTCGGCCTTGCCCACGAACTTGACGTCGCACTCGGCCAGCTTGCGGACGACTTCCTTGGGCCCCAGCCCGCCGAAGGTGCCCGGCCCGCGCCCGCCGCAGCCGATGAGCGCGCCGCCGATCGTCTCGCTGGGCGGCAGAGGCTGGTTGGGCCCGCCCAGCACGTGACGCGGGACGATGGTGAACGCTGCTGCAACCGCGGACGTCTTCAGCAGGCCCCGGCGGGTGGTCCTGAACGTGTCGTGACTCATAGTCTCTCCTTGCCTCCGGCCGCTGCCGACGAGGCGATTGGAATGGATGCGTGACTCCTGACCAAACGCGACCTGGCTCGCATTCTTGCCCCCAACCGGCGAAGCCTACCGCCCGCGATAGCCCGGATGCGAGTCGAAGAACGCCAGGGCGTCCAGGAAGCCCGCCTTGAACTGGTCGCCCGAGATGCCGCCCAACTCCTCCACCGCCAGGCCCGTCAGGCCCTCCATCGCCGGACTCAGCCCGGCCAGGAATCGCTTGGCCAGACCCATCGCGTGGGCGTGTCCGAGGTCCTCGAACTCCTCTCCGTCCATCATCCGGGAGATCGCGTCCAGCTTGCCCGCCGAGTACACGTACCAGGCGGCGATGTGCCCCGAGTAGTAGTTGATCACCCCCGTCTGCGTCTCGTACGGGCTGGCCAGGCCCGGCACGACGGCTGCCTTGCCCGCGTTCTTGGCCCAGTCGGCGGCCATGGCACCGGCGAAGCTTGCCCCGTGCAGCCCGTCTTCGGTGACGGCGGTGATGTGGAAGGTCCTGGGGTCCAGCAGCAGCCAGGCGTGAACGCGGACGGGTCCCAGCGGCGAGGGCTCGACGGGCGCCAGGGCGGCCAGGTGGGGCGCGTCGGCCAACGCCAGGCGGATCAGGTCCCGCACGCGGTCGGTCGTCTTCAACTCGGCCAGTCGCTTGTCGGCATTCTGCGCCCGCACCAGGACGAACCGGTTGCTCGGCGGCAGCGGTTCCAGTTCCAGTGTGAGCGGGTGCATGGCCGGGTCGGCCAGGTTCACCGTGGTCCGGCTTGGCTTGTACCCCTTGGCCGACGCCGCCAGCGTGGCCGGGCCCAGCGGGACCGGAAAGAAGCCCAGGCTGAACTGCCCGTCGCCCCATGAGCGGGCAGTCTGGCCCGTCTCTTCCACCCGCACCTCGGCGCCGGCCACCCCGATCCCCGTATGGCGCGACACCACTCGCCCGGGCATGTCGGTCTGGAAGCTGGCGCCCAGTCCCTGGAGCAGGGGATAGCGCGGGTCGTCCATGATGATCCACTGGTTCAGCGGCGTCTTGTCGGTGTCGTCGATCCGAGGCGTCTTTCCGAACTCCAGCTTGGGCGGGTCGTCCGCGTCCCAGCCGCCGGCGGCCATCAGGAAGGGCATGAGCCTCACCTCCGTGTTGACGCGGACGGGCAGTGGATGCCGCCCGCAGAGATAGAGGCGGATGGGCTTGGTCAGCGAGCGGTCCGCCTTCATGACGCGGACCACTGTCTGCCCGTTCTCGACCAGCTCGCGGTGGACCTTGCGGCTGGCCATCAGGCTCATGGCGCCCTGGTCGTAGCGGGTCTGGCTGTAGGCGCGCGACAGGATGTCGCTGGATTCGACGTGCTTCTTGGGGATGGTGAACTTGAGTTCCTTGAGATGTTCCTTGTTGGTCTTCTCGTCCCAGCGGTCGATGGCCTCGTAGACGATGTCGCCGTCGTCGCGGAGGATCTGCCACTCCAGCACCGTCCGCCGCAAGATGCCGCGGAACAGAAACACCCGCGATCGCACCGGCAGCGACTGTTCCACGGGGCGGCTCGTCGCCAGCATGGGGCGATAGCTCACGTCGGATCTGGCCGCCGGGCCCAGCAGCGTCTCCAGTTCCAGGGCGGCCCGGCCGATCAGGTCGCGGCCGAACTCCCGCCCGTCCAGCACGAGGAAATCGATACCGCTGGAGGCCATCGCCTTGCGGAGGTGCTCCGCGATGGATCGGACCTTCAGCCGCCCCTTGTGCGGCGTGACGAGCTCCACCTGCCGATCCTTGTCCAACTGGAACGCCAGGCGAGAGCCCGCCGGCTCGCCCGCCAGCCGATCGAGACTCGACGAGTAGAACTCCAGCCTCTGCCCGGCTGTCGGCATCGCCTGTTCGACCGCCTCGCCGAAGATCTCCATCGCCCCCGTCACCGTGTGGCCGATCGCGTCGGACAACACCTGGGCCTCCAGACTGCCCTCGATGGCCGATCGGGTTATGCCCACCGCCGCCCGCACGCTCGGTTCGCCCTCGATCTTCACTTCGTTTCGTCGCAGATCGATCGCCCGGTAGCCCATCCGCGTCTTGGGGTCGCTGAAACAACTCGACGCGACCACGATCCGGGGCGAGTCCAGGTAGGCCCGCGTCTTGAAGTGGGCGGCTATGTCCGCCAGGGCCTTGTCCGACTCGCTCAGGTGCGACAGCACCATCAGGTAGTCGTCCGATGCCATGCGACCCACTGTGAGCATGCGAACACTGGTGGCGTCTTTGCGCTCCCGTTGGAGAACCTCCGGCGGCACGCTGCCCGCGGTGACCACGATCACGTGCTGGTTGCGCGGATCGTCCTGGGGGGCATACTCGCTGTATCGCCGCGTGTAGATCTGGCGGCGGGTTGTCCGGCCCCCGCCGGTCGGCGGCTGCCACGTGCAGTCCAGCCAGAGCGTCTCGTCCGCCCAGCGTCCCACGGCCAGCTTCGCGTTGTTCTCTCCTTCGTCGCTCGCCAACACAGCCTGACCGTCCGCAAACGCCAGCAGCACGCCTCGCCCCGCGAGTTCCGCCAGGGGCCATTCGGCGCTTGCCTGGTCGCTGCCGCCGGAGCCCTCCAGACGGAGGGTGAGCTTCAGGCGGTGGGTCTGGTCCGGCGGGGGCAGTCGGCCCGCCCAGTCGGCCTGGTCGACGCGAGACATCAAGGGCGCGTCCGGCCTGGTCGTCGTCGGCGTCTTCTTCGCCGCGCGCAGCAGGGCCTCCCGCAAAACGGCACGGTCCACGTCGTTGCCCGCCTGCGCCCACAGCGTCCCCGTCGCGCCGCGCAGGCAGCCGGCGTAGTCTTCGGTCTTGATCTGCTCGGTTACGAACGCCTCGATTCGCTTCTCGTCGTTATCCAGGCGCTTGGCCTGCTCGCCGACATAGTCGATCCATCCGCCCGGTGCGGCCGCCGATCGCACAGCCGCTCTTGGCGGTCCGGGTTGATCCGGTCGCGAACCCTTCGCCGGCTGGGTCTGGATCGGAAGTGGCTTTGGCTGCTTGGTTTCCGCCGGCCACCACATCAGCAACGCGGCCGCCGCCAGCAGCACGACCGCGATGGCCAGCACCAGAATTGCCAATCGTCGCTCGTTCCTCATGGTCTTCTCCCTCGACAGGGACGACACGTGATCCGGATGGAGCAACGCCCGACCCATTATGGCCCTGCGGCCCGGCCCCGGCAACGACGGACAAAAAAGAAAATTCCCGCCTGAAGATTTGCACCGAACCCTGTCGAAATGGTATTTGTAGGAACAGAGGCGAGTGCGAACTCCATCGCTCGCCTTGGCCGACGGGAAACCGGCGGCATCGGGCCCCTGGAGGCGTCCAGGGGAGAAAGAGTCCGGCGGTCCCTAGGGGACGACGGTTGGACAAAACCCTACGTAGATTGGAGGTGATCCTTGGACCATTACTGTATAGGTGGCCTGCGCTAGCAGGACAACGCACCTGCTAGAGCAGGTACACAAAACCGCGAGCCCGGCCGGACACGCTTCCGACCGGGCTCGCGCCGTTTATGCAGACGTGGCGACTGGCTGCGCTGCCACGGCTGTGTCACCTCAGCCTCACCCCAAGGCCGGCAGGCTCTCCCTTGCGGCCAGCCACGGGCGCGGGATCGCGTCAAGACCCGTCGCCATCACCACGATCGATCCGACGATGGCGCAATTGGTGTCGCTGTCGCCAAGGGCGGAGACGGCGGACCAGATCGCTTCTTCGTAGCTGTCGAGGTAGCGGTCGGCGCACCACACGCAGAACGGCACGGTGTCCGGGCAGGTGATCCGGCTTCCGTTTCCCAGCCGTGCGGCGGCTTGCTCAGCCGTTGTGTCGGCGGGCAGACGGGCGGCAGCCTCCAGGCCCGACCGCACCGCTCCCGGCGGCGTCAGGTCGATGGCGGCCTCCAGGATCGCTCCGCGTCGTGCCGGCTCGCCCGTCGCGCCCGCTCTCCAGGCGGCCCCCGCGGCGGCGGCGGTCGCGATCGCCCCGGCGATGCCTTCGGGGTGCATGTGCGTCACTTCCGCGGCGGCGGTTGCCTGACGCACCGTCTCCCGGGGAGCGTCCGCGTAGAAGGCCCCCACGGGGCCAACGCGCATAGCTGAGCCGTTGCCCATCGACCCCTGGCCTGCGAAGGCGCCGCGCGAGACCTCGCGCCAGTCGAGTCCCCGGGCGATCTCCCAGAGGATGCGCATCGCGGTCTGGCCGTATCCGCGATCCGGCTCGACGAGGAACGCAGCCGCGAACCGCTCCGCCAGTTCGTCCTGGTCGATCCGGCCGCGGGCGGTCAGCTCTTCCACGATGCTCAGGGCCATCACCGTGTCGTCGGTGTACGGCCAGGGGGCGGGCGGCGACTGCCGCTGCTGGAGGGCGAACTCGATGTTTGCCCCAAATCCAAAGGACGCCTGGCCAAAGGCATCTCCCACCGACAGACCCTCCAGCGAGAGTCGCGCCCGGGCCAGCCGCTTCGCGCGGTCGCTTGGTTCTGCACCATGTTGGATGTTGTCCGGCATGTCGACTCCTCGTGAGGAACTGCACTTGCACCCGCGCCTGGCTGGCAACAGGCATCCGATTCTTGTCCGGCTACCACTCATATCGGCACGCCGCCCGCCGCCCGGGCGAGACAGTTCCGCCAAACCAGACGCTCGTGCAACCGCGCGGGCGGCGGACACGGCAACCGCCCGAACGGGCAAGCGCCGCTCCGGCGGGGAACTTCGCCGCGGGCGGTGCGTCATGTAGTACAGGGGCGGCCACGCGGTCCGTCCTTTTCGTCGGCCACCTTGCAGGAGACTTTCGATGAGCATGAAGATCGCCCTGGTCGGGCCCGAACTGGAGGAGAACCTCGCCCTGCGATACATCCACGCCAGCCTGGTGCAGGCCGGCCATGACTGTCGCATCTATGACTTCCACGATCCGCGCCAGGTCGAGCCGGTGGCCGACTGCCTGGCCCAGTGGCGGCCGGACGTCGTCGGGATGTCCATGGTCTTCACGGCCCGCTCCGGCGAGTACGCCCGTCTGGCGCAGGCGTTGCGCGAGCGGGGCTATGACGGGCACGTCACCGCGGGCGGACACTTCGCCTCGTTCCACGCCCGCGAACTCCTTCGCGACGTGCCGGCCTTCAGCAGCATCCTCCGCGGCGAGGGCGAGCGGGCCATGGTGGAGTTGGCTGCCCACCTGCACGAGCCCGCGGGTGTGGGCGGGATCGTCCTGCCAGGAGCGGACGGAGAGATCGTCGAAACCCCGCCGGCTCCGCCGCTGACCAACCTCGACGTTCTGCCCTGGCCCACCCGCCAGGACCGATTCGACAGCTATCTCGGCTTGCCCATCGCGAACATCCTTTCCAGCCGCGGATGCTACGGGGCTTGCAGCTTCTGCTCCATCCGCGCGTGGCACCGGCACATCGGCGGGTCCCGGCTTCGCCAGCGCGGGGTCGCCGACCTGGCCGCCGAGATGGCCGAGCTCTATCACGACAGCGGCGTGCGAATCTACAACTTCCACGACGACAACTTTTTCCTTCCGGATCGCCAGGCCAACCTGGACCGTTTCGCCGAGATCCGCCGGCGGCTCGACGAACGCGGCGTGGGGCGCATCGCCATCCAGATCAAAGCCAGACCCGACAGCATCGACGCCGACGCGCTGGCCCTGCTGAAGGAGTTGGGGCTGTTCCGGGTGTTCCTGGGCGTGGAGTCCAACGCGGTGGCCGGCCTGAAGGCCCTGGGGCGGGGGATCAAGCGGCAACAGAACCACGAGGCCTTGCGGCTGATCCGCCAGGCGGGTCTGCACGTGACGTTCAATCTGCTGATGTTCGAGCCGGACTGCACGCTGGCGGACCTTGGCGACAACATCGACTTCATCGAGGCCCAGAGCGACGTGCCGCTGAACTTCTGTCGCGTCGAGGTGTACGGCGGCACGCCAATCCAGCGCCGGCTGGCCGAGCAGGGGCGGCTGGTGGGCGACTACTGGGGCTACAGCTATGCCATCGCTGATCGCGACGCGCAGCGGTCCTACGAAGTCTTCCGGGAGGTCTTCACGCCGCGCAACTTCTTCTTCGGCGGGGCCAACCTCCAGGCCATGACGGTGGACTACAACCTTCACCTGCTGAGGCACTTCTTCCCGCGGCGCTGGTCAGCCGCCCTGGCCGACGACTGCCGCCAGGCGATCGGGCGGCTCAACCGCAACAACGTCGAGCTGCTGCGAGAGATCTGCCGCCCGGGCCTGGAAGGCCAGGCCGACCGGCTCGTGGCCGCCCTCTCGCGCCGGCGCGAGGCATTCGACAAGCGGATCACCCGGGACTTCTCCAGGCTCCTGGCCCTGATGGAGCCCAAGCGCCAGCCGGTGTTCCAGCGGCGGCTGGCCAAGGCCGGTTCGCTGGCGGCCGCCACCATCCTGGTCACCGCCATGGGCTGCAAGCGAACGCACGTGTACGAGATGGTGCCGCGGAGCCAGCCGACTGCCTCCGCCCCGGCCCGTCCCCCCGTCGTGCCCGCCGCTCCGGCACCTTACGCCGCCAACGAGGCGGCTCGCCTTCAGACGCGACTGATGACGCAATACGGACAGGAAATCCGCAACTGGATGGCGGACGCCAGCATCAACGACACGGTGGTCCTGGACCTGGAGGTGACAGCCGCCGGCGAAGTTGCCGTTGCCGGTGCGACGGTCGAGGACGGCGCCCTGCCCGCACGCGCCCTGGAGAAGCTGAAGGAGAAGAGCTGGGCCTGGCGGCTGCCCAGGCCGTCGCGGGCGGGGACGCTGAAACTCCCCTGCGCGTCGCCGAATACTCACATATTCGAGATGGCCCCGCATCCGACGGAGATGGCCCCGCGGAACTTGCGCTGACGTAACGGACCTGGCCTCCGCCGTCGCCCCGCAGTAGAATCCGCGAGCACGGGTCTTCCTTCGGAGACTTCACATGGCACACAGGCCCCTCGCGGCTGCGCTGATCCTGGCTGCGTTTTCGACGGCCCTGCGGGCGGCCGAAACGCCAGCCGAGATGCGGAGGCACCACATGGACGCGCAGGACCAGGCCCCCAGGGACGGCTGGGCCCTGGGCCCGTTCATCAAGCGCGACCAGCCGATCCTCCGCCCCACGCGGGATTCCCGCTTCCGCTGCCCGATCCGGGGCGAGGAAGTCCGCTGGGAAGAGCAGAACGTCTACAACCCTGCCGCCGTGGTGCGCGAGGGCAAGGTCTACCTGCTCTACCGGGCCGACGACCGCAGCCCGGACCTGGGCTGGGGACGGACCTGCCGCATCGGCCTGGCGTACAGCGAAGACGGCCTTCACTTCAAGCGTCGCCCCGAGCCCGTCCTGTACCCGGACAACGACGAGTGGAAGCAATACGAATGGGAGGGCGGCTGCGAGGACCTCCACGTCGTCGAAGGCGAGGAAGGCGTGTACGTCATGAACTACACCACCTGGCGGGCCACGGGAAGCGGCCGGAAGGACACCCTGTCCATCGCCACGTCGCGCGACCTGGTGCACTGGACCAAGCACGGTCCGGCGTTTCGCAAGCACGCGCCGGAGAAAGTGATGGGCTCGCGCTCGGGGGTCGTGGTGTCCCGACGTGACGGCGACCGCCTGATCGCGGCGAAGATCGACGGCAAGTACTGGATGTACTATACGCACCCCTGCGCGATCGCCTCGAGCGAGAATCTCATCGACTGGGTGCCGGTCGGCAAGGCGGTCTGGCCGGGCGGAGGGCGCGAGGCCGGCGCCATCGCCCTGCTGCGCGACGACGGCATCCTGCTGATGACGCAGGGCGGGCACCGTTCGCTCGGCGCCTGGGTGCTCCGCCAGGCCCTGATCGACCCCGCCGACCGCAGGACCATCCTCAAGGAGCAGAAGGAGCCTTTCCTCTGGCCCCAATACGAGTGGGAGAAGAAGGGCTTTGTGGGAAACACCACGGTGGCCAACGCGTTGATTCCGTTCAAGGGCAAGTGGTGGCTCTACTACGGAGCAGCCGACCGGGCAATCGGCCTGGCAACGTGTGCGATTGAATAGCGGGAGATGTGCGTCATCATGAAGAGAACGAGTGCATGTTGGCTGGCGGCTGTCTTGTGCCTGGCGGCGTCTGGTCGCGGTCTCGCGACGGCCGCAGCAGACAAACCCCTCGACTCCGCTTCGGGCAAGCCGAACATCATCCTGTGCATGACCGACGATCAGGGCTGGGGGGATACGAGCTACAACGGCCATCCGGACCTCAAGACGCCCGAGCTGGACAGGATGGCGGCGGCGGGAATTCGCTTCGACCGCTTCTACTCCGCCCACCCGATGTGCTCGCCCACGCGGGCGAGCTGCATGACAGGGCGCAGCCCGGTGCGCTACCGCTGCATGGACTGGGGGCACGACCTCCCGCTGCGCGAGGTGACCATCGCCGAGGCGGTCAAGACGGCCGGTTACGCCACGGGTCATTTCGGCAAGTGGCACGTCGGCGGCATACCCAATGCCGACGGCGGCACCGGGCGCGGCCTGCCCGATAGTTTCTGCCCCAAGCCGCGCCACCCCGGCAACCAGGGCTTCGACGAGTGGTGGTCGGCCGGCAACTGGTACGACATCGGCCACGAGTTCATCTACCACAACGGCAAGCAGGTTCCGCCGCGCAAAGGGGACACTTCCGACGTGCTTATGGACGTGGCGCTGGAGTGGATCGGCAAGCAGGCGACGACGGGCAGGCCCTTCCTGGCGGTGATCTGGTTCCCCTCGCCGCACGGCCCGCACAAGGCGGCGCCGGAGTATGCGGCGGCGTACGAGAAATACGGCAAGGCCAAGGCCAACTACTACGGCGAGCTGGCGGGCGTGGACCACGCCATGGGCCGGCTGCGAAAGGCCCTGCGGGAGATGAAGATCGCGGACAACACGATGCTGTGGTTCTGCTCGGACAACGGCGGGGCGTTCCCGCTGTCCACCGGCGGGCTGCCCGGGGGCAAGAAGTGGCTCACCGAGGGCGGCACGCGCGTGCCGGCCATCCTCGAATGGCCCGCCCGCATCCCCAAGCCCTTCGACACGACCATCCCCGCCTGCACCATGGACTTCTACCCGACGGTGCTGGATCTGCTGGGGCTCCAGATGCCCGACCAGGTCGATCCGATCGACGGCATGAGCCTGATGGATCTGATCGACGGCAAGATGAAGCGCCGGCCCAAGCCGATCCCGCTCGTTTCCGGGCAGGCGGTGCGGCTGATCGATAACGAGTACATCCTCCAGAAAGGCCGGCTTTTCCGCTTCGACGAAAAGCAGCGCAAGGACATCGACATCACGGACCGGCACCCGGAGGAACACAAGCGGCTGACCGCCCTGGAGAATGAGTTCCGGGCGTCGGTCAAGAAGGACCAGGCCGTTTATACGGTCAAGCGAAAGTAGCCCGGTGCGCCGTGGAATCGGGACCGGCAACGCCCCAGTGAAAGGACGTCATACCCCATGCGACCTGCAATGACTGCCCTGCTCGTGCTGATCCCGGCAGCGTTTTCGACGGCCTTGCGGGCGGCCGACGCGCCGGCCGAGATGCGGAAGCGCTACATAGACGCGCAGCAGGCTGCCGGGGCGGGCATCCGGCTGCTGCAGGAGAAGAAGTTCGAGGAGGCGATCGCGAAGCTCCAGGAGGCGGACAAGCTGGTTCCCGGCCAGGGGGGCGTGCTGTACAACCTGGCGTGCGCCCTGTCGCGGGCGGGCAGGAGCGAAGAGACGCTGGACGCGCTGGAACGCTCGATCAAGGGCGGCTTCACCGATCACAAGCACATGCAGGCCGATCCGGACCTGGAAGCCGTCCGCGAGAACAAGCGGTTCAAGGAGCTGGTGAAGCTGGCGGAGCGGCTTGGCAAGCCGAGGGAACCGCTGGTGCACGTGCCGGACGGGTACGACCGCGGCGGCAAGCGGACGTACCCGTTGCTGATCGCGCTGCACGGGGCGGGGGGCACGCCCAACAGCCTGCTGGCGGCGGCCCGCCAGGGCCTGGGGGCCGACAAGTTCTTCCTGCTCGCGCCGTTCGGGTCGGCCAGGATGGGCCCCGGCTACACCTGGAGCAGCCCGGACTTCACGCGGATACCGGAACTGGTCGCCGAGTTGAAGAAGAAGTACCGCATCGGCCGGGTGTACCTGCACGGCTATTCCGCGGGCGGGCACGTGGGGTACCTCCTGGTCTTGAAGAACCCCAAGGTCTTCGACGGGTTTGTCCCGATGGCCGGAGCGCTGCGGCGAGGCATGGTGAGCGACGCCGAACTCAAGAACGCCGCCAACCTGCCCATCTTCGCCATCCAGGGCGCGGTCGACGCCGTCGTGCCGCTGAAGGCGGCCGAGCAAAGCCTGGAACTGCTTCGCCAGAACGGCGCGCTGACGCACCTGTTCAAGCACGAGGGCGGCCACACCCCGCCGCCCAACTACCCCAAGGTGCTGGCCGACGCGGTCAAGTGGATCGACCGGCAGAAGGGGGAAGAGTGACCGTGCGACATGTGAGGCAAACGGAGTCGGCGGGCCCACAGCCAACGTCCGGTGTCGCCCGCCCAGCCTTGGACGGCCGCGGACGGACCGCCCTCAAGAACGGCCTGCATTGACCGTTAACCCAGAGTGGAAGCACCCATGATCTCGCGAAGACAACTGCTCCGGATTGGCTCGGCGATGCTCGGCGGGAGACTGCTTGCGTCCTCGCCAGGCGTCGGGGCCGAGCCCGCACCTGCGCCTCGCCTCGCGTTGCCCACGAAGGCACAGATCGCGTGGCAGGACTGCGAAGTCGGGCTGCTGTACTCGTTCGATCTGGCGATTGCGGCGGGCGATCGCATGCCCAACAATGCCGCGCGCAAGACGTGGGATCCCAATCTCTACCAGCCGGCCAGGCTCGACACCGATGCCTGGATCGAAACGGCCAAGGCATGCGGCGTTACCTACGCCGTCTTCACGGCGACCCACTTCAACGGTTTCATGCAGTGGCAGAGCGACGCGTACCCGTACGGGTTGAAGCAGACGAGTTGGCGCGACGGCAAGGGCGACGTGGTGGCCGACTTCGTCGCCTCGTGCCGCAAGGCGGGCATCAAGCCGGGCATCTTCTTCAGCGTCCATCGCAACGTCTACCACCAGGTCTGGGGCCACTACGTCAACTGGGGCAAGGGCAAGGGCACGCCCGCCCAGGAGAAGTTCAACCGGATGGCCGAGAAGCAGATGCAGGAAATCTGTTCCAACTACGGCCCGCTCGTTCAAATCTGGTTCGATGCGGGCACGAAATGCCCGGCAGAGGGCGGTCCGGACATGCTGCCGATCTTCGAGAAACACCAGCCCGGCGGCCTGTTCTACCACAGTTCGCAGCGTTCGGATCATCGCTGGGTGGGCAACGAGGACGGCCACGCGGGTTCGCCGTGCTACGCGACCATGCCCGGGCCCGAGAAGGGGGCGATGTCGCACAACAGCCCGACGTGGAAGCGGCATCTGCATGGCGGCGATCCCGAGGGCAGCGTCTGGTCGCCGGCGATGGTGGACATTCCGCTGCGCGGATACAGGGGCCACAACTGGTTCTACAAGGAAGGCCAGGACCACATCGTTTATCCGCCGGAGGTGCTGCTGAAGAAATACCTGACCTCGGCGGGGCGCAATTCGAACCTGTTGATCGGTGCGGTGATCAAGCCCGACGGGACGCTGCCGGAAGCGGACGTCAAGTCGCTGGCCGGCTTGGGCAGACTCCTCCGCGAGCGGTTCGGCAAGCCGATCGCGTCGATCGCGGACCAGGAGGGCGATACCGTCACGCTCGAGTTGCCGCGTCCGGGCGAGATCGACTGTGTCGTGCTTCAGGAGCAGATTGCCCACGGCGAGCGCGTTCGCGACCACCTTGTGGAAGGCTTGGTCAACGACGCATGGGTCCCATTGGCCCAAGGAAAGGTCATCGGTCACAAGTGGATTCACACCTTCAAGCCGCAGACTCTGCAGCGGCTGCGGCTCAAGGTGGCGTCATCGCTCGCGCCGCCGCGGATTCGCTCGTTCTCGTGCTACAGGAACGGCTGATCTTCTGATCGCCGTCCCAGAAGGGATTCCCGGCTTGAGGCCTGCTTCTAGGGGTTAACCCCGAGGAGGGGCATTTCTGCATCCGGAGTTCCGTTTTTCCGCTAGAATCACTCATGGTTGGGCGTCACATCGCCCGGTTGCTTCCGCACATGCTGCCGGATGCCGTTCGGATTCGGGCAAAGGAGACACAGATGAGAACCGCCGTCAATTCCGATCGCGAGGTCCCCGTTTCCCTGGAGATGCTGGAAGACCGGCTGCTGCTGAGTTCCGTCTCGGTTCTGCTGCCTGCCGCGGTCTCGGCATCCAGCAGCAAGACGGCGGTCTTCGCAGCCAGCCCGACCAGACCAACCAAACCCACCAAGCCCACCAAGGATGATTACGGCAACACGTTTGAGACAGCCAAGCAGCTATCCCTCAGTGCGGACGGGGCATTGACGGCGACCGGCAAGATCGAAACGGTCGGCGACGTGGACATGTTCACGTTCACCGCCACCGTCACGGGCACCATGACCGTGACGATGACGGGCTCATCGACCAGGAAGACCACGCTGGTGCCGTTGCAGACCGTCTACGATCAGGCCGAGCAGATCGTGCCGGAAACCACCACATCGTCGGCTACGTTCGAGGTGACCGTAGGGGAGCGGTATTACGTGGAAGCCGCCGCCCTCAACAGCTCAACCGGCAGTTGGTCGGTGACCGTGTCCACGGTCGCGCCGGAACCGGACGTGAACCCGCCGGCATTCCTGCCGACGGCTGGCGCATACGAAGCGGCGGAGACGGTCACGCCAACGGCTGTCGGGTCCGTCCTGGTGGTGCAGGGCACGACGGGCGGCGACGTCATCACCATCTCCCAGACCGTGGCCGGCATGACCGTCGTCAGCGGCAGCACCACGATCGAGGTCCCCGGGACGTTCCAGGGGATCGCGATGTACGGTTTTGAGGGAGCCGACTGGCTGCGGCTGGATGATTCGGTGTCCGTGGTTTCGGTCACGTTCGCCGGGGCGGACGACGATCAGCTCTTCGACAACGGGTCCGGCAGGAGTTACCTGTACGGCCAGGACGGCGCCGACCTGCTGGTGACGGTTGGCGGCGGCGGCGACGTTCTCTACGGTGGGGAGGGGCTGGACAGCCTGTGGCTGGACGCAGCCGACCTGACGCCCGACGTGGCGAGCGCGGAAACCGCCGGGAAGACCGTCCACTCCATCACCGCATTCAACCTGGGCGTGTCGCTGGAGATCCAGGGGCAGAACCTGACGGACCCGGCCACCACCTACAGCTATGCGAATTACAATTCGCGGCCGTTGTTCGTGGACACGCCCGAGTTCAACGACGTGCAGCAGGGCTACCTGGGCGACTGCTACTTCCTGGCGGCGGTGGGGTCGCTGGCCTACAGCGATCCGGGCGACTACGCCGCGGGGACGGCTGGGGTGATCCAGGAGATGATCGCTCCGCTGGGCGACGGCTCGTACGCGGTGCGCTTCTACAACGGCAGCACCCCCGTGTACGTGCGGGTGGACGGGGACCTGCCGGTCTATGGCAGCAGACTCATCTTCGCGGACCTGACGCCGGACGGCGAGACGTGGGTGGCCTTGGCCGAGAAGGCCTACGCCCAGTTCGCCGGGGCCAACTCCTATGCGAACATCGAGGGTGGGTACATGTTCGTGGTCTACAACCAGGTCACCGGCGTGACTTCGTCCTGGAAGTACACCTCTGCGACCAGCGCCAGCGAACTGGAATCGCTGCTCGGCGCCGGCCGGGCCCTGTCGGCCGCCAGTGCGACCGATTCCTATCCGATCGTCGGCGGGCACGCTTACGAGATCCTGGATGTCTACCAGCAGGACGGCCAGACCTATGTCACGCTCTACAACCCGTGGGGCGTGGACGGCGCCGACGGGTATGACGACTATCCGAATGACGGCCTGATCGACCTGACCTGGACGGATTTCGTGGCGAAGTTCTCCTGGATCGCCATCAGCGCGGTCTGAGGAACAGCGGAGCATCCGCGAGAAAGCAATCTTGCGGTCGGTCGCTACGGGTTGCGGTTCGGCTCCATGGGGCCGGGCTCGCGCCAGGTGCGCCGTTCGTTCAGGTGCTGGGCGCTCTTCTGGCAGTAGGCGACCAGGATGTGGACGAAGGGCTCGATGCGGTCGGCGTACTCGGGGTTGATCGAGTCCACCAGCACCATGGACAGGACGCGGTTGGTCGGCCCGCCGCCGGGATAGATCGGGGCGATGGCCATCGGGTCGGTCTTGTCGGCCTGTTCGCCCTTGGCAGCCTTGCCGCCCTTGCCGCCTTTGCCCCCTTTTCCGGCCTTGCCGTCGTCGCCCGTGCCGGGCGGCACGCCGAGCCCCAGCAGGCCCTGGGGGACCCTCACCTCGATCGCCTTGCCCCCCGTCGCGCCGGCGATCTGCTGGTAGTAATCCCACGAACGGTCATTCTTCTCCTGCTGCTTCTTGCCCTTGCCGCCCTTGCCGTCCAGCCGTCTTTGCATGGCCGCCTTGTCGTCGGTGGTCGCCGGGGTGCGGTCGAACCGGACAGCCAGCGGATTGTCGTGCGCGTTGCCCAACGCGCGAATCATCACGCCGTATATCCGGAACCCCTCCTTCGCGCCGCTCCTGGCGATCTTCATGCACCGCTCGTGCTGCGGGTCGGTGATCGGCTCGTCGCTGATCAGGACGATCGCTCGCTTGCTGTGCTGGCCCGAGCGGGTCCACTCGCTTCCGGTCATCGTCTTGGACAGCGCCCCGGCCCATTCCTCCTCGCCCGCCGGGCCGATGATGTCCACCTTTTGAATCGCCGACGCCAGCCGTTGCGGACTGTCCGTCAGGGGCAGGTGCTCCACCGTGTTGCCCGGGGCGAACACCGTCAGGCCGATCCGCGGCTCGCGAGAGACCATGTTCAGGGCCGAGAAGATGATGCCGACGTCCCGCTTCAGCCGCTCGAGTTCCGCCCGCATGGACCGGCTGGCATCGATGGCGATGGCGAAGTCGAACTGGTCAAGTTGGAAACGCGGCAGCTCCAACTCATTGAGCCACTTCATGTCCTTGGGGTCCATGTCGGCCGCCGTCATCGGCGAGGGGATGTACTGCGGCTTGAGGGCCTTGTAGTTGGGCTGCTTTCGGCCGGCGCCGGTGAACGCGTCCTTGTGGTCCTTCCACCAGGCCTGGTACACGTCATGGGCCTTCGGCGTGCGGTTCCACGGGGGGCAGATTCCGGCGGCCTGGAGCACCAACTCGGCCCGCACAGCCGTGCCGGGCGACCGGAGCGCACGGATCAGGAGTTCCACGAGTTGGGCGTCTCCCCACTCCTTCAGCGCCCGCCCCATGGCGATCAGCGTGGGGATGTCGGATGAGTCGAGGCTGTTGGTGTCGGCAAAGAAGTCCGTGAAGAGCTTGCGGGCGGGCGGCGCGATCGGATGGGCGCTGAGCAGTTCCAGCAGGCCGATCCGCAGGTCCCCGTGGAACAGGTTCTGGGCGACCATGCTCCAGGTGGCCGTCACCCAGGCGTCGCGCTGCTGGTCGCTGAGCAGTCTCGCCCGCCCCAGCAGCGCCTGCCACGCGACCAGCCGGACGACCGCCTCGCGGTCTGTCCGCGCCATCTCCAGGATCGCCCCGGTGGCCTGCGGGGTGGGCATGCGGGCCAGGCTGATCGTCGCGATCGACCGCGTGACCGGGTCGCCGCTCTTGAGGCTCCGCCCGTACATCTCCGTCAACGCGCTGAACCGTCTCTGGATCGTCGCGAGCTTCTTGTCCGCCGGCGTGTCCGGCGGCTTGGCGGGCGTCGCCGACAGCGGGACCCTCTCGCCCTCCTCGGCCGCGACGGGCAGACTCAATGCGGACGCCGCCCACGCCCCCAGGAGCCACAGCACGAGCCGGCAAGCGCTTCTCATCGGTTGTCTCCCTTGCTGGTGCAGCGGGGTTCAACGCCGCTCGACGATGCCCCGGATTCCAGAGCCCATAACGCTCCGTCGCCAGGTCCGCCTGCCAGGCTTGTCTTCTTTCGGTCAGTTGGATCGCACGCATCGGAAACCGATGGAACGGTCCGCGCTCTTGGGAGAAGACGACTGGCGATACGAGAGGCGGGCCTGGTCGGTGTCCGCCTTCCACGATCCGCCGCGCAGGGCGCGGTTCCTGCCTTCTTCAGCGCCGCGCGGGTCGGCCTTGGGCGAGTGCTCATAGTAGTCTCCGCCGCGCCAGTCCCAGCACCATTCCCAGACGTTGCCGGCCATGTCGTACAGGCCGTAGCCGTTCGGCGCGAACGCCCCGGCGGGGCTGGTAAACGGCTCGTCACCCTTGGCGTAGACCGGGTGGCAGCCGCCCGTGGGCCCGTCGTCGTAGGCGTAGCGGGGCTTGCCGCTCCTGGCGACGCATCGGTAGTTGGCCACGGCGTGAGCAATGCGGTCGCCCGAGGGAAAGCGGGCGCCTTTCAGGCCGCCCCGGGCGGCGAACTCCCATTCGGCCTCGGTGGGCAGGCGATACCCGTCAGCGGACCAGTTGCATTTCAAGTCGTCCGCTCGGCCGGAACGGAAGACCTTGCCCTCAAGAGTGTAGCACGGCGTGAGGCCTTCCTTCTCGCTGCGGGCGTTGCACCACTTGACCGCACTGTGCCAGTCCACCGAGTGAATCGGGTGGTCGGAGGCCTTGCCGGCGATCTCGTCATTGAACTCATAGCCGCGCGAGGCAGCCCATTTGGCAACCTGGTCCCAGAGCGACCTGGTTACCTCGTGCTTGTCCATTAGAAACGCGCGGACAGCAACCGCGTGGACAGGGCGTTCGTTATCCATGCCTTCGTTCTTGGCGTCGCCCATCTCGAACGCGCCGCCCGGGATCCGCACCATGGTCCCGACCGCCGGGCCGGTCTGCGCTGGCTTCGGCAGGGCCTGGGGAACGTTTGAATCGGGCGAAGGCGGCGTTCGGACGGGCGGGGCGTCCTGGCGGATGAGGTTGCGGTAGGCGTAGCGCTTCCCCGGAAGGTGTTGCGTGGTCTCTTCTCCGTTCATGACGCCGGGGCGTGCCTTATCGATGTGGAAGACGTAGACGCCGCTCGACTTGTCGCCGTCGCGATACCAGGAGCAACGCAGTGTGTAGCGACGGTCGTCCTGGGTGAACTGGGGCGGGGAGAACTTGTTCTTGGAGGAATGGTCCGTGCAGGCCAGTTCGCCCTTGGAGTCGGCCGAGACGGTGAAGCGGAAGGGCTTTTCTCGCCCTGGGGGCTCCAAGCATTGGCAGGCGCCCTGCCAGTCGCCCACGAAGGGGTTGACCATCCGCGAGCCGCCGACGCCGCCCCAGCCGGGCGCGAAGGAGATCATTGCTGTCACAAGAAAGGCCACCCCGATCCCGATTCGTCTCATCATGCGTCTCCTTGTCCACCGCCGGGCCACGAATTGCGCGGGCCAATTATAGGGGCCCGGCCCGAGCATGGCGAAGGTTTTCTGGAGAGGGCGGGTGTGGCGGCAACCAGGAGGCCGGCGTTCCTGGTCGGGCAGGGCGCAGTCGTTCGCTCGACGTTCGCGAGCAGCCGCGGGCAGTTCGCGGCAGGGCGCATGGAGGGCGCGACAGTTCGCGGGCAGTTCGCGGCAGGACGCGGAGCAAGTTGCTGTGAATTGGGATGTTATGACGGTTGGCCGGACCGGTCCGGACCCGGCCGCCCCGGAAATGCGCCCCAAAGCGCCCTTCAGGGTATCACCTGATTTCCGCCCGGCGGGCGGTGCGGCGGCAGGAGGGCTCGCCGGGTCTGCGGCGGACGCGGGTGCGGCCAAGGGGTCTGGCCTGCCTGTCGCGGGCAGGCCGCCCCTATAGCCGACTTTCGCCTACGGGACGCAGGGCGGGGTCGTCGGCCGGGAGAAAACGCCTCCTGGGGGCGGTTGCGTCCGGGCGCGAGGGTTCGGCTGCGGCGGGTCGGCAAGAGCTAGGCGACGTAGCGGCACTTCCGCTCGTAGTCAAGCTCCATGCCGACGGGGAAATCGCGGTAGGCGGCCAGATGGAGGTTCACATGGGCGGCGGTGTAGTGGGCGAGTCGCTCGGCCAGGCGGTCGGCCAATCGGGAGGAGCCGGTCTGGCCCTCCTTGAGCTGGACGAGCAACGTGGGGCGGCAGGGCTCGCCGCCGCGCGAGCCGGGCGGGGTCTGGATGACGAAGACGCCCGTGACGCGTCCAGCCAGGTCGAAGTCGGCGTAGAGGGCCTCCTTGACATGGGCTGGGCTGATGGGTCCCTCGGGGGTCTGAACGTGAGGGTTCCTGCCCCAGATGATGCCCAGGGGCAGCTTCCAGGCGGGCAAGAGGTCCTCGCGCCCGAACAGGCGCACGAGGGCTTCCAGGCGGGCGTAGGGCATGGTGGTGACCTGATCGCCCGTGCGGTAGCGGATGAGGGGCAGGCGGGCGTGCGGGTCCAGCACGGAGACCACCAGTTGGCCCGAGGGGTTGGCCCCGTCGGCGAGGCGCTGGGCCTCGCCCTCGCCCTCCTCCAGCGTCTCGACGTACGTCCGCATGGGGAAATACTGCATGAGTTCGGGGACGATGTCGGTGCGCCCGAACAGGGCCTGTCGCAGGGCGCTGTCGCCCTGGGCCAGCCGGCGGATGCGGATGGTCTCCACGCTTTCGCTGAAGACGCTCAGGGCCAGCTCGCTCATGCCCATGTTCACGCCGATCACACCCCGCTCGGGGCGGTCGAAGTCGATGCCCATCAGGTGGGCGAGGTAGCTGCGGTAGTTCTCGGCGATGAATTCCGCCCCGGTCACCGCGTGAACGGTCAG
>Ga0116149_1000983_pt1 | contig 36229 bp, 20 predicted proteins | sample AD_UKC057_MetaG_FD_89787 | JGI IMG/M metagenome (GOLD analysis project Ga0116149, IMG submission 89787) | Active sludge microbial communities of municipal wastewater-treating anaerobic digesters from USA - AD_UKC057_MetaG | ecosystem: Engineered > Bioreactor > Anaerobic > Digestate | place: USA...
ACGCCGCCCTGGTCGTGGTGGGCATCTCCGCCAACTTCATCACGCTGCGTTCGGCCCGCATCGTCGAGCACGTCCAGCGGGTGGTTCAGGGCTACGACCTGCCCGAGGGTCTGGCGGCCGCCATCACCGGCTCCAGCGGCTTCGGGCGCGACTACGCCCTGGCCGCCCGCAAGAGCAGCGACCAGACTTTCTACGTCACGGTGGCCGCGGTGATCTTCATCCTGTTGCTGGTCTACCGCGCGCCCGTGGCGGCGTTCATCCCGCTGGCGGCGATTTCCCTGGCCGCCGTCGTCGCCCTCAAGGTGCTGGACCTGGGCGGGCATTTCGGCCTGCACGTGGGGACGGCCGAGCGAATCTTCGTCGTCGTGCTGCTGTTCGGCGCGGGCACCGACTACGCCCTGCTGCTGATGAGCCGCTGCCACGAGTTCCTTGACGCCTCGTTCTCGCCGCGGGCCTCCGCGGCGGCCGGGCTGCAAGGCACGCTGGGCGCGATCCTGGCCTCGGCGGGGACGGACATGGCCGGGTTGCTCATGCTCGTCTTCGCGCAGTACGGCATCTTCCGCACGACAGGCCCGGCGGTGGCGGTGGCGCTGCTGGTGGCGATGTTGGCCAGCATCACCCTGGTGCCCTCGGCGATGGCCATCGCGGGCGGGGTGCTGTTCTGGCCGGGCAAGCGGATGGGCAGCTTCGGGCAGAAACGCCTGTGGCCCGCCGTGGGGCGCCTTGTGACGCGCCGCCCCCTGTGGGTGCTGGCGGCGACGCTGGTGCTGCTGGCCGGGCCCGCCCTTCAGGGCCTTCACATCCGCTGGGTCTACGACACGCTGGCCTACCTCAGCGACGACTACCAGGCCGCCCGCGGGCTGAACATGGCCATGCGCCACTGGCCGGTGGGCGAGGTGGCCCCGCTGTCGGTGCTGATCGAGACCCCTGAGGGGATGTCCGGCGAGCGGTGGAACCGACTGGCCCGTCAAGTCACGCGCCGCCTGGCGCGCGTGGACGGCGTCCGCGACATCCGCAGCCTCAGCCAGCCGGTCGGCTCGCTGGTGGGAGAAGTGGAGACCCGTGCGCCCGCCACGGCCACCGCACCCGCGCCGCCCGGCTCGCGCCTGCCCGGCTTGTCGTCCCTGCCCCGCATGGGGCGGCGCAGCCTGCTGGACAACCTGGGCATCGGCGAGGTCGTCCAGCGACTCAAGGAGATCGGGCGGGAGAAGATCGAGGAGGAGTACGTCAGCCCCGATCGCCGGGCCACCCGCATGGTCGTTGTCCTCGGCCGCCCCTCGCTCACGCTGGAGGCCATGGCCTCGGTCGACGACATCCGCCAGGCCGCCCAGGCCGCCCTGCACGAGGCGGGCGTCGACGCGCGCATTCACGTCGCGGGCATCACCGCCGAGATCATGGACACCCGCTCGATCACCCGACGTGACTTCTACCTGGTCGCCGGCCTGGTCCTCGGCGTGATCCTCCTGATGGTCATCGTTCTGTTGAGAGACTGGCTGCTCTCCCTGTTCATGATCGCCTCCACGCTGGTCAGCTACCTGGCCACGCTGGGGCTGACCTACTGGTTCTTCGCCGCCGTCTTCGGCTCGCCCGGGCTGGACTGGAAGGTCGAGGTCTTCCTGTTCGTGGTGATGGTGGCCGTCGGGCAGGACTACAACATCTTCCTGGCCGCCCGCCTGGCCCAGGAGGCCCGCCGGCACGACGCCAGGGAGGCCACCCGGCTGGCCGTCATCCACACCGGACCGGTCATCTCCTCCTGCGGCGTCATCATGGCGGCCACCCTGGGCAGCCTGGCTGCCGGCGATCTGGTCTTGCTGATCCAGCTCGGTTTTTCGCTCGCCCTGGGAATGCTCATCGATACGTTCATCGTCCGCCCCCTGCTGCTGCCCGCCTTTGTCGCGCTGACCGGCAGGACCGGCAAGACGCTCTGACAATCGGCTACAGCCCGCCGTTGACCCGGTGGGCAAAACATGCTGTAATACGACTATGCTTGGACGAGTCAGGCGAACGACGAGACTGGACGTGGGGCTGGCCCTGGCCTGCGCGGGGCTGGCGTATCTGGTTTGGGCCCTGGTGGCCGGCATCAGCCGAGAAGTCATGCAGGAGCTGATTCGTTCCGCCTTCGCCCATCCCGGAAAGATGCCTGACCTGACGCGGGTCGTCAAGATCTTCTTCGTCGACGCCGGGATCGCCATCGACCTGGTGGGCCTGGGCTGGATGGCTGCCTCCCTGGTCCTGGTCGCCCTGTCCAGCCGCCAGAGGATCTCCATCTCGTGGGCCTGGACGTGCGCGATCGTACAGGCGTTCCTGGCTGCGCTGGGCTCGGTGCTGGTGAGCTACTCGGCCTATCTGCCCTTCTTCATGCCCGCCGCGGGCGCCAGCGACGCCACCGTGATGGAAAAGGTCTCCGCCCTGTCCCTGCCGGTGACGCTGGCCCTGGCGGTGCTGGTGTGGTTGGCGTTCCTGCTGTTCCTGCTGGCCGAACGGGCCAAGGTGAACCGCCGCGGCCCGACGATGCGCGACGGACTCAAGACCATGTACCGCTGACGGGACGGACAGGCCACGGACCCCGGCCGACCCACGCCAAGCCCTCAGGGACTTTGTGCTTCAGGTCCTCTCTGGACGATTGACCCCGCCTCGGCCGGGGGTACACTACGGTCATGCGACGACGCCTCTTTCCTCTATCCAGGAGAACGGACATGGCACATCGGATTGACCGACGCGGCTTTTTGAAGGCAGGCGGCGCGGCCGGCGCCGCGGTTTCGCTGGGACTGCTGGGCGGGCCGACGGCCTGGGCGGCCGAGGCCAAGGAAGCCGCCCCCAGCACCGCCAGGCTCGGCTGGCAGCTCTCGTGCGCCCAGTACACCTTCCGGCGGTTCACGCTCTTCGAAACGCTGGACATGCTGGACGAACTGGGCATCCGCCTGGTCGAGCCCGCGTTCTTCCTCCGACTGGACAAGGCCCGCCCCAAGCTTCAGGTCAACGAATCGCTCTCGCCGGAACTCCGCAAGGAGGTCAAGGCCCGCCTGGCCGACAAGGGCATCCGCATGGCCAGCTTCTACAGCAACCTCGGCGCGGACCAGGCAGCCGCGAAGAAGATCTTCGACTTCGCCGCCGAGATGGGCGTCCAGGTGATCGTGGCGGAGCCGCCCCCGCCCGCCTTCGGCATGATCGACAAGCTCTGCAACGAGTACAAGATCAGCCTGGGCATCCACAACCACCCCAAGAAAGCCAACTACTCGTTCTGGGACCCGGCCAACGTGGCCGCCGCTTGCAAGGACCACTCGCCTCGCATCGGCGCCTGCTGCGACACGGGGCACTGGGTGCGGTCCGGCCTGGATCCGCTCGAGTGCCTCAAGAAGATGCAAGGCCGCATCACCAGCTTCCATCTCAAGGATGTCCTGGAGTGGGACAAGCCCGCCGCCCGCGACGTGATCCTGGGCACGGGCAAGGCGAATTACCCGGCCGTGCTGGGCGAACTCAAGCGCCAGGGCTTCAAGGGAATCCTGGCCATCGAGTACGAGCACGACACCAGCGAGCTCAACAAGGACGTCGCCCAGTGCGCCGCTTTCGTGGAGAAGGCCTGCAAGGACCTGGCGGGTTGACCCCGTTCTCGTCGCGCCGTGACGGAATCGAGCGGCGGACGGTTGGATGAAAGGGCATGAAATGAGACTGACATTCTCTCTGATCGCGTTGCTGACGGCCGCAGCCCTGGCCCCGCAGTTCGCTGCGGCCGCCGGACGTCTCAACGTGCTGTTCATCGCGGTCGACGACATGCGCCCGCAGCTCGGATGCTACGGCGATCCGCTGGCCTGCACCCCGAGCATGGACAAGTTGGCCTCGGGCGGACTGCTGTTCAATCGGGCGTACTGCCAGCAGGCCTTGTGCAGCCCGTCGCGGATCTCGCTGCTGAGCGGGCGATACCCGTCCACCACGCGGATCTTCCAGATCGGCCCGCCGCTGCGATCGACCATGCCCGACGTCGTCACGCTCCCGCAGCATTTCAAGGACAACGGCTACTTCACCCGCAGCCTGGGCAAGGTGTACCACGTGGGCATCGACGACCCCGCCTCGTGGTCCGTCCCGTCGTGGCAATCCCGCAAGCCTCGCTACGGCCCGGAAGGCATGAAGATGGTCGCCGCCCGCAAGGCCGAGATGAAGCGCAAGGGCGAGAAGGAGTCCACCAAGGGCCCCAACCGCTCCTTCTACGCGGGCCCGGCCTTCGAGGCGGTGGACTGCGGCGACCAGGACCTGCTCGACGGCGACACCGCACGCGAGGCCGTCGGCGTAATCAAGGAACTGGCGGGCAAACCCGATCAGCCGTTCTTCCTGGCGGTGGGCTTTTCCAACCCGCACGTGCCGTGGGTCTCCCCAAAGAAGTACTGGGAACTCTATGACCGCACGAAGATCCGACTGCCCGACAACCAGTTCACGCCGAAGAACGCCCCGGTCTTCGCCGCGCGAACCGGGCAAGACTTCCGCTGGTACGGCAACGTGCCCAAGGGCGAGATGAGCGACGACTTCAAGATCGACTGCATTCACGGCTACCTGGCCGCCATCAGCTACATCGATGCCCAGGTGGGCCGGCTGCTCGCCGCCCTGGACGACGCGGGCCTGGGCAAGAACACCATCGTCATCCTCTGGGGCGACCACGGCTACTACATGGGCGAGCATAGCTGGTGGGGCAGCAAGCACAACAACTACGAGGGCGCGACGAGGGCGCCCCTGATCCTCCGCGTGCCCGGACAGAAGGTCGCCGGCCAGAAGACCGACAGCCTCACCGAGTTCGTCGACATCGCACCCACCCTGGCCGAACTGTGCCGCCTGCCGAAGAGCGACGGCTTCGAGGGCCGCAGCTTCGCCGCCCTGCTGAGCGACCCCAGGGCGAAGCTGGAAGAGACCGCCCTGAGCTTCTACCCCATGGGCGGCTACATGGGCAACGCCATGCGCACCGATCGCTACCGCTACGTCGAGTGGTACGACAAGTCCGGCAAGCTGGCCGCCCGCGAACTCTACGACCACCAGAGCGACCCCAAGGAAAACGTCAACGTCGCCGACGACCCAGCCAACCAGGACACGATCGAAAAGCTCTCCAAGCAGCTCCGCGGCCTGGGGCGAATCGTCAAGCCGGGAAAGTAACATGCAGAATCATGCACGTGCGTCCGACGCCCTGACGGGCACACTACGAGCGCCGCGCTCCGCTGACGGGCGTTTGTAGTCCCGCCGTAAGGCGGTCTTCGTCGTTGCCATCGCAAAGGGTGCCAGGACGAAACGCCCTCACGGGTGCAGTACAAGCGATTGTCCTGCCAGCCTGGCGGGTCGATAATGGAATGGAGGATTGCCTGCACTGGTATTTGAGGAACGGAATGATGGATCAGGCCCGTAGAGAGCACGCACACCGAAGCCCGCACGCCCGTTTGAATCCGCTGTTGGTTCTGTCGCTTGTTCTGTCGCTGTTTGCGGGTGCGGCCTGGGGCGTCGAACAGAAAGGCCTGGTCCTCTGGCTGGACGCGACCGACGCGTCGACGATCACGCTGGACGAGTTCGGACGGGTGACAAGCTGGAGCGACAAGTCGCCCAGCCGCTGCCAGGCGGAGCAGACGGACGCGGCCGCCCGGCCCAAGGTGGCGGCCCGCAGCATCGGCCAAGAACCCGCCCTGCGATTCGAGGGCGGGCAGTGGCTTAACCTCGGCCGCTCGTGCCCGGCCCTGTCGCTCAAGAGCGGCCAGCCCTTCACGATAGTCGCCCTGTGCCGCGTGGCGGACGAGAACTCCGGCACGCTGATCGCCCAGGGCGGCGGGGCTGACGCGACACGGGCGTATCACTTCTACCTCGCGCCCGGACGCATCGGCGCGACCGTCCACGGCAGCCGGGCCGAGGGAAAATGCCCGCGCGGCCCGGGCCTGCTCGCCCTGGTCTGCGACGGCAAGAGGGCGACGGGATACTCCGACGGACTGAAGGTACTGAGCCTGAAGGTGAGCAAGGGCGGCTCGAACGCCGACGTCCTGGTCGGCGCGCGGCGCGAGACGGCTGACAACACGGGCGCCTCCTGGCCGTTGCAGGGCGACCTGGCGGAACTGATCGTCTACAGCCGTGCCCTGAACGCCAAGGAACTCCACGCCCTGACGGTGGAACTGGCGAAGAAGTACCGCCTGGCCGAGCCTCTGGACGCGGCGACGGCGCTGGCGGCGATGAAGACGCCGGCGGACTTCGCCCGACTGTCGCTGTATGCCGAAGAGCTGGCCGTCTTGCCTGAGGCGCCGGCGCGCCTGCGAGAAATCGTCGCCAAGCATCCAGCCGCCGCGACCGACGTTGCCGAGTTGCTCGTGCGGATTGCCGAGAAGAACCGCCTGGGCGACGAACTGGCGGAGTTGGCAGGCGAACTGCTGGTAAATGACGACGCTTTCGCCCGCGGCCTGGCCGAGTGGGCGATCGCGATGAAGGTCGGCGGGGAAAACAACGGACAAGAGGCCCGCTGGGGCGGCGCCGACCCGCCCGAGTGGTACCGCGCCTATGCCGCGTTGTCGCACGAGGCCCGCGTCGAGGCCGATCACGTCCGCCAGGCGGTCTCGCTGGGGATTCACCAGGACAGCGGCCGCCTGGCCGCGTCCCTGCGGACCATGCAGGCCCGCGCTGAACGCATGGCCGACGCCTTCGCCCACAGCGGCGCCAGCGCGGAAACGGTGAACAGTGTCAGGCGATGTGCGGCAGAGATCGACGCCCTTGAGGGCAAGCTGGATCGCCCCTCCGCGGACTTGTCCGCGGCGAGGGGGCTCTGGCTCCAGGCCCGCTCGCGGCTTCACGAAATTGTCCTCGACTCAGCCGCCCCGCACGCGAGGCAACTGGTGTTCCTCAAACAGTTCGCCCCGCACACGGTCCGCAACATCACGCGATCATACACGTGGAAGCACAAGCCCGGCGGCGACATCTGCGTCCTGGAGGATCTCCGCGGCGCCTCGCTCCGCCGCGTGCTGGACGGCCGGCTGGGGCCCGGCTACGTCTGGGGACTGGACCTGTGGTACAACGCCGACCGAGTCGTCTTCAGCTACGCCCGCCTGCCCAACTGGCCCCCGCCGGTAGACACCGCGGACTATGGCGTCGAGGGGCGAAACGTCCTGATGCTCCGGACGCTCTTCGAGCCGATCCACGTCTACGAGTGCGACCTGGCCGGCGGGCCCGTGCGCCAGCTCACGGGCGATCCGTACTGGAGCGACTTCGAGCCCACCTACTGCCCCAGCGGCGACGTCGTCTTCGCCAGCGACCGCTGCGGTCGGTCGGCCGAATGCGGCAACGACACGTACGACCACACCAACCCGAACCTCTACGTCCTCTCCCGCTCCGCTCCGGGCGCAGGGCAGGTCCGCAAGCTGACCGACAGCAAAGACATCGATCGCTACCCCCACGCCCTCGACGACGGCAGCATCGCCTACACGCACTGGGAGTACCAGGAGCGCCACTTCATGGAGACGCACGCGTTGTGGACGGTTCGCCCGGACGGGCGCGCCTCCGACGCGCTGTACAAGCACCACATGCGGGCCCCCCTCGCCTTGCGCGACGCGCGGAGCGTCAGCGGCACGGGCAAGGTCGTCGCCGTCGCCACCGGGCACCATACCTTCGCCTACGGACCCGTCGTGGTCATCGACCCTTCCCACGGGGCCAACGAGCTGGGCGGCCTGCGGGTGCTCACGCCCGGCATCCGCCCGCAGGAAGGACCCATGGTCGGCCAGCCGGTTGACGGCGGCGGAGTGATCGACGCCGGCGGGCTCTACCAGACGCCCTGGGCCCTGAACGAAACGACGTTCCTGGCCGCCTATGCCTATGCCCGGCCCAACTGTACGGGCACGGCCGGCGTGGACTCCAACGGCTTCGGCCTGTACGTGATCGACGTGTTCGGCAATCGCGAGTTGCTGGTCCGCGACCCGCTGCTGAGCTGCACCACGCCGATCCCGCTGCGCAAGCGCCCGCGCCCGCCGGTCCTGAACCCCAAAGAACCGCCCGCGACGGGCGGCGAGAAGCGGGCGGTCTGCTACGTCCCGGACGTCTACGAAGGGATGGACCCGTCGGTGGCCCGCGGGACGATCAAGCACATCCGCGTCGCCCAGCGGGTGCCCTGGCCGTTCGACCCCAAGCTCGGCCAGCACGATTACATCCCCGGCAACGCCGGGACAAAGCGGATCGACTTCCAGGACTGGGCCCCGGTCCGCGTGATCGGCACGGCCGACGTCGAGGCGGACGGGTCGGCCCACTTTACCGTGCCCGCCGATACCGCCCTGTACTTCCAGGCCCTGGACGAACGGGGGATGGAGGTCCTGCGGATGCGGTCGTTCGTGAGCCTCTCGCCCGGCGAGGTCCGCGGCTGTCGCGGCTGTCACGAATCGCAAACCGCGGCCCCTGCTCGCGGCGGCCCTCCGCTGGCCCTGCGCCGACCCGCCCGTGCGCCCGAGCCGCCCGCCTGGGGCGGCGACAAGCTCCTGGGTTACGAGTGGCTCGTTCAGCCCATCCTCGACCGCCGCTGCACGAGTTGCCACGGTCCCAAGGACCCCGACGGCGGGATCGACCTCAGCTCGACCCGCGCCGACGACGGACTGATGCAGTCGTACCGCACGATGTTCGGCCTGGGGCCCGGCCGGACGAAGCCGACGCTCAAGGTGCTGGTGGCCTGCAGCGACCGTTTCGACCACGCGGACGTGACGCGCCCCCGCCAGTTCGGCTCGCAAGTCAGCCCGCTGGTCCGCGTCCTGCTGGACGACAAGCTGCATCGCGAGAAGGCTAGGCTCACCCCCGCGGAGTGGACCGCCCTGGTGACGTGGGTGGACGCCAACGCCCCGTACTTCGACGCGTTCCTCAACAAGCGTCCCGCGGACGGGGGCGAGCCCCGGCGAGAGATCCTCCCGAGGCTGGGGCCTCTGCCGGTAGTCGCAAGATGAAAGTTCCACGAGGGACCCCCTAGCGGCGCCGCAGCCGGACAGGTATACTTGGTGCCGGTGCACAGCCGACGGCATGGGCCGGGCGATGCACCTGGAGAACAGGTATGCGTACCATCCTGGGTGCTGGTGTTCTGACAAGGGCAGCCTGCCTGACCTTCTTCCTGCTTGCCGTCGGTTGTCTGGTGGCGCCCGCGGCCCCGGGCAAGGGCGCCAAGGGCAATCCGGGCAAGGGCAAGGGGGCCAAGGCCAATCCGGGCAAGGACAAGAAGCCCAACGCCGAGAAGAAGCAAGGCAAGGGCGGTGGCGGCGAGAAAGGCAAAGGCGCCAAGGGCAAACAGGGCAAGGGCGGCGGGGGCAAGGCGAAAGGCAACGGCGGAGGAGGAGGCGGAGGGGGCGTCATTCGCCCGGACGTGCTGGCCTGGCTGCGGGCCCACAACCCGGGCCTGGGCGCGAACTTCCTGAAGAGCGACCCGCCGGGCCGGAAGATCAAGCTCCCCAACGGGCAGACGACGCCCATCTACAAGCTCAAGCAGTTCCTCGACGTGAACTTCCGCCTCACGTTCTTCGCCCGCAAACAGGCCAAGGGATCGGGCGTGGTGAAGCAGATGGAGGAGCGGCTGAGGAAGCTGATGGCCCTGCCGCAGTTCCACGAGGCGATCAAGAAGCACAAGCCGCAGTACCGCATCAGCCCCAAGGGCAAAGTCTCGGCCCAGCAGGCGTACCAGCACTTCCGGAACATCCACCGGAACCTGGGCGTGACGGCGGGCAAGAGGTACAAGGCCCCGGTCGGCGGGGGCGGGGGCATCGCCGCCCCCTCGTGGGCGGTCTGGAAGCAGATGAACCTCTTCTTCCACGAGGCCTGCCACTGCATCGGCATCGGGCACAACTCCGGCGGGCTCTCGGGCCCCATCGCCGGCAAGCTCCGCCAGTGGGACCGCAAGAAACTGTGGAACTACAAGACCGTCGACTTGAACGCGATGAAAGTCGCCGGTAAGTGAACGCCAGACGCCCCCAGAATTCCTTGAGAAGGCCGTCGGGATGAATCGTCCTCGCTTGTTCTGGGCACTCGGAGGATTCGCACTGGCCGCGCTGGTCGTGGTCTTGGTCGCACTGTCCCTGACGACGCGACAGCCCCGGCACGTGGACATGATCTGGAACGATGAACTGGAGGAACCGCTTACCGAGCCCGATCCGGGGCGCCGATGGGCCGTTCTTGAACATGAAGCGGAGGAGACCTTCAAGCACGTTCTGCTCCCCCAGTTCAAGGACGAGCCAGCCGTCCTGGCCAACTGCGAACTGGCGCGAGCCCGGATCCGTGACCGGGCCGCGGCTTTGCTCGGTCTGGGGGCGTATCAGTTTGAGCACAAGGGCCAACAGTGGCTTTCCGTCTTTGCACTCAATACCGCCCGCAACACCAATGCGATTCTGCTCTCGTGGACGTCGAGCGACGGCCAACCGCGACGGCACGCCTATCGGATTCCCATCACGATCCGGTTCTCCAGCTTCGTGTACAACAAGGCCATTCTGGTCAAACCGGTCCCGGATAAGGAGATCGTGACCGAGGAGACAATTTACCCTGACGAGTTGCCACTCCCCGCGGACCGGCCCCTGGCGGTCGCGTTTCGAGATCGCAACGCGAACGCCAGTAACTACGTACCGGTGTTGCCCGAGCCGGCCGAGCTCGCTGCTGAGCGGTTGTGGTCCAACGTCGTGAGGGTTTCCGATGTCGGAAAACAGCACTACTTCGACCTGCGGACGGGGCGGAGTATCCAGCCGCCCGGGGGATACGTGATCGAGAGCGAGTTCTACGAAGGTCTAGCCGTCGCGTCCAAGGCGGGCGACAAGCCGTACGGCTACATAGCCGCCACCGGCAAAACCGTCATTGCCTTCCAGTTCGACCGGGCCTGCCCCTTCAATCAGGGATGGGCGTGGGCGGAGGTCGGGGGCAAGGGTGGGCTGATCGACAAGACCGGCGCCTGGGTGATCAAGCCCGGGACGTACGATTCGATCGATACCTTCGTCGAAGAAGACCTATGCGCGTTCCTGCAGGGCGGGAAGTGGGGTTTCCTGGACCGCCAGGGAAAGGTGGCAATCCCGGCGACGTTCGTTTCCGACTGCTGCCCGCAGTTTTCCGAAGGCCTGTGCCTGATCCGGGAGATCGGGGGCCCGGCCAGCTACATCGACAAGACGGGCCAGGTCCGCATCTCCCTCCCGCAGGAGTACTGCTGGTGCGGACCTTTCCAGGCCGGGCGGGCCCGCGTCTCGACGGGGCGTCCCGCATTCGGCGGCAAGTGCGGGTACATCGACCGCAACGGGAAGCTGGTCATCCCGATGGAGTACACGTCAGGCGGCGACTTCTCCGAAGGCCTGGCCCCCGTGAGCCGAAAGAGCCAGGTCGTGTACTCCTCGCTCCGCCCACACCCGCAGGGCGACGGCTACGTCAACGCGACCGACGAGCCGTGGGGGTTCATCGACCCCGACAACAAGCTCGTGGTCCCCATGGTCTACCAGTACGTGTGGGACTTCAGCGAGGGGCTGGCGCCCGTTCGCCGCAACGGCCTGTGGGGCTACGTCGACAAAAAGGGGCGAGAGGTCATCCCCCCGAAGTACAGCCTGGCGCATCCTTTCGATCACGGTGCCGCGAAGGTCGTGCGCGAGGGCAAGATCCAGTTCATCGACCGCACGGGCAAGACGCTCGTCGAGACGGGAATCGACTACGTGGAGTTCTAGCAGACAGCGTTGAGTCCCTGCGGCCTGGCGTAGGTGAGCACGCCGTCATCGACGGCCCGCAGCCGCTCGACATTCCCTGATCGCGCACCAACGTGCTTGACCCGCAAACGACAAAGCGAGTGTAATGAGGCGATGAATAAGGCAATTTGTTTCGTGTTGGCGTTGGCGTCGTGGGCGGCTGCGGAGATGAAGCCCCTGCCGTCGGCCGGCGAGGCGTGGTTCGGCGATCCCGTCGCGTGGGCCTTTCGCCCCGAGGCTGTGCGGTGCCGGCTCGGCAGGCACAGCCTGGCGCTATATGAAGGGGCGCCGCGCTCGGCCCAGGCGAGCGTCGAGGCGACCTTCACGCCGCGCCAGGCGGGAGGCAAGGACTGGGACATCGCGGGCGTCGTCCTGATCGACGACGAGCGGAACTTCTGGCACCTGGCCCTGGTGCAAGCCCCGCCCGAGCACGGAAGCGCCCATTCGATGGAGCTGGCCGAGATGCGCGACGGGCGATGGCTGGCCCATCTGAACCTCAAGATCGAGACCGAACAGTACGCCGACGCGAAATGGGAGTTCGGCAAGGGCTGCCGGCTGCGGCTCAGCCTGGACGCCCAGGGCGTCGAGGGCACGGTGAGCGACGCGGACGGCCGGCGGCTGATGCACAAGCGACTGGCGTTTTCCGCCGACGCGGTGCGGCAGGGCCGGCCGGGCCTGCGGGCTGCGGGCATGACGGGCGAGTTCACCGACCTCCGCGCGGACTGGGGGCAAGCGATCGCCGAGCCCGCGTCGCCTGAAGCAGCCTGTCCGCCCTACGCGTCGGACAGCTTCGTCGAGGGCATCTCGGACAAAGCCACGGGGTTCTTTCGCGTCGTGCGGAAGCCCGACGGGCGGTGGTGGACGATCGACCCGCTGGGGCGCGGCATGGTGCTGCTGGGCGTGGATCACGTGACCTTCGGCGGGCACTGGTGCGAGAAGCTCGGCTACGCCCCGCACAAGCGCAAGAACGAGAAGCGATTCAAGGACCACGCCGAGTGGGAGGCCTGGGCCCTGGAGAAGCTCAAGGCCTGGGGCTTCAACATGCTCGGGGCCGGCTGCGACCGCCGCCTCAACCACCGCGGACTGGTGCACACGGTCTTTCTGAACATGGGCAGTCACTTCGGGACGCGGGGCGAGGAGTTCTACATCGCGCCCTATGAGCACCGCCCGTGCTCGGTGTTCCCCAACGTCTTTCACCCCGACTTCGAGGCGTTCTGTCGCTACCGCGCCCGTCAGGCGTGCCGGCCCCACCGCAGCGACCCGTGGATGCTCGGCTACTTCATCGACAACGAGTTGGCCTGGTGGGGCCGGGGGCCCGGCGACACGGGCCTGGCCGACGCGGTCATGAAGATGGACGCGACCCACACGGCGAAGCTCGCGCTGCGCGACTTCCTGGCTGATCGGGCGGGTAAGAGCATCGAGCGATTCAACGCCCTGTGGGGCACGAAGCTCAAGGGCTTCGACGAGCTGCTCGCCCTGAGCGCCCTGCCCTCGGCCAATGACGCCCAGCGCGAGGCCAAGCGCGAGTTTCTCCGCCTGGCGGCGGAGCGGTACTTCACCGCCACCTCGCGGGCCATCCGGCGCGAAGACCCCAATCACATGGTGCTTGGGGCGCGGTTCGCGGGCACCGGCGGGGCCCACCCGGTCGTGTGGGAGGTCGCGGGCCAGCACTGCGAAATCGTCACCTTCAACTGCTATCCGTTCGCCGACCTCGACGAGGGCCGCGTCTACACCAGCCCGGGCAAAAAACGCGAACTGGCGGGCGAGCATTTCGAGACATACTACAATTACGTCAAGCGCCCGATGCTCGTGACGGAGTGGTCCTTCCCCGCCCTGGACGCGGGCGTCCCCAGCGTGCACGGGGCGGGGCAGCGCTTCCGCACGCAGCGCGAACGGACGGAGGCGACCAGCCTCTTCGCCCGCAGCATGCTCAGCCTGCCCTTCCTGCTCGGCTACGACTACTTCATGTGGGTGGACGAGCCCGCCCTGGGCATCAGCACGCCCTTCCCCGAGGACTCCAACTACGGCCTGATCAACGAAGACGGCCAGCCCTATGCCCTGCTGACCGAGATGTTCACTGCCCTTCACGCCCGGGCGGGCAAGCTCCGCTTCGAACCGCCCCCGCAGGCCAGGCCGCTGCCGCCGGCCAGGCCCATACCCACCGCCCTGGCCGTTGCCGCAAAGGCCGCCGGCGGCGCGGGCGGGGCCAAGGCGTTCTTTGTCCGCGAGGGCGATGCTTTCCGCGCGGGCAACGGCTGTCTTGAACTGCAAGGCCGCCTCGGCGAGGGTTACATGGTGCGGACCATTTCGCTCACCGGCCAGGACAAGCCCCTGGGCCAGTACGACGCCATGCTCCAGGTCCTGGACCAGGGCGGGCAGAACCGCTGGATGGGCGGGCAGATCGTCAAGGCCGTTGACGGCAAGCTGGTTGATGGACTCGCGGTAGTGGAGATCACCAGCACGGCTTCCGCCGGGTCGATGGCCTTCGAGCTTACGCACCGCCTGATTCTCCCGCCGGGCCGGCCGTGGTTCATCGCCCAGGCCGTCAGCGTGAAGAACACGGGCAAGCAGCCGCTGCGGCTGCGAGGCCTGTTCTTCCGCCTCTACAGCCCGATCCAGGACACGCCCAGGACGCCGCCGAACGTCTGGGGCATGCCGCCGGCCGGCTGCTGGCTGGACAAGGACGACGGGCGGTTCATCGGGGCGATCGCCCCGAGAGGCTCGGACCTGGCCATCCACTTCTGGATCGACAACACGTACAAGTCCGTCCATCCGGACGCCCACTTGGAGATGGAGCACACGCTGGCGCCCGGGGCGACCTGGACGCCGAGCGAGGCCGCCTACCTCTTCTGCACCGCCGGCATGGGCGGCACGGCGGCATGGATGGATCGCATCGATACGGTGAGCAAGCTGGCCGAGCCGTAGCTGCGGCTCGCCGGCGCGGAATGAGGAGAAGCAGATGCGTACCAGAGAGAGTTTTCGTGCGCGCTTCCGACGCCCGTTCGGGGCTGACAGGTTTCCGCCCTGCCTTCCGGGGGATCGTTTCGCTCGCCCCCGGCTGCCATCCGTCACCCCTTCGGGGCCGGTCATTGCAGCCGTGGTTTGCTTATTGGCTCTTGCGTCCATCCTGCCTGCCGAGGCCGGGCCTGGGCCCGTGGCGTCGGACCTGCTGACGACACGGGTGATCAGCCTGGACGGCACGTGGCGGCTGGCCCCCGATCCGCAGAACGCCGGGCGCGACCAGAAATGGTACCTGGCTCCGCGGGGCGAGGCGAAAGAGACGAAGGTGCCGTGGATCATCCAGGACGCCTTCGGCGACTACCACGGCGTGGCCTGGTACTGGCGGGAGTTCACCCCGCCGGCCAACCCGCACGCGGGCGGGCGGTGCCTCCTGCGGTTCTGGGCGGTGGACTACGCCGCCGAAGTCTGGCTCAACGGCGTCCGCGTCGGCCAGCACGAGGACGGCGAGGAACCGTTCTCCTTCGACGTCACCGACGCCGTCCGGGCAGACCGGCCCAACCTGCTGGCCGTGCGGGTGCTCAACCCCACCAACGAGCCCATCGACGGCATCACGTTGAACCACACGCCCCACGGGATCAAGGTCATGCCCTACCAGGCCGGGCGAAACTGGAACAAGGGCGGCATCTGCGACTCGGTGGAACTGCTCCTGGCCCCGCGCGCCCGCGTCGAGGACGTGTTCGTCCGGGGCGACTGGAAGAGCGGGCAGGTCCGCATCCAGGCCGACCTGCGAAACGACGCGGGCAAGGACGCGCCGGCCAAGTTGGACTTCGTCATCGCCCCGGCCCGTTCCGGCTCGACGGTCGCTTCCGCCCGCCTGGAGCGCACGCTGGCGCCGGGGGTGACGCGGGTCGAGACGACGCTTCGCGTCCCGGGCCATCGCCTGTGGGAACTGAACGATCCACAGCTCTACCGGCTGAGCCTGCGCGTCGCGGAAGACGGCTCGGCCTCCTGCGACGAGCGGTCGGTGCGGTTCGGCTTTCGCGATTTCCGCTTCGAGCGAGGCTGCTTCCGCCTGAACGGGCGGCGGATCTACCTCCGCTGTTCGCACACGACCAACTGCTGCCCGGTCGGCCTGGAGATGCCGCACGATCCGGACCTGCTTCGCCGCGACCTGCTCAACGTCAAGGTCATGGGCTTCAACGCCATCCGCTTCATCGACGGCGTGGCCAAGCGCTACCAGCTCGACCTCTGCGACGAGATCGGGCTGATGGTCTACGAGGAGTCGTACGCGGCCTGGCTGATGGAGAACTCGCCGCAGATGCCGCAGCGGTACGACCGCTCGGTGAGCAGCATGGTCCGCCGCGACCGCAACCACGCCTGCGTGACGATCTGGGGCCTGCTGAACGAGACGCACGAGGGGCCGGTGTTCCGCCAGGCGGTGGGCTTCCTGCCGCGGCTGCGCGAGCTGGACGACTCGCGGATGGTCCTGCTCAACAGCGGGCGGTGGGACGCAGCCGGCGGGGGCCGGCTCATGCGACAGCAGATCCCGTCGGTGGCCTTCTGGGCCTGGATGCACCAGAGCGAGCCGTGGGTCGGCCACAACCCCACCGCTGAAACGGTGCGGGCGCTGGGCATCACCTGGCCCGGCAAGACGCTCGCCCTGCACCCCGGACCCGCGGGCGAGTACAGCGTCGTGCGGTGGAAAGCGCCAGCCGACGGCAAGTGCGAGGTGACGGCTGAGTTCGCCACCATCGCCGAGCGGGCTACCACCGACGTCCACGTGCTGCACAAGGGCAGGAGCGTGTTCGCCGGCGGCATCAACATGGGCGACGGAGGCCCGCGGGCCCGTTTCGCCGGCGCCGTCGACGTGCGTGCGGGCGACACCGTCGACTTCGCCGTCGGGTACGGCAACGGCTCGTACGGGGCCGACAGCACGTCGCTGACGTTGACGATTCGCGGGCCCGGCGGCAAGGCGTACGATGCCGCCGCCGATTTCGACCCCGCCCGCAACGGGACCGGCTGCTGGAGCTATGGACAGTTCGACCCGGGCCCGACCCCGCGAAGCGACACCTTCCGCCCGTACACGCGCGACAAGGTCGAGGCGGTGGGCAGCCTGAGCAACCCCGGCTCGCGGGAGTGGCAGGACGTGCTGGACGACCGTCACCCCTACCAGCGCGTGCCGCACACAGCCGCGATCATCCAGTTCCTCCGCACGACCGGCGGGGGCGACAAGCCCCTGTTCCTGAGCGAATATGGCATCGGCAGCGCGGTGGACCTGGTCCGCGTGGTGAGACTCTACGAGCAGATCGGCAAAGGCCAGACGATGGACGCCCGCTTCTACCGCGATCGGCGCGACGAGTTCCTGGCCGACTGGAAACGGTGGCGGATGGACGAGGCCTTCGCCCGCCCGGAGGAGTTCTTCCGCCAGAGTCTCTCGCGGATGGCCGCTCAGCGGCTGCTCGGCATCAACGCCATCCGCTCCAACGCCGGCGTGGTCGGCCACAGCGTGACCGGCACGGTGGACCAGGTGATGTGCGGCGAGGGGCTGACGACGACCTTCCGCGAACTCAAGCCGGGCACGGTGGACGCGCTGGCCGACGCCTTCGCCCCGCTGCGGTGGTGCCTGTTCGTCGAGGGGCCCAACGTCTACCGCGGGGGCAAGGTGCACGTGGAGGCCGTCCTGGCCAACGAAGATGCCCTGGCGCCGGGCAACTACCCGGCCGTCTTCCGCGTGGCCGGCCCCGCGGCCCGCGTGTGGGAGCGGAGGGTGACGGTGGAGATCCCGCCGCGTTCCGCGAAGGACGAAGCGCCGCTGGCAACGCTGGTGCTCGCGGAGGACGTGCCGCTCGACGGCCCGCCCGGACGGTATCGGTTCCTGGGCAACTTCGAGCGCGGGGCGGCCGCCGGCGGCGGCGAGGCGGAGTTCTTCGTGTACGATCCACCCGCGCAGGCGGGCGGCCAGGTGACGCTGTGGGGGCAGGATGCCGAACTGGCGGCCTGGTTGACGAAGGTCGGCATCCGCACGCGAGTCGCCGATCAGGCCCAGGCGGGCGACCCTGCCGGGAACGAGGTCATCGTCGCCTGCGGCAAGGTGCCAGCGCCCGGGGGGGCCGAGGCGATGGCCCGCTTGACCCAGCGCGTCCGCCAGGGCGCGACGGCGATTTTCCTGACGCCGGCGGTCTTCTCTGACGGCAAGGACGCGACCGCCCTGCTGCCGCTGGAGCGCAAGGGCCGCCTGATGAACCTGCCATCCTGGCTGTATCACAAGGACGAGTGGGCCAAGGACCATCCCGTTTTCGCCGCGCTGCCAGCGGGCGGGCTGATGGACTACCTGGTTTATCGTGACATCATCCCGGACACGGTCTTCGCCGACCTGGACGCGCCGGCCGAAGCGGTCGCCGGGGCCAACAACGCCGCCGTCGGCTATTCCTCCGGTCTGCTTGTGGCGGTCTACCGGGTCGGACAGGGGCGGATCGTTCTGAACACGCTGCGAGTCCGCGAGAACCTGGGCGCCAATCCCGTAGCCGACCGGCTGCTGCTGAACATGATCCGCTACGCCCAGTCGCCCGGCCCGGCCACCCGACCGGCTCGGTAGGGGTCGAACCCGGTTCCGCGCGCCGCTGAGCGGCACGCGACCAGGAGCCTCAAATGGCTTTGTCGTTGCCCCACCGAGCGGGGCGATCTACAATGGCTTCATTGGTCGGAGCCGAAAATGTCCCGCCTGGTCAGGTCAACTCGGCAGCCGCAAAGCCCAGGTTTCACGCTGGTGGAACTGCTGGTGGTGGTGTCCATCATCGCCCTGCTGCTGGCCCTGCTGACACCCACCCTCAGCCGGGCCCGCGAGATGACCAAGTCCGTCGCCTGCCGCAGCAACCTGCACCAGATGGGCAACGGCCTGCAGACCTATCTGGCTACGTACAAGTACTATCCCGGCGGGCACACAGCCGGCGGGGTCGGCACGTACGTGGTCTGGGCGCCGCGAATTCGGATGTACTGCGGGTACAACTCTGAACTGTTCAACTGTCCGGTCGCCCCGGCCATTCAGCGGTGGAAGACGGTCATCGACCCCGCCCTGAACCTGCCCAAACGCTGGGGCTACCTGGCCAACGAAAGGCCCCTGTACTGGAACACGCCTTTCAGCTACGGCTACAACAACTGGGGGCAGGGCCAGGACTTCTCCCAGCCGCAATGGGGGCTGGGCGGCTACGCCGAATGGCGGATACAGGGCAACGCCGAGGACTGGGACGCCCTGGAGGCCAGCCGGGTCAGGGTGCCCGCCGACATGATCGCCGTCGGCGACAGCAAGTCCGAGGGCGTGTGGGACGCGTTCATCGACCCCCAGCCGGGCGAGGTCCGCGAGTGGCCAAACGACCCGCACCTGCAGAAGTCCAACATCCTCTTCTGCGACGCCCACGTCGAGACTCTGGCGATCGCCGAACTGGTGGACCCCTTCACCAACGACCACGGAAAGAGCCGCTGGAACAACGACAACCAGCGACATTGACCGGGGCAGGCTGGCGCGAGGGGCCATCGATTCCCGCCGCCGCGAAACCGGGCCCGCGGACCGTCCGGCCGTCCCCGCTCAATCCGGGTAGAACTCGCTCTGTCCCTCGCCGCGGGCGATGACCACCGCCCCGCACGAGTCGCTGAAGACGTTGACGGCGGTGCGGCACATGTCCAGTACGCGGTCGACCACGAGGATGACCGCCAGGCCCTCGATGGGCACGCCCACGGAAGTGAGGATGATCACGATGGCCACCAGCGACGCCTGGGGCACGCCGGCCACCCCGATCGACGTCAGCAGGGCCACCAGCACGATGAAGAACTGCTGTGCGAATGGGATGTGGATGCCGTAGGCCTGGGCGATGAACATGGCCGCCACGCACTCGTAGAGGGCGGTGCCGTCCATGTTGACCGTGGCCCCCAGGGGCAGGACGAACCCGCAGGTCTCGCGGGAGACGCCCGCCCGCTCCTCGGCGCACTCCATGGTCAGCGGCAGCGTGGCGGCGCTGCTGGCGGTGGAGAACGCCGTCATCAACGCCGGCGCCATCGCCTTGAAGTGCCGACCCGGACGCACCCGGCCCACCAGGCGCAGGATCAGCGGCAGGACCACCAGCACGTGAATCGCCAGCGCCGAAACCACCGTCACGAAGAACATCGCGATGATCCGGGCGAACTGGATCAACCGGTCGTCGCCGGCCAGCGAGGCGTAGCTGTCGGCGAACGTGCGGGCCAGCAGGGCCATCACCCCCAGCGGCGCGAAACGCAGGACCAGTTCGGTGATCATCAGCGTCACCTCGTACACGCCCTGCCAGAAGTCGTCCACCACCTGCCGCCGCGAGCCCGTCAGACGCGTGTTGAAGTAGCCGATCAACATTGACACCGTGATCAGGCCCAGCAGCCGGCCCTCCGCCGCGGCGGCGACGATGTTCGGCGGGACCATCTCCAGGAAGACGTTGAGAAAGTCCCGCCACTGGGCCCCGCCCGCCCGCTGCTTCAGGCCGGTAGTCTCCTGCGCGAACGCCTGGGTCGATTCCATGCTCAGCACCGGCTTGCCCGACTCCACCACGCCCGGCTGGATCAGGTTCACCAGGGCCAGCCCGATGAGGATCGCAATGGTGCTGGTGACGAGATAGTAGGCCATGGTGCGGCTGAGCAGCCGCCCGAAGCTGGCGTGCTGCCCGATGCCCCGCATCGCCACCACCAGCGACGAGGCCACCAGCGGCACGACGATGAGTTGCAGCCCGTTGAGGAACAACTGCCCCGCCAGCGAGTACAGGACGTAGTCCCAGCGACCGACCAGGATATCTCGCGCGACCGACGCCTTCGGCGCGGCCTGCAGGGCCAGCCGCCCGCTGAGCAGGCCCAGGCCCAGCCCCAGCACCAACCCCAGCAGGATCTGCCAGTGGAGCTTCCACCGCCACGGCGTCCAGAGGCGGCTGCGAACTCGGGCGACAGGTTTGGACTCATCCGTCATAGGCTTCCCTTACCGGCCGGCCGATCTTATCATCAATGGCGATTGGCGTAAACCGTTGCGTCCAGCCGGGCCTTGCTCGAAAGGAGTCCCCATGCGGCAGACTCATTCAACGCGGCAGATCGTGGCAGTCGCCCTGTGCCTGCTGGCCCTCTCCTCCGCGTGGCTGATATCCGCAGCCCAGGCCAAGCGGGTCGCGCCCGCCCGCGTCCAGCCGCTCACGCTCGACGGCGTGCGATATTCAGCCGGCGACGAGAAGACGCTCGACGCCAGCGGCAAGCCCATCGGCATGACCGCAAGCCTGACGGCCTCGGACGCCAAGACCGGCAGGGTGATGTGGAAACTGCCCGTCTACGAGGTGCGGTTCCGCCGAGACCTGGAGACGGACGTGCAGGAGGTACACATCTCAGCCGTCGAGGCCGACGGGCAACAGGTACTCGTCAAGACCGAGCGCGGGCTGGAGTTCCTGGTCGATCCCCGGGCGCGAAGCGTCCGCGGGCTGATCCGGCGTTAGGTTGCCCTCACCGGGCCAGGCTCTTGCCGTCCAGCGGGGGATTGAACTTCGAGCCGTCCAGGCCGAAGCGGTCGTAGATCGTCGGGGCCACGTCCACCCGCAGGCCGGCGGACTTGACCTTCGCGTCGTTGGTGGCCAGGAAGACGTACGGAGCGTTCTTGTGGTGCTTGGCGCCTTCGTCGAAGCCGTGGTCGGCCGTCACGTACACCAGCGTCTTGTCGTAGATGCCCAGTTCCTTGAGCTTGTCCAGGATCTTGCCTGTCCAGAGGTCGTTGGAGATCAGGGCGTCGTTATACGGCTTTGAGTTCTCGCCGCCTCGATGCCCGCTGTGGTCGACCTCGGCGAAGTGGACGAAGAAGAAGAACGGGCCGTCCTTGTGCTTCTCCAGCATCTCCATCGCCCGCGTGCCCACCACCTGGTCCTTCATCAGCCCGAACTGCCACAGGTCGCAGGCCGAGTGCATGTTGTAATAGGGCTTGCCCGGGATGACGCGGTACGTCTTGCCGCCCTCCTGAACGATCCGGCTGCCCGGCTCGGCCTTGCGGGGCTTCTTCGGAGCGTTTTCCTGATCGTCCTGCTTGTCGCGGGCGGCGCCGCCTTTGCCGGCCTTCTTCTTGCCCTCTTCGCCCGCGGCGGCGGCCTTCTTGCCCCGCTTGGGCGCGTCAGCCTGGCCGGGCTTGATCTCCACCTTCTTGGGCCCGTCGATCTCGCCGCAGTGGCCCTTCTTGCCGATCACCGCCACGGTGACGAACTTGTCCGGCCCGAAATGCTCCTCCAGCCGCTCGAAGATCGAGTAGCCCTTGGGCACGGGCTGATAGCGGCTGTTCGAGTACACGCCGGTCACCTGCGGGTTGTAACCGGTCAGGATCTGCGACCAGCCCGCCTTGGTATCGGTGGTGCCCTTGATGTCGATCTCGACCATGGTCCCCTCGGCTGCCAGGCGCTTGAGCGCCGGCAGTTCGCCGCGCTGGAGGCACTCGTTGACGTGGTTGCGCTGGGCCCCGTCCCATCCGATCAGGATGATGTTGCGGGGTTTCTCGACGATCGGCCTCTTGTCCTGGGCGACGCCGGCAGCGGAGCAGACGAGCAGGACGATAAGACAGAGACAAGTTTGCCTTCGCATGAGCATGTCCTTTCGGTTTAGAGATGTCCGTATCGTAGGGGATCGAAAATGAGAGGTGGATGAATCCATGCGCGTGTAGAATAGCCGCACGGAAGGGCAGCGGACGTGCACGTGTCTTGCTCCGCGTGTGCGGTTGCGTTCGTCACTGTCGCCGGCCAACCGTAGCGGGCACGGCCAGGTTCTGTCGGCGCCGACGCCAAGGGAGGCGAAGAAGCGATGAAGGTCACCTGTTCGAAATGCGGGCGCGAGTTTGACTGCCAGGGCGCGGACAGCCCGGTCGCGGTCATCGCCCAGGAGGTCATGGGCGACGAGTACATCGAGTCCTTTTTCTTCTGCCAGGCGTGCGGGGTCTACACGCAGGAGTCGTACCACGACCGTTTCCTGGGCGAAGATTCCGTCGCCATTCACGGCCCGATCGACAAGACCCGCGGCGACGAACTGGTCGAGTTGATCCGCCAGTGCCCCGATCCGACCAACAAGAAATGCAAGTGCCCCATCCATCAGAAGCACTTCTGACCGGCCGGCCGCAATCAAGAGTTGTCGTCTGCCGGGTCCTCTGACGCCTCGCCCCCGCCGAAAGCCTCGCCCAGTCCTTCCATCAACTTGTCCAGTCCCTCGGCCAGGCCTCTGCCCATTTGCTCGGCTGCACCCTTGAGCCCTTCCATGAGATCCCCGCCCAACATCCGCTCGATACTGGCGTTCATGTCCACCTTCCAGAGCCCGTCGACCTGTACCAGGATTAGGGGCATGACCTGCTCCTGCATCTCGGTCTCGCCCGGCGGCAGGGCCCGCAGGGTGGCGGGAACGACGGCCTTGTCGCCGTCGGCCTGTGCCTGGCCCAACTCGAAGCTGGCCTCGCCTTCGCCCATGGACGGGAAGCTGACCGTGCCGTCGTCCTCGCTCAGCAGGGCTCGGGCCGCCGGCTCGTCACCTCGCTGGATGGCCTGGAGGAACCGCTCGGCTGCCTCGCGGGCCTGGTCGAGGTCCCACTCGCCCAGCGGTCCAGGCGCCTCCTGATCGGGCCAGGGCGGCACCGTCGCGGGCAGCACGGTCTCCATGGCGAACGAGTCGAACATCCGATCGTACAGAGGGGCCAGCGAATCCCACACTACGGACGGGGCCATACCCATCAGCAGGTGGGCCCATCCCCCCTGCTCGAACAGGAGAACGCGTACGGTCATCACGCCGGCCTCGCTCTGCTGCGTGCCGAGCGCACCCACGCCCTGGATGCCCCCCGCCTGGGCCGGGCCGATGTCGTTGAACTCGATCCCTCCGGACGTCCCCATCCGGGCAAGCCACTGGGCCACCGTTCCTTCCTCGAATGCCGGGCGCACGGAGAACGTCAGGATCATGATCCCGTATCGGGCCGCGAAGACGCCCAGAGGCTGGAAATCATCGCCGGAGAAGTCCGGCTCCTCATTCGGCAGGTCCGCCTGGGCCCACTCCGCCGGAACATCCACGTGAAACGCGAAGCGGGGGTCCGCTTGCGTGACGGTTACGCTCCGAAACGTCGCGGTCTTGTCGTCCATCGCTTGCCTCATCTGCCCCCTGCGCCTGTCAGACTCACTACATACGACGCTCACACAGTGATCCTATCGCAGCACGCGAACGGCCATCGCTCAATCCGCAACCTGCCCTGGAGGGGCAGTCCGCGATCCCTACCGCTTCCCCCCCGCCGCCCACAGGCGATAGATGATGTTGTTCTTGAGGAAGATGGTGAACAGCGTCTCGTTGGGCCAGAGGAACTTGACCTCTTCGTCGTACATCCGCCCGTCCTCGATGCGGGCGCGGAAGTTCAGCAGGGGCAGGCGTCCCTGCTTGTAGGCGTGGTGCCATTCCGCCGTCTGGGGCGAGCCCAGCAGGACCAGCCCGATCTGGTATCGCCCGATGTTCTCGGCGTCGGTTTCGCCCTCGATGAACAGGTCATACTGGAAGCCGTCGAAGAACATGTCGTTGACCGCCCGTCCGTCGTCGAGGTACTCGGCGAAGGCGGTCATCTTCCGGTAGCGGTACTCGGCCAGGTTCAGGCCCGGGAAGATCCGCGTGATGAACAGCGGGGCGGCCCGCCCGCGGGTGATGCCGTCCACGGCGACGGTCTTGGCTGTGCCTCGCTGGCGGATGCGGAAACGGGCATCGAGCGAGCCGGCCAGCACCGCCTCCAGGTCCTTGAGCAGGCGCTCTTCGTGGTTGAAGCGGCCCAGGACGGTGTTGTTGGGAAAGCTCTTGGCGAGTTGGGCCTGGATGGTCTCGTTGGCGGAGGCGTCGCGGATGGCGGTCTGCGTGGCCAGCACGGGGCGGTCGCGGTTAAAGTCGACCTCGGCGCTGCCGGTGAGGGTGCCGCCGTAGATCCCGCCGCGGTAGTCGGCCCGCACCAGGCCCTTGCGGACCGACAGCTCGCCGGTGAGGTTGTTGAGGTCGAAGTACTTGCCCACAATCGCGTCGTAGGTGTGTACCTCGCGGAGGTCGAACTTGACGCCCACGTCCGCCCGGGTGATCAACGGGCGGAAGATCTCGATCCCCCGCCGTCCCTGCACCAGCAGGGCCTGGCTCTCCTCCGCGCTCAGCTTGCCCGGGCGCTTCTGCACCGACCCCTCGCCCGCCAGCCATTCCATGAGATCCTTGTCGTCGATGGAGTCGACCATGGCCTGCACGTTTCCCGAGGCGTCGTCGCCGAGATTGGCCAGGTCCAGCAGCAGATAGACGTGGTTCTCGCCCGCCCGCAGCTCGAGATCGTCGCTGCGGAGGCTGCCCAGGCGGACCTTGCCGTCCGAACCCTGGCACAGCGAGCGGGCCAGCAGTGTGCCCCGCATCAGGAGGTCCTTCCGCTCGTAGCGCCCGCGGAGATTGCGGCAGGAGAGGCGGACGTAGCGGGCCTGGAGCGGACTCGTCGGCCAGGCGGGCGCCAGGTCGATCTCGCTCTCCACGTGGAAATCGCCGCTGACGTGATAGTCGGCCAGAAGGGGCAGCACTCGATGGAGTTGCTCGGCCGCCTGCGTCCACACCGCGACGTGGGCGGATCGTGGAACCAGGGCATCCCAATGGCCCGGCGGGCCGCCCAAGTCGGCCTGGGCGTCGGCCATCAGGTACAGCTCGCCCACGCGGATCTGAGCATGGTTGAGCACGAGACGGGACAGGTCGCCCAGGAGGGTGGTCTCGACCTGCAGGCGAGCAGGCAGGCCGGCGGGCTTGGCCAGGATCAGGCGGTCCGGAGGGATCGGGGGCGACCTCGTCGCGAAGATGGGAAGGGCGGGCTGGGTGGCCGGCTGGGAGGCCTGAGGCTGAGGGGCGAGCGCCCCGCGGAGGTCGGGCAGGTCAATGGACTGGAGGCGGTCGCTGGCCAAGGCATCGCCGTCGGCGTCGATCCGCATCACAAGACGCTCGCGATCGCCGCTGAGGCCCACCTGGGCCAGCAGCGTGCCGCTCAACGATTGCTTGCGCAGCTCGGCGTCCAGTTCCGGCAGCAGTTCGCACAGGGCGTCTTCGATGACCATGCGAACGTTGGCACTCAGGTCCGCCCGGGCCAGCCCCGGCGGCGGGTACAGGCGGATGGGGACCCCGCCGGGCGGCGCGGCCAGCACGGCCGACCCGCCGACTCGCAGACGGGAGCGGCCGACGTCCAGGCAGAAGACGTCCAGGTCCAATTCACTGGTGCGGTCATCCTGGGTGCGCAAGCTGCCCGCCAGGCGCAGCCGCAAGGGGATGCCGGGACGTTTGACGCGCCGAGGAAGCGTCGAGGAGAACTCCAAGGCGTCGGCGTCGCATCGCAGGTCCAGATCCAGGGCATGGCGACGCCACGTCGCATCGGCTTCGATGTCCATCGCCCCGGCCAATCGGCGGCCCTGCGCCTGATCCGCCAGCACCGGCCAAATCGCCGCCAGGCAGCGGGCATCGCGGATCGCCGCGTGCAGGGCCAGTCGAACGCCCTCCCGGTCGGCGGACGCAGCCGACCCGAACACCGCCGAAGCCGTCAGGTCCGCCTGGCGGCTCCGCCAGGCAGCCCGCAGCGAGTTCTTCTGGTCCCCCCCTCGACGGTCGCACAGCAAGTCCACCCACAGCGAGGCCCACTGCCCCGTCTGCTTGAGAAGACGCGAATCAGCAGACAGGGCCAACTCCGTCAAGTCCGCCGTCAGGTGCAGGCGGAGAACGTCTTCCCCCAGGCGAAAGACGAACCGCCCACCCTCGATGCGGCCCCGCATCTCCCTCACAACCGACGCCAGGTCCGGCACGGACGCGGCCAACGCTTCCACCCGCTGGGCCTCGAACTTGCCTCCCGCGTCGACCACAAGGGCAGCCGATGGCGACCGCCCGAGCGCAGGACGCAGGTAGCCGCGGTCCACAAACAACCTCGCCTCGCCGAGCGAACAGTCGATGTCCAGGGCCTCCAGGCCCGCAGTGGCCGGATCGATCGTCCCGCTGAGCGCCAGCGAGAACGCCTGCCCAGCCGGCTTGACCAGGCGAGGACCCACGGTGACCTTGGCCGAGGCGTCCAGGGCGAAATTGGCGTGCAGGCGCAGCCCGTCGCGATGTTCCAGCGACCAGCCGCCCGTAAGCGGGCCGTCCAGGCGAACGTCGTTGAACAGCTCGCCCGCGGCCCCCGCCAGTTCGCGGAGCGAGTCCAACTCGTGGACCTCCCACGAGCCCGCCCAGTTGAGGTTGCCCAGGTCGTCCAGGACCGACGCCGCCGACCACTCGTGCTGATCGCTGGTCCAGTCCCGAACGAGCGTGCGGATGTTGCTCAGCGCCCCGCCGCCGACGAAGCGGTTGCGCCCCAGCAGCAGCGTGGTCTGGTCCGCGGCGAACTGCCAGGTGCGGCGGTCCAGCGTGCCGCGCATCTCGGCCTGGAGTTTTCGCCCGGCCGGCTTGAGCGTCCACTCGGAACGACGAACGGTGCAGGCCGAGGCGTCGGCGATGAACTCCATGCCCAGCATGTCCCCCTGGCGGCGGGCGCTGGTCCGCAGGGCGATCGGGCCGTCCAGAGCCAGCTCCCCGGGCAACTGCGGCTGCCCGGTCAGCACGGCCGCCAGACGCGAAGGCACCAACTCGCCCGACAACTCCAGCTCTCGGATGGCCTCCCAACTCGGCCCGGCCTGCGTGTTGGCAACCAGCCGCCCCGACAGGTCGACGCCCGGCAGGCGGACGGTCAGGGAGCCAAGCTCCAGGTTGCCCTCCAGCGGATCGTAGCGGGCAGCCAGCGAGAAGCCTGCCTGGTCGATCACGGGGAGGTGCGGACCCGAAGCCGGCTGGACGTCCAGCCGTTCGATGCTGACGCTCAGGCCGAAGGAATCGACCACGCTCTGACGGTTGATCTTGAGATCGAGCTGCCCGCTGCATCGCCCGCTGAGCTTCTTGAGAGGCGTCTTGACCAGCTCCAGCAGGGCAAGCTGCTGGAGGTCGACGTTGGAGAAGTTGAAGCTGGCCGTCGCGGCCAGGGGCGAGTCGCTGGGGTGGGCGGCCATCTGAAGCCCGATCGGCGCCTGGTGGTCCTCCTGGAGCAGGGCCGCCGACAGGGTCACGCGCCCCAACGAGCTTACCCTTCCCTCGAGCACCTGAAGGTCGCTGACCTGCACGTCCAGGGCCTTGGAATGCTCGGGCAGGCGAATGACAACCCGTCCGCGTCGGACGCTGATCCGCCCGGTGCGGACCTGGTCCTCGCCGGACTGCAATCGCGCCAGGGCGGCCAGGTTCACGTTGCCCTCGGCGTCCACCTTGACGTGCACCGTGGGCTCGACAAGCTCCAACCATTCCAGGCGCTTGTGCACCAGCAGGTTCACGGGCGAGAACTCCGCCCGCACCAGCGACACGTCAACCAGGGCGCCTTGCCCGAAGGCGACGGGCTCCTGGATCCGCAGGCCCCGCAGGTGGACGCCTTCGACCCAGCTCAGCGAGACCGAGCCGACCTTCACCTCCAGGCCGAGCTTACGCCGCAGATCGTCCTGGACGATCTGCCGGACCAGCGAAGGCGGCAGCCACCACGGCAGGGTGACGTATGCAGCCCCCAGCACCAGCGCAAGCAGAACGCCCGCCCGCACCAGGAGCTGCCACCACGGCCGAGTCGGTTTGATCGTCTTGGTGACCACGAATACCGTCGCGAGGCCGCCCGGCCCCGCCATGCCTCCAGAGTACCCGCCGACAAGGAGGTTTTCAAAGCCGTTCCTTCCCGAAACCAGCCCCGGGAACCGTCTTGGACACGGCGCGTCCAAAACCATAGCACGGCCACCCCCGGCGTACCAGTCGAACGCGCTGCAACAGCAGAAAGGACCAGGACAGCTTGGCCCGGGTTGGTGATCTGATGAGGACGATAGAGATACTTGTGGCAACCATTGCGTGTGGGGCGGCTGCGGCGCTGCTTGCGTCCTGCCAGGATGGCGGCGCGCCCGCGCCGGCGGATCGTTCACGCGAGCCGACGTCCACGGCCCTTGAGGGCACGTATGAGATCATCGCCGTGGTTGGGACTGTCGAGAACCTCCCCACGCGGAGGCAGAAGGCTCGCGTCGCGTTCGACGTGATCTGCTGTCCCTTCGAGGTCCGCGAGCCGCTTGGCGTCGTGTTCTATCCGGACAACGGACAGACCCGAGGCGGCCATTTCCCGATCCTGAGCGAACTCGCGCCTGGCGACACGTGCCGGCTCACCTACCGCTCACACGACCTCGTGAACGTCGAGAGAGTCCTGCGGCGAAGCCCGGCCAGAGACCTGTTCCAGATGGACGGGGAGCGGGTCGTCTTCGTCCATGGGCAGAGGCTGCATCCCGACGCGATGAGCAGGCCAAACGACAAGGATATCGCGTATGCCCGGGCGCTTAACCCCGCGATTGTCCGCAAGGCTCTGACATATGCCGGGCGAATTCGCCCGGGCGACGGGGCCACCTTGTCTGCCGCGCGGCGGATTGGTGACTATATCCTGCTGTGCGTGGTCCCGCGGGGCGTCGATGATGGAGATATCCATCTTGTCTACTCGATCGGGAAGGGGGAGATCATCGGCCGATTCTCGTGGTACTACCAGGGGTGAGGTCGGCACTGCCGGACCCCAGCGAAAGCCAGATGCCACCCCGTCCAAGGACCTGCTCACAACCTAACCTCGCCTACATCGAGTTGATGATGGTTATGGCAAGCCCGTCCGCCCCGGAAGGCCTCCAGAGCACCCGGCGGACATGGGTTCACAACCCACAAATCGACAGATCAGGCGGACCCACGTGCGGAACAAGAGGAACGACCGTCCAGCTCCGGGTGGAAGCAATAATCCCCTACGCTTGATGCTCGCAGCTCATGCGTCCAAAGCGGGAGCGGCCAAAAACAGACTGGATTACATCGAGTAGAATACCGCAAAGAATATCACCACAACGACCGTGACCATAAGGCATGCAAGGCCCACCCGAGGGACACATATCCCGGATTGTTCATCTTTGAAAGCACGGAAGGTGATGACAATGCCCAGAAGAACAACATCCGCCACAACAACGCCGGCTATACTTCGAGCGCATGCAATATAGGTGTAGGTCACAAGGCACAGAAGAGTACACACCCAAGTTATCCACGTTCTAGTCAGAAACCTGTGACACGGAAGTCGGCCGAGTTTCGTCAAAGCATCCCACACGACGTATCCGCAGAAGATAATAGTCAGCACCAATGCTTCGTCCAGAGCATTGGGTCTTGCCATGTTGCCCGCACTATCGGGATTCTCTGCTTGGCTAATCAACAAGAAGTACAGTACCACCAGAATCACATCCGCTAATAGGACCACAAATGGCCCACTCAATGTACGGTCAACGGACCACCGTTGCTTTGCGCTGGCACGGCTGTTTGCCCAGCCCACCCAACTGGACCCCACAACGATTAAGGCTAAGAAGAGATGGCTCAGCCCCGGCAATACCACTGTGAAACCCGCACCGTTCAGTAGCCAAATGGCCAATAGAGGATATGCTTTGCGGGCAATCTCAGCTATTGCCAATGCAAAAAGCATCTGGACGAAGATGAATCTCAGTTCTCTTGCCTGCGTGTTTGTCCCCGACATGTCGGATTCCCTGTATCAGTAGTAGTCTGTTTCAAAGACGTGGTCATAGTACTTGACGGGCACACTCGAGCTCGTGCATATGAAGGAGAACGGACAACGCCTTTCGTGGTCGATGAACGTCAACGGGACATACTGACTGGGTAAATCACAGTCGTACGGGCAAGTTCGGCAGTGGGGCTTCTCCCGAGTACAACACGACCGGAAGACGTTCCAAAACAAGTAGTGTAGTTGGCTCGGCGTGCATGGGCCGCACGCCCGTGATATCAGCATTATCGCATTGAATACTGCACCACGGACAGCCAAGTCTTCTTCCAGGCTGACCACCTTCCGGTGCAGCAGCTTGTTCCGAAGTTCAAGACTGGCCACGCACACCGTGCCGATCCGAAGATGTCCACGCACCTCATGATAATCTACTGGCGGGCCGAGGTTTGACTCGTCTGGGTACTGCCAAAGCCCTGAGTTCCGCATAAGCGAGAGAAAGAAAGACGACTTCTTGCGTACTGGGTCTGAGTATGCTTTGAATCGACCTAATAGCTCAAAAAGGTTTGGGGATTCTCCGGCCACACGACCATGTGCCACTTTGTAGATATCGTCGGCGGAATTCCAACCATGCTCCTTCATTACTTTCCCGAGGTCCCTAACCAACTCGGAACGTCTCTCTACGTTGACAAGGCGATCACCATATTGACTGTCTCTGAATAGCTCGGTTACCTTCTTGGGTGTCACCTGGGACCAAGACTCGGGACGCAGAAGTAGCCTGTCCTGCCGAACATCGACTTCTAGCCGCGAGGCCAAGTAGTCCCACCCTCTACGATACTTGCCGTTCACGATGCCTTCCAACAGCAGTTTCCCAGTCGGGGACGTCTGATGACAAATGGAAACCAGAAGAAGAAAGAAGTTCCCTATCTCCTTGCAAGACAGGTCGTCAAGCGCAATATCCTCGTAGTCAGCGGGGACATTCCACTCCTTGATCTGCTTGGCAACCCGCAGACACGCTTCATGGTTGACGACGGCCAGGCTGGAATCCATACACCCAACCATCGGGTCCACCAGGATTTGCTTGCTTCTGCGCAAATGTAACTCCAATACCTCTAGGTATTCTAGTGAAAGCACCAGCGGGATCAATGTTCTTGTAGAAGTTGCCAATCCGCTTGTCGCTACTTGCCGCCGAACTCCCATCGCTGGCCGCGGGCGGTGGCGGCCTTGGGGCGCAGTTCGATCCAGTCGATCTCGACCGGCTTCTCGTGGGCGGGCAGGTAGAGGCGGATGACGCCCGGCAGACCGGCAGCGGGGATCTCAACGGTCAGCTCGCGCCAGTCGCCGGCGGACAGCTCGAAGGGGGCTGAGCCCGAGCCGGCCGTCTCGGCCCCCCCGCCGGGGCGCCATTCGAGCTTGCCCGCGCCCCCGCCCGCGGTACGGGCGCGGAATGTCAGCACGGCCGGGCCGCGATGTCGCCCCGCGGCATAGCCCAGGAAGACCGTCCCTTCCTTGCCAGTCCCGGTCACGGTGAGCACGCCGTCCTTCACGGCCGCCTGGCACTGGCGGGCCTTCCAACCCTCCAGTGGGTCGGCCACGGCGGGCCTGGTCGTGGCGGCGGACGGACGGTAGGCCGGGTTGGGTCTCGGGTACGTCGCGCCGGTATCTGCCAGGAAGGCATCGATGAGCGCGTCGAGTTCCTTGACGCGGGCCGGCTGGTCGGCGGCGAGGTTCTTGTTCTCGCCGATGTCCTCGCGGAGGTTGTACAGTTCGTGAGCGGCCGGATCGCCGGCGGCCAGGCCGAACCAGCGGATGAGCTTCCAGTCGCCGCTGCGGACCCACACGCCGCCCGCGCGGCCCGGGCTGCGCAGGTGCGGGAAGTAGTTGAAGAACGCCCGTCGCTTCAGTTCGCCCGTCTGCTTCAGAACGCAGGCGTAGCCGACGCCGTCCATCTTCTGCTGCTTGGGGCGGTCCACGCCGATCAACTCCAGCAGCGTGGGGTACAGGTCGATGTGTCCGACGATGGCTTCGCTGACCGTACCGCTCTTGATGCGCCCGGGCCAGACCCAGACCAGCGGCACGCGTGTGCCGCCTTCATAGAGCGTGCCTTTGCCGTCTCGCAGCGGGGAATTGTTGGTGGGCGGCCGGTCGCCCGCCCATTTGCGCCAGTCCCGCAGCAGCGGGTCGTCGCTGCGGCGCTTGCGGCTCTTGGCGTCGTCGGGCGTGTTGCTGTGGGTGTTGCCGCCGTTGTCGGAGCAGAAGACGATGATGGTGTTGTCCGCCAGGCCCAGGCGGTCAACCGTGTCGAGGATCCGCCCGAAGCACTCGTCGACGCTGCGGAGCATGGAGGCCATGATGGGATTGCCCTGCACGCCGCGGGGATCCTCGCGGGCGGCGAACTGGCGCGTGTACTGGACCTTGTGCCCCCAGGGCCCGTGCACGCCGTAGCTCCAGAGGTTCAGGAAGAACGGGCGGTCGCGGTTGGCCTGGATGAATCTGACCGCCTCGTCGGCCAGGCGGTCCATGATGTACTCGCCCGGCGGTCCGTCGGTGATGGTGCCGACTTTCATCTTGCCCCGCGGCTCGCCCTCGCCGGTCACGCCGTACGGCGAGAAGTAGTTGCCCGGCGGGCCAGGGTCGGGATGGCAGTGAAAGGCCACGTCGAAGCCCTGTCGCTCGGGCCAGTGCGGACGGGTGAGACCCAGATGCCACTTGCCGATGTGGGCCGTGCGGTAGCCCGCGTCGCGCAGGCACTCGGCCAGCGTATACTCCGCCGGATCGAGGTAGTTCTTGCTCTGGGGCACCAGCGTCGGCTGGTTGGGCGGACCGCTGGCGGGCAGGAAGGCAAAGCCCGCCGGCTGGGGCGGCAGGTGCCCGGTGGCGCTGGTGATGCCGTGGCGGGCGGAGTATTGGCCCGTCAGCAGGCACGCGCGGGTGGGCGAGCACAGCGGCTGGGCGTAGGCGTTGGTGAACCGCATGCCGCCCGTCGCGAAGCGATCAATCCGGGGCGTCTGGTAGTACTGCGAGCCGTACGCCCCGCAGTCCATCCAGCCCATGTCGTCGACGAGGAAGACGATGATGTTGGGTTTGCGCGGCCCATCGGCGGCGCGAAGGGGGAGGCTGGTCAGTGCAAGCAACAGTGTCGCCGAAAGACAAGCAGACAGGGGCACGGGTCGCGTCAGCATGGATGGCTCCTCGCCCGACCGGGCCAGCCGGCGGAGAGGAACGGCGGACCGGATCGGCACATTCATCATACTGCCGCTCCGCCGCCCATCAAGAGCACAATACTTGCACAGGCACCTCAGTGACCAGACAGCGTCAGGCCCGGCGACGCCGGCGGGCATAACGGACCAGACTGGCGGATGCCAGGCCCAGCAGGGCCAGTGAGGCCGGCTCGGGCACCGCGAAGACGCGCAGTTCGGTGAGAACCAGGAACTGGTTCTGGGTGGTTTCAAGGCGAATGTAGCGTCCCGAGATGCCTTCGACGGGGATGGTCAGATCGAACTGGCTGGGGCTGGGACCGGGCACGATGGCCGAGAACATCACTGTGGAAGCGTCGGCGGCGAGGACTTCGATGAGGAACTCGCTAGTCCCGCCGGCATCGCCCCGGCCGAACAGTTGCAGCATGTCCAGCGGGAAGGTATCGCCCAGATCGACCTGCCAGAACTGTCCGACGCCCGCGACGGCGGAATGGTAAACGCTACGGTCCGCGGTGGCGTAGAAGTTGCCGTTGATGTCGTTGTCGTTGCCGTCTTCGGGTGTGGATCCCCAGCCGCCCGGCGAGGCGGTCACCGGTTTGCCCGCAGCCAGGTTTGCTCCGATGGGCGCCTCGCGCCCGTACACCTCGAACTCCGCGAGAGTCAGGAATTGCGGGCTGCCCGAGAGGCGCTCCAGCTTGACGAACCGCCCGCTGACGCCCGCGGGTATGGCCCCCGCCCACGGGGATGGACGGCTGATCCGCGTACCGTCGGTAAGGAAGTCATCGCTCCAGGCAATGGGACCGGGGTTGCCCGTGCCGTCATCCTTGTAGACCGTCAGGCGGAAATCGGTGGCCTCGCCGCCGACAGCGTCGGTGCGAGGGAAGATCTGGACGCGATCGAGGTTAAGCGTCCGCCCGAGGTCCACCTGGTACCACGCTGAAGTGTCCGGATCGGTCGTATGCCACACCGACCCGCCGGTATAGAAGTTGCCGTCGCGGTTGCCGTCGTTGGCGTCAGCGAAGACCGAACCAAATGCCTGGGATGAACCGGTGGCGACCCCGGCCTGGGCCACGTTCGCCAGAGTCAACGTCGGGGCGGACACGGTCTTGATGTTCGGCCCGGTGTAGCATGCATTCCCGGACGCCTGGCTGCCTGGAATGGTCAGCGTCGTGCTGGAGACCCAGCGGGCGGCCCGGGTGTTCGTGGCCGGGTCCAGGCCCGTCAGGTCGAAGGTCTGACCGCCCTGGTCGCGGAAACGGTCTCCTGCCCCACCGCCGGGATACTGAGCGCCGATGACATAGTACGTGTTGGGCAGCAGGAGGGCCGGCCCGACCGGCACGAAACGGAAGGACTTCTCCAGCATGGCGGCCGTATTCGCGGGAACGGTTGCCGAGGCCAGTGGAATCTGCGTCGAATCCTTCCACAGCCCTACGGCGTGGGCCGTCTGAAGCCCGTCCAACGCCTCGTCGTAGATGCCCAGGTCCGTCACCCACAGGGCCTGATCGCCCGTGCGAAAGACCATGCCCACCGTGCCCTGGTGGTTATTACGCAGCGTCCCGCCGCCCTCATACTGGATGAGCGTGTGGGTGGCCGGGGCGGCCGAACTGAGCAGGTTGACCGGCCCGTAACACGCATTGAAATTGCCGTTGTTGGTCGGCTCGGAACCGGTACCGTAGGCCCATTTGGCCCGGCGGGTGTTCGTGGCCTGGGTGCCCACGTAGTACGAGTCCCAGTTCAGGGCCCCGTTCTGATCGCGGAAAGCGTCCTGCCCGCCGCCACCGGCGACGTCCACCGCGATCGTGTACGAGGTGTTGGGCTGGAGCGTGACGGCCGGAATGTTCGCGTAGCGGTATTCGCCCAGCAGTTGCCCGCCCGCCCCAGCGGGGATCGCCGCGGAGGCGATCAGCGGGCCGCCGCTTTGAAAGAGGTTGACCGTGTGGCTAGTGGCCAGGCCGTCTCCGGTGTAGTCGAAGAACCCCAGCGCCCCTACTTGGGGCGAGAAGTCAGCCGTGGTCGTGAACGACGCCCCAATGGTTCCGGTGAAGTCCGTGCGAAGGTTTCCCGTGCCCGAGCTGTCGAACATCGCGATCGGCGCCGCCAGACAGGAGCACGATACCGTCAGTAATACCCCCACCATTGTGGGGTAGAACTGAGTCTTCATCACCTCTCTCCTTTCAATCACGACTTGTCGCGGCGTGAACGCAGCGCGCACTGTGCCAGCCGCGCTGCCATCCGATTTTATTGTATCACGGATGGGTATGGTGTCAATCAGTACCCGGACTGGAACCGCAACCTCAGCACAGAGGCTGGCAACCTCCCGGCGGCTGCGTGGCGGTCAGGCCTTGGTCCAGTCCCGATACTCGCACTTGCACATGGCGTTGGCCTGGTCGTCGTTGATGAACTGCTGCTTGGCCGGGTCCCATTTGACCTTTCGCCCGAGCACGATGGCCAGGTAGCCCATGTGGAGGGTCAGGTGGAGCATGTGCATGGTGCGGGCGGTGTAGGTGGTGGGCTTGCGCGACTTGACGCAGTCCAGGAAGTTGCGCTGCTCGCCGGGGGGCATCGGCCAGTGCTTGGAGGCGTCGGGGGCGTACTTGGTGTGGAGGATCTTCTCGTCGCTGGCCTTGAGGCGGTCGCGCCAGGCGTCGTTGCCGACCCAGCCCTTGCTGCCAATGAGCTTGATCCCCGTCCCGCTGCTCGTCACGTGCACCTCCATGCCGTTGGAGTAGCGGAAGGTCACGTCGAACTGCGTCACCACGTTGGTCAGCGAGTCCTTGGGTATCACGCCCGTGCCCTCGGCC
>Ga0116149_1000984_pt1 | contig 36226 bp, 27 predicted proteins | sample AD_UKC057_MetaG_FD_89787 | JGI IMG/M metagenome (GOLD analysis project Ga0116149, IMG submission 89787) | Active sludge microbial communities of municipal wastewater-treating anaerobic digesters from USA - AD_UKC057_MetaG | ecosystem: Engineered > Bioreactor > Anaerobic > Digestate | place: USA...
ATCGTTTAACGCTCCTTTTCTTGGCTTCGTTGATCACCAAGAGGGGAGCAAACGATGGCCCTTTTTGTCTACCCAAAATTTACAGACGCTATCTTACGCGACCACACGAGAATTGAATCCCCCGGAACAGAATGAGAGAGGAGGCATCAGTTCCGCGGTTGACGGGTATCAGGCTCGGCCATCTGTGTCTTCCATGAGAGTTTCCCCAATCGCCGTGCTATCCGGATTTGGGGGCCCATCGGTTCCGGATTCCCTGGAGGTTGAACGGCGCGGCTAGCCGTTTTGGCGCGGTCTACAGGCTGTGGTAGCATTAGGGCATGTCCAAGGCGGTCCTCAAGAGAAGAAGGAATACGAGGGTCATCCTGCCCGACGGCGACAAGCTGGGGTTTGTTGTGGCGTCTTTTTTTGCCACGTTAGTTCTGGCCATCAACGTTTTCTTTCTTTCCGTGCGCGCTGTCGAGGTCGCCTTCCGGGTAGCGTTGACCTTTTCGGTCTGCTGGGTTGCCACGGCCACTGTGGTGCATTACATGGTCTCGACGACGGTCATGGAGATGCACGCCGAAATGGCCGCCAGAAGAAGAGCCCGGCAAGAGGCCGAAGAAGAAGAGGAAATGGAAAGTGAAGCCGGCGAATAGAACGCGCCGGACGAGACCTCAGGAGAAGCAAATGAAATTGGCACGAACCGCCATGACCGCCGCCGTGCTCGCCGGCGTATGCCTGGGCGCATGGGCCCAGGCGCCTAAGCTCGAAGGACTGGATATCGTTCTGGATGCGGTGCCGGCAGGGCCCGTGGCGCTGGTGAACAAACAGCCTATTCCTTCCGAGGAATTCGTTGAATTGTATAAGGGGGAACTGACCCGTTACCAGCAGATGCGGCCTCAGGACACCATTTCAGATGCGTTTCGCATTGGTCTGGCGCTTCGCTGCATGCGGACGCTGATCGAAAAGGAGTTGCTGCTGCAGGAAGCCGAAAAGCGGGACGTAACGATCTCCGACGAGGTGGTCGAACAGCGGTGGGCAAAGGAAATTGAGAACATCGGAAAGCAACTCTCGCAGAACAAAGACAAGCCCCTTACCGAAGAAGAGGTTCTCAAGGAGGCCGGCGCGAAGCGTGAGAACGCCATCGCGGAGTTGCGGGAAGCCCTCCTGATCGAGAAGATGCGCGAAATCATCGCCAAGGACCAGGGCGTCACCGTCACGGACGACGAAGTCAAGAAGCAGTTCGAGGAAATGAATAAAGACGGGGCGCGGCCCTCCGACCGTGCCCATATGCGCCAGATCTTCCTGCGCGCGCCGGCCGGCGCTGGCGGTGCCGCCTCATCGGCCCGCGAAACCGCACGAAATAAGGCCCAGGAAGCCCTGAGCCGCATCCGGGCCGGCAGGAATTTCGAGGCGGTTGCCAAAGAAGTTTCCGATGAGCCGTTTCGGAGCAAAGGCGGAGACCTGGGACCCGCCCTTATCGAGACCATGCCGGATTTCATGGCGGAAGCCGCGCGCACACTCAGCCCGGGCGAGATTTCCGACGTGATCGAAAGCGAGTTCGGCTACCATATCATCCAACTGGTCGAGCTGCTTCCGGGCGAAGAGGTGACCTACGAGAAGGCGGCGCCGTTTATCAAGAGCACCCTGATGCTGCGCAAGACCAATGCGGCCGTCGAGGAGTTCTGCCGCAAAGCCACGGAAAACGAGGATGCGATTCAGACTGCCCTCGATCTGGATAAGAAACTCATTACCCATCCCGAATTGCTTGACATGCTTGATGTGGGGAAAATGCCCGCAGAGGCGCCGGCGAGCCTGCAACCGTGACGACACTGTTCCTGCTCTTCACCTGTCTTGCATCGGAGGAGCCTTACCAATGGCCCCTCGAGCTGCCTCCCGCGGTTACCTCGAGCTTTGCCGAGTACCGGTCGGGACGATTTCATGCCGGCATCGACCTGCGAACGGGGGGAACGGGTCCGGAAGTATACGCCGCGGCGGACGGCTACGTGTCGCGGATTCGCTGTGGCCCGTGGGGTTATGGAAAAGCGGTGTATCTGCGGGACGGCGGCGGCAGGACCTTTGTTTACGGCCATCTCGCCGAGTTCTCGAGCAGCCTGCGCGACTATGTGCGGCGCGCCCAGCATGCCCGCGAGAGCTACACGGTTGACCTGATGCCCGAGCCGGGCGAATTCCGGGTGAAGCGGGGCGAGTTAATCGCCCTGGCCGGCCGTTCGGGCACGCGCGTTCCCCATTTGCACTGGGAGGTGCGCGACGAGCAGAGCCGCCCCCTGAATCCGCGTCTCCTGGATATCTCATGGCCCGACGATACGCGCCCCATCATTCGAAAAGTGCTCATTGTGCCCAAAGGGACGGCATCGGCTGTCAATGGCGATGTCGTGCCCGTGGTCTTGGAAGCGCGGGCCGACAGCGCCGCCGGAAGCTTTGCCTGCGCCTCCGTCACGGCCCGGGGAGAGATCGGCATCGCCGTGGACGTGATCGATCCCGCGAACGGCGGGAGCACCGTTCTCGGCGTGCACACAGTCACGACATCCGCGGACAGCCGGGAAGTCTTCAGGGTGCAGAACGACCGCCTCTCCTACGAGACCATGAGCCACGGACGTGTGTCCTGGCATCCGTACTACCTTTCTGAAGGGCGTTTCTTGCTGCAGTGGCGATGGCCCGGCAATGACTCCGACAATTTTGCGCTATCCGAATCCAGCGGCTGGATCGAGGTGGGTGATAAGCCCCGCGATGTGCGCATCGAGGCGCGCGACTTCTTCGGCCATTCGGCTGTGTTGCCTCTGCGCGTCGAAGCGGGCATGCCCGTTCCCGAGGAGCCGGTTGCGCGGGGAAGCGGCGCGCCGGGCACGGTCAAGGTCGACTGCTTCGGCGAAGGATTGCTGGTGACGGCCCAGTTTCCCGACGCAGAACCCGAGACGCCGGTGGCGCGCTGCATAGGGATGGCATCCGGCACGGAAGCCGTTTTCCGGCGTGTGGGCCCCGGCCTGTTTCGCGCCGTGGTCGAGGCCGGGTCAGGGAGCGATGACTTCTCGCTGTCGGTCGAGCATCCGCGGTTGACGCCGTACCTGGAATCGTTCGAGGTGTTTGAACGCGGCGCTGGACGGGTTGCCGAGGTCGATGATTTGGTTATCCGTTCGGACGCCCGCAGCCCCTACGGAACGCTTTACCTGCGCGTCTCGAAGGAAACGGTTACGGCATCGCCGGGCCTCGTTGTCATGGGGGAAGGGTATCGCCTGTGGCCGGCCGACGCGCCGCTGGATGTCCCTCTCGAGATTTCTTTTCCACAGCCCGCGGGCGCTTACGAGCTTTCACAGGTACACATCTATAGTAAATCGGGGTCGGGATGGGTGCGTCAGGAAACCGGGCGTAGCGGCGGGCGCCTGACAGTGGCGGCTTCCAGCCTCGGGGTGTTTGCGCCCATGGCCGATACGATGGCGCCGGCGATCACGGCCGTTCACCCGACTGCCGAAAACACCGTCACCACGAGCGCGCGCCCTGAAATCCGGGCGCGGGTTACGGACAACGCCAGCGGGATCGCCGACGTCCAGATTACTGCAAACGGCAAGTGGCTCTTGGCGGAATATGACCCCTTTGATTCCCCGGCGGCTACCATAACGTGGCTGCGGGATGAAGACCTTCCGCTCGGCGAGAACGAGATCGTGATCCGGGCTGCCGATGGAGCGGGAAACGTGACCGTGGTGTCGCGCCGGCTCCGGATCGACGAGGAACCGGCCGGAACGCCCTGACGCGTTGAGCCGCTTTTCCGGCGGCGAACGGTTTCACGAGTTCCAAGGCTTTGGGAAAGAGGCCCGCGGGACATGAGTCCGCTCCTTGAGAGATGAACCGGAGGCAGCTCCCGCGCACACCGCCGCCTCACCCATAGACGCGGCATAGGATTCCTTGTATTATAAGGCGCGTAACCACACGGGGAGTCTGCACGGGTTGCCGGGGCCGCGCCGATGATTGGGAAAGCTGGCGCCGCAGTGGCGGCAACCAGACACAGAATTGCTGGAGGAAACGGTGGGACCAGAAACCAAAATCCAGAAGTACCGCGCTACCCATCAGGTTGTGACTATGCTGCTGATTTTCCTGATGGGCGTAGCCCTCGGCTGGGTACTTCGGGGCGGCCCTGGCGTGAAGGAAGACCGGATTTCTTCCGTTGAGACCGTGGGCGCGCCCGCCGGGAAGCCCGTGGAAACGGAGGCGCCTGCTCTGCCCCTGCCTGCCGGGGAAGAAGCGGCGCCCGGGCAATCCCCGGCGCCGGCAGAGGTTGCGGCGCCGGCCGAACCGCCGGCGCCGGAAGGGCCGCCAGCGCCGGAAGGACCGGCCGAAGCCGGGGCCGTGCCCGCCGAAGAGGCTGCTGGTGCGCTCGATGTGCTTGAGGACGTATGGCCTGCGCGTCATCTGATCATTGCCGTCAACGGTTCGGCCCTGAACGCCGAGGCCAAATCGTTTCTTTCGGAGGTCAAGCCGGGCGGCGTCGTGTTGTTGAAAAACAACATCCAAAACCGCGAACAGACGATCAAGCTCGTTGCGAGCATCAAAGAGGCGGTCGGGCTGGGCAAGGAGATTTATGATCTGCCCCTCATCGCTGTCGACCAGGAGGGTGGAATAGCCAACCCGCTTAACCTCGAGTCCGCGCCGGGCGCGCCTGAACTGGGTGCAAAGCGCGACGCGGAGGCGGCGCGCGCGGTTGGCCAGCAGTTCGCGCTGTCATGCAAAGACCGCGGCATCGGCATTCTGCTGGCCCCCGTACTCGATGTGGTCTTGCCGGGCGCCCCCGAGGTCATTAAGGCGCGAAGTTTTGGCAAGGATAGGGACGTGGTCCAGGCGCTGGGGCTCGCGTTTGCCGCGGGCGTGATGGAGGGCGGCGTGGTGCCCATAGGGAAACATTATCCGGGCCACGGAGCGGCGAGACAGGAGGCGCAATCTTCCGTGCCCGTGATCGAACTGGAACGGGGCGAGGATCTGGCCAAGGTTCTGTTTCCCTTTGCCCAGGCGGTAGTCTCGGGCATCCCGGGTCTGATAGTTGGCCACATCGCAGTGCCCCGCCTGGACGAAGAGCAGCCGCAGCGTCCGGCTTCGCTGTCGCCGGTGCTCGTACATGAGTATTTGCGTAACCGTTGGGGATTCCAGGGGGTTATCGTGAGCGATGACATTGCCGTGGCGGCCTCGGCTACGGGTGGGGACATCGGGAGCGCCGCCGTACAGGCCCTGGGGGCCGGGTGTGACGCCCTGATTCTCGAAGACCCCTCGTACGAGCGGATTCGCAGCATCTGCGCGGCCGTCGACACGGCCGTAACCGAGGGCGTTCTCTCTCGCGAAAGCCTCAACGACAGCAAACGCCGCCTCGACGGTCTCCAGACGTGGCTGAAAAACCCTGTAGGACTGCCAGGCGGCGTGCCCAAACTCGAGGCGGAATCCGCTGCACCGGTCGAGGCCAAGATTGAAACACCCCCGCCCCCGGAGACTCCCTCGGAGGCTAGACCGGCGGCGGAGACAACCGCACCGCCAAAGCCGGCCGGGGCGGCTGCCCAGGCGCAGCCTGAAACCCCAAAGCCTGAGGCCGAGACCGGCAAGCCCACCTATCATGTTGTAAAGAAGGGCGATACCCTGACCCGGCTCGCGGTACAATACGGGTGCTCGATCGCCGACCTTAAGGCATGGAACAAGCTTGAAGGCGAGAAGATCCTGCTGGACCAGAAACTCCGGGTCAGCCCGCCGGCCAAAGACATGTCACGGTAGTTTTCCCTCCGCGCTCGCCAGCCCGAGGGCCGGCTGCGGCGGGTTGACAGGTGTCACGGTGTGCCGGGGCGGTCTCCGGGAGGGCCGCCGGGACCGCGCATGCCAAATCCGCCGCCGCGTCCGCCCCCAAACATCGTGAAGGGCCCGCTGAAGAAGGGGTTGTCCTGTGATTCCTTGTACGCCTGAATGATGGTGTCCTGCTCTGACCGGTTGGTGATTCCCTTGCTTGCGAGGGAATCGCGCATCACCTTGTTCTGCTGTTCCTCGACCATTGAACGCAGCACATCGGAGTTTTGCCGCATGGTATCGAAGACGGCCTGGCGTTCCTCGTCCGTCTGGGCGTCGCGAAGTTGCTGGCGCTGTTCCATGAGGCTCTGCATGTATTCGCCGATCGAAGCAATGCGTTCCTTTTCGGCGGGGTCCTTGCTTGAGGCGATCTTTTCGGTGAGGAAATCGCTCATGCGCTGTCGATAGTCTTCAACAAAGCTGCGGCGGCGCTCGTCGCGCTGTCCCTCGGTTTCGCCTTCAGGCGGCCCTTCTTCGCGGAACCGGCTGCCCCTCCGGCCGGGGCGAGGCCCTTCATCTGCCACCAACGCCTGGGCCAACTCCGAGAGGAAATTCGGGGCTTGGGCAGAGGGCAGCATGGGTTCGGCGGCGGGCGTCTCCTGCTCGGGCAGGGGGGCCGAACGGGCCTGAACGAGGTCGCCCCGGAGTTTCTTGAGTTCCGCCTCGCGCACGGACAACGCGTGTTCCATCTCTACAACGCGCTCTCGTGTTTTCGCCGCAGCGCTCTCTGCCTCGGCAAGGACGCTCTTGGCGGCGTTTGCCTTGGCCATGCCAAACCACAGGCCAATGCCTAACCCCGCCAGCAAGGCAATCACTCCGGCTATCACTGTTTTCATCGCACTTCTCCGGGCATGTTGAAGGACCAGATATCTTCTATATAGTCGCACGCTGGCAACACAGCGTCAATTGGATTTTCACCGTGCAAATTGCCCTTGATGTGGCGTATTCTCTTGCGGGCGTCTCCCATTTCTCAGAGTGTCGCACGAAGGCACGCCGGCAACCTCCGCGCCAGTGACCCTAGGGGCCGGTCGCCGCGCCGGGGTTATTCCTGAGCTTGTTGGCAGGCGACATTGCGCACGACGCGCGGGGTGCGATAGCATAGGTGCGAAACGCGTGTGGCGGCCGGAGTTTGCGGCCAGATCCGGGAGCGGCAACGCGCGAAGAACTGTGATGACACACGAAGCACTCAAAATGGACCGCGTGCCCACACTTGCCGGCGCCAGCATGGTGATCGGGCTGACCGGCTGGATGGACGGCGGCGAGGTGTCGACGGGCACGGTGGAATACCTGATAGACCTGCTCGATGCCCGGTTGTTCGCCGAGATCGACCCGTCGGGCTTTTATATCTACAACTTCCCGGGCAGCATGGAGGTTTCGTCGCTGTTCCGGCCGCATGCGGTGATCGAGGCCGGGCTTGTCGTGGCGTACCATGAGCCCCGGAACCGTTTTTACGTGGCCGAAGAGCACAACCTCGTGCTCTTCGAGGGAAAAGAGCCCAATTTGCGTTGGCCGGATTTCGCCGACTGCATGTTCGCGCTGGCCGCGAAATGCGGGGTGAGCCGCATCGTATTCATCGGAAGCGTGGCGGGGATCGTGCCGCATACGCGGGAACCTCGCCTGTACGGCTCTGTATCGGACGAGAAGTTTCGGCCGCTGTTGGATGATCTGGGGCTCGAACCCACCGACTACGAAGGTCCCGCCAGTCTGACGACATATCTGTCCGCTCTCGCGGGTGAACGGGACCTTCAGATGACAACCGTTGTTGAGGAGATCCCGGCGTACGTGCAGGAGCGCAATGTCAGATGCATCGAAGCGGTCACGCGCAAGGTCGCCGATATGCTGGGATTGGCCCTCTCCCTGGACGAACTCCACGAGGAAACCGTGGAATTCGAGCGGCGCCTGGCTGAAATTGTGGGTGGCAAGCCCGAACTGGCCGCTTTGATCCGCAAAATGGAGCAGGCTTACGACAAAGAGCTGACGGGCTCCCAGATGGACGACCTTAAGAGCTGGTTCGAGAAGCAGAATATCCGGCTCAATTGAGCTGCCGTGTTGGTATGGCGCCCTCGCGGGCGGGATGCGCCAGACGTATCCGCAGCGTTTCTCCGTGTGCCCGGGGGCTCATTTCTGGCCGAGGGGATACAATACCTTCTGCACGTCGGGCTGGCCGAAATTCTCCATGGTGACCACAGTTACCCCCGTGTCGATGCGTTTCTCGACGGGGCGCCCTTCGAGATGGTCAACCGCGGCTTTCACGCCTTCGTATCCCATTTTGTACGGATTCTGCACCACCAGCGCCTGGATAACGCCTTCCTTGAGCGCGGCGATTTCCTCGTCTGACGCATCGAACGCCACGAGCTTGATCGCGCCGACTTTGCCGTCGGCGCGGATGGCCTGAGCGGCGCCGATGGCGCCGCCTTCGTTGGCCGCAAAGATACCTGCCAGGTTGGGGTTGGCGGTGATCATGTCCTGCGTGACGTTCATGCCTTTGGCGGCGTCGCTTTCGCTGTAGAGAGTCGATACCAGCTTGATTTCGGGGAATTCCGCGAGGGCTTCCTTGAATCCCTGCTCGCGCATCTCGGAGGTGGCGGCGCCTTTCACAAAGGGGATGAGACCGACTTCGCCTTTGCCGCCGATGAGCCGTGCGAGTTCGTTGCCCGCGGCTTTCGCGCCCGCCACGTTGTCCGTGGCCACGAAGGTGACAGGGTCGCCGGATTTTACGCCCGAGTCGATCGTGACAACGGGGATACCGGCATCCTTGGCGCGTTTGACGACGTCGATCATGGCGTTCTCATCGCAGGCCGCCATCACGATGGCGTCGACCTCCATCGTGATGAAATCCTCGATGATATTGAGCTGTTTGACGACCTCGGTTTCCTTGTCGGGACCTTTCCAATAGGTCTTTGCGTTGAACTCTTTTGCGGCATCTTCGGCCCCGGCCTTTACGGTGAGCCAGAAATCGTGGGTGGTGCCCTTTGGAATCACCGCAATTGTGTATTTCGCGCCTTCGGCGCCGCCGCCTCCCGATGCGGCGGGTTGCGCGGATTGGCCTCCGCACCACAGCACCAAGGCAACCGCCAGCAATCCGAGTGTGATGCGTCTCATGACATCCGCGCTCCTATTCTTTCAATAGCCCCGATCTTCTTTTGCGGTAGGTGTCGTACGATACCAGGGCGACGACGAGCCCGCCCACGAGTATCTTCTGCCAATCTGTCTCGATGTGCAAGAGGTTACAGAGGTTCACGAGTATCTGCATGATCAGCGTGCCTGCGAGCGCGCCGATGACCGTGCCTTCGCCGCCCATCAGGCTGGCGCCGCCGATGACGCATGCCGCGACGGCTTCGAGCTCGTATCCCTCGGCGCCGGTGGGCGCGGCAATCATGGGCCGCGAACTCTCGACGATGCCCGCGAACCCGGCCAGAAGGGCGCAAATCACGAAGACGCTCATCCGGTCGCGGTTTACGGGTATGCCCGAGAGGCGGGCGCTCTGGCTGTTGCCGCCGATGGCGTAAATGGCGCGTCCTGACCGCGACGTCACGAGCATGATAGTCAGCAAAGCCACAATGGCCAGCATGAACGACACGGGGATGTACCAGCCGCGTGTGCCGCCCAGGTAGGCGAACCGGGCGGGAAACCCGCCCACGGGCGCGCCCTTCGTGAGCACCAATGCCGCGCCCCGCGCCATCATCATCATGCCGAGAGTCGAGATGAACGAAGGAATACGCCCATAGGCCGTCAGGAATCCGCTGATGACCCCGCATAAGGTGGCCGCGGCAAGACCGGCAACGATGCCCGTGGTAACGGCGCCAGGAAGCCCGCGTTCTTCGAGGGCGTTCATGGTCTTGCCGCAGACCACGCCGCTGAGAGCGGCCACGCTGCCGACCGAGAGATCGATGCCGCCGGTGAGTATCACCAGCGTCTCGCCCGAAGCCATGATCCCGAACACGGGCGTGCGGTAGGCAACCTTCTTGATGTTGCCGGGTTTGCGGAAATTCGGGAAGACCGCCGCAATGACGATGCACAGGGCCGCAAGAATCACTAGCGGCGAATGTTTGGCCAGGAATCGTTTCATATGGCTTCTTATTTCAACGGCAGCGTAACGGGCTTTCCTTCCTTGGCGGACAGATCCGCCGCAAAACAGACTTCGTGGGTACGGTACGCATCGGCCACGTTGCAGTGGGACTCCTTGTTCGTCTCGATACACGCGAGCAGATGGGCTACCTCATGGGAAAACGGGTGATGAGTCACGTCGCCGCTGTCAGGCAGCACCGTGGGGATCTGCGCCCAACCCGTCTGCCCGGGGAACTTCTTCTTCGAGAAGAGCAGGTTGTTTTTGATCGTGCCGAGCGTGCCCACGAGGTTGATATTGAACACGTAGGGTTGAGTGCACTCGATGCACGAGGCCACTTTGCCGACGCGGCCGTCGGCGAACTTGCACATCGTGCACGTCGTGGGGTCGTACTCGTATTCTTTGAAGTCCGACCCTTTGCCGAAGGTCGAATATTGATAGACTTCGGCGATCTCGCCGCCCATGAACCATCGCAACCCGTCCATGGCATGGCACCCCGCCGCCAGAAGCGAACTGCCCCCGATCTCCTTCTTGACGTTCCAGGAATAGAGTTTGTACCAGGGCCCGACGCCGTGAAAATAGTCCACTTCCCCCAAGAACACGTTTCCGATGGCATTATCGGCGATAAGGGCTTTGATGATTTCGTAGAGTGGATTCCAGCGTAGCACGAAGCTGACCACCGATTTCACGCCCGCCTTTGCCACCGCGTCGCGGATCGCACGGCAGTTCTCGAGGGAGATCGCCATTGGCTTTTCGAGGACGAGATGCTTGCCGGCCTGGACCGCCGCGACGGCGTGGTCCTTGTGCACGTGGGGAGGCGAGGCGACCACCACGATGTCGATATCATCACGACCGGCCATCTTTTCGTAGTCCGTATAGATGTCGCACGAAACGCCGAATTCCTGTGCCTTGGCGGCGGCGCCCTCTTTCGTCCGCGAGCACAGGGCGCGCAGTTCGGTTTTCGGATTTGTCATGAATGCTCGAATGTACTCTCCGGCAACCCAGCCGCTCCCAATGATCGCTGCTCCGAGTGTGTTCATCGTCTTTGTACTCCCTGGCACGGTTTCGCGCCGCGCCCGCTTTTCTTACCCTGCCGCCTCCTGGGCAGGGACACATCACAATGGGGGTAGTCCTGCGCCGGCGCGTCCGGAACAAGGCCCCCGGCCACACGCCACCGGCCGCAGCCCCCGTTTCTGGAGCGATCGCGGCAGGATCCCTCCATCGTTCCGGCGGCTACATCCCCATAGACAACCTATTGTAGCCCCCTGGCCGAACTGGCGCAAAACGGGAGTCGCGGCCGTGTGGCAGCCCGTTTCATGTTCGCCGTTGAATGGCCGGAACGTGAATGGTCATTCCGGCGGAGAGCCGGATGCATTCCGCTCGATGAAAGCACACACGAATTCCGCCACGGCCTTTGGCGCCTGTATCAGCATGAGGTGAGACGCGCCCGTGACCCACGCGAGCTCGATATTCGGCCGCTCGGGAATCTGCAACGTCTCGCGGGGCGGCCGCGGCTTCCCGCGATCGCCCCAAACCTCCAGGATTGGGACTTTCGAGCGCATCAGACAGTCATAGCCGTTCCAGCGGCGCCAGATAGCCGCGATAGCAGCCATTTGCGCATCCGAGAGATGCGCGCGCCCCCGGGCACGGTACGCTTCATACTCGCTTCTCTGCGATGGAGTAAGTTCTCCGGTGACCTCATTCGCAAAGGCTGTTTTGGCCACGGTATGGTGGGTCCACCCCTCCATTGCGATGACGCCGGCGAGCCCGGGAATCTCGCGCCCCGCAATCTCGACGGCGATCATGCCGCCGATACTGTGGCCGCCTATGTAGAAGTGCTCGAGACCCAAAGCCTCCACAACCCACAATACATCGCCGGCGAGTTGCTCGATGGAAAGATCCAGCGTGGGCGGAACATTGCCGCCCTGCCAGCAGAGCTCAATCACCACGAGGGGAAGGTCTCCCGGCAGCTCGGCGATAAGTGCCGCAAACCCGTCAAAGGTCCCCCAAGTCCCGGGTATCAGCACCAGCACGGGTCCGTCGCCCTTCCGTTGGCGGCAGTTCATGTGCTTCCCGTCCGGAAGCGTGAAGACTCTTTTTTCGAAGGGCGCCGGCTCCTGGACACGTTCGGGGACGGATGCGTGTTCCTCGGCGGCAGCGCACAATATCACCAGGCCGGATAAAGCCGCCAACCCTACAATGGCAACGACAGAAACGTGTTTGTCCATCCGGGTCCTCATTTCTTCTGAATGCACGCTCATGGCGGAGACGCACACGATCATAGCACTATGGCCAGCGGGATCGAAGCCGTCTACTGCCTGTCGCGCAACCGGCCGCGGGGAGCACAAGAGAGACCGACAGGACCTCGCGCGCCCGTTGGCCTCGCCAGACCGGTATCGTTGAAAGAGCCGTTTTGGCGGCTCCGGGGATATTGCTATGGTCCCCTGGGAAGTAACGCGCTAGAACACCCGGCGGGCGTATGGGATTTTCCGAACGGAAAGGGCGACGGCAAAACTCGCGGCCAATGCTATGGGCGACAAGACGACGAATTTCGCGAGGGGCGGCAGCGCCCAGTCACGAAACACAATGCTCACCGCAACCACGATAGGCGGATGGAAAACATACAAGGCATAGGCGGCGCCGGCCAGTTCCCGCTCGATTCTGCCGGCTGTGTTCCATTTTACTCGCATGATGCCCAACAACGCTGCAATGATGGCGATGCCGGTGGCCTGTTCCCAGAAGGCATAGGCAAAGGACTGCCAATGCGGCCCGCCCAAGAAGGGCGCTACCTCGCCCGACACCGCGCCTCCGGCCAGGAACAGCGCTGGAAAACCAGCCAGCACCATTGCCCCGGCGAACAGAAGCCAGCGTTTGGCCTGCTGGAATGCGATGGGCTCACGCAGCCCGTTGCGCGCGGCTAGTATCCCGAGCGTGAACAGCGCAATGTACTGGGAGAAATGCGCCACGTTGAATCCCACTACGGGCAGGGCGCGGCCGACAGGGAACTCGAGGCGCACCAGAAACGTGACAAAGCTCAGGCACAGGATGAACGTCGCGATGTGGGCATCTTTCAACGCAAACGGTCTCTCGTCAATGCCTGCTCGCAGCCCGTCGAACGCCTGACGGGCGGCCGCATACAGCACGCTGAAACAGCCCAACGCAACCAAGAACCACATCGCGCCGACGCCGCGCCCATAACCGTTGCGCAAGATATCGAGAAACGAGAGATGCGCCGGTTTCCAGGATTGCGCGAAGTACCACGTCAACGGTTCGAGAAAAAAGATATACAGGACCAGCGGAATGCCCAGCCGGACTAGGCGCTCCTCAAGAAAGCGCCCCGTTCCCTTTCGCTCGAGGGTGCCATACGTGAAATAGCCCGATATCAGGAAGAACATGCCCATAAAGAAGGACTGGCATGTGGCTGTGAAAAGCGTCAGGAAATAACTCGCAGGAAACTCCGCTTTCGTCTCGATATAGGCCCAAGACCCCACTGCCCCGTAGGTTACGGACAGGTGAAACAGCACTACCAGCGACGACAGGATGATCCGGATATTGTCAATATAAACGAGGCGCGGGGTTGCACCCGCCCCGCCACTTGCTTCTGCCCCTCCGGCTTCGCTTGAGGACTGCATGAACGTTCCCCCTAAAAACCGCTGATGGCATGCTGTTGGTGTAGCAGATGCCGACCCGATTCCTGCCGCGTAAGGCTACTGGATGCGCCAATGGCCGTTCAAGAACGAGGCTGAACGGAGAGGGGGGCCCGGGAGCCGTCACGCGCGTTGGCGGGCGCGCCGCCGCCCGTATCACTCTGGCACAAGCGCGAGGGCGTTCTTGAAATAGATCTTGTCCAGCACGGCGCGGTCCAGCCCCAGCCCGTTCAGAAACTCCTGGTGCTGGTTATCGAAATAGTCGCGGCCATACAGGACGCGGTCCTGGAACTCGATGAGGAATTCCCTGGCGAATTCGGGGTCGCGCGACATGGCCCGTATGCCGGAACCCGCCGACAGGTCGCAATACAGATTTGGATTCGCGCGCAACGCATCGAGCAGCTTTCCGCCCGGCGCGACCTTCCCGTCAGGGTACGCGACCTTGTCGAATTGGTCGTCGCCCGAAATGTGTGCCCAGAATCCCGGGGCATGGCCCAGGAACACCGTTTCCGGACATGCCCGGACCGCCCGTTCGAACGCGTCGAAACCGCCGCCGTACCACCAGTCGGGCCGCGGATACTTCCGGCCGTGGGCAAAAGGATAGTCGATATGCACCGTCACCGGCAGGCTCTTCTCGCCGCAGAACCGGTATAGCCGGAGCGCGTCGAGGTCGTCGTACATCATCCGCACCTTCAGCTCGCCGTATAGCCGCACCCCGTAAATCTCGATGGCGGCGTGCAATCGGTCGATGGCGTCGGGACGCCGCGGGTCGGGCGCATAGCCGGGCACGAAGCGGTCCGGGGCCCGCTCGATATAACTCAACACGCGGGTAAACGGCATGGGACCGTCCGGCCCGGTCCGCACCGAGGCATGGTTGTAGCTGGGGTCGTACTCGTTCTCCGGCGCCTCCCACGTCAGCAGCCACGTCTTCGTGATGCCGTACCGGTCCATGTTCGCGAGGAACTTGTCGAGATTGTGTCCGTGCCAGTCGGGATGGTTATGGCAGTCGATTATCATTGCGTGAAATGCACCTCCGCTATACGTTGAACCGGATCAACATGATGTCGCCGTCTTGAACGATGTAATCCTTGCCCTCGAGCCGCAGGTGTCCCGCTTCCTTCGCCTTCGCCATGGAACCGGCCGCGACGAAATCGTCGTAGTGCGTCACCTCGGCGCGAATGAAGCCCCGGGCCAAATCGCTGTGGATGACCCCTGCCGCGTCCTGCGCGCGGGTACCCTTCCGAATGGTCCACGCGCGCACTTCCGGCTCAGCCGCGGTCAGGAAGCTGATGAGCCCGAGCATCGCATAGGCGCTCTTGAGAAACCGGAGCCGCGACTCCTCGCCCAGCCCCAGCCCGGCCCGGAACGGGGCCCGCTCGTCCTCGGGCAACTGGCTCACTTCCATCTCCATGGCGCCGCACAGCTCGACAAGTGTCTGGCCCGCCTCCTGCGCATAGGCGCGGAGGCCCGAAGGGTCGTCTGAGCCGATCGTTTCGTCTCCGTAGTTCCCGAGCAACATGAGAGGTTTCCGCGACAGGAAACCGAACCCAGCGATTTCCTTTTCTTCTTGCGGGTTCAGGCCGAGCGTGCGGAGGGGTTTCCCCGCTTCGATATGGGCCCTGCACCGGGCCAGCAACTCGTATTGCCGGTCTTTCTTGTTCTCCTTTTCCATCCGCTCCAAGCGCCGCTCGAGGATGATGAGATCATCGAACTGCATCTCCTCCTCGAGGGTCCGGCAATCCCTCACGGGGTCCACGCTACCCAGCGGATGCATCACGTTTTCATTGGCAAACGCGCGCACGACATGCACGAGGGCTTCCACCTGCCGCAACGCCGTCAGCGACGCGGCGCTCAGAGCCTTCTCTTCGCCCGCCGCCTCGTCGGGCGCGATGTCCACAAACTGAAACTCCGCGTAGGTGACCTTCTTGGGTTTATGGAGCGCCGCCAGCTTGTCGACCCGCTCATCCGGCACCTTCAACACGGCGAGGTTGGCTTCGCGGCTTCCGAACGCCCCCACCTCGGCATGCGCGCCCGTAAGCGAATTGAACACGGTGGTCTTGCCCGAGCGGGCAAACCCGATAATTCCGACCTTCATGGAACACCCTTTCCCCGAATATGCAGAACGGAGATGCCGGCGCGCGTCACACCATTTCGCAGCCGCCAGTCCCCGGCTCCGGGTTATGGTAACAAGCCCGCCTGTAGCAGAGCAAAGAACCGCGCTTGCCGGGTACGCGCCGGCGAAAGCGGGGATGGCTGAAGGCGAATCAAACATCGTCATCCCGTAATCGCCCAGGTTTGTCGCCGTCAGCCCCGGAGCGTGGCGTCCAATTGTCCGAAACGGGGCAGTCCTCATCGCTTGAAATACGCTCAGACGGAACAGCAGGGAGAGCGGTGAACACGTCCAGCGTTGCTGCCGCTTGAAACAGGAAGCTGCGCGTGAAACAATCCTGTATGAAGAGGGAAAAGAGAGCTTCCGGCCGGGGAGGGGGGAAAGGTGTGTACGGGAGAGACTGGGCCTGGATGAATTCGCGTGCCATATGACGGACGAAAGAAACTCCTATGTTGCGTTAATCCGCGGCGTTGAGCATGTCGCCCTCGTCGGCAGGTATCTCATTGTGGGCGTCATGGCCGTGCTGTTTCTCCTGGGGTACGTCAAAGGAAATTACTTTGACGGCAGTATCATAGTCTCGGTCGCCCTGCTCCACAGTGTTTTCGCGCATTGGGCGCTCTGGAAAGGCCGCTGCGAACTCTTCGTCTCGCGCGCTAATTTCTTGGTTTACTTGATTGAGTTTTCCGTGATTGTGTCCTTTTCGGGCGCCGATGAGAGCCCGGGCTTTGTTCTTTACATCATTTTTCTGATTGGTTTCAGCGCGTACCGGCGGGATCTGCGCGCCATCATGCTGGCGGCGGTTGCGTGTTGCGTGGCGTTCACCATTGTATTGCTCGTTGAACTGCGCCTTGTTGGACTGTCCAACACCCTTGGTGAACTGGTTTTCAAGCAGTTGTCGATTCTGGTTGCCGGGTGGCTTGTCGGCAACCTCAGCCATCGTCTCCTGCGGGTCGAGGAACAATCGTTCAGCCAGTCCCAGCGTCTGGCCGCCTCGGAGGCGACCTTGCGCACCATCTTCGATCATGCGGCGGACCCGATCCTTGTGTTTGATGACAACGAGTTGGTTGTCGATGCCAACGACGGCGCCTGCGACTATTTCAACGCGACTCGGGAAGAAATCGTAGGGCAGCGGATGCGCGCTTTTCTGTTTGATGATGGCACCATTCCCCAGAAACTCGCTTTAGTGCGCAGAAGAGGGCTCTTTCACGGGGAACAGTTGATGGTCAGCAAGGACGGAGAGGAACGCGCTGTTGATATCATCATGCGCTCGTTTGCCCAGGACAACAAGGAGTTTTACGTTGCCCTGATTCACGACATTACGCCCCAGAAGGAACTGCAGGAAGCCACCCGTCAGGCCAACGCGCGCCTTGAGCGGCTCAACCGGGAATTGCGCCACGTCGATGAGTTGCGCACGGGTTTCATGGGGGCCGTCTCCCAGAAGCTGAGGTCACCGCTGTCGGCCGTTCTTGGTTTTATCGAGATGCTGCTTCAGGAAGAACTCGGCGACCTGAACAATGACCAACGAAAAGCGCTGCAAACATGCCGGCGCGGGACACTTCGCGCGTTCCGCATTATTGACGAGGTCCTGGGATTGCGGCAAGGCGGCGAACCCGACAAGACCGCCGTTGCTTTTTCGCAGCAGCAGCGCCCGTCTCGCTCGCGGGGCGCTCGCGAGGAATCGCCTTCACCAGAGGCGCCGGGACAGGAGCAAGCCGGCCCTCACAAGGTCGGCTGAACCCACAGGGCCATCTGGTCCTCTTCCGCGAGATTTGCCATGGCGGACACTTTCTCGGGTGGCGGGAGGGGCATCTCGAACTCGCGGGTATGGTTGGCATACCGTCCCGCCAGCACAAGATGCCGGAACTCCTGGGCGGTCTGAAACGGCTCGCAGGTCTCGAGCCAGAATTTGTTCATGAAGTTCAAGCCGTGCGCATCGGAAGCGTAAATCTCCGCCATGTTCTGTTGCTGGGCATAGGCCCGGGCAGCGGCCGCGTGTTCTTCACTGCCATGGTTGCAGGTCAGCACCTCGACCGCATCGGCCAGCCGGCAATAGTCCGGAAGCGTGCGTGACCAGCGAAAAGGGTGGGCGACAACCGTGAGAAGACCGTCCGCGCACGCCTGTCCGAATACGTCGCTGGGAGTCTGCAATCGCTCGTACACGGGCTCGTTGGCTCCCAGCACAAGGATGTGGATTTCGTCGGTGAGCGAGATCTCAATTCCGGGGAATATCTTCACCCGCTCGGCCAATTCCTGGAGACCGGCCAATTCCGTCTTGGGCCAGACACGGTCGTGCTCGGTGATGAAGAGGGCGTCATAACCGCTGGCGTCCGCCATCGCGACCAGTTCACGGGGGGGAATTCGCGAACACACGGAATACTTCTCCGAGTGGGCATGGACCTCGACCTTCATCGTTTTGGAGAATCCGGCGCCGGGAAATCTATCTATCATTGCAAGTCCGTTCTAAGCGGGGATTCGCTGCGCGCCCGCCAATTCCGCACACCAAGTATACCATGAATCCCGGATATCATTTCGGAGAGCCCCAGCCGCGGCTCTCTGCTATGCGCTTCACGCCAACTTTGCCTCCTCTCGCCTTGTTTCGGCGATAACACTTCTCCGAAGTCCCGGATTCCCGGGGGCGAAAACCCCCGCGCTGTTTCGGCCGTTCACTTTCCGCCGTCTTGCGAGAACCGCAGCTCCCGTGCCGGCGAGCCGATTAAATGGACGCATGGCGCGCCACAACATTCAATTCTGATGGGCATCACTATGTTTCCCTCCTTGGATTTCGTGATTTCGGGGGGAGAAGCGGGGCGCACACGCCACGGGTAGGGGGGTGGATGCTGGCAAGGGCAAGGGGATGTGTCACGAAACGCTAATGCAACGCCATCTTGTCGGTTTTCTCACATTCTTGACAGGGAATGCCGTGGTCTTCAACACCTCGTCATCCGCCGGGACCGGGTTTTGACGCGCGCGGCTATTCTTCGCCTTGGCCGAGCCCGTGCCGTGGGGCGTAGTGCAGGCCGAAGCCAGCGATCATGGGACAGGCGCGGGCGTCGGTAATCGTCAGGCGCACTTTTGGGGTGGTGACCTCGGGAAACCGCTCGAGTTTCTTGTGGCCGATAGTGGTGCCTTTCACGATTTCCTTCCAGGCGCCGTCCTGCCACGCCTCGATGGTGTAGCCGCGGACGCGTTCGCCGAGAGGGATGTATTCCTGGACGCGCGTGACGTTGAATGTTGCGGGCGCGCCCAGGTCGACCTCGAGCGAGGCCGTGAGCGTGCCGTCATCAGTCGCCCAATACGTTTCGATATCACCGTCGAGAGCATTGGCGGCCGCGAAGGCGTGCCCGCCGTTGCGGACGTTGCTGGCGGCGGCCGTCTTACCAGCGGCGAAATCGGTGGCGAAGGTCTCATCGAGCACGGCCCGCCATTCCTTGAGGCGCTGGATGTCCAGGTCGCCGAACAGGCCTTTGTCGTTGGGCGGGACGTTGAGGAGAAGTCCGCTGTTGCGGCCCACCGAACGGTAGTAGATGTCGAGGAGGTGGTCGAGGCTCTTGACCTTGTCGTCCTGTTGCTTGTGCCAGAACCATCCCGGCCGGATCGAGACGTCGCACTCGGCGGGATACCAGACCTCGCTGCCGTTGCGGGTCTGCACGCTGGATTCGTCTTCGCGGGCGAACCCGTCCTCGTTGCCTACCCAGCGGATGTCGGGACCGCATATGGCGATGAGGGCTTTGGGCTGAAGTTCGCGGATCAGGCCGTAGTAACTCTGCCAGTCGTAGACGTGGCCTTTCCCGCCCGCGCCGTCAAACCACACCTCGGCGATGGCGCCGTAGCGGGTGAGCAATTCGGTGAGCTGATTGCGAAAATGTTCGTCATACGCGGCATTGTCGGCGTACTTCGGCTCGTGGCGGTCCCAAGGCGATAAATAGAAACCGACCTTGAGGCCGTGTTTGCGGCACGCATCGACAAACTCGCGCACGAGGTCCCCCTTGCCGTCTTTCCATGCGGCGTTCGAGATGTCGTGGTCCGTGTAGTCGCTCGGAAACAGACAGAACCCGTCGTGGTGCTTCGTGGTCAGGATCACCAGCTTGAAACCGGCTTCCTTGGCCACACGCGCCCATTGTTCGCAATCCAATTGGGCGGGATTGAAGATCTTGGGATCTTCAGTGCCTTCGCCCCACTCGCGGTCCGTGAACGCGTTCACCGTGAAATGAACGAACATGGACAATTCGTCGCGCTGCCACGCGAGCTGTTCCGGCGTGGGCAACGGCGGGCAGGGGGCAGGCGGGTCTGCCGCGAAGGCCCCGGGCACCGCGCCCACCAGAGCCATTGAACCAACGAGTAAAAGGGTGCTGTTCCGCATCGATAGTGCTCCTATTGGTGTTGCGCCACCGTATCGCGGCCAATTATCGCAGGCCGACGCCGCGCGAACAAATCGTTGGAGAAGTCACGGATCTCCGGAGTGGAGACCTTCGGTCGTAGGAGTGGCGTGGTCAGGAGACCGCGCCACAGCGTTGACCGCGCCACAGCGGAGGCGTCTGTGTTGTACTCGCAATGGAAGGCCGGTTTTCCAACCGGCCACTTGATTCCCGCAGGCCGCGCGCACGCGTGAGATTTCAGGCCGGTTCTTTGCGTGAACACCGGCGTTCACATGTGCGCATACGTGCGAGTACGATATGGAGTCACGCCGTGGAGGCGCGCATTTGGCAAAACTCAGGGGCGGAACGGGTCGCGGAGAGGGGAATGACGGTCATGGCGAGGATCACGAACAATCAAGATGCGTACGGGCGCCTGATCCACGACTACTATAACGGCTGCCGCGGACTCGAGATTGACGAACGGGGCGACGGCTACATTGCGGTTGGCTCGACGCCGGGCGTGTACTTTGCCGAATACAAGGACTGGCCGCCTTTCGAGCGCAGGGCCATTCAGCACGCCAAGGGCCGGGTGCTCGACGTGGGATGCGGCGCGGGACGCGTCGCCTTGTACCTGCAGCAGCGGGGTTGCGAGGTCATTGGCATTGATGTGTCGCCGCTGGCCATTGCGACGTGCCGTAAGCGGGGCGTCAGACGGGCCAAGGTCATGAGTGCTACGGATGTCTCGCCGCGATTGGGCCGGTTTAGGACGATTGTCATGTATGGCAACAACTTCGGGTTGTGCGCCAGTGCCCGGCGGGCGCGGTGGCTGCTTCGCCGTTTTCATACGATGACGACGGACGATGCGAAGATTCTGGCAGCCAGCAACGACATCTACCAGACCGATGACCCGGCGCACCTGGCGTACCAGAGACACAACCGGGCGCGCGGCCGCATGTCGGGCCAGATCCGGCTCCGAATCCGATACCGCACGTACGCCACGCCGTGGTTTGACTACCTGATGGTGTCGCCCGATGAAATGGCGATGCTGGCCGAGAGCGCGGGATGGCGGCTGGCCGGGACCGTCCACGATAACGGCCCGTTGTACGCCGGAGTGCTCGAGAAGGCCCCGCGTTCGGGCTGAGCAACGCCCCTACCCCTCCACATCGTTGAGGCCAATGGGCCTCCTGTTTCAACAACCACGCCCGCAGTGCGTCTCGCGTCATTTGCCGTGCCGGCACTGCGTTTCGAGGGAAGTTCAATGAAAAACGAAAACAGCGAAAACGGCCGGAGCCAAAACGGTTCCCGGAGCGGTCTTTACATATTGAAAGCCTTATCCCAGGCTGCGGCGCTCATCAACCTCGGCAGCATGCCCATGGGGAGCGCGTCGGCGCCGCTTGTCCTGTGGCTTCTCGATAACGAGCGCGAGATTGTTTCCCAAAGGCAGGGGGAACGTGGCGGCTGACCATGTGCGCGCCGTTACGGGCGCCATGCGACGGGTTCTTCGCGGACGTGGACCTCTCTGCCCGCGAACAGCAGCATGAGGTCAGGGAGGTCGAAGCGTTCGAGCACGCCGTGGAGCATGGATGCCGGCGTGAACGACATGTTGTACAACTCCGTGCGCGCAATTGCCTCGAACGAGGGGATCAGATTCTCGATATCAACGGTTTCGAGCGAGGTATCCAGCGCGGCGGCCAGGTAGGCCCAAAGGGCGGGTTGGAGACCGCAGGCGCGTATGCCCAGACGCTTGAATGGCGGGGTTTCGCGCAGGTACTGGGCGGCGCGGAGCACGTCGTACACCCGCATGCCCAACAACGATTCGCCGATGCAGTAGGCGTCATAGGCCAGCCGGTTCTCGGTATGGTAGTGCAGCCCCGGAAGGCCTTGTTCATGGGGGTTGATGGTTACCGACGCAACGGCGCCCGTGCCGCGGACATCAAACACGAACAGCGCCTTGCCGGCATCGAGCAGTTCCTGGGCCGATTCGATGTGGAGGCCGAGCGCATTGGTCCCGCCCGGGGCAAGATAAATGATCGCCTCCGAGGGCGAAACGTCCGGCCGGTGCAGCAGGCATCCCGCGACCATCACGTTGCGTTCGCTGATGAAGAACACCGAGTGTGCAAGCACGCCGCTGACGGTCTGTGTCTTGATCGTTCGCGGATAGAGCCGCTCGGGGGACTCGATCCGTTCGCGTATGGCCAGCGTATCGATGACCGAATTGCGCAGGGTGGCGGCGTCCGGCGGCGCCTGCCGCTCGGGAATGATGGCGAGATTCAGATGGAAGGGGGTGAGCGCGCCGGGCAGTTCTGTCAACACATGCCCTTTGCTCGTGCACCAGAGCTCGGAATCGGGCGACGTCGGGATGCTGTCGTCCGGCGCCGTCTTGAAATCGGGTTCAGCGCCCATGAGATGGCTGCGAAACCAGTTTACAGCGGCTTCGCGCAATTCCCGGCAGTAGCTGTGGGTACCCGGCGCGAATACGCAGTCGACATGGTCTTCGCGGCCCAGGATACGGTAGAACGCGCGGAGCCGTTCGTGTGTGATGACCGTGCCCTCGGGCGTGAAAAAGTCTGACGCCACCGCGCCAATCAGCAGCGGGCGGGGCGCGAACGGCAAGAACATGTCGTCAAAATTGATGCCGTCGCGGGTCATGGCGAACTGGAGCTGCTCGGCGTCCTGGGCTTGGCCCGTGACGTAATAATGCTCGCGCGAAGTGACGTACGTGCAGGGGACCGCCGCCTTGACTCGTTCGTCGCCTGCCATGCACAGGAGGGTAGTCTGGGTGCCTCCTCCCGAATTGCCCGTGGCGCCGAGCCGCGACGGGTCCACTTCGGTACGCGAGGCGAGGTAGTCGAGGCCGCGCATGGCGTCGAAAAGGAAGTAGCGGGCGATGTTGGTGCCTGTCAGTACGCATTGCAGGCCCTGATACGAGTGTTCGGTGGTGCCCCAGGGTATGGGCATGGCGCCCGTGCTGGGGTCGTAATGGGTGACGCGCTCGCCTTGGCCCGTGGGGTCGATGGCCAGTACCACGAACCCGTTGATGGCGAGGTCGTGGCATACCCGCTGGTATTCAGGATAGGCCTTGGCCTCGCGGGCGTGTCCACACAAGAACAGCACGGCGGGGGCTTCTTTGGCCAGTTTGCCGGGCACGTAAAGCAGCGAGGTCACATAGACCTTTGGCTGGCTTTCGTAGATGATTTTCTCGATGGCGTAGCCGTCACGCCGCACCACCCCGCTCGATTTCGGATTCAGGGGTTCCTCGGTCTGGGGAATGCCGCCCAGAGAATCCAGAAACGTCTGGCGGACCCTGCGAGCCCGGTCGCGGACCTCGTCGGCCGTGGTGATGGCCTCTTTCGCGCGGATATGAGCCCAGACCGCGTTGAGGTTGCGGTCACGCAAATGCTCATAAAGCTGCAGCTGGACGTTACAGCACCCGTCCAGGTAGGGCTCGAACGCCTTCATGACTCAGCTCCCCCGTTGGCGGCCGCGCGGGCCGTTTCCGTTTCTCTTTTTGCCCCTGGTTTCAGGCCAGTTGAACCATGGGGATCGCTTCATCGATGAGCATGATGGGGATATCGTCTCGAATGGGGTACATGTACGCTTTGTCCTCGCGCACCAACCCGCCGTCGATCTTCTCCTCGACCTTCTCTCCCGCGCGATTCTTGAGCGAGCCCGCCTCGATGGCCGCATTGGCCTTGTCGATAAGGCTTTGGTCCGCCAGCGTCACCTTGGTCTTGTTCTCGGGGCACACCAATATGTCCAGCAATTCCTGGTCAACCATGAACCGGTTCTCCTCCTCTTGTGGCCGAATCGGTGCCATTTTAGCGGAAGCGGGCACTAAGTCCAATGTGGACCGCGCATACATGGCGGGGCCCTTGGCCGGGAGCAAAGAACCGGCCTTGGCGCGGCTCGCGGCGGGGGGCCGGGACTCTGCCCGAAGAGGGAGGCAGGAGATTGGGTGGCTGGTGCGCGGCCGTGCGAAACGGAGACCCCGGCAGCGTCAGGCGCGACGCCGCCGGGGTTGCACAGGGGGGACTCTATGCTTCTCGCGCTCTCCTATACTCGCCGGTGGTGACATCGGCCGGGTAGGCTTCGAGTCCCATCTCGCTCTTGTCGAGGCCGAGGTACTCTTCGTCGAGGGATACGCGCAGGCCGACGAGGGCCTTGGTAATGATCCAGAAGCCGGCCGAGACGGCTATTGTGAAGACGGCTACCGCCACGATGCCCACAGCCTGAATACCCAGTTGTTTAGGGCCGCCGCCGTGGAAGAGGCCTGCCATGTTATCCTGGACCGAGGGATTCGCGAACAGGCCGACTGCAAGGACGCCCCAGGCGCCATTCACGAGATGGACCGAGGTCGCGCCGACCGGGTCGTCGATATGGAGTTTGTCGAAAGCGATGACCGACTCGACGACGAGGACACCGGCGATTAGCCCGATGAAGACGCTATCGGTGATGCTGACGACGGCGCAGGGGGCGGTGACGGCGACGAGGCCCGCCAGCGAACCGTTGACGATCATGCTAAGGTCAGGGGCGCCGATGCGGACCCAGGCGTAGGCGGTCGCGGCCGTTACAGCGGCCGCGGCGGCCATCGCGGTGGTGGCTGCGATCCGGGCGGCGTCCATATTGGCGGCCATGGCGCTTCCGGGGTTGAATCCGAACCAGCCGAGCCAGAGTATCAGAGCGCCCAAGGTTGCGAGGGCCATGCTGTGTCCAGGGATGGCGTTGATGCTGCCGTCTTTGCCGTATTTGCCGATCCGTGGTCCAAGGAAAAGGATGCCAGTGAGGGCGGCACAGCCGCCAACGCTATGCACGACCGCCGAACCCGCGAAATCGTGGAAACCAATGCCGGCCAGCCACCCGCCGCCCCAGATCCAATGTCCGGTTACGGGATACATGAAGGCGACGAGCAGGGCCGCGAACACGATGTACGCCTGGAACTTGATACGTTCGGCGACGGCGCCGGACACGATGGTTGCAGCCGTCGCGGAGAACATCAGCTGGAACAAGAACTTGGCTTCGAGGGGCACGCCGGTCCATGCGAGGGATGAAAAGATGCCCTGATAGCCTGTGGCGTCCGTGAGGGGGCTGTTGTCGGGGCCGGCCAGGAAGAAGCCCTTCAAGCCGAGCAGCGCCGAGCCGTCGCCAAACATAAGCGCGAAGCCGGTCGCCCAGAACATGAGCGAGGCTATGGCTACCACGATGAAGTTTTTGGTGAGGATGTTCACGGCATTCTTGGAGCGGCAGAACCCCGATTCCACGAGAGCGAACCCGGCGTTCATGAAGAAGACCAGGAATCCCGTGATCAGTACCCACAGTATGTCCAGCAGGACCTTTGTCTGGTCTGCCTGGAGTGCGGCGCCGCTTTCGACGGCCATGGCCGGTGCGGCCAGCAGCAGGGCAGCCAGCGGGCATATAACGATTGCGAGGCTCCTGCGGACTTGTTCGAATTCACTTCTTTGCATGAGGGCAACTCCTTTCGAGGCGATGTGAGATTCCGAATTCGTTTGCGGCGGCCGTTGCGCAGCGGCAATCAGAGGATGGCGACATCGCCGGATTCCGCGGTGCGTATGCGGATCGCGTCATCAACTGCGCTCACAAAGATCTTGCCGTCCCCTATACGCCCGGTCGATGCGGCTTTTACGATGGCGTCCAAGACGCCTTGGAGCTTATCGTCGGGAATGACGAGCTCGAGTTTGATCTTGGGGAGGAACTCGACCACGTATTCGGCGCCGCGATACAGCTCTTTGTGTCCCTTTTGGCGCCCGAACCCTTTTACTTCGGTGACCGTAATGCCTTGGATGCCCACGGCTGACAAAGCCTCCTTGACTTCCTCCAGTTTGAAGGGTTTGACGATCGCTTCTACCTTTTTCACCGTGATGCCTTTCCCGAGGCGTTCTATGTCGAGCCTCTGCTGCGCCGAGCGCTTGCCCTTGCCTCGGCGGGACCTTCTCTTTAGAACGAAAACCGGGCGGGCATTGCCCGCGTACGCGTGGGGAAGCCGGGCCCGGCAGGAGTGGTATCAGCGAACCTCTCCCTTGTTGTGGGCGTCAGGCAAGGCTCGTGCCAATTCGTCACACTAAGAGCGCGATCGTCGTTAAGTGCTCTGATGAAAGGCTTTTGTGGGAGTCCTAGAGAGGAGCGAGCATGAGCCTTCGTGTACGGACGGCCTTCCGCTGCGTATGCTATGGTGGCGACGAACTACCAATATGTATGAATTGCAAGCTCGAGCGATGTGAGGGCAGGAAGTCCAGGCAAGGGGCCGGTGCCTGGAACTACAAATTGCTTCCGGGTCGGGATATTGCCCCGGAGATTAAATCGACATAGGCGTATTTCGGCCTAAAAAATTCACCTGTTGACATTATTGACTACGATACGTATACTATCGCTGAATCTGATGGGACGGCTTGGGGGCATGATGGTCACAGAATGGTTTATGAGAGCTAGAAGATCGGCCATTTGATGACTTCAAGTATTAGTCAAAGCATCACCTCTAAAACGCTTACGATGTTATTTGCATCGTCGGCGCGCACGACGGTTTTGCGGTTATTCCTTCTTGACCCCTCCCGGGCGTACTACCAGCGGCAGATTGAAAAGGCGACGGGTCTGGCGATTCGCGGCGTGCAGCGGGAACTGGAGCGTCTTTCGGAGATGGGTCTGCTGTACAAGCGCGTAGAAGGCAACCGCACCTATTACCAGGTCGACGTGCATTTCCCGTTGTTTCCCGAACTGCACGGAATGATCCTGAAAGTCTGTGATGATTTTGACCGTCTCCGGGCTTTTGCGGCGATGGAGCGCGGGGTGGTTTTGGCGTTTCTTGACGAGTCCGAATCGAACGCGCTGTTGGTGACGGAGAGTGCGACGCGCTTGAGCCGCAGCGTCCCGGGTCCTTACAGCGTTGACGTTATGCCCTCGGAGCAGTTTCTGGACCTGCTGGCCGGTTCGCCGGAGAAACTCGCGCCGTATCTTGTGGGCGGCGTGGATCTTCTTGGCCGGCGGGATGACCTCATCTGGCGGCGGATTGAATCGGCTGGATACAACGTAAGCAAGGGGAGAGGTGTCGCATAGCATGGAACACAGACACGAAATCCGGCAACTTTGTGAATCGTGGTGGGAGCATTTCGCTGCATCGGCGCCGGACGAACAGCCACGGTATGCGGAGGGTTTTCTGCGGTTGCTGGGGTGGCACGATTTTGAGCGGATTCATCCGCCGGGAACCTGCGTCTCGACCTCGGCCTCGTACCTGTTGGGCGCGGCAGGGCGGCCGAACCTGGTTGCGCATTTTCAGAAGCCGGGCTCGTTGCAGCCGCCCAGCATACTGGCGGAGCGCGGCCTCGACTTCTGCGATCCGACCCGCCACCTGGTCACGCTGACCAAGAGCCTCCGAGCCCGGTACGCATTCATATCGGATCTATTCCGGTTTTTTCTTTACGACACCCAGACTGAAGAACTGCTTCTTTGCAGCGATACACCGGCCGAGTTCGCGGGCGAGTTCGAAGAAACGCTGAGCTGTTCCGAGGTCGTCCGCGGCTCCCTCGAAGAACTGCGGCGTCCGCCTCGCAGCAACGTTGCGCGGCAACTGCGCGAGTGGTGCCGGCGATGGGAGAACGTTCTGGTTTCCGAGGGGCATGTCCGGGAAGAGACGGCTGGGCAGGCCCTTGACCGCATTCTGGTGCTTCGTTTTCTTACGGGCCACAACGTGCTTCGTCGTCCTGGGAGCATGATGCGGGGCCGGCTCAACGAGATCGTTGCCTTGGCGTGCACGAGGGGCGCTGCAGGCTGTGGGCGCGAATTGGTGCGGTTGTTCCGCGATCTTTGGGTTGAGCTGGGGGCCGAGATCTTCGCTCCTGAACCTTCCCTGGAACGCGCCTTGGAAGGGGAAACGATCACGCGGCCGTTACTTCAGGAGCTGCGTCTGCTGGCGCGGTCCAAGTTCACCATCCCCGTGATCCTGGAGAAGTTCAATTACGGCGAGGCTGCCGAGAAAGCGCGGGTGCGCATGGTGCCCGAGGAAGATGAGGACCGCTTGGCCTATCTTCACAAACAGACCAGCGCCAGCATCGAGGAAGCCCAAATCAAGGTGGATATCGAGGACGAGGGGTACCGCGCGATATTCTGGTGGATGGACCGTCTTGTTGCCCTTTACGAGCGGCTGGGCCGTGAATACGAAAACAAGGCCCTGCACGAACACGCGGGCAGCGATATCGACCTGTTTGCCTGGTCGGAAATAGACGCCGCGAAACCCACCACGGTGGCCGATCCCTATCGCCACGCTATTGAAAAGGGCATGGTGGTGATGTACGCGAGCTTGCGGCAGTACCGCACGGCACGATTGCTCCTGTACCTTCACCTCATTCACGCGCATGCGTCGCGCCGGCTCAAGTTTGACCGGTTCCCGAAGATGGAAGGCGTGCTGCAGAAACGCCCTTCGATGACCGAGGCCGACCGGCGCCGCCTGTTCAGTCCCGTGCAAAAGGACGAATGGAACGTGGGTTGACCGGCATCCGAAACCTCGGTTTTGCGGGTTCCTGTGTCGCTCAAAACGAGATATCCTGCGCGATAACGTCTCCGGGGGCGATATCGAAGGCTATCTCGCGGGTCTCCGCCGCGACGGGGTTTTCTTTCGGTGCGATATACACTTTGAGCGTGGCCGCGCCTGCGGCGATCCCCTCGAACCGGTAGCAGCCATCGGCATCGGCGTGCGCCTGGTACCCTTGAGTGCCTGATGCGGCGGCCACCTCAAGGCAGGCGCTCGACGCGTCGGGCGGGTTTTCTCCCACCGTTACGCGTCCTGACACGGCGGCCGTGCCGTCTTCGAAAACCAGGTCGAGCGAGGTCGTCTGCCCGGATACGACGATGGCCGTGCTTCGCGCCGACCTGCCGGTCGTGCCGAGGCTTGCCTGCACGTCCATCTCGCCGGGGGCCAGGCCCGTGAGACGGAATCCGCCGGTTTCGTCCAGGTTTGTATGGAAGTACACGAAGTCGGGCCGGTCTTTGTACCGCGCGTGAACTCCAGCCCTGGAATGGTCTTGGCCCGGCGCGACGATTCGTCCTTCGAGGACCCCCGGCTCGGGAAGCGTTAACATGACCGGCTGCGAGTAGTCCGTCAGGGGAGCGATGGCGGGCCCGAAGGGGGGAGCGTATGCCGCGATGGCATTGATTCCGAAAGGCAGGAAATCGATGCGGAATGCGCCGTTCGCATCCGTTTGCGATAACGCCTGTTGCTTCACAAAGAGCATCGAGACGCCGATGCCGGGAAGAAAGACAAACGCGTCCCGCACGGGGTTGCCGCCGGGGTCCACAACTTTGCCGATGACCGGCACGGCCTGCTCGAGGGCGAGATCGACCTCGACGGCATCGTGCTCCACGACCGTGACGGCCTGGAACGACGCGGCATACCCGTCTGCCCGTGCGGTCACAGTGACGGGACCCGCGTACACGCCGGTGATTTCGAATGCGCCGGACGTGTCCTGAAAGGCCCGCGCATTTTGGAGGAGTTCGGGCTTGAACGCGTCGTGCGCGCCGTTGATGAAGCAGACTTCGAACGCGGGAATGGGCTTGCCGCTTTTCGCGTCGGTGACGCGTCCGCGAATGGCGCCTTTGCCCTGCAACACGATCTCGACGTCCGCGGTTCCGGCCGCCACGCCTGCCTTTCCGCCGAAGGTGTATTCCATGTGGTCCGTGTTGAGATGATAGGCGCCTTCTTCGAGTCCCGTTATGAGAAACCGCCCGTTCTTATCGGTATGCGCGGTCTCATTCTTCGGGCCGTACGCCGATACCCGCACGCCGGATATCGGTTTTCCCGACGTATCGACGACAATGCCCGAGATCGCCAACCCGCCCTTTTCGCCATAAACGAGCCGCAACCCGCGGAGTTGCTGGCCCGTGCTCAGTTCAAACGTTGCCGCAACATCGCCCGTGGACCAGCCGGTAACCCCGGGCGGCGTCAGCCCCAGCTCGTAGGAACCCGGAACCAGGCCCGCGACCGTGAACGTCCCATTCGCCGCCGTCTTGTATTCGGCGCTTACCGGAGGGAAGAAGGGCGATTCCGGCGCGCGCAAATGCAGTACGAGGTCCCTCGCGGGCCGTCCCTGGGCATCGATAGCTGTCCCTGAGACGGACGCCGTGCGGGGTATGTTGAGCGTGATCGTAATGCCGTCTACGCCGGCGGCCGGCAGGGACAGCCCTTCCAGGGTTTCGCCCAGCATGCCGTCCGTATAGGCGCGCACGTATAAGTCATTCGAGGGTGCCTCGAGATACACGTCAAAAGCCCCATTGGCATCGGTCTCGGAACTCCCGGGATTTGGGTACTCCTTGGTTCGGGCGAGTACGGTGGCCTTTTCGACGGTTTCTCCGGCGGCATCCACGACCCGCCCCGCCACACGGATGCCGCGTTTGAGCGCGAAATCGAGATTGGTGACCGGCTTGCCCGCCTCGATGGTTACCTCGGTACCCAGCCCGTATTGGGTACCGGGATAGAGCTTGCCCGCTCGCGGGGTGAACCGGTACCTGCCCGGAGTGAGGTCACGAATCGTGTAATGCCCGTCAGCATCGGATGTTTCGCTTTCTCTGTCACTCGTTCCCGACGCCGGGTTCCATATCATTACCCGCACCCCGGGGATGCCCGCTCCGGAGTCCATGTCATATACGCGTCCGCTCACGGCCGGGGGCGATTGTTCTTCTCCCGCGGCGGCCACAGCGGGAACGGACGCGCTGCTGGCGCTTGCGGAAGCCGTGGATGGCCCGTCGGCGGACCCGCCTGTGTCTTCGGCTGGTGGGGAGACGCGCGGCGTTTGCGGCGCGGCGCCGGTTTGTGCGCTGCCTGCGTTCGTGCTTGCCGCCTGTTTTGCGTACTCGTTGCCCGGGCCTTGTGCGGTCCATATCGCGACCCCCACGGCCCCTGCCACGAGGATTACGGCCATCACTTTGGTCAACACTCCCCAGAAACCCGCCCCGAACACCCCCGCAACCGCGGCGGGGACCGCTCCGGAGACGGCGGTCCGGCCCAGAGCCGCTACGAGGGTGGAGGGCGCTGCCTGGGCGGATTGCCGCTCGAGCGCAGCCGTCAGGATGCCCGCCCCGACGAGGACGCCGCGCTTACGCAGGGTTTCGCGGACCTGTTCGACGCCTTTCTCGATGCGATGGCGCACGGTCGACTCGGCAATCCCGAGTTGGGCGCCGATTTCGGCGTGCGTCTGGCCTTCGAGGAACCGCAGGACGATGGGCGCGCGGTACGTTTCGGGTTGTGCGGCAATGGCTTCGTCAACAACAGTCAGGAGGTCGTCCGGCGCGATTTCAACGGCTGCTTCGGCGTTTGCGGCGAAGGATTCCTCGCGCAGCCGGCGGCGCTGGGACTTTTTAATCCGGTCGAGGCTGCGCCGGACGGCTACCGTGTGCAACCATCCCGGCAGCGACGTGGTGATGGCGTGCCGCGCGCGCATGAGCTCCATGAAACTCTCCTGCGCGGCGTCCTGCGCTTCATGTGCGTCTCCCAGCACACGCCGGCACGCGCCGTACACCATTCCCCCGTGGCGGGCGACAAGTTCCGCAAACGCGTCGGCATCCCTGTGCCGGGTCCAGCGTTGCAGCAATGCGGTATCGTTCGTGCTCATGGCCCTGCCCCTTTCCTGGGTCTCTCCACTATATCAGCCTGCACTAAAGTCGACACCGCTGGCCTGAAATCGCAACGGGCGCAGGGCAATGCGTGCCTGGCGCGGACAGCCTGTCGTCGCGGGGTGGCGAGATGGCGCAAGGCCGGTTTTCGCGGGGGCGAATTGCCATGCGCCCGGTCCGGGCAATGCGGTCACTGTTGCCGGTCGGGTTCGAGACAGGACAAGTCGGCTATTCGCAATCCGAATTGCGCCGCGATGCCGGCGGCATCCTGGAGGTTGGCGGCCACATCTTCGGGCCGGTGCGCATCGGAACTGAGGACCACCTCGATATCGAATTTGGCCGCCGTTTCCCAGAACCGCATCCAGGGGTACATCGGGCGGCTGCCCTGGGGGGTTTCGACCCAGGCTTTCCTGAATCCGTAGCCGTTGATCTCGAGAGGCACGCCGTGCGCCTCTGCCGCCGCGAGGATCTCGCGCGAACACGCGTCGGCTTCTGCGTCCCATTCGAGATAACAGTTGCCGAACATGTCCGGATGTGCGATGAACGCGAATAGTCCCCACTCGATAAGCCCGACGTAGGCGCGGGTATAGGAGCGCAGGGCAGCGGCGCTGGTAATGTTTCCGTACGCGCCGATGCAGCGGTCTTCGTGGGGGATGAAGTGCGCGGCCCCCACGAGGTAATCCAGCTCGAGCCGCCCGAGCAGTTCGTCTTCGAAATAGGCGCGATAGCGCGGCTCGTATTCGCATTCCATACTCTTGAGAATCGTCATGTCATGGAACACTTCCTGGGCATGCTCGATGGCGGCGCAGTATTCCTCGCGTTCGTCAAACTCCATGCGGACCGAGTGCCATCGGTTGTCAGGAAGGGCGGCATGGTCCGAGAAGCCCAGCACCGACAACCCGGCGTGTTGTGCGGCGCGGCAATAGTCCTCGATATCGCCTGTGGCGTGTTTACACCGGCGGGTATGGGTATGGTAGTTGGCTTGCATGTGGTCCTTTCGGGTGCGGTTGTCGCTATTCTGGCAATCGGGGAACGATCATAGATTATAGGATAGGCACGGCGAGAGAGCCCAGCATCTTGTAGATGCGCGTTACGATCTGTTTTGTTGAGATGCCTTCCGCGCCCGGGAAGCTTCCCGCATCGGTATAGTGCTCGTAAAAACCCTCGTGACCGGGTTCGACGGGCGTCATGCCGGGCCGCAACTCGAAACTGGTAGTATTGCGGAGAGGCCAGATGTCGATCGGGGACAGACCGGAGAGGCCCTCGATCAAGTAGTTCACTTCCGAGAGCGGGATTTGCCGTTTGGCGATCACCCAGCTGCACGATGGGGCGGTCACCTCGAGAATAGAGGCCCGCACCATGAGCGCAATCGAAGGATCCTCGATGAGTATGCCGTTCTCCGTGTTCAGGTTTTCGGAGCGCGGGTCGAGGTTATACGAGCCGACGTATGCGGCGCGCGAATCAACAACGATGGACTTGCCGTGGATGGAGACAAAGGGGTCGCGCGTTTCCCCTGCCCGGTGCGCGCGCGCCTGCAGCTCGTCGAAATTCGGCAGCCACTCCAACAGGTTCTCCGGGTGTGCTTTCAGTTCGAAGACCTGAAAACGGAGCCGCTCGATGTACGTCGAGCGCATCTTGTAATTGGCGGAATAGGCCACCGTGTTGTCGGTCGAGGCGAAACTGTTCGTCGATACGATGACTTTTGGGGGTGGCTGTTGTGCCTGCAGTGTTTTGAACATCCGCCGCGCGTGGTAATTGAGAATCAGGTACGGGCTCTGCATCACCAGCTCTTCATCGGCGGTCCGTATGAGCTCACGGATGCGGCGCGCCGCCCGTCCGCCGCCCCATAGCCATTTGCCCTGGTTCTTTCCGGGAGCATCTGAGAGGTACTCGAGGCGAAGCGCCTCGTGGAACGGCGATACGAACGCATCTTGCAGATACGCCCGGTCTTGAAGCAGCGCGGACACGGCGGCCTGGAATTCCCCGATATTGAAGTCTTCCGGGCGCCGGAGGACGTCGTAGGCGCCCGTCTCACTGACGGCGCGCACGTCGCGCAGCGTATCGCTGGGGAGTGCCCGTTTGTAGAACCAGTACTCTTCGAACGAGTCCGCCATGGCGGCCACCGCGGGACCGATCACGGCCGCGTCCCGGTCAAGGAAATTGTAGCTGGTCGAATAGTTGTAATAATGATTGTCGATATTCCTCCCTCCCACGATGCCAATCCGCTGATCGAACAGCATGAGTTTGTTGTGCATGCGCTGATTCGTGCCTTTGAAGCGGACGAACGCGTTGGCCAGCTCCAGCGCTTTGGGGGGCGCGGCGCGCGCGACGGGGGGGCGGTAATACCGGAGTTCGAGATTCGGGTGGGCCTGCGTGAGCGCGGCGATCCAGCGCGCGTCGCGTGCGGACATGAAATGGTCGAGCATGAGGCGCACCACTACGCCGCGGCGGGCAGCTTCGAAGAGTTCGCACATGAGAAGACGGCCGCACTCGTCATTGGCCAGGATGGAGGTTTGTATGTCGATGGTGCTCTGCGCATTGCGTATCAGATGCACCCGCAGAAGGAGGGCGTCGAGGCCGTCTTCGAGCATCAGCACCTGGTTGTGCCGGGTACGGTCAGAATCGCCGGAGCGGGACGTGGTTTCGATGCGCTGGGCGAACTGATACACCGGAGACGCGTATTCGGCAGCCCTCGTGTTGAAGCATGCTGCAAGGGTAAGCGCCAGCGCGGCGTATCGCAACGGTTGTTTCCTGGTTCGGTTCATGGGAACTCGTGTTCCCGGCGTTTGTTTGCCGGGAGGTGATTGTGCCATAGCCCCCGCAGCGGGGCCAAACCACAATCACGAGCGGGCTGTGGGGCGGCCTGTCCGGCGCTGGAAGATTGGGAAAACCGCCTTCCTTTGTGAGCGCGGCGTGCTCGCCGGGCATGGCAGCGCAGGCGTCTCGCCCGGGCTGCGGCGAGAAGCGGGCGCGGCGGTCATCCGCGGGAAGGATTCCCGTCATTTCCACTGCTCTTGTGGCGGCGGCGGGGCCAGTGCCTGTTGTATCGCGGCGCGGAGGTCGGTATCCACGAACGGTTTCTCGAGGAAGCCGTTGAACCCGGCGGCGCGCGCCCGGTTCGCGTTCATTCGCTCGCTGTATCCGGTGCAGAGGATGATGGGAATGTCGGGCCGGACGGTCCTCATGCGCGCGGCAAGGACTTCGCCGGTCATGTCGGGCATGGTCTGGTCCGTGATGACCACATCGAACGCGGCGGGGTCGGCCTCAAATTCCTGCAAGGCCTCGGCGCTTTTGGTGCACGACGTTACGTGGTAGCCGACGCGTTCGAGCGATATGCGGGCGAGAAGCGCGAGAGACTCCTCGTCGTCAACGAAAAGAATGCGTTCTCCGCGAGAGGAGCGGGCCATTTCGGCGCTTGGCGCCGCGCCCGCGGTTTCGTCCATGCGAAGCAGGGGGAAGAAAACCTCGAACACGGAACCTTCGCCGGGAGTGCTCTTGACGGTGAGATAGCCTTTGTGGGCGCGGACGATCCCGTGGACGATGGCCAGGCCCATGCCCGTTCCCTCGCCCGGCGGTTTGGTGGTGAAATAGGGCTCGAAGATGCGCTCGAGCATCGTCTTGTTCATGCCTTTGCCGGTATCGGCCACGGAGAGGCGCGCATAGCGGCCGGCAGGCATTCCCGGGGCTGCCTCGGGGCTGCCGTCCTCGAAATCGGCGCCGCGGTAGGTCACGGTAAGCACTCCGCCCCGGTCGCGCATCGCGTGGTAGGCGTTTGTGCACAGGTTTATGAGCACCTGATGCACCTGGGTGGGATCGGCGACGATTTGGCCGCACTCGGGATCGATATGCTGTTGGATGGCGATCGTGGACGGCAGCGAGCCGCGCAGGAGCTTCAAGGCTTCCTTCAAGACGGGCTGGACGAGCACGGGCCGCCGCTCCTGCTCTGCCTGGCGGCTGAACGTGAGGATCTGGTGCACCAATTCGGCCGCGCGGCGTCCGGCCTTGCGGATCTCTTCGATGCAGTTTCGCGTTACGGTGGGTTCGGGCATATCCTCGAGGGCGAGTTCGGCGAATCCGATGATGGCGCCCAGAATATTGTTGAAATCGTGCGCGATCCCGCCCGCCAGCGTTCCGATGGCCTCCATCTTCTGGGCGTGGCGGAGCTTGGCGGCCAACTCCATTTCCTGGGTGAGATCGCGCGAGATCGAAACGTAGTGCTCGACCTCGCCCGCGGCGTTGAATACGGGCGATATAGTGACTTCTTTCTCGTACAGGGAGCCGTCCTTGCGCTTGTTGGTGAGGCGGCCGCGCCACGTCTCTCCGCGCAGGAGGGTTTCCCACATCTGCCGGTAGAACGGGGCGCCATGGCGTCCGCTCTTGAGAATGCGGGGCGTATTGCCGAGGACCTCTTCGCGCGACAGCCCCGAGATTTTTTCGAACGCGGGATTCACATATTCGATGGTGCTGTCCGGGGCGGTGATGAGAATGCTTTCGCCGGCATGCTGGACCGCGGTAGCCAGGAGGCGGTTCTCGTCTTCAGCGCGTTTGCGGGGCGTAATATCCTCGTAAACGCAGACAATCTCTCCTGTCGACAGCTTGTACACGAAACAGTCGAACCAACGGCCGG